>Ga0307979_1002263_pt1 | contig 13401 bp, 3 predicted proteins | sample OrgLakmetage1058_FD_201833 | JGI IMG/M metagenome (GOLD analysis project Ga0307979, IMG submission 201833) | Saline water microbial communities from Organic Lake, Antarctica - #1058 | ecosystem: Environmental > Aquatic > Non-marine Saline and Alkaline > Saline | place: Antarctica: Organic Lake...
TGATAATCTTGATTTAAAATCATACTTAGAAAAGATTCTTAATGTGCGAAAGATGGGAGACGCTCTCTATCAAAGTATTACAACAGGCACGCGAACCTACATTAAAATCAGAAATGGAGGTCGTATGATTAATAGGCTTACCTCTGAACATCTAAACAGAAAAACTCAGATCAATGTTATCTCTGTCATGCGTCAGGTAAGTATCGCAAATTCCAAAAGCTCTAGTAAACAATCTAGCCGATCTATTGATATGAGAAAGGTTCATCCTTCTATCTATGGTTATCTTTGTCCTATTCAAGCTCAGTCGGGTGATGTAGTAGGATTAAATAAACAGATGTCTATTACAACTAGCTTTGCTAAATCTAGTGGGAGTGTTCCTCTTATTAAAACTCTGCTAGACGATCCTAAAGGGTATACAACCTCTATAGATAAGATAGATCTATCCAGCTTGCATGAGCAATACATTATAAAAGTAAACGGCATCTGGATTGGTGTAACCGATAAACCTTATGAGATGGTCAATTACTTTAGAGATCAACGCAGAAATGCATTAATTCATCCTCACACTACTATATATTTTGATGATATTAAGAACGAGGTGTTATTCTACGTAGATAAAGGTCGTATCGTCCGACCGTTACTTATTGTGTATAAAGATGAGAAACCTTTTAGACAATACCTCAGATTAACTAAAGAACATGTGTACGACCCAAAATACACCATGGAGTATTTAGAGAATGAAAACATTCTAGAATACATTACCCCTACGGAACAGCAGAACCTGTTGATAGCCAAAGATTATAATGAATTGCTAAAATATCAGAATGACATTACTAAACCGTTCACACACTGCGAGATGCCTTGTGCTGTTCTAGGATTTGCAGCATTGGCTACGCCATTCGCCCATCATAACCAACCAGCTAGAACTTTGATTGCAACTCAGCAAATAAAACAGTCGTGCGGCGAACCCTACATGATGTGGTCTAACCTTGTAAACAAAGAATGTATTATTCAACCACGGTATGAGATGCCATTGTGTAGAACGTTAACCAACGAGTTTATTCTACCCAACGGAATGAACTGCATAATGGCTATAATGATATACTCTGGGTACAACCAAGAAGATAGTATTATCATGAATAGAAACGCTATCAAGAGGGGTCTCTTTACGGGAGTCTACTTAACCTTCAAAAGTATTGAGCTTGATGATGTTGATATTATTGGCGTTCCAGATCAAAGTATGACAGCCGGTATTAAAGTAGACGTATCCTACGAGAAGCTTACAGAAAGTGGATTTCCTCAGAAGGGTACTTATATTGTTAAGAATGATATCATCATCGGTAAATACAAAGAAAATAGCGATAAAAACTCCAAAAACTATAAGTATATGGATACTTCTATTATCTACAGAGACTCTGAAGAAGCCATCGTATTTGATGTGATTAAAACCGAAAATAAGAATGGTAAGAAGGTTATTAAAATCCAGCTTATAATCATCCGAGATATTAAAGATCGCGGTGATAAGTTCGCAATGAGAAGCGGTCAGAAGGGTATTGTAGGTAAACTGCTAGACGAGGATCAAATGCCTCACACCGCCACCGGTGTTGTACCTGATGTCATATTCAACCCATACTCCCTTCCTAAGAGAATGACTATCAGTACCTTCTTCGAACTACTAGCAGCCAAGGTATGCGCTGTTAAGAATGAGATCCGAGACACTACTTGTTTTAATGATATATCCTTCGAGAGTATTAGAGACGAGCTTAAGGAACTGGGTTACAACCGAAACGGTACGGAGACTTTGTACTGTGGTATCACCGGAAAAAAAATAAACAGTGAGATAATGATCGGACCTGTATTCTACCAACGAATCCAGAAGTTTTCTTACAAAACCATCCAAATCAGCAAACGTCCTGTTATTAACCACATTACCCACCAACCCGTGCGCGGCAAAGCTAAAGGTGGCGGACTCCGATTGGGTGAGATGGAGAAGGACACTCTTATCATTAACAAAGTATCCCACTTCATGCAGGAAAAATTCCACGATCACTCCGACGGGTTTGACATGTACGTCTGTAAGAAGTGTGGTAACTTTGCGAGTGTGGGTATCGTAGGAACGGAGAAGACCTACCATCGATGTAAATACTGTAATGTAAACACTGACATCGTCAAGGTAAACTCTACATACTCGGCCAAGACCTTCCTTCAAGAGCTTCACTCTATGAACATTGGAGTAAAACTAAACGTAAGCTAAAAAAACCTAACACAGGTGTGTTAAAATCGATATGCATATTTTAGTAGGTTTTTAACATCAGTAATAAATACTATTATAAGATATCAGTATTATAAACACACAAAAAAAATATGTTGTGTGTAATTGCAATTAAAAATACTCAGGATATTCGTGGTAAGCATCATTCGCAAGCTTAGCCTTTCGGATAGGAGGAATAATACCAATAGTTGCTATGAACTGCAAAGCAACAAATCCCCATAACATATATAAACTTCCTAACCCCAGGAGAGTCCATTGAACCCTCATGTCTTTTGTATTTTCAAACGACAGGTATGCAAATAGTATAATTAAAGCTATAATAACCATTACCGTTATAGCTCGATAATAGAACATGTAACTAATTGGTAGAAACGGTATTATAAGAGGATTTGTCATTGCATCCGATATATCTACTTGTACAATATATTCTTAGTTTTGTATATTCTAGAGATTTATTTTTTTTAATGTTTTTTTAATATCGCTTTTTTAATGCCAATGTAGCTTTATCAAACACGTTAATGTAAAAGCGTCATCCGTATTAAAATTAACATAAAGGTCGCATTTTAAGGTCTCATCTGCATATGCGGGATTTAAATCTGCAAATAATGTAGTGGAACAGCTATTACCTCTGCCAGCCAGGTAAGTATCATCGGGATGGGAAGTTAAACTCCTATTAAAATTGCCATTATTTAATTGTATATACGGGTTTGTTATGCTGTCTGTCCCAGTACCACCAGTCATACGTGACGTGAAAGTAACGGTTACATTAAGTCTTGTAAAATAACTAGCAGGTCTCACTATATTACTTCTAATAGTAATTATTCTAAACCCTGGAGTTCCCAAATAACCTAATGAAGCTTTATTAGCGCTATAACGATGACTAATAACATGAGACCTTGTGCCAAGAGTTTTTGCGATAACATCTGTAATAGAAGCACTGCTTGTCTCTCCAATATTAGCTAAGTGCTCACTTATTAAAACGTTAGAAGCTTTAACTTTTCCCGTCGCTTCAATATCCCCCCCTACTTTTAATGCGTTAGTACCAGTACTATCGGTAGTTCCGATGAGAACTTTTCCTCTAAAGTAAGCAAGACCGTCACTTCCTCTGCAGGAGAAGTTACACGCTTCAGAAGAGTTTTCTATAATAAAGCCGTTAGTATTGTTATCAGCCACTCTCATTCTAATAGCATGATGTGAAAATCCAGCACCTGAACATGCATCACCCCCAGTTGGCGATTTATTGTTTCCGGATTCAGCCATGTAAGAAACCCAATCAGTATTGTTTGAGTGCCACCAATAGATACCGCGATTAGAACCTCCACTAGACCCATTTTGAATTTCTAACTTAGCTCCTCCCGTGTTGGATAGGAATCCACTCACAGTTAGTTCGGCAATACTAGTTAAGTTTTTGTTACTAAAGCTGATATTAGCAGTCGCAGATGTAATAGTTTGTGTATTTAAAGCAAAACCACTAGAAATAGTTACATTACGCGTATTTATGTTGGTATTTGAGAAGTTGATAGTACCACCATTTGTTGTTGCCATAATAGTATTAGATACAATGGAACTGGCATTTACTACATTCACATTATTAATAGTAGAACCCGAAAAGGATACAGTACCATCGGATGCAGCCGAAATGGAATCTATTGTTAAAGAATCTATAGAAAAATTATTTAACGCTAAACTACCCACATTTATTAAATCATTGCCATTAAAATTAATATTACCACCCGCCGCAGATGTAATATAATTTGTAACTAATACACTGCATTTAATATTCCCCTCTACTTTTAATAACGCATTACCGGTACTATCGGTAGTTCCGATGAGAACTTTTCCTCTAAAGTAAGCAAGACCGTCACTTCCTCTGCAGGAGAAGTTACACGCTTCAGAAGAGTTTTCTAGAATAAAGCCGTTATTATCGCTATTAGCCACTCTCATTCTAATAGCATGATGTGAAAATCCAGCACCTAAACATGCAACACCCCCAGTTGGCGATCTATTGTTTCCGGATTGAGCCATGTAAGAAACCCAATTAGTATTGTTTGAGTTCCACCAATAGATACCGTGTTCAGTACCTCCACTAGACCAATTTTGAATTACTAACTTAGCTCCTCCAGTGTTGGATAGGAATCCATTAACGGATAGGTCTTTAATATTAGATACGTCAGAAGCGTTAAAATTGATGGAATTACCATCGCCGATGTTGGGTGTAATTACAGTCCCAAACGTTGTTATGTTACTAAAAGTCTGTACATTATCCGCGGATAATGTAGTGCATTCTATGGTGTCAAAGGTAGCACTAGGGTTGTTGACATACTCGATATCTTTAACACGAAGAACACCAACGTCCAGTACAGGAAAAGAGGCTTCATCACGCTGGATGTAGGAGGAACCCCTAGCTCCACCACCATTAGTATAATAATATTCAACCTTCTGAGTTTCAACTACATGAGTAGATTGAATAGTACTTAAGTCTGCAATTATTGGAACTACTCGTCTAATAACTTCGCTTTTATATGGAATATTCACATCGAATTTGCGATCAAACGGATCTTCTACTAAATCCTTAGCATAGAATATGATCTTTATTCTGTTAAGGGTTAATCTAATATACTCCAACCGAATAATTTTGTTAATGATAGAAGTTTGGTATTTATCCAATAGAGAAATACTCCTAATCTCACCATTTATATCACGGTAAACGCATTCTACAGGAGTAGGATTGAATTTAAGAAGGGCTACTGTGCTGTTGTTGTTGATTGTCTGTCCGCCAACAGTAGAAGCAATTAGCTGCATATGTTTAACTAGTCCGGCGCTATCCCCTGGACTGTTTTGATTAAGATGAAATCTATATGTATTGTATCCAACCGTAGACCCTATCTCTAATATTGTGTTGGATGTTATTCTAAAGTTGTTAAATGTTTTAATAAATTCAAGTGTAGAACCCCCGTCGTTGGAGCCAAATACAGACATCTTATTAATTGATGTATCTCCCATCATTAACGCCTTCAGGAAAATAACAGAAGGTGTTGTTATCTGAACGTAAGGACCATCAGTAGGGCCACCGCTACCCGCGGGAAGTCCACTTGTGCTATTATACACGCCACCCCAAGTAAAATAAGATCCTGAATCAGTACCAAAAAGTCTAACAAAGGATCTATCATTAGCTTGAGTGCTATTAGTCTTGAAAATATAGTCTCCATTGCCGTGAGTTTGACCTGTAACAGTTTGTTTTGCAAATTTAGTGGTTTTTGTCTCCTCTACTGTGTCATAGTCATCGTTGGTGTAGTACGTTACAGTATTTGTATTAACATTTACAGGAGGGTAATAGTAATAAGTGCTGTCGTTATTAACGAGGTTGAGATTAGCTGATAATCGGAAATCGGTACTACACAATCCCAAGCATAAATCACCTGCAGATGAAGTAGTTACCTTAAACTCACAATTAATCCTCTCCCAAGTTTCTACCATTTGATAGTTTATTGCAGTCATCTTAGCATTTGTATTGTCTGTAAAGGTAGTTACGGCTCCTGATGCCGTAACTTCAGTATTATTTGGGTATTGGAATATATATGTAAAAACAGCATCATTACTATAGATAAAGCCTGAGTCTGTAGTAACGAAATCATTCTTAACTTCCATTCTACCTGTAAACTGAGACTCCCCCTTACAATCTAAGGTATTGTTAACTACTACATCCTCTCCCGTCAAGGTATCTGAGATACTAGCATTAAAAGCGGAAATGGTATCAATGTTATCAACATTCTTACCATCAAATCCAACCGCAGCACCCGCTGAAGAAATAACATAAGTTCGAACCTCGGATGATGCATTGAAAGTACCCGCATCAATAGTATTAGACCCAGCGGAAATAACATCCCCTGTCCTAGGAGCCAAAGTATCACTTTTAAGTTCTGTAGTAGCTGTGATAGAAGTCAATACAACCTCACCGGACTCAGCGGTGAGACCAACAGTATTAACATTACCAGCCTCAACTGTAGCAATGGTGGCGGTTTCCGCCACACTAATAGTATTGGTGTTAATGTTTGTAAACTCCTCAGGAATAGTATCAAAGGGGTCTACAATATCTCTAACCGTAATAGAGTCTACAACTAGGTTGGTACTGTAGATGGTATCGGATTGAATCCAAGTATTTCCCTTCGATTCTCCATCGCCGTACAACCAAGCAGTGTTTGAAATACATGTAATATCCGCTGTGCTAACCTGGGTGCTGTTATCCATCAAATGTAGTTTGTAGGGAATACCAGCATCCGAAATAATAAACCCGGAGTACAACTTAACGTAAGTGTCTGGAACCCTGTGGTACAACTCCATGCTAATCTTATTCCCCGATATTCTTGTGTACGTAAATCTCAGAGTGGTTCCCGCGAAGGAATTAACGGCAATGTTCGAAGAAGCCACCGTACCATCCTTTTCTTTTGTAAAGACAGTACAAAGGTTATTGCCTGGTTTAATAACCACACTCATATATTGGTGATTGTCAAAATCGGCATGGTTGGCATAAACGTCAGACAAGTTATTAACAGCAGGGGCAACCGATAAGTCAGTAAAGATACCGAACGAAATATCCTCCCCAGTAATGCCATTTAGAAACAGTTCAGTCGTTACTTTTTTCCAACTAGTGTTCAAAAACAACTCTGCCAACTTAATAAAAGTAGTGTTTTCAAATTCAATCCTAGAGTTAGCTTCGCTCAATGTAATACCAGACGTACGTCCTAAGAAGGTTTTCGCCTCATCCAACTCTACAGAGTCGGTAACTGTAATAGATCTGTTGGATACAAGCTTATCATTGAACACAACATCAGAAGCCATCAATGATCCTGCATCCGTTCTAGTAGCCTGCATAGAGTCTGCCTCAATAAGACTGCTGGAGGTAATAGCATCGGAAGTGATACTACCTGTAAATACGGAAGTACCGTCGACCGCAAGCGTGTTCAAAGTAAAGGCTCCGAGCACTTCAACAGTTCCGCCCACATTCAGATCATTTAATTCTGCGGTTCCAGTACATGTAACGTCTTGGGCTATAATAGTGGGGAGCGTTGCGGTGTTCGAGATTGTCAAGAAGTTGACATTTTCAATATCTCCATTGCATATAAGATTACCATTACAGGTAATGTTACCTGAAACATTAACAGACGCAGCGCTAGCTGTATTCAACTTGGTGTCGCCCTTCACCTCCAACACAGAAGCATCCACACCCACAGCTCCATCCGTGACCGTAAGAGTTTTTACATCCCCTGTGTTTGCTGTAAAGGCGTTTAGAGTAGAATCACCTGAAACAACAACAGACGCAGCGCTAGCTGTATTCAACTTGGTGTCTCCCTTCACCTCCAACACAGAATTATCCACACCCACAGCTCCATCCGTGACCGTAAGAGTTTTTACATCCCCTGTGTTTGCAACCACAGTTGAAGACGTTAAGATTCCTTGCACGGTAGTATTAGCTAATGTAGTATTAGACCCTACATTTAACTCATTCAGAATATTAACATTATTGCTAACGTTAATATCAGCAGCCTCTAGATCATTTGCAATGGTAGCCGCATTTGCTGTAATGTTTCCCGTCACCATAACATTATTGCCAACTGATATGTTTCCCGTCCCCGGAACATTAGTACCAACGGTTATGTTGTTGGATACAGCAACATTAGTTGCATTGACGCTAGGAGTAGTAATAGCACCACCTACAGTCAAGTCTGTCTTCACATCTACATCATTGTTCATAACCATAGCTCCTGTGATGTCGTAAGAAGATGCTACCATCGTTCTTACGTTGACTACAGTTTCTGTAAGAGTATCTGCAGAAGAAATAGCCGCTAGGTTAGCCGTATTGGCGGTGAGAATATTAGAGGTAACCTCTAGAAACGGGAATGCGTTAGAACCGATAGATATACTATCAGGGTTCGCCGGAGTAATATCACCATTCACAGTAATAGCCTTTTTGATCTCGACTCCAGTAGCCGTTAACACAATGTTACTATCATTCAACTTATCAGAGGTCAAAGTTAAAGTTGTATTACCAAATACTGTCGTAGCATTATCGATATTGTTGGTGTTCATGTCTAATTCTCCCAACATGGGAAGGTTTCCATCTCTGCTCAACTTTTCCGAGATGAGATTGTCTAGAACAATCTCAGATGATACTAAGGTTTTACCATCGGACTTAGAGAACACCGGTATTTCACCGGCAACGGAGGATGTGCTAACCGAAATAACATCACCATACTGAACATAAGTCCACTTATCCTGAGCTCTGTCATAAATAAAGCAATACACTCCCTTATTTTGAAGTGAAATTGAAAGACCTGGGTCTGTGTCTCCAATCTGCTGAGTAAGAGATCCAGTCTTAACCTCAAGAGGATAAGACTCGAATGATGATTTACTATCCACAATCGTGATTTTGCTACCATTAGGTGCGGTCTCTGGCAGTGATACGGATAACGCTGCCAGAGAGGTATCTGCTTGGTACATAGAGTTAATAAGAAGAGTGCTACCTCCAACTAATGCTTCAGTAAGCATAAACCCAATTCTATTCCACTTGTCTTCATCGAACGTATCTGAAGATTGCTCTGCAGTCTGTTTGCGGTATAACTCCCCCCGGTAAACCACCAACGCTCCGTTAGAGTAAGAGGTTGCTGGCGTCCAAGTCTGAACAATCTGCTTAAACTGACCTGATGCGAATAGAACGTGATCTTGAGACGCAGTTCCCGGTTTGGGAACCACACCACCAACACCTTCGGACCCCGGAGTAGCTCCAATAAAATCCAAAGACTTATGTCCAGATACAGACCACCTCTTCACATCCTCGCTGTAATATAAATCGTAGGTATCGTACTCCTCGTTAAGAATGTATTGAGATGCATCTTCAATAGTATCTCCAGCAAACGGTAGAATAGTTACATTGTTGTTATCGAATGTACCCGAGACATCCAAGATTCTAATGTGGGTTCCTGTAGATGAATTTTCAGGTAAAGTAAAGGTCAGGGTTGATAAGGTAGAGTCGATGAAATACTCCCTGAAAGGAAGTAAAGTCTCATTATCATTAGTATTGTTCAAAGTAGCTTGAAATAATTGCTGGTTGCCTACAATAAACCATGAGTTATTGTAGAACATCTGCAACCTTGAAATACTACTGTTGTAAATGATCATACCCGCTTCTGGAAGAAGACCATCAACCTGACCCTGCGTTAGAGTAGGAAGGGCAAGAGCCCCATTGTTTGTTTCAATTTTAACACCTCCTCGGATTGTAACTCTACTTTCATCTCTGGGAGTAATATCATCAGTGGCAATAAGATTATCAATTATAACGTTACCAGTACCACTTTCAACTGTAAGACCTGAGTTAGTTGTAAAGTCGCGGACATAAAAGTCTACATTTTCACCACCTGTAATACTATTGATACTGATAGGGGTTGCACCCAGGTTGACCGTCTTTGCGTTAATAAACTTAATATCACCAGTTTCTCCACTCACACTCGAAGCATCGAATACTGTAATTCCTCCTTCGAAGCGAATCTTAAACGTGGAGAGATTATTAATAGTAAATGCCCACCCGGGTGTACCGGGTAAACCCTGCAAAAGTACATGACATGTTTTACCCGCAAGAGAAGTAATATCTACTTTAAACTCCTCTCCTTCATAATTTACCAAGAAGTGATCTTCAAAAAGATACAAATATAGAAAGGTGTCTTTAATGACAGGAACCTCAATAGCGGTAGTGTAAGAATCTGCGGTAAGGGATGATCCACTTTCAACAAGACCCACGCGAATAAACTCACCCTCTAAAACACTCATTCTAACATCCGTCTTATCCGAACCCGCCACATAAGTTTTGCTAGATAACACCCCTTTGAAGCCATTTAAAGATGAAGAAATACGAGCGGTATGAGTCTCATCCAATAGGTTAATATCAGGATGCTTGTAAATTGAACTCCATGATAGATTAGTGGTATTACCAAGTATATTTAACTCATCGGATATAACATTGTTAAAAGTTCCTATATCGGCTTTTATTTTGGTAGTCATGATCCTATATTTTGTATTATTAGAAAATTTTCAAATATAAATAACGAAAATTAATATTCCGTACTATAGGAAAAATGAATGTAACTAATTTGTCTATAAATGAGATTAACGAGTCTTTATCCAAGAGTGACATACTATCCGAAAAGTATAAAGTTCTATTTAAAGCGTTATACAAAAAAAGGAGCTTTAGTACTCATGTAGATAACAACACAACTCTCTCCATCAAACTTCTTCAGTTAGACTACTCTAATGTATATCCTGTAACATACACACCCAAAAAACCCAAAGAAGCTCAAGGAGCATCCAAGACTTCGGTCGAACCTGTATTTTCTGTATATTTTAATCCAGGTAAACGTATTTATTATTACGAATTGGAGTCACTGCAGAAGCAAACAAAAAAAGGAGGTAAGAAACACACCAAGGAAGGTGAGGATCTTTCCACCTTTGTAAAGTCGACATCCGAGTCTTCTACAAAACCACGATTAAACATTAAAACAACCAGCGTCGACATTCAAGTGTCTGGATTATACTTTCAGGGTTTACTGTACATGTTTAAAGATAAGAGGCATGCCCACGAGATTATAGACAAGATTAAAAAGACTAGAGTTCCCTGTTTATACAGAGACGGCAGCAGTGGCGGCAGCAGCAGCAGCAGCAGCAGCGGCAGCAGCAGTGGCTCTACTCATCCAGAGGTGTACACAAACGAGTTTGAGTTAAGGGTGAGGGAAGATTCAGGGTTGGAGGATTACAGTATCGACTACAGTAGCGATATTTTAGAGATTAGATACTTTAACAAACTACTAGAGTTAAAGAAAGACATTATAGTTAAATTCTTCCCAGATATAAAAAAAGAAGAATTATTAGAGTTTAAAGAAGTTAATGAAATGTACGACAGTATTAAAGATGAAGAGTACGATCCCATTAAAAAATGCCCACACAAGTACATCGTCAACGGCAAGTGTAAGGTATGCTTCCAAGTTCTAGATGATGTAGACACATTCGACAATGAAGAAAGTTATATTCCTACAAAGGAGGTTTACCAACGCACAGACAGTCTTTACAACACTTTCTACAAGAATGTTTTATCCCATGTAAAACGTATGTCTACAAACACTAATAAGATTACTCGTTACCTTATTCATCTTACAAAAGCTCTGATCGATAAAGATACAGAGAATGCTTCCAAAGAATTGTATAACCTTTATTCTCATATCTATTTCTTTTCGGCTATTCTAAAGCAAAAGATTCCCACTAGATACATCATGAAGGACAAATTTGAGCAAACGGCAGACGTTCTTCTAGAGAAACCAATTAAACATAGCTTTAGTAAGCCTACTATTGTAAATATGCTGAAGAAAGCATATTCTAAGATCAAAAAGATAAAGATAACCGATTACTACAACTCAGATTCTTTAGATGAAATTAAAACAACCTCTTTATACAACTATTACTACGTGCAAGCACGCCGGGTAGACCCCACTGTTAAGAAGGATGACTATTATAAAATATTTAAGATTATAAACGCCATTAAAAAATCTTCGAAGGATAAGATTAAGTCCAAAGGTAATACTGTTAAGAATGAAAAGTACTTTAATATCTTACCCTTTTACAGATCTGCCAAAAGTAAATCCAATAAAACTTTTACAGATAAGACTAAAAAGGTTACTCCCTCTTCACTACAATCTGAGCTCCATTCAAATATTATGAAAAGGGAGGAAGAGATGTCTAAGAACAGATTCTTTGACACGATACACTTCGTCTGCCCTGTTGCAAAAGATCGCCTTCATATTTGGAACAACGATAAGTGTGCTGAGTGCTCTTTGGAAAAGCATACCCGCGACGAAAAATATTACCATAAATTTAAGAATTTTAAGTTTTATAACCCTCAGACCTACTCTATTAATACTAACAAGGTTAAAGATACTACACCCATGGGTTCTGTTGTGATAAAAAAGAAAAGCAATACGGATATGTTGTGGTTTGTTAAAAAGGATTATAGCTCTAAGGTTATCCAAACCTTCAAGCTACCCATTTATTCCTTCGATAAATTTAAAAACAATGAGGATTTCTCCCTATTTTACCAACTGAAGTATGTAACTGATCAAATGTATTTTTACAAGAATATCGAAGATAAAGATTATTCTAGAATGTCTGCTCGCATATCTCATATTATAAAAAGAGAGGTGAAGGAAGCTACATGGTTTTTACTAAACTCTCTTTGTAAATGGATATTAGAGTTCAACAAGGGAGAGATGTCTACATTTATAAATACTTATCTCTTAAACTTAGATAATGTTTTTAAACCTAAGAATATAGGGACTGAAGACGAAGATATGGTAGAGTACGACTTACTTGAATATATCGACAAATACGATAATCCTTTATATAAGGATGAAGATACCGAAGGTACTGGAGAATTAGATGATAGTGATAACCGAGAGGGTATCCATAGTGATATAGACTTCACTTCTATTGATATTGATGCTGAAGAAATCGAAAGCAATATTCCAAATAGTGATGATTAATTATTTTGATATATATACACAATATAATGGAGGTCGAAAATAAGAGATTACATTCGGTTTTTGAAATAGTTGGATCCTATGTGGTGGATCTATACTATAATCATTTTAATAGGGAATCCAACAGATTTGTAGCGCAGAATAAAGCAGAGACCAAAGTAGAAGCGTATAAGCAAATTGTCACTATATTTATTACATCCTTGAGAAACAAGGCTGCCTACAACAAAGTCATTCATGGAATCCTCGAACGATACAAAGGTCTAACAAAGTTCCACCGACTGCAGTACATTGAATTCGTCCCTCACATTCTTATGAATTTTATCCCGATAAAATTCTTAAAGCAGATGAAGTACGAACACAAAGTTCTTAAACTACAGGAGATTATCATCAACTCCTTAAAAGAAATGGGTAGGGTTGTAGTCTCTCCTAATGTTACTAGTATGATTACATCTAATTCCGTAAATAAGAATTTAATTAGAAAGTTGCAAGATAAATACATTAAAATCCTTATGGGTGAGCGCGAGCGCATCTTCAATGTTATCTTTATGAAAAAGA
>Ga0307979_1002266_pt1 | contig 13387 bp, 9 predicted proteins | sample OrgLakmetage1058_FD_201833 | JGI IMG/M metagenome (GOLD analysis project Ga0307979, IMG submission 201833) | Saline water microbial communities from Organic Lake, Antarctica - #1058 | ecosystem: Environmental > Aquatic > Non-marine Saline and Alkaline > Saline | place: Antarctica: Organic Lake...
GATTACCTCAACGTGATCAAGCCTTGGGGTGCACGGCAGGTTTTGGAAAAAGTGGCCCCGAGGTGAATCGAACACCCGACACACGGTTTAGGAAACCGTTGCTCTATCCACTGAGCTACGGGGCCAACTACCCCATCAGAACGAGGGAAGCCCCTTTGTAGCAGGGTTTTGAGTTCCGTCCATCAGATTTTCGGGGCTCACAAAACTTATCAGTAGTTATAGGAAATTTATTGCGCTTATCCAGATTTAAGCGCGATTTAAGCGCGATTCCCCATGCGCTAGCCAGACTTACCTTGATTGCCAACTATGTTTTGCAGAAATCCAGACTTAAAATTACTAATGAAGAGCTCTGGAGACAACACCAACTTAGTTTCGATTGGTATTTAGAGTTTTAGTTTTTAATTCTTCGTCTCGAATCTTGGGTAGGCAAATCTTGAGTTGCATTTCAGCATCACTCTTTCTTTTTGGAGTCACTTTTGCCTCTCTCTTGGGAGTTATGAGACACACAATCTCTTCAACGTCTCAGCGATGTCCTTAATAACTGAGTATTGCTGCTGAAGACAGCTGTGTGCCCGAAATCAGGAATTCAGGGCGGAGCCAGTCAGGCCTCAGAAGTATTTATTTTTTCTCCCGGAAAGGAGGCCCTTTACCTAGGGGAAACGATTTGCGGGAGCTGTTAAATTATGCCGCAACCGTCTTTGAGGCCTAATTACGTGGACGCCGACCGTAGCAGGGTCTGTTCGTTGGTCGAGGGCAGGTTGCGCAAAAACTCACGTGAATTGTTGAGCGACTCCTAGTCCGAGTCTCTAGGAGTCCCAGGCGGGCGCTGGAGGCCACTTAAGGCCTTATGTGAGTGATCACACATGTGTCTTCCTGGGAGTCACTACGGCGCTCGCGGGCATGATTGCGTCGTTTGACAACCGAGTTTAAAATCGACACATCAGAAGTCCCCGGCTTTACTTTGTGGATAACTCAAACCGCCACAAACAAAAGTCCGTTACGTTCGGCATATGGAGTGCTTTATCTGCGGAAAATGGCGACACTGCTCCGCCTACGATGTGGCCGACGAGTGCGTAATGATCTGCGATTCGTGCAAACTTGAACTTAATATTATGGATTGGGGGATTGCATGAAAGAGTTCGTCGCTGTCGGGGAAGTGTTGAAAGGTTGGGCCGGTTTTGACTTCGATTGCCCGGATCAAGGAATTTTGCGATGAAAGGCCGCTTTAGTTAGGAATGAGGGTTCGGGACGATTGTATTTTCTTTTCTAAGAAAGAGAAGAGCATCGCCCATCCAACATTTTCAGAGAGTCGCAAAAAACGGTGTCAAATCGGCTAGTCGAAAAGAATCACCGAAAACTATAAATTCTAGATTGTGCATAAATGCCTATACATAAGAGGGGTTTAGATTGCAGGATCTTTATTCTCTATCTCGGTTTCGTTGATGCCATGGGGTTAGCCCCCAACCTCAATGCCTTCAGGCAGTAGTCCCAGGGCCCCTGCCTTGAGCACTGCCTGCTGTCTGGTGCCAACACTCATAGCTCGAAAGATTCTCACTGACTCTTGTTTGATGGTCGATTCACTCAAAATCATCTCTCGGGCGATAACAATGTTGGTCTTACCGAGAGCCATCTCAATCAAAATTGCCATTTGACGTTCGGTCATGTCTTCGGGAGAAGCGTCTTTCGCACCTTCGCTTGCGGCTACCGTCCTAAAACCGATGGCGTCCATAAACAAACCACCGGCGTCTTGGATCGCCCTAAGGGTTATCGGTATAGGTCTAAAAATGTAGGTTCCTGGAGTGGTAACCCTCACCCACATGCCAACGGGAAGATCGTTTCTCAACAAAACACAGACTGTCACCTCAGCGAGCTTCGAATCGACTTCCACTTCAATGGTTTCGATTTTCCTGGATCTTGCTGCGAGATTAAATACGTTTTCGTCGAACTGGGTTAGCTTCTGATTGCCATAGGCTGATTTTCCGAAGGAACCGAGTAAAATCCAATGTCCGACGTTAGTCAAAGCGTAGAGCTGCACGCCTATTGTTCCTGGTCCAAACACATCGTCGCTTGCTAGCCGGCGGCAAAGTTCAGTGCCGTTGGAGCTTGCCCCCAATAGTCCGATTAATTGTGCAGTGTGCTCTACTTCGTAGTCATACATTTTTTATCACTCCAACCATTATTGTCCGAATAGCTTGTCCGACTTATTCTTTGAAATAATAACCTGCGAACTGCCTTATTTGAGAAAAGTACGGACATGCAATCTTTTTGACCGTCCATACCTTGCCATGTGAGAGTAACTGAGAGAGCATTCCTCTGGTTACCTATCTTTGTAAGGGTTATCTATCTCCTGCTTGGTTGGTGGTAGCTATCTTTTACAGCCTGCAATCAAGAGATTGCGGGCAAACCAAGAAGAAAGAGACAAATATGTCTAAGAACCTAACCCGCAAGGGTCTGGCACTTGGTGCTGCGCTGTCTTTGGGCCTAGGAATGGGAGCAGTGATTCCCGCAAATGCGGCGGATGCTACGAACGTCCTCCTGGCACCAAAAACAGGCACTACCTACAATTCGATCCTGGAGGCTGGCATCACGCTAACTGCAAGCTTGAATGAATTTGATGGAGACACTGTCACAAACGCGAGGAACCTAGTCTGGCGAATCGAAAACCCGGGTGGGGCTGCTATAACGGCAGACTTTAACGGATTTGGCCAGGATGACTCGACTAACGGTAATGCGAACCAGATCACAATAGGTCGCGCTACTGCTGCTACGGCCGCGGACCCGCTTCCAGGAGACCCAGATAACTTCTTTCAGCGATTCGTTGAAAACGCAAGCTCCTTCTCTGCACATCAAGGGGCATCAACAGGTGATCAGATTGATGCGGTTGCCGAAGCGACAGATAAGTTTATCTATGTTGGTGGCTTCGAACACACCCAAACATCATCTACTCTAACCTTTAATAGCGCAGCTGCTGGCGAGTCAAACGACCTTGTAATCACTACTTCAGAGGACACAGACGCTGTTTCGCTAACTGTTCAGGCATGGCTTGATATGGACGGCGACGGCGTTGTGGACTTCAACGAAGAGGCATCAGATGCCCAGACTGTGACGCTGTACCCTGTTGCCCAGGTAAGTGCCACCACGGTCATCTTGCCTTCTCTATCTTCGGGCGCTACTTCAATCACAGCGGATGTTGTTCTAAACAATGACATCAACATGGAGGAAGTTGGCAACTCAGAAATCGGAGTCGTCTTCTCTAAGAATGGTGTTGCGCTGCCTGTTACCGAAACTACAAATGGGAGCAATAACGACGATATAAGAGCTGACTCGGCTAACGGTGCAGGAGCAGCTATTGTTCCAGCTGAATACAACGCTGGAACCAAAACTCTTCGTGCTGTCGATAATTACTGGGTCTCCGCTGAAATATCAGACGCCGCTAAGGGTAACGCTACGAACATGACCGTCGGAAACTACACTGCCATTGCGGTTTATCGAGGATCTAACACAAGCACCGATAAGGATGCGTTCTTGGGAACTTCAAGCGCGACAGTGTCTTTGTCAAACGGTTTGGTAACTGGCGTAGTTGGAGCACAGCTTTCCGGTAAGGATTCAGCTGACATCGTCTACACCGATGGCGACACGACCACTCCAGACACATTTGCAGTTCGTTCGGGCGCAGGGTCTTCTGCTTCTTTCACTGCTCAGGTGACTAAGGCTGACGGAGATGATACTGGCGCACTAGACGACACTTATGCCGCAGCAAATGTTGAGGTTAAGGCAATTGTTAAGGCAACTACCCTTGGAACTGGCGGAGAGATCACCATTTCTGGTGCCACCTCGAAGATCACCAAAGAGAACGTAGATGTCTTCGCTTATGGGCGCACTGACTCAAAGGGTAAAGTTACCTTCACGCTTACCAGCAAGAACGGTAAGGCAGGCGACATCGTAGAGGTTGATGTACTAGCTCTCAACGATTCCGGAGCTTACGTTGCGGCTACCGCTGCAGCAGAGGACAATGAAGGTACTTTCACCTGGACTGCAACTGCTCCAACTACATTTGCAGCTGTTGACTCTGCTGTTTCTGGTGACACTGTAAACCTTGGCTTCACCGTCAAGGACAACTTCAGCCAGCCAATCTCAGCAACATCCAAGGGTGACCTAATGGTTTACTTTGTCGCTGTTGTGAACGGCGTTGAGACTCCTGCTACTTTCTCCGAGACTGTGGCTGTTGCTGCCGGTTCGGCGACTGTTTCAGTGGCTAACTTCGTTGCCGAGGGTAGTTCTGCCGTTGTTGTTCGCGGTTACTTGTACCGCTTGGGCTACGAGACAGCTACCTCTAACGCTGTAATTGCAGCTGGTGCCGGTCTAAAGACCATCACCGTCTACAACACTCCTGCAGTATCTGCAGTTCAGGTACCAGCTTCTTTGAACAGTGATGTAACTTACGAGGACTACCGCGTGGGTAACAGCAACATCAACGTCGATCTTCTTTTGGATTCAGCTCTTGCTAGCACCAACAAGGTTGCATTGAACGGTTTCGTGGCTGATGCCAACGGCGCTGGAATTGCAGCTGCACAGGTTGTTGTTTCTGGTGCTGGTCTTCTATTCGAAGAGGGCGGAGTGTACGCAGAGGGTTCAATCACTGTTTACACCGCAACCGATGGTTCTTACTCAGTTGATGTTTTTGCTCACGCAACTTCGTCAACCGGCGTTTCAGTAACCAGCACTACCGGTGGAGTATCGTCTACAACTTTGTTGAAGACCTACCTACCTGCTACTGCGGTGAACGGAAATAACCTGAACCTTAGCTGGGACCTACCTGCCGAGATGGTTGTAAACACCACCTATGCAGTAGTAGTCAAGCTAACTGACAAGTGGGGGAACCCGGTTTCAACCTCGACCACAACTGAGGCGCTTACTGTGACTTCAGCTGGTTCAGTTCAGTTCAACGGTGTTTCAGCTGGAATCGACAAGAACTTCGACAAAAACGGAGAAGTTCTTATCTACGCCCGCTCAATCAAGGACATTGCTGGTCCAGGAACGATCTCTGCTTCATTGAACGCAGGTTCAAAGTATGCAGCGACTTCTGCGGCAACCGCAACGACCTTGGTTGTTGATGAGATCGTAGATAACGTCGATGGAACTGTCTGGGATGAGTCGGAGTTCGTGAACTCCATCAGTACAGACGTAAACGTTGTTGAAACAGCCACTCCAATGGTTGACACCAAGGTAAACGCTGGTTCATTCAAGGGCTACGTAGCGCTATATGCATTGGGCTACGAGGGTCAGAGAATGAGCGCCAAGGTTGGAAACGACTGGGTAATTGTTCCAGCTATTCCAGCTGCAACTAACGACCTCTTCCGTGCGGTTGAGTTCGTTGGAGCAGGTGTAGAGATCTCAGTACGTCTCTACATTGACCGTGAACTAGTTGCAACAATCCCATTGCTAACCAAGTAGTCACTGACTACTAAGTAAGTAAAGAGATAAGTAATCCGGGTGGGTGGGAAACCACCCACCCGGATTCATCTTATTTTCAAGCAACAAGCAACCAGCAACCAGCAACCAGCAACAAGCAACAAGCAACAAGCAACAAGCAACAAGCACCGATCGCAAGCTAACCAATTACTTCTAAGGCAAGAACATGGCCACTAACGAATTCGATCAGAACGATCCACTGGAGCAACTCCTGGATCAAGAATCTGATGCTGAATTCGGACCTGCCGAAATACACGAACACCTAGATGAAAACTCCCAACCACTTGTATTGCGCAACTGGACTGGTCAAGACTTTGCAAACATCTATGTTCGCTTCCACCCACATGTCCTTCGCCAAGCAAAGCGTTATCTGACTAACCACTCACAGGCTGAAGAGATAACCCAAGATGCTTTTCTTTATTTGATGACTTCTTTGCCTGAAGTTGACAGCGAAATAGGCGTGCTAAAACTTTTGAAATGGAAAGTCAGACTGCTCGCGCTGGATTTGATAAAAATAAACAGTCAAGCGTCTTTTGCACCCATTGACAACCAACCAGAGCTGTCTATTGACGATTCAGCACTGAGTCTTGAACTAGAAAGAGCCGATGACGCAGCGATCGTTGCGCTCGCGCTTGCCAAATTAGAACCCAGACAACGAGAAGCTCTTGTTGCGAGCTTGTATGAAGAAAAAACTTCTTCTCAAGTCGCAGCTCAACTTGGTTTGAACGAAAACGCCACAAGGCAACTTGTCTTTAGAGCAAAAGCGGCGTTTAAGAAAGCCCTTGTTGGCGAAGCTGAGACCAGGGGCCTAACAGTTTCTGAGATTATCTCGGTTGCCGCAAGAAAAGCCTCCAAAGATGCCGGCAAATACATCTCTGTTGCTTCTGCCTTGCTGCTGGTTCTTGCAGTCTCAATCGGCGTGCTACCAAACCTTGCAAACTCACCGGAGCAGCTGAACGCTAACGTCCCTGCAGTCGCAACCGATCTAGAAGCTGGCACGGGCGCTATTGAGAAAACCGTCCCAGGGCTCAACTCAGTAACTGACGCCGCAGCAACAGAAGAATCGGCAACGGGCGAATCGGGAACACCGTCTGCTGTTGAGCTAGCTCCAACTGAGCAGTCGGCCTCAAGCGAGCCTGACAATTCTGGCTTCGGCTCTGAACTGGCGGCCACAGACGGTAACTCCAAGGCTCTAGCCGGCAGTCCTGCAAGCAGTCCTGCTTCAAAAAATTCCCCGTCATCCAGGACAGCGACACAGCTTGCATCATTGGCAAACTCGCAAGACGACTCTATTGACCAAAGCCCATTTGACCCTTGGTTGCTTGACCCAATACTTGGGCAAGACTCAATCGCAACTACTTTGCTAACTGGCCCTGCCGTTGCAACCTCAAACAGCGCTACTTTGCTAAGCATTGTGAGCAACCAGGGCCTCTGGGCAGACCTTCGCTTCCAGCCATCATCGCCTCAGCCATTTCAGGCAGTGACTCTTGGTCTCTACGTTGATGGCAAGCAGTACTTTGCAAGAGCGAACCAGCAGGACCTAATTGTTCTGGCAAGCGACACCAAGTCCGAGACCTATGTTTTTGAAGGTTCAATCGGCTTATTGACAGATGCTTCAGGAAACAACTACGACAACACTCGCCTAGACGGCGCCCAGGTCCAAATCAGAATAACTATTGACACACAAACCGGAGTTGTCTCGAGCACCGGACTCTCGCTAGCCGGGCAGATTTAATCTTAGCAGATTATGATGTCGCTACCTACTAACTAAACCCCTGCCCGAAAGCACCGCTAAGTATTAGGAAGCGGTGCTAGCGACCTGTGAGTCAAATCCCCCGTGCTTTGCGAAGTCTACTCCAACTTGTGGGGGTCCACTTCACAAAGCGCGGGGGTTAATCGCTCAATAACAGTTCGGTCACAACTTAGTAATGACCGCTCCGGGGTTGGTCTAGCGGGGCTAAGTTTCAGCTATTAATTTATGGGAACTTGGGGAATCATGAAGGAGATAATTATTGGGGTTGTATCAGTTGCTGTTTTGGCATTTGGTTTTGTGCCAGCGGGGGCCTCTTCCGGACATGTTGCCAACCAAAAAATAAGCTTACAAGTTTTAGCGCCAGCGCCACAGGACTAACCATCCTCCAAAGAACTCAAGTAGGCCGGGCAGTGCAGGAAAATGCGTATGCCCAAATTTCATCTGCACCGGTATCCGCCTAGAGGGACAGCCACTCAGCATCAGTCTTACCGCTCGCAGGCGAACCAGGGACGTTTGTGATCATGCCAAGGGCTGAATCCGAAACCTCTCAACCTAGTACCAAAACAAGCCGTCTCAAGCAAGAAGCTATGCGGGCAAGGTTTTGCTGACAATTAAGAGTCGAGGCGAGTGATCTGCTGGCCCACCTGGAGCATATCGGTAGTAGCAATTGAGCGAGTTTTGAGACCAGATTTGTGGACGTCTTCGCCACGATCCAGGAAAGCCAAGAGATCGCTGGAGTAAAGTTCCGCAGGACTTAGATTAGACATCCCGAGCGTTCTGATGTCGAATTGTTACTTCGACCCCGGGGTTCTATTGGCCCCTGAGCTTTAGTCGAAGACTAGCAAGATGCTGGCTGCAGTCCAGCACCCTGCTAGGAGGCCACTTCGGCTAGGTGTTTAGAAACCAAAGGTCTCCAGTTGTCGGCATGCCCCACACATTGTGCTCTGCTAGGACTTTATCTAGGGGGTCTTGTGCCTGATTTGACTCGGACCTTACAACAAATCCCATATTCGTCTTAAAGTCAACCAAGTACATGACACCTGCGAAAAGGTGGTTTGAAACCATCGCTGGTGTTGGTTTCCCGCGCATCGCTTTTGTCCATATGGCAGATGTGGGGTGCGCCCGTTTGTAGGAACTTGCTTCAAGCTCAGGTACTTTTGCCACGCCTTGGTAGCGTTTAGATGCTTGCAGTTCGATTTCAGTTGCCGAACTAGCTGCAAATGTTTGAGTTATCCGAGCGGACGCTGCGGTCACGTAATCTTCTCCAGTCCAGCGATAAAACTGTACCGTAAAGGCCACCTGAGTAGCCACTAAGTCGGCGAAGCATGCAATGTAACGCTGCCTAGCCTCATCGGTAAAGCTCTCCGCTGGGAGCCATGCTTTGGGAGTGTCTTTATTCGTCATTATTCACCCCCTTTCCTAGTGAGCAGTCGTGGTCCGAAAACAAGTAGTCTTCGGCGATTTGTGCGTTTGGGGTTCCTCTCACTGAGTGGGCTGAGACGTCTTCTATGCCAATTTCAAGTTCATCCAAAGCCCTCATTAGAAGCCTTGCTAAAGAGGCAGAAGAAGCGTCGAAACCATATGGGTGTCCAAAGTTCGCCGACCATTCAGATGCATGTGGGACATTAGTTCGATTAGTTTGAGAGCCAAACGGTGAGAGGCAATCAAAGCCAAGCTCACTCAGTGATGGGATCAGCCTTCTTTCCAGTTCCGGATTATTGAAGGATGCTAGAGCGTGGATGATTTTAGCTCTTCCGGTTTCTTGGGTTTGGAGTTCCAATAGGATTTTAAAATCCTCGTGGAAAATCCAAGCCACTCCGTTTTTATCCACTACCTCTAGGACGAAACTTACGACGTCGTCCGAAAGGTGACTATTTGTCTCGCTACGCATTCTTCTCCTCCAATATTTTATTAAGTGCTGGTTCCACTAGCTCCCTGTCTCGACCACTGATTTTTTGCCTGAGTGTCGAAAGGGCAGCTTTGTTTGCCTGAGACTTCGCAGGCTGAGACAGGTCGTAGCCAAACATTTCTGCATGTTTAGCTAGATTTTTCTTGACTCGCTCAAATGCAATCGCTGCCTTCGATACCTCCGCCGAATCCTGCCTCACACCCAGGAGTGCTCCCTCGTGGCCAGCCTGTTTTCTAGCTGCAAGACGGAGGGTTTTCTTGATTTCGTCATCAAGCAGATTGGAGTGGTCAATCAGGTGGCCAGCTAAGTGCCAGTCGTCTATCAACAGGTACCCCCGACCTTCTAGAGCCGCTAGAACGCAAGCGATCTTGGCTCGAGTTAGAAGAGTGTGGGAGCGACCAAGCTCCCGAGTACCTTCACTGGCTGCAAAGTCCTCCTCAGCGTGTGCCGCTTCCATCTCGGGAAGAGCCCGAAACTGAGACGGCATTCGGTCTCCACGCAGGCCAAAATGCGGAATCTGGAACTTGGCGGGCTCGGGAGTTCGGAGGGTCGATTCATAGTCGACTCTCGCATTCTTATTCATGGCACTGAGATTGAGGAGCCGACTCGGCATACCCGATGAGATGGAGGAGTCATCTCTAAAGGGGTCATGCTCTGGCTGAGCGTTGAAAACCGTAATCATTCGGTATTCGCCTGCTGGAACCTCCTTGCCTTTGCCACCAGCTAGCACTCTCCCAAGAGCATCGCCGCTGTAGGAACTCAGGTAAGTAGCCTCTAGAGTGCTTGAGTTTTGGTGAGCCTTACCTTTGTGAAATGAGATTTCATCATTGAAGAAAATTCGACAATGATTGGGATTAATCCATTGGTCGACCCAGACCGTTTTTCCATCTTCATCTTCGGTCTTTTCTTTCAAATAAAAAGAGTCGGCTATTGCCTCTCCAGACCCTGCCTGCAATGGGCTGGGGGTGCTCCAGCCAAAATCTTCGAACTCGAAGACTTCAAGGGCGACTTTGCGGGCCGCGGATTTACCTCCTCCAGTGGCACCGCTGATCAGAAAGAGCATGTTTAGCGATGCGGCGCCAACTGCGCTGACATAGGACGTCTGGTAAGAAATGCGAGTAAGCATAAAAACCATCACCCAGCCAAGAAGTGCGTAAGGGGACTTTCGTCGTTTGCTCGCAATCAACTTTGTGTATTCAAGAAGAGGTCTGGCTTTCCAGAACTCTTTCTCCGAGAAGCTTCTGTCTGGAATTAGATCTGACATGGCACGAAGTCCTCTCCAGCAACCCAACGAACTATGTCGCTAAGTTCCCTGGTTGGATTCTCAGCATTCGTCGTTTGAATATAAGTGGCCAAAATTAGATCAAATACACCGCGAGCGCCGCACTCCTTGAGAGTGAACTGGTAATAGTGGAGCCTCCCGATTAGAGAAAGTAGTTCATCGTGGCCAATGTGCCTGTCCTCCCGAAGGGCCACTTCATCGTAAAACGCCGCCATTCTGATAGACGAGTAGCCATTATCCAGCGACTCAACCCAGTCGATCGGATCATTCTCATAAGAGCGCCGCATTTCACTGTGCGGCACCAAGCTTCCAGCAGAGGCCCTAGCTTTTCTGGGGGCAGCGATCAGGTGGTCATACCACTCCTGTGGCAGTAGCGATATCTCTGAAGGCCTTGGAGGAGTGCACCTGAGCCCATCTGGGCTGTACCACTCGTAAGGTTGTCCGGTTTCTGGGTGAACCGAAGGCCAAACTGCCGCGTACCTATGATGGTTTTGGATTATCTCGATGTCTTTGTCCAATTTCTGAACCATCTCAGCGTGTTCCTGTAGACGAAAGAAATAGATTCCAGAGGGTTGGTTCGAGCCACGTGATGTGGAGGAGTGGGTCGAGGGCAGTCCGCCTAATCGGCTTATGTGTGAGGTTAACTGTTCATCTCCTTTCTTTACACCCCAACCGCCCTTTGGTTTTCTCTTCCAGTAGTCGTCCTTATCGATGCCTATGACACCTTCGGGCATTTTGAGAAGACAGCCTCGGTCGCGGTATGTTATTGCCCAGTCGTCCATTTGTTGGGCGGTGGCGGTATTGCCACGCCCAAAAACTTGACTGATGCCTTCGGCCGGCAATTTAGAATCTGGGGCCAGGCGACTAGGGACGACAACTTGCCATCCGAGTGTTCGATAGAGGCTTGAGGCCTCTGGATAATATATGTTTTTCATTGCTCTCTTTCTGTTAGGCCACTTAGGCCAAAAGGCCATGGGTAGCGAATTAGTTGAAAAACCCACATAGATAATGAAAAAAAGTAGTTTTTTTCTTACTCTTTAGGGGGCTTGTGCGGACCACTGGCCTGTGGCCTATTTGGCCTTTTGGCCTAAATCACCGACCAGTGGCGCCGCTCCAGAAGAAAGAACCCTGATATACTTAGAGAGACTTCTTCTGGGTGATGCTTATCGCTATGTACTCTCCTTATTTAGTTGTCACCGAAGGGTCTGGTTCGTAGCCAGGCTCTTCTTTTTTTAATCTCTGCACTCATTTGCACGTATCCATGATTCGTAATCAGTGCGTTTGACCATGTACTGCCTGCCGAACTTGTAGGCCCTTGGGCCCAGTCCTTGCTTATTCAGGTAGTACAGAGTTTTGATTGACATCTGCATGTCTAATGCGATGTCAGACAGCTTCATCCAGTGGTTAATTGTTGCCTCCTGTTGTGTAAAAAATGAATATCGGTATTTACTAGTGTACTACTAACTAGCTGTCTTGATTTGTGAGCCAGTTGAGTGAAATAGCTGCGATTGTTTTTTAAGTACTTTCCAATTGTTTCCGCCAGATCATCCATTAAACTCTTCTATGTCAGCCTCGCGAAATCTAAGTTTTTTGCCTTTTGCTCGCTGTATACTTGCAGGTCCGTTAGTCTTATCGTGATTTTGGTACAGCCAAGAGACGCTATAGCCTGTTAGCTCAGCGGCTTGTTCAACACTTAGTATGCGGCTCATGGATCTATCGGATCACTTTCGTTTGATGCTTGACTTGTATAGGTAAAAATAGAATAATGGAATCCATGAGCAGAAGTCAAGTAACAACAAAAGAACTGGAGCTGGTGGCAACCAAGCACCGAGTCGTAGATGCAGATGAACTGTGGGCATTCCTATTTGCCGAACCTCAGGTGGAAGATGCCCTAAACACACGTAGGCGCGCTGACATTCTCCACGTGTACGTGACGCGAGGGCGACGTAAAGGTCAGCAGCAGATTTACGCGGGCACATATAAGAAGCCGCTTGCTAACTCCATTGATCCACAGGTTTACATCGTCGCCCATCTAGACGTGGCGCGTCCGACCGACAGTGCTGACAGGCGAGACGAGGCACACATAGATCACGTGTTCCAAGAGGAACTTTTACAAAAGGCTCTGGACATCGCTGAACTTAATGGTGCGGGCCAGCCAAGGGCAGTGAATCTTGGACACATTCAGGCTCTTGCGCGAGAGGCAATGAAGAAGCACAAGGACTCTTTGTCGGAGGCTGGTGATTATCTTGGGGTCACATTCCTCGACAAGCTATCTGGGCTAGACAGTCTGCCTATCGACAATGAAAAATACACGCTCATTGAGAGGCGCAGCATGAGAGTGCTTCAAAGCTTTTACATGTTGTATGGCATGGGACTTCGGTCAAATATCCGCCAACTCGTTTCGGAGGCCTGGGGATACTCGGACAATCAAGTGAAGGTCGCCCTTCAGTTTTTAAAAGAACAAGGAATCTTGAGCCAGCGCGAATCTTCCAAGAGGGGAGGCACTGAACATGTTGGCTAGAGGGCTGGACAATGGTTTGAAGAAAGTGGGCGACAGGTGGCAGGCAGTTGCCTATCACCAGAGTTTGCCCGGTCGAAAGGCGCAAGAGACCTTCGACTCCAAAACCGAGGCCAAGGCTTGGAAGCAGGGGCTGGAAAGTGACCTTAGGAAAATTCACCCTGAATCAAGTGTTCGCTATGACAAGAAGAAAAGTGTCTGGACAGCCTCGATACCTTCTGGCGACTATGCGGGTAGGTGGTATCCCGAAGAGATCAAAGACTTCGGTACTCCGGATAAGGCTCAGGCCCATGAGACCCAGACAATAGCCGACCGAAATGCCGGCGCGAGACCTAAGGAAGAGCGTGAGCGCACCTTGGGTGATGTTCTAGACGAATGGTTGAAGAAGCACAAAGGGGAGGTTGAATACACGACTTTCGCAAAAGACAAGGGTCTTATTGAGAACCACATACG
>Ga0307979_1002267_pt1 | contig 13385 bp, 10 predicted proteins | sample OrgLakmetage1058_FD_201833 | JGI IMG/M metagenome (GOLD analysis project Ga0307979, IMG submission 201833) | Saline water microbial communities from Organic Lake, Antarctica - #1058 | ecosystem: Environmental > Aquatic > Non-marine Saline and Alkaline > Saline | place: Antarctica: Organic Lake...
GGCGGAGGCGGAGGTTTAGGGGCAGTAGAGGAAGGAGGGGGGTTGGGGTTGGCTCCACACGTAGCGGATGCTGCTGCCAGCTGAGCTGCTTCTTCTGCAGCTTTCAGTGCTGAAGCATACATGGCTGCTTCAGCTACTGCATTATCCTCGCCTTCTTCATTTACAACGGAGGATGGTGTGGCAGCGGGGTGAGCGCTCTCGTTATTTGCAGAAATTGTACCAGCAGCAGTTTCTATACTTCCCGGAGTTACTCGACCGGTTGCCCCCTCAGTTTCTGCTCTTTCTGATTCTTCAGAAGCTACAACTGCCTCCGCTGCCACTCCTTCGTTTGTCGATTCGACCGAAGAAATTCCATCTACGTCTGGGGCATTGTCCAAGATCTCTACTGCTCTTCCTGCTTCTCCATCAGCACCGTCTTCGTCGCCACCTACATCCTCAATTGCTACCTCAGCGACTCCAAGCTCAAGAGAAACTTCCGCGGTCATTTCTGCTGCCGCCTCCTGCGCTGCTGCTGCTGCCTCTGCGGCTACTACTTCTGCTGCTGCCTCGGTTGCAGCTACCTCTGCCGCCGCTTCTGCAGTGGCTACCTCTGCCGCCGTTTCAGCCGCTGCTTTCGCGACTTCAGCTGCCTCGGCTGCAGCTTCCGCCGCTGCTGCGGCTTCCTTCTCGACGCGGGCAGCCTCTACACTGCGCAGTTCCCCCCTGCGACGGTGCAGAAAGAGACTAGCACAGCCCCAGTCCTCTTTCAAAGTCCCCGTCTCCATCAAGTCAAAGTGCTCTTCGTCGCCTAGTCTTGAAGTCGTGCAGGCCACCCAACTGCCCGGCTTCAGCAAACGGCACTTGTTGCGAAAACCCTCAAACATCTCCACGTTGAAACACGTGGAATTGGCGAAGCACACGTCGGTGTTGGACCAATCGTATGCCGGGTCAAAGGCGTCCGCTTTCGCGATGTCGAACGTCGTGAAACGCCGCAGATCCCCCTCGGGCAACTGCGGCTGCACGTGTCTCACGTACTTCTCCGCCAATTCGTTGGCCAAACGGTGCAGTTCGGGCAAGCACTCCACGCCACGGCACACTTCAAACGGGTGGGTCAACGCCGCTACGAAGCATGGTTTCGCGGTGCCGCAGCCTACGTCCATGAACACTTTTGCGTGTGGCCCAAGCCCCCCGTGTGCGGCAATGCGGTCCAAAATGGCAACTTTGAAGGGGGCGTACATGACTTCCCCGTAGGTTAAAGTGGAATCTTGCCCCTCCAAATGCCTTTTGTCGGCCTCTGAAGCTTGCCGGCCGGAATCGTCGCTGTAGCCTTCGAACAGCTGCTTGTAGAGCAAACCCTCTGGAGACTTCTCAGCTCGAGCTTGCGCGCCCCTGGCTTCGGCCAAAACCACCGCGTAAAACTCGCTCGAGTCGGGCGCCTCAGTTTCCTCGGATTTCAAGTCTGACGTTTGCATGAAGCCTCCGAGGGCGCCTTCGCTGTTCAGGCTTTCCGATTTGATGGTGGCCAAAGTCTGCTCATCTTGCACGTAGCGCATTGGTTTGCTGACGTCACTACTGCCATCGTCGCCCCGTCGTCGCTGTACATAGAGGGTTGCTACACCCCAACTCATGCGCACTTTCGACCGCTCGAGAACGTCAAAGTGCTTCAGCTCGTTGTCAGGGCTAGTGCTGCTACAGTCGTCGTCGTCGTCGCCCTTGCCTTTTTGGTCTTCGAGGGCCCTTGACATGGAGACTACTATGGCACCGGCTTTGAGGTTTCGAGCCTGTGGAGAATGCAATAGGAGTAATGATTGAAAGACGTCCTTTGAATTTTGCCACAACAGAGCCTTCGCTACCATTCGTGGAATTCCCTCCAAGAATGATGGGAGCTGATTCCAGAAAACTGATACTCTTACCTGCTGAGCGATTCGTTCCATGATTTTATAATCGAAGCACGACGAGTTGATGAACACCACGTCGCCATCGCTCCAGTTTTCCTCCAAAAAGTCACCCTGCAACGCATGAGAAGTGGCATGAAATGAAGTGGCTGGTTTTCTTTGCACATAGGCGTCTTGAAATTTATGTAAAACATAGTACAGACTTTTCGTGCTTACCTGCACAAAGGAAACACCGTCTCCGCCGTACACCAAACTCCGCTGAAACGGTTGGCTCGAATCTTCAAACCTCAACCGAGCGAGCTCAGCTTCCTCGTGCAAGCAGTCCAGCTTTTCAATCCCTACGCACCTGTCGAAGTCCCCCAAGAGCCGCATCGCAAACACTACTTTGCCCACGCCGCTCCCCAAGTCGTAAAACGTGGTGCCCGTCGACGGCGCCAATTTCCGCAGCAGCACCGCCAGCGGCCTCAGATCTACCTCGCTGTAAGTGTACGCCGCATCGCTGCCCCACCCTTTGGAATTGCGCTCGCCCAGCGACAAGTCTTTGGCCCGCTCGTCGTCGCAGTAGTCCCGGAAAAGCAATGCGTGGTATTTGTCGGCAGCCAAAGCCACGAGCGTGTGCACTGCATCCAGAAGCGTCTTGGAGTCCTTTCCGCCGACGGCCCCGTCAGCAGCTCCATTGCTAGCCTCATGTTGGTCAAGCTTGGCCAGCAGCGCGAGCGCCTTGGGATTCTTTCGCAAAATCAAACTTTTCAAGAATCCTTTCGCGTTCTGAGAGATGACTCCGTCCATAACCAGCTGTGAAGCGAAGCGCAGAAGACGAGCTACTTTCTCGTCTGCCATAATACTTAGCTTAGTCCTGAAAAACGCGTGATCACGAAAGAAAAATATGTGAGAAGCTCTAAGGGCAGCTTGAATTAAAATGAAATGAAAACAATTAAAATAGCACGCGTTCTCAACCAACTAGATAAGTGTGGTTAGGTCCTCTTAAAGTGAAACCTAAGTAAGTAGAACAAACACCGGTCGCTGCTTGTGTGAACAAATTGGTACTCTGGAAAGTACAATGAGATAATTCAATTGATTCAATAACTTTGGTGGTATTTGCAAATGAACATGATGATTAAGAAATGATAAGCGCTTCTTCCACAGCAAGCTTACCAGCTTACCGCTGCTTCCTGAGGCAATACGCTAAAACCTCTCAAATACTTTTTTAGGTGTCCGAGACCCGAAACGCAAGACAACACGACAACACGACCGACGATACATGATGACGATTTTCTGGAAGAAAAAAATGAGTTTACCTCGAATATAGTATACGAAAATGCGATGAAGATCCCTTCTTCAATCTACCATCAAGCCATGCACGAAGCGAAGAAGCGAACGAAGAGTGGCAAAATGGTACAGATTTCCTAGCAACAAGGGATGGATAAGTTTAGGCTTCTGGTTTACTTCAGGCGTAACGCGCGAGATATTTATGAATAGAGGCTCTTTCTATACTTTCAATCGATCTATAGGCTGAGCTAGAGACAATATCCTGACGACTAGGCAAGACTTAATCAATCAGTTTTATACACTTGAAGGCCAAGAATCCTTTCAGCTTCCACGAACTAGAATGGCGACTACTGCACCGCCAAATGCTCGAGTAGCTATCTTAGTAGCAACTGCAACATTGAGTACTGTGTGGGTAGCCTCTATGCTCATGCGTGCATTGCGCAAGCAACAACAACTCGGCGATGATTCATTGGATGACGAACCCGCCGGGCCGTTACCGCCACCATCAACACCACCGCCAACGTTAGCTACACCCGCACCGCCAGTACCGCTCAGCCAGATGTCGCCGCAGTGGAGAATTCGTACACGATCTGGATCTTTCGACGAGTCAGTCGAAGGTCATCGTTTTCCCGCCACTCCTACAGTTGCGGCTCCTAGCAGCACGAATACCGGTGGCGGCAGTGGCCGCCGGCGCTCTCGTGTAAACTCCTTGGAAGTTGACGTAGGCGCTATTTTCGGGCTAGATGCTGGAGGTTCCCTCGCCAAATTGGTTTACTTTGAGGCCACGGACGGCCCTCTTGGGGGGCGCTCTGGGTCAGAGACACCTGCTATTACTAGTACTGTGACGAGTACTACAGAGGGGAGTAGCGAGCTCGGCGGCGGCGCATGGGGCCTCGTCGACGCTCCTTCTCCAGGTAGCCCCCTTGGTGGGGAAGAGACAGCGTCTAGCCCTCATAGTGGTGCGGCCGGGGCCGCGAGCCGCCTGATGCGTGGGCTGGCCCGCCCAACTTTGCAGCGCGTGCGTTCACTGGCTGCGCTGAATCGCACCCCTGCGGCGGCCCGCGAAGCTCTCCACGCGTTTTACGACTTCATGAGCAAGCGCCTTGGCCCCACCTACGTGTCGTCTACGGTATGGTTGATATGTTTCCCCTGCAAATACAATCATTTGATTTGAGACGCCTCATGGCAGACTGCGTTTCATTTTGCCATATTGCGTTTTGTTACAATTGCGCGCGCGTGCTTGCTACACAGGTGCACGAGGGTCACTTGAGCTTCGAGTCACCCGTGCTCGGCGGGCGCTTGCATTTCTTGCACTTCGCGACGTCGGAGCTGCCGCAAGTGGTGGGGCTGTTGCGCGCGCAGCAGCTGACGCGGTCGGTGGCGCGGCTAGGGTGCACGGGTGGGGGCGCGTTCAAGTACAAGGCGGTGCTGGAAGAAAGCTTAGGGCTGGAAGTGGTGGCCATCGACGAAATGGAGTCCTTGGTGCGCGGCCTCGAGGTGAAGTGTTCATGTATCGTTTATCAAGCTCCTCAATTCTTTCATGCTCAGTTCGTGTGTTGTGTAACAGCGACAACATATATGTAATCGATTGGGAAAGACCAAACAATACCAAACTCATTTTCGATGTTTGTACGTTTCTTCTGTGCAATCCCAACGCCGGTGGTTTGCAGTTTGTGGTGGCCAACGTAGTTGGAGAATGCTTCACCTATCGGCCAATCGGGGAACAACAAACGACGCTGCGCCCACCGATTCGGGGCTCGCCTCCTGCTTTTGGCGCTGGCAGCAGCAGCAGCAGCAATAGCTGCACTAACAGCAGCAATAGCTGCACTAACAGCAGCTGCAGTAATGATAGTGGTAGCCCCAAATCGTCGTCGATGCGTGGCTCGGGCTGGGAAGACAAAGTGCCGCGTCCTGGCGAAGCGGTGTGCGCAACTTTTCCGTACTTGCTGGTAAGCATTGGCAGTGGGGTCTCAGTGATTCGCGTGGACGGCCCTGACGGCCAACACCAGCGGGTGTCAGGCTCGTCCATTGGCGGTGGCACCTTTTATGGTTTGGCCAAGCTGTTAGTGGGCGCGGGAGCTCCACCGCAACAGCAGCGCTCGTCGGCAGAGCATCTCCGAGACGCCGTAGCTTCGGCCGCTCAAGCGGCTGTTAACAGCACCACTAGCAGCAGCAGTAGTGCAGCTAGCAACAGCAGCAGCAGTAGTAGCAGTAGCAACTCTCAGTCGCCGTCTTTTGAAGAGTTGTTGGAATTGGCGAAGCGCGGGGACGCTCGCAAGTGCGACATGATGGTGGGCGACATTTACGGGCACGACTACCAGAAAATAGGTGAATGGTACCTCTACTCATCTTATTTTTTTCGCCTTCTTCACGTGTCTTCCGAATTCAGTAGGTCATCTTTGAATCATTCCTAGCAACCTCACCATACCAAGAATATTTTTATTGCTTGTGGCAATATTTTTACTCGTTTTTCTTACTCGCCTTCACTGCAAACGAACTAGGCCTTTCCTCCGATGTAGTGGCGTGCTCGTTTGGCAAGGCCATGGGACCGGGGGACGGCGCCCAGCCAGAAGACCGCGCGCGGGCTTTGCTCATGATGGTCACCAACAACATCGCGCAGGTGCGCGTCGGAAGGGCAGGAGAAGGCTAATGATGAGAGAGTGTAGCACACGATCATTCGCCTCAAGTATCTGACCAATGCCCTTCACGAATATTGCAAAACCTGTCTTTTAAACTTTTAGGTGGCGTATTTGAACGCCCAACAGCACGGCACGGACCGCATTTACTTCATTGGCAATTTTCTGCGCGCCAATGAAGTGAGCTGCCAGCGCTTGTCGTATGCCATTGACTACTGGTCGGGCAGCCGCTGCGAAGCGCGCTTTCTCGAGCACGAAGGCTACTTTGGGGCCCTCGGAGCATTCTTGATGAGCGCGAAAGACCCAACCACCGGCACGACTCCATCCTCTGCGTCATCGTCGGCGACACCTTCTTCATCGTCATCATCTTCTTCTCCTTCTTCGTCATCGTCATCGTCGCCGGTTGCTCATGCGTCATCAAGCGTTCCATCCCCTACCCCTAAAGGCAACTTAGCATCCACATCCTCATCGTCACCCGCGTCTAGGCCAGCTGCCAGCACTCGTGCTGGTCCTAAGCTTACGGTGGATGTAAAGGACAGCAGCAATCAGGGAAGACTTCGTGCAAGCGAAGAAGAAGAAGCAGGTAGTGCTGTTTCGCCCTCGAGCCCAATGACAGAAACTTCGTCGAATGCAGGCAGCCCACTCCTAGCCTCCTTTCCCGAACCTCTTAGCGCAGATCCTGTCTCTGTCGATGTCGCAGCGGCCCCCCTCTATTTTCCGTAGAAAAATTAGCGGTTTGAATTCAATGAGAGTTTTTTTATTGACGAGTCTGCGATCATCAATGTTCCTTAGGAGTACCGTGTGTCTCTGTCTTGTGCTGTGTTGTTGTGTTGCGATGCATGAGTAAAATGTTGCGGTGCCTCTGCCTCTATTCATACCCTCGGAGCTCCAATTCCGATATTATGGCCGAATTATTTGAAAAGCGATTAGTGGCTGCGCCTAAAGTTTGCGCCCTAGCAGTTCCTCGAGTGTATAAAGCAGACGAATCCGCATTGGGAGCGGACCAAACAACTTTTAAAGCAATAGACTTCGTACTTCGTAACAGGCGAAGTGCGGCATATACAGGGGATCAGGGGATCAGGGGATCAAAGCCTCCCTTGAACATCTTTCGGTGAACAACAAATGATGAACGACAAACGACCAAAAGCTATTGTTGTCCTCCTCTCTTTGTTGCTTTGTTGTTCCCCTCGTGGAATGAGAGAGACCCTTGCACAACGGCGCTAGACTTAATCCCTCGATACTTAATACATAGTACTCATAGTTAGGTTTCTACCACTAGAAATTGAACTAGAAGCTTAAACTTAAACCAGCTTTCAGGAGTATTCTAAATCGATAGGCAACCGGATAATCTTCCTTCTTTTTCTTTTCGGATACCGGAAATCCAATGGCGCTACGTCATCGCAATGAAAAACGAAATGCGCCATAACTGAAGTGCCATCCCTAATTTATTCAAAATTAAAATACAATTGACAGTAGTTCAGTTGCATGTGCCTTATTCCTTAGTTATTAATATCAAATACTTATATCTTTTTATGTTTTATTGTATACATGCATTTATAGGAGCCTTGGTCGACGTGGGGGTGCCTATTTGTTGTTTGTTCTTGGGGCTATATGTCCAACGTAGGATAGCAAGGCAGTCCAATTGGTGAATAGGTTGCGGCGCACATGAATAAAAACCGACCTGCTTTCTACATGTGGTATGGTATTTTCAATTTCGGCTTGTCTAATGCCGGCCGAAGCATTCCTGTGTGTTTTTCTCGATGCCCACCGTTTGTTGAAACTTATTGCACTTCTTCCACAGTGATGTGCGCGACATTTCCCACTCGTTTCCGGCTCAGGACACGCAAACGAGTGCCCGGCAAGAGCAGAGATTCAGCTTCGTGCGGGTACAGGGACAAGCGAGACACGTCCACTGCGTTTTTGCACTGAAGCGTTAGAAGGGTTGCTTTCCCACCGAGCTGCGCCATAAACCCTGGAGTGAGCACGCGTGAGGTAAACAGATGAAGCAATGATACAGTGTGCACAAGCATGCAATGCTCACACGTGCGAGATTACAGAACTCATTCTTGCCTTTCCAAAACCGCTGTAGTTTCCTCTGAAATACATCAAACAAGGAGAATGTTTTGCCCGCATACTGAAAAAAAATTAAAGCTTTCAAACTTGATCTTCAAAATTTTCGAGGGTTCGCAAACCTTCTGCGACGCCTTTCGCAGACGTGCAGCTCGAAATTGACCACCACGTTTGAATGCTACCTTCCTTGTACGAGTCGTACAGGTCGGCAGCAATCCCACGCCACAGTGTAGTTGCCTTGGGTTTAGAGATCGAGAGGCATAAACAGATCAAAGGTTAAAAAACAAAGGAAGTTGTGTGCTCTAAAAGAAATAGACCACTGCAAACGCACGATAAGCCACAGGAGTGGCAATGCAAATATAAGCTCGGGAAATGCTTGGCTGAAAGAAAAAGCTAAAATCAGTCCCTACAAGAGAGTGCAGACAGAGTCACCTGCCCAAACTCGACTTTACCTATACCCCCCCCCTCTCATCCCTGTTGTAAACCTGGTGAGGCAAACGGTCCATCGCCTCGAAGTACATGCGCAAATAATTATGGTACGGCTTCACCGCCTGCCAGTTCTCCCGCAGCGCCTGGTTGAGAGCCCGGTAAATCGAGTTGCCAGTGTACAGGCAGATGGCTCCGTAAAGCTCCGCCGAAATGGCCTTGGTGGGGCTGCCGGCTTTAACTTTCGCCAATTGAGCGCCACGACTCTGTTGTTGTTCAAGAGCCGAATAATTAGGATAAAACAAAATACGAAAGTAGAATAAATGAATGAAATTGAAAATGCAAAGAAGAAAAATGCAAAGAAAATGGGCAATTGATTCTATGCACCGTCTCTCAGAAATAAAGAATCAAAGAAAAGAAATATAGAATCAAAGAAAAGAAATAAATCAGACAATAAGTAAATAGATGTACGTGCGAGCTAGACCACGCCTACCTGGCTTTGTTGGATGCTGCTTGCGTCGCTGACGCTGCTGGCGGCGGCGCGCAGGGTTTTCGGCAGCGGCAGGTCGTGCACGCCGTCAATGGGGGAATCCCCCAAAGGGGTGGGTTCGGTTTCCACGCTCTCGAAGCCCATCCGAAGCCAGAACTCCAACAGGCCTTCTTTCTCTTCCACCAGTTCCAAGTTGTTGAGCGGTGGGGGTTTCACCCGCCCGCTGGTGGTGGGAATCAGCGAATAAAACTGCCCGGAAAGGTCAACCAAGGAAGCCGACGACGATGCTTTCTGTTTCCCTGTAGTGCTGCTGCTGTTGCCTAGTGCAGCCCTGATTTTGGTGAGCACAGCTTGGCCTTTTTCAATTTGAGCGATAGACAATTTCCCCAGAGCAGCTCCTTCGCAGGCACCGCCACCTCCTCCACCTTCGTCGTCATCGTCGACCTCAACGAGTTGGTACTTGTCTGAATTGGTGAGATAAAGATCAAAATAAACAACACATTCTTACATAAAAGTGCAAACGACTCGCGAAGATTGAATGCATCAACAAAAAAGCTAGTAGATTTGCCAATTACAAGAATTACGCACCGGAATACTTAACGAACTTGGCTCGGTTAGCCCACGCATTTTTGGTCTTTTCGCGGAATTGCTTCTCGAACCGAGTCTGTGCTGAAGCCAAGTCGGGAAAATCTTCAATCTATAAAGCATCCCATGGCAAAAACAAGAAAAAATAGAGGTAGACCAGTAACACGTGCGAACGTTTTTCTTCCGCTGTGGCTGCGAGCATGATGAGAGTGAACACAGAAGTAAGGTAAAGAATGGGAAGGGTTGAATCACAGCAGGAAGATTTCCTTCAAAAATCTGCCTCACTTTGCTTTGGCCCGTTTCTCCGAGCCGTCCCCAGCGAAAGATCACGCGGTACTGGCCTTCTCCGTACAGGGTCTGCAAGATGTAAAACTTGTTGTTGTTGCTCCCGTCGCCAATGTTGGTTTGCATCAGCTTCGCGTCGAGGTCACCGCACACCGAATACGCAGCGGCGTTGGGGACGCATCTAGCAGGAACAAAGAGAAGAAGCGTGGAAGGACAAAACGTTGAATTTCAACAACATCTTGAATTTATCTTACGGTAGGTGAGACGCAAAGTGTACCAGTCAATCAATTTTGACAAGTTGGTACGGTTGAATAAAAAGAAAAAAACACCAAACAATGACATGCACGTAAATGAAGAAATGATAGTAAGGAGAAGGCAGTTTTACCGATCAGGCCGTTTGCCACCGCCAGGGCTGGTTAGGGCCGCTGACTTTGATGACGATGATGAGGATGCTATTGGAGACGCAGGGGGCTCCAGAGAAGCGGAGCTCTTCTTGCTGCTCTTGGCTGCCACGCTTTCTGCTTGCTTCGCTTTGGATGCTCCTGCTTCTTTCTTGGCCGCACTCCCCGACGTTGTCGCTTTCGGTGCGGCACTTCCGCCCACTACTTCGTTGCCATTGATCATAGCAAAGAAATCGTCTTCGGACCAAACGATGACCCCCTTTGCTTTGGCTGCCTCTACTTTGCCACCAGCGCCGGGGCCTGCCACTAAATGTGTCGTCTGAAGAGAAAGAAAATATTACACATCCATGCATAAACGCGCCCACGTCGGATAGAAGGGGATATAAAGAAATGATGCATAAGTACGATGCACAAATTTTCAAAAGTACGTTTTGAGAAGAAGTAGACGCTAACCTTTGCAGTAACAGAAGCAGAGACAGAAGCGCCAGCTGCCTCTGCACGAACGGTACATACGGAGCGCGACTCGCACAATGACCCCGAAAAGCACAGCACAAGTTCAGTAAGCGACGCCCCGTCCAATGACTTCTCAGCAGCAGGCTCTGCGACTTTCTTAGCAGTCTTACCCTTCTTGGTTGCAGGTGCAGGCGTGACATCGGTATCTTCCTGTTTGATTGCCGCTGCTTTGATGCGCTTGCCCTTGCCTTTCACAGGAGCTGCGTCTGACGAAGTCGTAGAGTCTGCGGTTGGACTGCCATTGAGCATAGCGAAGAATTCCTCCTCTGACCAAACAACGACGCCTTTGGCCGTAGCTTCGTCTACCTTGCCTCCAGCGCCAGGACCTGCCACCAAATGAGTTGTCTTCTTCGTAACGCTTGCGGTTACCGTTGCACCTGCGGCCTCAGCACGAACGGTACATACTGAGCGCGAATCTCGCAGCGAGCCTGTAAAACAGAGCACTTTGCCAGAGAGTGACATGTTGCACGAGGTCAACAAAAGGGAATACTCCAAGGTAAATACAAGCCTTTCGAAGAAACGGATAGGTGAAGAGATGGAAAGAATATAATAGAAGGCGTGGGGGCTCGCAGAAATTTCTTTTTGCAGAATATTCGAATTTCGGAAGGATACAGGGAGGCTCCCCACAAAATTAATTTCCAACGGGAAGATGTGGGATGTGGGATGTGGTAGACGGTTTGAGATTTTTGAGACAGGCCCCGAGGGGGCGGAATTAGAAGGCTAACAGGAAATGATAAAAAGCAGGCCAGCTCAAACTGAATAGCTGGTTCTTTTATTTAAAATCCATGATAACGGCTGAGAATTACTTACCGCCATAGAAATTTATAGTACAGCAAGTTCAGGTGCCCGCGCAACGCACGGCTGAGGGGAAATGTTCTTGCTTCAGTACAACAGGTGCGTGTTCTTAGCCCCTCCGTGCGCGGCCCTGAGGAGCCCGCGGATGAGTTTACGAGTGTCTTGTGTAACTGTATAGTTCCCGTGGTGCGTTTCCATTCATGCTTTTTATGCCCGTGGACCGCTTTTCTTATCTACTGCACATGCATGATAGAATTATAATGCAGTACTTTACTTAGGAACACAAAAAAGGCTATCACTACGAACGAACCACGGACATGCGAAATCATATCTAATATATAGGATAAAATCGTGAGTTCTACGCAAAACGTACGTTCAAATTCTTTTGATTTAGACAAGCAAGCTTATTATTTAATTCCCTATTTGAATGATACGCTTCTGAGAACCGTAGTAGTAAGAAGTACTCTGATTTCCTCTTCGTTTGGTCAGCACCGCATTTGGCATAGGTTAGTAGTCTTGAGTTCTCCTATGTACGGCCATTGAAATACATGAAAATGCTTCCCCTTGCTGAATAGATTGGCGTGTAGTTGCAAGAACTCCACTCTGATAGAACTTGTGGTTATTTCAGATAACCCAGGTAACTCTTGTGCAGCGGAAAGATGTCACAACCACCCTCGCGAACTCGAACTCGAACTAAAAACCCAAATGGCACAGAAGCCAGTGCTACGGGCAGAAGTGGGAACGCGCGTGCGTTGCACAAGCAGAGCAAGTGCGGAATGATTCAGGAGGGAGAGGGGCATTGGCCAAATTCCTCGGAAAATTTGCAAAAAGCGAGGTATTTGTGGGTGTTGCGCACTCTTCAGAACAATAAAGAGGAAGGCGCGCGAGCCATAAGAGGCTTTGGCGGAACAGGAACTCCTTCCTCGTACGCGGAGTGGCAGTGAATAGAAAAGCCCCCCTCTCAAAAATACAAACAACAACATGCAAGCGGACCGCTTGTGGCCTAGCGGCCCCTCCATATCATAGAGCTAAACCCATATATCTTCCATCAAACGCCACAGACGCTAGTTATGGTCGTCCTCCAGCATTTTTCGAGACCCTCGCAAGGCCCTCCACCTTGAGAGCAAGTCGACTGCGTATACCCCGAAGAGTGCAGGTTCCGCGCTAGTGATCGGCAAGATCGTGTTGACAATGCTTATGGCTGCTGCCAAAATAAATCAATCCTCCATCGTGCCTGCCTTTGATCAAGCGAGAGCCCCACAGATAATCTAAGTACCAAGCGGTGCTGCAAATTCATAACCGAAGAGTCCATCATCTGTCGGTGGCCCGAAATTCCTAGGAATCCGTTCCCTACCTTGATGCCCACCATGCATGACTGTGTCTCACAGATGGGCTGTGGGATATTGCCACCACTTTTGAAGTCCTACAATGCGATTCTGGATTCACAGCCATGAGCTCCGGTGTCAGAGTTCCGTCGGAAACTGCAGTCCATACTCTCCTCGAAATCATCCTGGATAACCACTCACAGACAAAGACTCATGTACGGAGTAAGTTTAAACGCGCGTATGCGCAAGCCCCATATGCCATGTATGATATTGTTCTATGCCGCAAAACCACGAAAACGTATCCATTAGGTATCATAATTCCAATTTCGATTTTCGATGCTCCTTTCACACAGCAAATACAGCTCGGCTGTTCTAAGAAATTCAGCAGAATACCGTGGTTCTTGATAGTGGGATCCCCCCTCAAAAATTTCGGGGCCCGTGACCCTGGCGCCCTGGCCCTACGAGCTCGTATAAAGGGATTCCCGTTGCGATTTGCATATTCCATGTCCAAAAAGGTCGAAATTTTAGAAGTGAACTCCTTTTTAGCTGCCAGTTGGCCAGTTGGTCTTTGCCAGGTCTATGCTTTTGAGACAGGCCCCGAAGGGCCGGAATTCAAGAAGGCTATCAGGCAAAGAAGAAAAGCAAAGCAGCGTAAACTAAACCTAAGAAGCTAATCAGGCGCACATGCTTTTGGCTTTTGGGAAAATGACAAGCGA
>Ga0307979_1002268_pt1 | contig 13384 bp, 17 predicted proteins | sample OrgLakmetage1058_FD_201833 | JGI IMG/M metagenome (GOLD analysis project Ga0307979, IMG submission 201833) | Saline water microbial communities from Organic Lake, Antarctica - #1058 | ecosystem: Environmental > Aquatic > Non-marine Saline and Alkaline > Saline | place: Antarctica: Organic Lake...
CTGCTTCGGGGTTGGCGCTGGCCCGCGCGTGCTTGCACAAACTCGCAATGGTGTCCCCCTCGATGCGCTGCTGGGTTAAGATGCTGGTCGAGCTGGTGGAGGGGTAAATCTAGTTTGCACATGCAATATTATATTGGGGAAATAGGGGTTACACTTGCAGAATATCGCTCTCTTCAAGCACACGCATAAATCATACCTTGGGAATCACAACTCGTGGCGAGTGTCGCGCTAAATTCACACGCGCCCGCTCAGTGAACGCCATCTGTGATGATGATGATAATGATGATAATACAAAGAGTGTGCATAGAGTGGACAAGAAAAAAACACATTTGGAATAAGAAGAGAGACAGATCTTAGAAGAGTGCCAATAGCATGACATGTAGTATTCTTCTTCATGCGTCACCTCAATGCGAAAGTCGAGTTCTCTCGGGAAGTTATCGTAGAGCTCCAGCGACACTGCTTCGATGGTGTCCTTCATCCCCATGCTCAGCAGCTTGGAGACCATCGTCACTGCTTGCTTCAAATTCGCCAAATCCGCCGCCATGAATGTGCGAATTTCCGGGTACAGCACCTGGATGTGCATGTATAGATACGTACCAGACGGATTGAAGAGAGTGTGAAGACAAAAGACCATAATAGCTGTGAAGAAAAGGACTAAGGAGCAAAAACAAACATCATTTAATTGTGATGATATACGAAAGGGAAAAAGGAACCAACGCACGCTTATAACAGCACACAGCTGCACTCACCTTGATGATCACTCGCTCGCCTTCTTCTTTGGTCGTGGCGCAGTGCACTTGCCCGATCGAAGCAGCTGCCAGTGGAGAGTGGTCGATGCTGGCAAAGGCCGACAGAGACGAGGAAAAGGAGGAGGAGGAGGCGCTGCTGCTGCTACGGTTGAAACCTCTGATGCTACCACCGCCACTGCCATTGTTGTTGTTGACTTCCTTTAAGCCTTTCACGATCGCCGCGTCCATTTCGGTCCAGTTTCTCTTCGGCATGTCTTCAAAACAGTCCTTGAGCTCTTCCACCCACTGAGAACAAAGCAGAGGGAAAAGAAGGATTCTTTACTCATAACAATGGGAAAGATTGCATCGATAGAATAGAAGAAAATGTTAAGAGTGGCAGAGAGGAGCTCTCAGAGGCAAAACACAGGAGTATTGTACTCGAAAGGTTAAAAGAATGCGTGCACATCAACACGCGCACACCTGCGGCGGCACCACCATGCCGCGTGTCACAATGTCTTGAGCCGCCTTGTTGTACAGCCCTGTAATATGTGAGTGCGTGTGTGCGTGTGTGGGTGTTTTAGTTTGAAGATGCAAGATGCAGAAGGAAATGCGGAGAAGGGCGAAGCAGACAAAGACAAATTTTGATGCTTAAAGGGCCAAATTAAGAACTCAAAACATTGAAGAGCTGGACAAAACAGGTATAGGACACGAAGGTGAATTCAAAATAGACAGAGAACAGGCAAATCTCCATTTTCCTCCAGACAACATACCCCCCATTTCTTCGAGGAGTTTCTTGATCATGGGCGCGGCTTTCGCGTGTTGCTCGTCGAGCATGGCTTGGCGCTTGATGGTGTAGCCGCGAGGGTCCTAGGAAGAGAAAAAAAAGAAATAGAAGCCAGAACAGGCAAAAAGAGGACTCAGGCACACAACGAATCAAAAGCTAGGCCTACAACATCATAATTGTCTGCCCAAACACACCTTCGGCTTGAGCGTTTTGCGAAGTTTGCGAGTGGCCAGTTGCATTTTCCGGTAGCCCTTCAAGATAGGCACGAAGTAGTACATGAACTTGACGTTCCTCTGGTGACCGGTCACGCCTACCCAGGGCTTTTTCAGAGGATTGCTGCTATTCGCGTTGCTACCGCTGGCGCCTTGTGCGTTTTTGGCCTTGTCCTGCATGGACGCGCAATTGGAGGAACGAAATATTTTAAAGTTAAAGTTGAAGAATGTGAAAACACGCAGGGGCATTCGTGAAAGGTAGCTGAGAAAGGCTGCATATGAGCCAGCTGCCTGGCTTTTCAAGCGGTTTATCACAAGACCTCTTTCTAAGCGCTTATCATGTGCATAATTACCGAGCCGAGAAGCTGCTGGAGTTCCTTGTCGCCTGCAACACCATACTCCCACGAGCTGATTTGCGCGTCCATAGCACCATCGTCTTCGTCCTCTGAGTCAAAATCTACGGAAGTGGCAGCAGTTGCCATTGTGTTGCAGTAGAAAATGCACGATGCACAGAAAGATATAATTCAGTTGTCCCTCCCCTGTAGTAGGCGTTTTGGTCCAATCCACCAGAGACACGTGTGCGTGTGGCTGGCGTGTGGCAAGAAGAAAAAAAAGACGACAGAAAGGAGAGAAGCTAACAAGGCAGGCGTGAGAGGAAGACTAGTACATCATTCCGACATGTACCAACTTTCCAGTGGCATGGGCGCAGCTTTGGCTCACAGTAGCTTTATTGACTTCATAGTTGACCGCATTAGGCTTACTTTCTCGACATCGACAGCAATCCCTAAAGGTCAGTGCGGGAATCCTTATCGACAACCTTCCTACAGTAGAATTCAAAATTCAACTTCGATAATCGTATCGTCACATCGAAGTGGGCGTCTGGTGCCGCTACAAGAAGTGTTGAATAAAGCAAGTTCTTTTTTTCTCTTAGGTTGGGAGCGATCGCCATCTATGCCGCCATCTTCCCTTAGCCTATATGGGCTCTCGTCGTGGAACTTCGCATTGCTCGGAGCGTGGGCGTTTTACTGGTTAGAAACAAAAAATAGCGTGAGAAGCATGACCTTTTTTGATGAATTGTTCCACAATACAAGATATTCAAAGAAGCCTTTGCGTTGCTTTCGATATATTAGGTACGGTGCGAAGCCTTTATATCCGGGAATGAGCCTTGAAGCTGGATTACTCGTGGTGCAGTCGGTGTGTTCTTACATGTGCGACGTGGCAACTTTTGGCCGTGCGTCGGCGTGGAAACCGATAGATCGTTTCGCGGCGAGCGCCTTTGTCTTGTGGCAATGCTGCAAATTAGCGTGGCTTGAAATGACGTGGGCCGAAGGGCTCGTGTGGGTTGCCACTCTTACGGCTGGCTTCGGCTGCTTTAAGAATTCCATGTCGTGCCTGAAACATCCACCCAAGCAATTACGCAGTCACGGTGCGTCGGGGCCAGCCGCTTTGGGCACGGAGGTCGACGCGGATTTGGGAGTTGACTTGCGCCCTTACATGTGGTGGCACACGGCGTGGCACTTTTCGCTGCCCTTGGGGGCTGCCGTCTGGATGGCCGTGCGAGCGAGCCAAATCGACGACCGAATTGCTGGATAGCAGCAGCTATTTGAGTTCGATTAGCCAGCGTACATGCGATTTTATAGTGCATTGATTTATATCTATACTTGACTTTCCGTGTTCCGTATTCCGAGCTCCGCTTTGGATTTCGAAACGAGAAACCGATGAGCGGCTGCCGAGCGATCTGCGATGGGTATGGTGTATGGTAATCAGCAGACCGCATAAGGCACACGTGTATTCCGAGTAACTAGCGGGTGAGCTAGGCAAAGAAACGCGGGATAGGTATTCTCGCGAGCTTAGCTATACAACGGCATATCCGGGTGCCCGCGCGGGCGACCGAGGCCCGAGATTAGAGGTTCAGAATTCAGAGTTCGTGGCGTCTAGACCGTCTAGGGATAGGGATATATCGTTTGTAGCGCATGGCCGCATGGCCTCATGGAATAAAATTCTATCGACCGTATGCGCAAGAGAAGAAGGAAGGGAACTAGACTGGGGCTTGAACTTCACAAACACCTGGAAAAGAAAAACAGTATAAATCATATCGGTGGCCCATCAGAGTTCCGTCTCGTTGTCACTGCTGCTGTCGCCGTCGGAGGTGCCCGGTGCTTCTTTCCCAAACGTGAGCCAGCGGCTTCGCCATCCTGAACCAGCAGCCCCCGAAGTCGCCGAGGAAGAGGACTGACTTTTTCTCGCCGTCTTGGAAGGTTTAACAATCGGGGATGCCAAGCCATCCGGCACAAGAGGTGACACCCTTGTAGTACTGTCAACAACGTCGTCATTGCTGTTGCTGCCCTTGCTGTTGCTAACCACGCCGCCGCTGACGTCATCATTGAACCCCACGTAACGGTCTTTGGCACGCGGAGAACCTAATTTCTTGCCGTTGGGGCTTGCCTTCTTAGTAGCATTGCTGCTTCTGCTGGTGGCGGTGGTGCCTTTACCACTGTTGCTTGCTTTGGTGTCCTCGTTGTTGCTTGAGGTCTTGTCGTCACTAGGAGAAGTGGGTGTTTGCTTGCGCCTCGGTTTCGGGCCTGAAGCACCTGCTTTCGCTAAGAGGGCGCCGTAAGATGGCGGCGGCTTGTTGCGGTGCTGCTCGCGCAATTCCCGGGCTTTCACCATGGCAAACTCCTAATGAAGGGAGAAAGAAAGACAAGATACACAAGAGACATGAATTGAGACACGCGTAGACGTAGGCGTAAATGGAGAGCACTTTTAATGGCCAACTGGCTAAGGAAAATGATACAGTAAATGGAAAATAAAGGTTGCCACAATGAGTACAAAAGTGAAAACAGCAAGATTGTAACAACACCAGTAGCAGTAACAACGGCAGAACAAAAGACGGCAGACATAAAGCATGCTCTCAAAGAATTCAACCTTGGTGCTGTCACTCGCCGACGCCATGGCCTCATTCAGCGCCAGCTTTGCTCCCACCACAGCACTTCTTTTCGCCGTTACGATCTGTACTTCCGCCGAGGAAGCAGCAGACGGCTCCGCAAAAGGCTCTTTGCTGCCGCCATTGCCTTCCGATTCGACGAGGTCAAGGATGTCAGCTCTCGACAGAGAACCGGAGCCGTCGACATCCAGGGCCTTGAGAAAAGAAATGGAAAAGGAGTTTTTATGATAAACGAAGCAGAGGAAAGGATGAAGGGAATTACGGAAGAGAGAAAACGGCGATTGGGGAAGTGAGAATAGCACCCCATAGTGAGAACACTGCGGAGAAGAAAAGATGGTGCGTCATACACAGACACGAGTGCATGCTGCGACCTCCCTTACCCCTCCCCCTTGTAGACCCACCCACACCCACCCACACCTGAAAGCGCTTGTGCAGCGAGTCCAAGGCCTCGGCGTCCACGAGGTCCGCCGACGAGAGCATGAACCGTAGAAACTCGTATTCCGACACGCTCAGGTCGCCGTCTTCGTCCAAGGCCATGAGCGCCTGCAATGGAGTTAAAAAAAAAGGGGAAAGGAAATCAACATCATAAATTGAATCGTAGATCGCTATATTCGTAGGCTCGTGTACGATGAAACAAAAGTTGTCTGCACTTGCTACTAATATGATACATGCCGTGAATCGCACGAAAAACGGTGATACAATATCATTTGTAATTCTGCCTTTTTATACTTGCACCTCGACTCAACGAGAGGCACTGAATCTGAAATAATCGTTACCTCTAAGCTGAGGTCCATGTTCAAGAGTTCGTTAAGCTTGTCGCTTTGCGTGTCCCCAAACAAGCACTCCCCCACTCTCGAGAGCTCCCCGCCCACCACCATGATCGCCACCGGCAACCAGACCACCGCCAACCATCGCCCTGTCGGTGAGGTCGGGCTGACGTCACCGTACCCCACCGTGGTGCCCGTGATGACCTGTGGGGTGTATACGAGTAGCCAGCCCGTAGAAAGGTAGATGAAGATGATGAAGAAGAAGGTGAAGAACGTGCGCAAATGCAAGTTTCAAACTCGTCGTGCAAGAGAGAGAGAGAGAGGCAGTAATTGAAATATAAATAGAGCATATTGGACAAGTCAAGGTATAATTAGAATTCGATTCTTTCCTGTGCCAAAAGCTCACACACGCACACACAATACACGCACTAAAGGTCGCACCGCAAAGTACACGCTGTCCACAGCCGTATATCCCTCGAGATGGCCGTAGACCAGGCCAGTCACCAGCACGTACAGAAACAGCGTGCACAGAACTTTCAAGATTGGAAACAACTCCAGCAGCCTGTGAACAGTAGACAGCGCCAAAGCAATAACCTTGTAGCCGTAACGGCAACCGCAGCAGCAGTACTGCCAGCAGAAAGCTGCGCACTTCGGACAGCAAGCACTGTTCTTTTCTTCGTCCTTCTTCTTCTTTCTCTTCTTTTTCCGGTGAGGCGGCCGAGACAAATCCATGGAGCTGCCTGCGTCAAACGTGCTCCCATACTCTTCCCCATCATCGTCGTCATCGCCATCGTCATCAGAAGAAGATGCAGCTTCAAGATCTTTACCGCCATTGTGTTCATCGTGCTTGCTGGTGCCTCCTGCGCTAGTACTCTTACGCCGGCGAACGTTGTTCTTTTCCTCGCCGCGATGACCGTTCTCATTGGCATCGTCGTCGTCGTCGTTGTGGTAATTCCAATTTACGGAATTCGCATTGGTCACTCCGTCTATGCTTCCGCTTAGATTGCCACCGCTGCCGTTGCTGCCCCCGCTGATCCGCAAGCTGCTGAGCCGCCGGGCCGCTTGCACCAAGAGAGAAGGCCTTCGCTTGTTGAAGATGCGCAACGCTTCGTCGGATTGCTCGGTCACCTTGATAAAGAGCAGGAAGGCATTGGGGGGGGCAGTGACAAGGGGTGCGAGAGAATGCATGCGAAAGAAAATATTATTTTAAGGAAGATCCTTCGACAAACGATTCTCTTCCACCATGCTGCTGACGTCCACCCATAATTCATCCCAATTTCTCAATCTCTATTAAATGGGTGTGTACCATTTTGGCCGTCTTCGCGCTGGCTTCCACCAGCAATTTCCTTTTCGTCCCTGCCAGCAAAGCGTCTCGCTGCTTCGTAATGTACGCCAGAATCTGTGAATCAAAAAAGAAGAAGGAAGGTGGCGCAAATGCAAGTGAGAGAAAGTAGGCGTTTCCTGCGACAACTGGGAAAGGAGGAAGTTGTCAGTCTCTTCTTGACAGTGCCCAACTTTCAAACCTCGCACCTGTCGAAAAGCGACAGCTGCGAGGCACACGCCAAAGAGCACGTAAAAAGTCGTGAAGTGCCGCGACGCCAAGGTTGACGGCACCATGTCGCCATACCCCACCTAAGTGCAGTATACAAGGGTGGTGTAGTAACGCGAATTGCCATGGAGGGAAAGAATGAGGGGAGGAGGAGAACGCGCAGAGAGGCAAGCTAGAAAGTTGTGTCAACTGCATTATAGCAACAGAATGGAGAGGAGACGCGCAAAAGGCTGCGTATGTGTGCACAGTGTTGTCACACATACCGTCGTCATGGTCACTGTGGCGAAGTACAGAGAGTCGCGCACGTTCCAAATATCACGCTCTAAGTTGTAGGCATACGCGACCACTCCTACTGCGTAGTATCCTGAGAATCCATAGAGTGAGCACAAATTGGAGTTGTGAAGATTGGAGCAGTAGAGAGGAATGAGAATGAGGCAAAGGAGAAGGTTGAGGAAAGGTTAGGTTCGTCCCCATGCATCAGTCCGCTCTCGCTGCTCAAACAAACAGTCTCAAACTCGGGCACATTCTGTAACGAACCGCCGATTAAGGAGATCGCCATTAGTAGCTCCGCTTTCTCCGTGTTAGCTTCAACCTGAGCAGTTGCAAGGTGCACGCGAAGAGGGTTTAGCGGGGGGGGGCAATGGCAGGAACTCATAAAAGACAATGCCGACGCCCACATCCCACACAGATCATTAGGAGAGGCACAAAACAACAGAATTGGAATTATGAAGGCCACATAGAACACTCGATCAGGATTAGACGACATATAAGCCCGCTACGAAGGGAAAGTAGGCGTAGAAACATTTTAATGTATGTGTGAGCTCACATCTTTGGGGCTGATTTTTGTCGACAGGAACAAGTTTCGCTTTTTCTTCGGAACAGCACGACCGCCGAAGGCTCCGCCCGTTAAGAGCGACATGGTCTAGCTGCAACTTTTGATCCAGAGCCCAACGCTGGTGAAGCAAGCGAGAGAATAGGACTCTCCAGCGGAACTCCTCTTTTTTATGGGTGCTAGAGCTGCAGTGTCGATAACGGTAAAGTTGAATCTCTCCTTCTACGCAATAGCAGCGCGCAATCTTCTTGAGAAAGTCTAGAGAAGGGGCTACAGTATGGTCATACAATATCTACTGGACTACAGTAATAGACGTGGCCGCGAGCACTGTTGTTGTGCCGTGCAACCAGGGAAGCGATCTTCTAAGATGGCTTGGGCTAGCAATGAGCAACGTCGTGAGAAGTGTGGCGTGGTTAACAGTTTTGTTGCCGATCGCTGATTGGCTTGTTACAGTGAGCTCTCTTTATTTTCCCGTCATATTATATTAGTAATATGATGAACTTGAAGACATTTTTATTTTTACAGGGGTGCTTTAGCTCATTAAGGCACGAGCCACGAGGCGTTAGCATAAACATTTGGACGGATTCAACCGAACCAAAGTGCCCCCGATATATTTGAACGATGAGGAAATGACAGCCCAGTCTTCTGGTGATTCCCCCTTGTTCCTAAACCGACCAGCGCGCCCATGCGCCCCAATTATACGCCTCATGGAGCGCGCCTCAAGCAGGAAGCAGCCCAATTTAAATCCCGGTCAAGGGCGTTATACGGAATTCATGGAAACTAAGAGGGCGGCATGAGAACGCACTGGCATGGCAGAAGTAGACTCCCATTCGAAACCTCCATTTATACGATGAGGCCCTTGTTGGAGTACGAAGTCGACGAAGGCTTGGCTTTCAACGAAGAAGAGGAGGTGTTGTTGTTGGCTTGAAGCACCCGGCTGCGGTGGCGTGGGGCTTTGCTGCACTCCCGTAACGTGCGGGCCACCTCGTGGAGGCCCTAAGGTAGGAAAAGAGAACGGAGGAAAGGGGAGCGGCGCAAAACAACAAAACACGGGAAAACAGACGAAAAGAATGTGAAGACGTGCATTCGTAGAAACCAGGCACAGGGGGTTGCAAGGCTTCGTTTTCCTTCCTACCTTACGGTCGGCCACTGAAAGCGCGCTGCCCCAAGGCGTAGAGGCGTGAGGGTCAGCGCCATAAGACACCAGCAGCGAGGAGACCTGTTCGTATGCACAGGAAAGGAGGAGAAATGGGAGCATACGATGAATAGGATGGTTTCACCATGCGAGTTTGTGAGGGCAAAAAGAGTTCCAAAATTGCGCGAAAGCGGCGAAAGGAAGGTTAATAAAGAACAGCAGAGAAGGAAAGAGTCGCAATAAACATCCTCATCGATATCATTTCGCAAATTGAATTTGCATTTCTAGTTATGGTACCTCCGAATGGCCATTTTTGGCGGCCACAAAGAGGGGCGTAGCGCCGTTGCCCGCTGCACGAGTGGGGCGTGCCCCGTGCTCTAGCAAGGCTTTCACGACATGAGCGTGGCCTTGTTCGGCGGCAACCACCAGGGAGGTGACCCCTTCGAGGTTGCACGCGTCGACTTCGGCGCCGTGTGAGAGCAGCACCTAGGCGCCGAAGTGAGAAGAAGAATTAACGTGGAGAGAATGAAGAGGAAGAAAAACAGGTTGAGGATGGTAGTGGTGGTAACAAGTCTGCTTCGAAACGAAAGTTGTGTCAACACACGTAAAATGAGTGTCACATTAAGTTCTACACGAAACTTCCACAGGAACAGATACGAAATATGTAGAGTTGGCAGAACTTTTTTAAAAAAAGAAGGAACAACACCCACACACACCTGCAGCGCATCCGCGTGCCCCTTCTGAGCTGCTTTCACCAGTGCGGTGCTTCCGTCTTCGGCTCGGGCGTTCACTACGGCGCCACTCTTGAGGAGCAAGTCGAGGGTGGCCGCGTGGCCGTTGCGAGCGGCCGTGTATAAGGGGGTCACGCCCTGGGCCAGGATGGCTTTGGGGTCCGCACCGCATTCGAGCAAGAGGCGAACCTGAAGAGGAGATGAGAAAGGGAAGTGTGGAAGAGGAAGGGGTGAAGAAAAGTGAAGAGAGATTATGAGAAAGAAGGAAGATAAATTGGAAATAGAGGAACGGAAAGAGTTGTGTCAAGTAAAAAGCACGAGATCAAGGTGGCAGGATGTGCCGTATTGCGCTGGACATTCAATAGGAAGCAACGCATGCTTAACTCCAAATCAAGCTGGAGGATTGGAGCACACAGACGCAACAGCGACAACAACCACCATTCCATTCCTTTCCCTTTATAACTTACCGCAGGCACGTCGCCTTGTTCGCACGCGCTGTACAGCTCGTCGTCGTTGCTGATGCCACCCGCTTCGCTGTCCAGGAACGCCGAGAGGTTGTTGGTGGACGACAGGGACGACGTCATCGAGGTCGCCATCCACGCCAGGTCCTTGTTTGGCACAGCATGCTCGTTCTGGTCGTGTGGCTCTTGTTGCTGCTGGTGGTGCAAGTGTGGCTGGTGGTCTTCGGAATCGGTCCCAGGAGACACCGGCGATCCGCACTCCACTTCAATCACCTTGCTCACTTTTCTGCCTCCTCCTCTTCCTTGTGCTTTGCTGCCCGTGGTGGCGCGGGGCCCACCATCATCATCTTCGTGTTGTTGTTGTTGTTGTTGTTGTTGTTTTGCTTCCGCCACCAGCGGGAAGGCTTGGGACGATGCATGGTGGTTTCCCCCCTCCTTGGCGCTGGCCACCCGTTTCCCGAACTGGGCGCCCGGCACGCGCTTGGCGTCGAGGCGGGTCTTTACAGGGAGGGGATATGATGGGAAGGAACGAAGCCGAACAAGAAGATGAGGTGGAGAAGAAAAGAAGATGAAGGGGAAGGTGAGGTGAAGAAAGGAGAAAGGAGGGGGTGGGGTTGAGTGGATGAAGGAAACGAGTATAGAATGCACGATGAGTGTAGAGATGCTGAGGAGGAAAAGAGGACAACAGGTGAGCTGAAAGAGCAAAGCCGAGGGACCTGAAAGTCCGTGGAAGCAGTTGGAGACGAGTTTTTCGAGCCGTTGAAGGTGGTGAGTGCACCACCATTGCTGTTGCCGCTACTGTTCTCACTACCACCTGCAGCGGCAGTGGCCCCCACTCCAAAGCGCCGCCGCAGCTCCTTGAGCTCCGCCTGGGCCAAATAAGCTTCGGCTTCGGCAGTCCGCGCCCGAGCTTCTGCGCCAATCAGCGCCCGCGACGAAGCTTCGGTGACCGCCACTTTGGCGGCCTCCACCGCGGCGGAGACCTCGGCGCGGTGAGTCTGGAGAGACGAAGCTCGGGCGTCCTGCGCGGCTTGGGCGTTGGATTCGGCTACCGATGCGCGCTCCTGCGCCTTGTTCAGCGATTGGAGCATGGCGTCGCGCTCCTGCGTCAGCGCTAGCGCTTCTGCTTTTGTTTTGTCCAGCTCTTGCTGCAGAAGTTCTGACGTTGACGAGGAGGACGATGACAATTGGTCAATTTTGGCAGCAAGGGCTTGTGCGTGGTGGCTGTTTGCTTCCGCCAGGGCCGTTTCAGAAGTCTGGAGCTGAGCCTCGAGAGAGGCGATTTGCTTCTTGGCCTTTTCCTCGGCACTGGTTCGAGCCTTCGCTTCCTTCTCAGCTTTAATGTTGGCTGCTTCAACAGCTGCTTTTTGCTTCTCGGCCTTTTCCTCAGCACTGGTTCTGGCCTTCGCTTCCTTCTCAGCTTTAGTGTTGGCTGCTTCAACTGCTGCTTTTTGCTTCTCGGCCTTTTCCTCAGCACTGGTTCTGGCCTTCGCTTCCTTCTCAGCTTTAGTGTTGGCTGCTTCAACTGCTGCTTTTTGCTTCTTGACTTCTTCCTCAGCTGCAGCTCGCCCCCTTGCTTCCTTCTCCGCTTTCGTATTAGCTGCTTTTACGGCTGCTTTTTGTTTTCGCACTTCTTCCTCTGCTGCTTCCGCATGCGCGTGAGAGAGCTCTTGCTGGCTTTGAAGCTCTGCCGCCTCGTGCTCCAGCTGTGCCACCATTTGTGCCGCGGCTTTCTCCTTGGCTTCGGCCACACACGCGCGGGCTTCCGCGTCCTTGGTGGCTTGCTTCTCCACTTCACACTCTTTCGTGGAGGACCTCAGCTCAGCCTTGGTCGCTTGCAGCTGCTGGTGGAGCTCCGACGTGGTGGACGTCGAGTGCTGTTTCGAAGCCGTGAGCGCTTGCGCGTGTTCGCTTTCAGCGGCCGCAAGAGCCGCCTCGGAGATTTGGAGTTTCGATTTCAGTGAAGCGAATTGCTTGGCGCTGGCGGAGGCGGTGCTGGCAGCTTTAGCCTCAGATTCAGCTCGGCTTTTGACTTCCTTTGCAGCCTTGGTGTTAGCACTTTGAAGAGCTGTCAAATGCTTCTTGACTTCGTCTTCAGCTGCAGCCCGCCCCTTTGCTTCCTTCTCCGCTTTCGTGTTGGCTGTTTGAAGAGCTGCTTTTTGCTTCCGAACTTCTTCCTCCATGCTGGTTCTGGCCTTCAATTCCTTCTCCGCTTTCGTGTTCGCGGCCGTGACTGCGGCATTCTGCTTGCGCACCTCTTCCTCTGCCGCCTCGGCGCGCGCGTTGGTTCGTTCGTGGCGGTGGCGAAGCTCGGCGGCTTCAGCCTTCACTGCCGTCAGCGCCGCCTCCATGACGCACAGCTGGTCCCTTGACAGCGCCTCCGCGTGGGCCCCCTTCGAACTGCTGGTCTTCGACTCGAGCACAGTAGCCACCGCATCCGCCTCCGCGTTCGCCGAGGCATCGTCCAAGCTTTCTTGAAGAGCGCGCACGTGCGCCTCGGCGGCCTCGGCCCGGGCGAGGGTGTCCTCCATTGAATGCGTAAGCTCTAAGACCTTGACCTCCGCGTTAGACGCTTGCGTGATGGCGTTCGCGAGCAACTCGCGCAAGACGGCGACTTCAGATGCCCCTGCATTCAAGTTGGCCTGATCAAACATCGGGAGAGTGGGAGTAGGTCAACAAAAACAACAAAAGATTGAATTGAGGAAACATGAGTCTTCTGAATGGAAGTAACGGTGTGAGTGAGATGAGCAGATAGAGCATCCACCAAGAAACAACATGAAAGCTGTGATTCTCACTTCAGTCGAGTCGAGCTGAGCTGTGAGGCTTTCAATTTTCGCACGGGCAGCTTGAGCATCTGCTTCTTGTGAAGCAAGGCGGCGTTCGAGGTCTGACTGTTCAGCCTTCAAAGCAGAAGCTTGTTCCTGGGCCGACGCGTGAGCTGCATCCGCTGACGCGTGCGCTTTAGCAGCGCCGAGCCTGGCCGTTCCTGCAACAACCGTTGCGAAACCCAAGCCAACGCCCAAAGCCGCTGTCCAATTTTTGCCTTGAGAGCCTAAAGCAACTGCCATTTTGTGGGGTGTACAAAAACTGCGAAGTGTACACACTACACACAGTACGCGTTGTTGTCCGTTGAAGTGGACATTTGGTTTTCTCCACGTGCCAAATCAGGGCAAAGAGCTAAGGCCGGTGGCAGCAACACCAAGTTGGTTCGCCTAACGCCACTTTTGTGCCCTTCGCCCAC
>Ga0307979_1002270_pt1 | contig 13382 bp, 8 predicted proteins | sample OrgLakmetage1058_FD_201833 | JGI IMG/M metagenome (GOLD analysis project Ga0307979, IMG submission 201833) | Saline water microbial communities from Organic Lake, Antarctica - #1058 | ecosystem: Environmental > Aquatic > Non-marine Saline and Alkaline > Saline | place: Antarctica: Organic Lake...
GGTGCCGGCAGCTGTTGGCCTTGAAGCTAGTGAAGAAATCGTTGGTCTCATGGCGCGCTGTAAGGTCCAGCCTTCGGTGAATGTGTTCGCCATGCGCTTCGCAGCGAGTGGGCGGGCAAAAGATAAGCATGCGGTGCAGGCCACACTTCGAGACCTGGCGGCTGCTAAGGGAGCTGGAAGAACACGAGGCTTGGTACCGGATCTAGTGTGCCTCAATGCGGCAATCCAAGCGCTTGTAGCCTGCGACCAAGTGGATCAAGCCGAAGCAATGGTGGCTGCAATGGTTGCTGAAGCTCAGCGCAGGGAACTTCCGAGTAAAGGTGTTGAGGATTCTTCAGCCCGTGCCTTTAAGAACTTCTTCTCAGAGAGCGCGCTGAGTGCGGATGGGAAGACGTCGTCAGTGGTGCCTGAGGGACTGTTGCTGCAGCCGCCTGACGCGCGCTCCTTCAACTTGCTCATGCGTGGGCTCGCGCAGCGTGGTGCGCCGAGGGACCTGTCTGCTTGCCTAGCCATGCCTGCGGAAATGGCCTTGCTCACCAAGCAGCACCAGAAAACCTGCCGCAAGTGCGCACCCGATGACGTCACTGCCAACACCCTAATCGACGCGGTGGCCAATGCACGAGGCGGCCGCGCGGCGGCTACGCTCATTGAAGAGCTCGAAGCAAGTGCCACCGCAGATGATGGAGAAGCAGCAAGAGGAGAGCACCAGCATGGCAGTGAACCTTCATTACCTGTAGGGGTGGCAGGTTTTCGAGCTAGCGTGGCAGGATGGACGGCGGCCGTAGGGGCATTGGCAGCAGACGGCGACGTGGCAGGCGCAGCAGCTCTAGTGGCGCGCATGCGAGCGAGCTCTGCAAGCCGCTCTTCAACCTCGTCGTCAACTTCCATTTCTATGCACCACTTGGCGCCTACGGTAGTGACGTACACGGCGCTGTTGAGTGGCTTGGCGTCCGCGGGGCGATATGAGGCTGCCCGCCAAGTGTTTGCTTCGCTCTTGGCCCATCCCGACGAAGAGCTCAAGCCCACAGCGGTGACTTACAACACCATGGTAGCCATGGAGTGCAACGCGGGGAATTTGGGTGCTGCTCGGGAGCTGATCCAGCAGGTGCAAGCAGCGGGGCTAGGGCCAGACATCGTCGCGCTCAATTCGCTGTTGCAAGGCCTGGTGCAGAGCTCTTTCTCTTCTGGCATGGTAGGCGCTGCTGAAAGTTGGGCAGATGCTAGCAGCAGCTACAGCACATTCAGTGAACTTGGTGCGAATGAAGAAGGCATCCTGCCTATGGTGGAAGCCGAGCAAATCTTGGAGAGCATGGAGGTGAATGGCCCGCTTCCGAATGCGTACACTTGGGCTACTCTCATTGCGGGCTACGGCCAACGGCAAGACTTGCCCAACGCGCGGCGCTTGTTCCACCGGGCATGCGTTGCTGCGAGCTCGGGCACCTGTGAGCGCGATGTAGCAGTGCTGAACGCTTACTTGGCAGCCTGTGTGAAAGCCGGCGTGAGTGCGACGAAAGCAGCAACTTCAGCATTTTCATCGTACGGCAAGTCGTCCATGGACTCGTGGTCGAAAGATTCGGTTTCAACGGAACAATCTCCGATGACGGAGGCCTTAGCCTTGCTGGCGGAAGTTACGAGTGCGCTAGACAAGGCAGCCGCTACTGCTGCAACGACACAAGGCCGCCGCCGCAAGGGTGGTAACTCGAAGAAAAGCGCTGGGTCTTCGACCGAGCACCTCTTTGAAGACAAAGGATGGAACGAGGTGGACTCTGGGTTCAGTCTCTTTTCAGGCGGAGTAAAAGCCGTTTCAAACATGGCCTCTCATGCAGCACCAGAGGCGAACTCACCATTTGCAGCAGATGCTAGCGAGTCGGCGGCGGCGCGCATTTTCAAGGACAAGGGCTGGAATCAAGTGGACTCGGGCTTTTCGTTCTTTGGCGTTCCCTTCGACGATGCGCCCCATCCCTTGCCACCGCGAGCGCGCACCCTGGCTGAAGTGCTTACGGCTGCGCAAGCAGCTCAGCGGACACCTGCGGATGCAACTTTGGGTGCTGCGGCTGCCAACTCCGAGACGACGGGCGCTGTGGCAGCAGCAGCATCGAGTGGTAGTGCTGTGGCGGCTGCAGTGGGACTTCCCGACGTGGTCACGTACGGCACGCTGATTGGTGGGTTGAGCCGCAGTTCGGACCCCAACGCGAGCCAGGAAGCGTGGCGGCTCTGGCAGCAACTGCGCCAACGCCACGTAGCACCCGACGAGCGGCTCGTGGAGTCTCTGCTTCAATGCTTAGCAAAGTGGCCTTCCGTCAGCGGCCAGGCAGGCGACAGCAGGTTGTCAGCGTGGCGGGCTGTGGAAGCGGATCTAAACGCTCTAGGCTGGGACATCGATGAGTTGATGAACCGCTCGGGGCTGTCTTCTCCGAGCGAGCAAACTTGGAAAGTTGACCCCACCAAGTCCGAGGCGTGGAAAGCAAGCTGAACGAATGCGGGGCCGAATTCAAGCGAGTACAGGGATTACCAAGTCTTTTTTACAGAGGGCTGCGAAGACCACAAGGCGGATTGATATCCTTTCTGGCGTTGCTTTGCAGGTCGCCCGTCAAAGAAATCTAAAATATACATGTGCAACGAAAAAAAGGGGGCATTCGCGGATTTAAGGTTTGAGTTAAACGTTTAGTTTTAAGTTTTAGTTTTAATTCTTAATTGAACGCCATGCGAAGTTTCACCTCCCAAAACATTCACCCCGATGAACGTCGACCACTATCCCCGCGTTGTTGTTCTTCTGTTGGCAGGGATGGAAGATCCCGCAACCATCTGGCAGCTACGTGCATTGCGGGAAGTTTCTGGGGGCTTTGGGGTTGGGGGTTCTATGCGCACCGTATCTCGCATTGAATTACTGAACTTCTGAAGGCCCAAGAAGGAGCACCAAGTGTAGCATACAAGATTTTGGTGCTACTTAGAATTATTACTATGCAGCGGGGTGAGACCTCGGCTTCATTCGAATGCTGGTACGCGTAGAGCTGCTAGTCGCGCACGATAGCGAAGTCGCCGATGCGCGCACCGCTGTTGCCACCACTTCCGAACAAGCCGCATCCGAACGAGATGAGACTCTAAAAGCACGCTAGCTGGTACAGTATCGAGCGAATTTACGATGTGTTCAGCAGGTGTAGAGCGAACCTTGGCCACAAGCCGAGCTCTAGTATGTACTGTGTGTTTTCGTGGAGGTGGTAGCCTTGAACAACTGCTCTGTGGCAACTTTTCTGGGAAATTTGAGGCAGTCCTTGTTGGGTCATCTTTCACCCAGGCACGAAGAAGGCTAGAAACGCTGTCTTCTCCTATGTGAGATTGATCTACATTGAGCCGACGATCGGCTACGATAAGGGTGGGCACCCCGCTCGAATCGATTGACTCCATGGTTTCCAAAGATTCTGAGATGCACGGACGATCAAGACAACGCTACCATTACGATCTGAAATACTAGGTGAAAGCCTCATATTTCAAAGCAGATAAATACCACATGATTAATCTTAAGCTGACCGCACTTACGAGTATACGGTGGATATGTAAGTCCAAAAAGACGATTTTCGAAATGGCCTATGGCTACCTACTGATTTGAGTTACCTCAGGATATTGTAAGACAAACAACGAACGTCGCGGAAACTCGAGAAATTATGGTTAAGACTTGCATTTCCTATCCATCGTCGACTCCTAGCTCGGGCTATGTGTTTATGTCTTTAGGTTTCTGTCTCAATGGCTATTTCTCTACTCTCTCTATTCTTCTCTACTCGGCTTCTCTGGCTAAAATCTTCTTTTCGCGTACTGTACGCGTACTGCGCGCACTCAAAGAGTTCTGTGATTCGTGCAAAATTGGATTTGGAAGCCGCTCTGCTAGATCTTGGCTACCGTGGCGTGAAGATGGTGAAATCAGAGGCCTCGTCCCTTGTAGCTTGCCCCCAACTTTAATGCCTGCATGCTCTGCCGTGATGATTCACATTATACCCTTTAGTTGTACTTCATTTGATATTGATTTTCAAGGCCTGCAATTTAAATGATCCTTGCTTGATGATACGATCCAGGAGTCCTTGAAGCACACGAGTGCATCTGCCACCACGCCGTCCAGCGCGTCGAGGACGACGGGATCTTACGACTCTCCTGTTCAATCAGACTTTGACAGCAGGTAACTTCGTTTTAGCTACTTTTACGCCTTATCGTTGAATTCATGCTTTGAGCTATCTTTCGGTGTATACTTGGATCCACCCCTCTCTCAATGTCTCGGCTCCTGTACCCCTCCCTCCCGTTAGTGCACACCCGTCGTCGCAAATGGAAGGGGAGAGAGAACCGAGGGGATTAAACCTGAAACTTGCAGACAGCTGCCTAGCTATGTGGCGGCTGCGGGTGGCTGAGCATGTTCTACTTCTCGGCCGCGAATACATGGTACGTTGAAGATCGCAGTGCGAGGAATCGTTCACCTCGAATCTTTTACCTTGTGGATTTAAACGTCGGTCGCGATTGATTTCCCAGAAGTGCGCGTATTCTATACGCCTGATCCAGAATGCATATACATATACAAGAGAGTGTGCAGTTTTACCGCATGTGCTGCCAAGGAACTTTTTCACTCACTTCGTTCATCTGGATATTCTTGGCTCCTCCTTTGCTTCAGGGGCACTTCTACGACCATCTTCTCACCTCACTTGACCGATCGGGCGTGGCCTACAATGGCATCGACCTTCCGTCAAGTAATAGCCCAGTACCGTTGCTGACAGTTCGAGAGTTTACAGCTAACCTAGCTGAGGGACAGCCAGGCATCGGCATCAACTTCAAGGAAGCACTAGCAGGGCAAGAGACGGAGTTGGAAGTGGAGAGTGTGGATGCAGGAGGTCAAGCCTCTGGCGCTGGCTTGCACCCTGGTGCAGTAGTCATTGCCGTGGGAGGCACAGCCGTGCATACTTTTGCCGAATTCAAAGCCGAACTGAACCTCTGCTTGCAGCGCTTCGCGAGTGCAGATATGTCCGTGTCCGACACCGCAAGCGAAGGCAGCGGCAGTGCGGCAGTGGAGGCAGCAACTTCAACACCCGGGTACCGGCCTTGCATTGTGCGCTTCGAAGACCGTAGTGACACCGAGAAGAATGGCGGTTCAGGTGCCATGAGCAAGGATGACGAGGTTGCTCAGAAGGCGGAGCTGTCGGCCCGTCGAGTGTTAGCGCACGCGTTCGCCAACAACCACCATCTGCACGAAGTCGAATACGTAGTCCTGAAGGCAAGTGCTTCCCCAATTTACACGCGCCTCATCTACTTGCCCTTTTGTTCTTTTCCAGTATCGGTGTTTTTCTATTCAGCCAGAATTCTTCTTCTTTTTTCTTTTTTTCCCTTCATTATGGCACGATCTACTTTGCTTTCTGACTGCCACAGCTCAAGGAAGGCATGGGCGGAACTCGGGCGCAAGAACGGCTGCTGCGGCTGGCGCCCAAATACTTGTACCACGTGGTAGAGCACCAAAGCATCGGTTTGAGGGGGTTCAGCAAGGGCAAGAGCAAGAAGGACGAAACCGTAAAGAAATGGGTGGCCTGGCCGGAAGTCGCGTATGTTTCTATGCGGCAACCCGCTGCCAACACGCCTGGCCACCACAAAGAAGACGGCGAACTCCGGCTCGTGTTTCTCGGGCAAAACTCGCAACGGTGATTCATTCTTCTTCTATCTCCTCTTTCATGTTCTCTTCTGTTAGGTTACTTCTTTTTATTCGAATTGATGTCGTTATTCCTGTCTCACTCTCACATACCCTCGGTTGTTGGACGCTAGATACGTGAGCGAGTATGCGGACGACATTGCAAATTATATCTTTCGGCATCTCGCTCGGTTGCGGTTCTGGAACCCCGAGGGCTCTCTAAATGCCGCCAACATTTGTCTCTTCGGAGGCGGCGGTGGCGGCGGCGGTGGCGCATCAGCCACAGCAGTCGCAGGCACAGCTGGCAAGTCTGGCGAGACAAATAACGCAGTCGCAGTCGCAGGAGCGCAAGCCTGGACGCCTGAATCAGTGGTACCTGCAGTCCTAGCGCCCTACTCTCGTCTCGAGGACGATGCAAAAAGTAGCCGAGGATCCGGAGGAAGAACTTCGGGCCTATCCTTAGCTGTGTCGAAAGAGCGCGAGAGAGCTCAAGGGCGAGTCAAGACTGCAAACTCCATGGTCGAAGGCCGCATCAAAAGCATGGTGCGAAGCATGCTCAGCAAAAAGAGCGATTCCAAGGTGGCTCAATTGGTGCACCAATTCGCGGACGACTTCCAAGTCCCCTCTATGGGGGACCGCACCGAACAGGCGAAGAGCGAAGCCTTGCGCTGCGTGCGCCACTTCATGACCAACGTGAGCCTGCTGTTGATGGAGCACCACGGCCGGGAAATCGGCGCCTTGCTTGCTTCCCTAGACTCTCCTGGTTTAGACAACCGTGCCGTGCTTCGCACCGTGCAGCTTACGTGCGAAGCCCACGTGTATCCTCGGGTCGAGGCCAAAGTGCGTGAATGCGTGAGCCAAGCCGCCTCGGACGACGAGGCTCTCAAGGAGCGGCTCCAGCTGTTAGCGAAACAGCCTCAGGCTTTCTTTGAAGTGCCGCTGCACCTCCAGAGCAAGAGCAAGTACGCGGCTGCCGTGGCTAAGTTGAAGTTCATGGAATCAGCTTCCTTGCCCACTGCCAAGCTAAACGCACTCGGAGAAGCAGCCGCTGCCATCCGTGCAGAAGTGGAGACCTTGCGCGTTGCAGCCCAGCGCCGGCGCTCGCAGTGGGAGAAGTCCAGCGCGGGAATCGCTGCCAAGGCTGCAACTAAAGCTGGTAATGGTGGTGGAAAATCAGGATTACCTCAATCGCCGCCGTCACAGCCATCGCAATCGTCTCCACCGCCGCATTGGCTGTCGGAGGGTTCCGACGAGGAGAACGGTCGAGAGCCCCCTGATTGGTCGCTTGCCTTTGGCGATGCTTTGCCTGCGGAGCACTTTTTCGCGATTTTGAGCTTCGTGGTGTGCCAGGCCAACCTGGCGCAGCCCTTAGTGATCAAAAGCTTGCTGTGGTCTCTGGCCGAGCCGAGTGCGTTCCACGGGGACTTAGGGTGGTGCGCCTCCATGCTGGAGCTGGTGCTGGTCTTTGTGGCCGGCCCTGTAGTGCCGATGCTCGAGGAAACCGTCACCTTGCCCAGCCGTAGTTTCGAGCCCGATGACGTCATGGAAGTGCGCGCCACGACGGTGAATGCTCTCGAGGACCTCGCGGGCGGACCTTCCACTCCAACCGCCACCGCGGGCGACTCTACCTTTCACGTGACACCGGGCCGTGCCCGCGCTGCAAACGCGGCGCTGACCAAGAGCCAGCACCACCGCATGAGCGTTGCTCAAGTGGACGACGAAGCGGCCAAAGCGTCTCTGCAAGCGGCGTTGACCACCAATGTCGCGGTGGTAATGGTGAAGCCGAAACTGCTTTTGGAGGCGGCTATGGCGCTTGCGACCTCGGCTGACGGAGGAGGAGCTTCGAATGCCGACGGGAATGCACCAGCAGCCAAGAAAGCGAGCAGCAGTTTCTTTTCAGGGAAAAATTATGCATCAACTGCTGCTGCTGCTGCTGCTCCCAGTGGCGCCAGTCTCGAGAGCATTGCATTGAACGCCGCTGTCAAGGCGTCGGAACTGTGCGTGGCCCTCATCAAGCAACATTTCTCGGAGCAAGTCGCCTACGAGTTGACGGTGGCTCGCGAAGGGGTACTCGAATGGCGCGACGCCGAGCTTCGAGGGGTGCTGGCGTGGGGCGGCCCGAAATACGTCGCCAACTATGACCCCACCAGCTACGCGACCAGTGGTAAAGCCAGCAGCAGCAGCAGCAGCAGCACTAGCCAACTCGGCAGCGCCGTCGCGGCCGCAGTGCGCAGCAATGGTTTGCCTTACCTCATCGTGCGGTTTTCCGAGTCGACCTTGCCCTGGGTGCACTTCAACGACCTGGTGATGGGCCATCCCGACCCGCAAAAGGCCCGCGAAGGGAGCCTCAGCAAGCGCCTCATGTTAGGGGACCTCAGCCGCCGTCTCGTGAAGACTCCCTTGCTGCGCTCTGCATCCTCCGCTTCGTTTGCCAGTGCTGCCTCAACCGGTGCTACTGCAGCCAATTTCTCCTCTGCTGCTTCATCTACTTCTTCGTGGGCAGCAGCTACATGTGGCGTGCACGCATCAGCGGGTCCCCTGGCGTCCCTGATGGAGCGCACCAAATGGCTCCGCGAGAGCAGCGAGCTCCTCGAGCCGCAGTGGCACTTGTTCCGCACCCAAGCGGTGGACCGCGTCATTCGCCGCTGGCTGCGCGGGTCTCGGGTCGCAGCGGGCGCGCATGCCGCCTCACCCTGGGTGGCGATCAGCCGCTACCGCCCTCTCGCGGGGGTGCAGAAATTGCCCCCTACGTCTGTCTCGCCCACGTCTGCCGTGGCGGCTGCGGTGGCGGCGGCGGCAGCGTCTCCCCTCTCAGCCAATCCCATCGCAGCTCAGTTTGCCCCTCCGGGCCTCCTCGCCCCAAGCCACGCTTCGCTCGTCGCGCTGCACGCGGGAACCATGAGTGCGGCCAGTGCGTCGCAAGGTGGGCATAGTCGAAGCAGCTTGAAGTTGGGGCGGAAAGATGCAGCGGCTAATGGTCTATTTTTGCGGTCGGAGGGCGCGACAAACGTTCTCAAGGTCAACAAAGGCGATGAATACGTCATAGTTGAGATGGTTGCATTTTTCATTCTAATCTTCGTCCTGGCTCAGTTTCATTATTCCTCTGACGTACGTCTATTCAGGCGGTGGATGCGCTGCCTTTCGACTTGTCAAGACAAGTGGTAGTTCCTTTAGGCGAAGACGATGACTCCCTTGTAGGGCCTGGGCTCGTCTACGCGCCTGCTCTCGCTCTGACGGCTGGCCTCGATATGTCCGATTTGGTGAAGACCTAACCTTTGCTCTCGCAGTTTTTTGGCGTGTTTGTTTTTGGTAACTCGTGCACGCGGTCTTCATTATTGCCGCACAATTATCCTTTTTGTTCTCTTTGGTTCATCTAGAAGCTCTTTGATTATTTACTCCTTGCCCATGTTTGTTCCAGGTGCGCCTGGCGTCAGAAGTGCAGTACAACTACGCGGTGCTGGTCGTGAAAGCGACTTTTGCACCTCAAGAGGGCGGAGATCGCAGCGATTTGAAGGCTAAGTTTGATTCGGTGGTGACGACCGTCTGCGATTGCTTGCAGTCAACTCCAGGAATTGAAGTGCTCGAAAACGGAGGCGAGCATGCAATGCCCAGGAGTACAGTGGGGATTGACCAATCCAGTCAGGGCAAAGACCCGCTTTGGCTTTACGAGAGGCACTCTACGGTGAACCTCACCACCGGCGGGAACAGCACTCATCGTGTCAAGACCGCACCGCTCCTGAGAGGCATCATGAGCCGTCATCCGGCTACAGGGGAGGGGTCGTCGTTCAACTCGATGAACAGCCTCTCCACCGCCGAAGGGAGTTTACTGGAAAACGAACGCCCGAGCACCAGCAGCAGCGACAGCGACGATGAGGATGAGTCGGAGTCTGAAGATGAGAATGGTGATGGCGAAGAAGAAGAAGAAGAAGCAGGAGCCGGCGATAAAGGAGAAGACGAAGGCCTTACTCCAACTCAGCCTGCTAACGATCTTGACGGCGTCGATCTGCTGACAGCACCAGCCGACGATGCTTACCCTATCTCTGGCGATGTGAGCGACGATACTGGTGGCGCTGTGGCTAGTGGTACCATGAATGCTGACAATACCGCAGCCAATGCCGGTGAAGTCCGCAGACTAGAGCAGGACGGTCAGGCAAAGGTGAGCGGTCAATCGAAAGCACGCAGCTCTAATGCCGGTGGCAACTCCACCAAGAAAAGCAAGAAGAAGGGACTCAAGCCAAGCCCTAAGCAGCCAAAGCAGTCGCCTCAGAACAAAGACGAAACACACGCTGAATTCTTTGAACTTTGGGCACCGACAGCGGTGCTTTCTGGCAGCCAGGTCCAGCTTTCTTCTTAGGTTTTTCTGTCTTGACCCCCTAACCTCTTCGCTTTTTTTTTGCCTCGGTTTGAAAGGTGCTTGAATTTTTGGTTTCATACTGAGTTTTAGAGGAATGGTAGTAATCGTATGTATACTTCTCTCTTTCTTTGCCCTCACTTTTTCCCTCGTGGCTGCCTTTCCTTTCCCATCCCTAAAGCTTCATTTACCCCCCCCCGCCCCTCATTTCTTATCCCTTTTCTTTTCATAATCACCCCCTCGAAGGTGGAAGATCGTTTGACCTTCAAAGCGTTGCACCGGATGGCTCTCAGCCGCGCCATCACTCCCGCCAAAGAACAATGGAAGTCGATATTTGCCGACGAAAAGCGTGTGGATCCGGTAAAGAAAGAAGATGAATAAATTTATGCACATGGAAGATTTGAGTACGAGGAAGCATGCGTAGAGTGGTGAACTTGAATTGGCTCCTCAAAAAGATTTCTCGGTACCTTCCAGTAATATTTGCTTTCAAGGAACTGACGCTAGCACACATGTTATCTTTTTCTTTTTTGTATTTTACGTGTGTCTCCAGGTCAAACTCAAGCGCGAGCAAGGCCAAGAGGCCCTCGATGCAGCCGCGCGCGCTCCCAAAACTGCGTCCTCGGTGCGGAACATCGAAGAGCTCAAGAAAATGAAAGAAGACGAGGCGGCCGCGGCGGCGATGGCGGAAATGCGGAAAGCGCAGAAAGAAGCCGACGAGGCCAAAAAAAAAGGCCGAGCTTCGAAGTTTGCCCTGGGGCGAGACGCGGAGAAGCGCTTCAAAGGTGCTTTTGGGTTGCCTCTGGCGGAAGCGGCTCAAACCGGCGTGCTGCTGTCGGCCAAGGAAGTGATGGCTGCCCAATCGCTGGACGCGCCTGGCCTGGCGAAATTTGCCAACGAGTGAGTGATGTTATTTCTTTCCGGGGGGTCTGGTGCCTTCAAGTATCTTTTAAAATGACATATTATGCGCTTTCTTTCGGTTTGCGCTTCTGCTCATATATATATTTATATATATCTACGTGCGCTGCAAAAACAGGTACGGCGTGGCGTCGATTCAAGTGAGCCAGGGGTTCCATTGCGTGCGGTGCAGTGGCATGCCTGGGCCTCGAGCCTCCGATTTCGTGGTCATCAACCCGTTCATTCCTTTGCTGCATGCCCAATTCGAAGGCCGTCCATCAACCTCGTCCTCTTCAGCAGCTGCTGCTGCGTCTCCTACTGCTTCTTCCGGAAAGAAAGCACCAAGTGCTCCGGCCAACCATACTAATGCCGAAACCCGCGTGTTCGTGTGGTCCCTAAGGCTTGACGAAAGTCGTGTGCCTTGGTCCGTGTATCACAGCCATGTGGTTGGGTGCCACCAGTGGCAGCGCTTAGAGCCTCAGTCGGTGCGCGGCCGCCTCGCGAACTTGTTCCCTGCTTACCACGACGAGCTCGTCGAGCTAGACGCCAACGGAGGCGGCGAAGGCGGACAGTGGTCCTTTCCCGCCCCCTTTTTGCATGTGAGTGGCAGTGAGGGCCCCCTAGCTGCGATGCATGACCGCACGACCTGGCTGGACCAAAGCTCGCCCACCAATGACGTCTTTGGCGCCAAGCTAGTGGCTGCAGCTAGCGCTGCTTCCGCTGCTGTTGTGGCTCCTGCAGCTGCAGTGGCGCTTTCAGTCAATGCGCAGGAGCCACCTCCGAAGTTGACGTCGCAAGTGCTGGAGTTTTGGTTGTCGAATCCCACGGTGCGGCTGCCGAGCTGGGCCTCAGTGCTCGCCGCTCCTTCGCCATTGGACGAATCTTCGGCTCAAGCGCTACGATTAGCGAAGTTGCAGCGACACGACGCCAACTTTCGCAATTACCAGCAACAGCAAGCCATTACGCGCAAGAATTTGGCAGCAGCAAAAGAGGCCGCTGCGGCTGAAGAGGCAGCTGCCTTAGCGGCTCAGCAAGATGCAGAAAGAGCCAAAGCGGCAGCATCCAAGGCAAAGCAAGCGAAGCTCGAAGAGGAAGAAAGGAAACGGGCAGAAGCAGCTCAGAGAAAGAGAAATGACCTCTTGGCAGTAGAAGGAGCCAAAGCGAAGGCGCTAGCAAAGGAAAGAGACGAGTTGCCTTCGGATGTGGTTGCAATCGCTGCGACTATCAAGGCAGCTTATGGCGTTGATCTCAAACCATTTGAAGTGAGTTGTGGCACCAAACTCCCCCTTATCTCAAATTAATCATGCCGTCTTCGTATTCATTACAGTTATTATCTTGAGTCACTTCGATTCCTTTCAAGCCTTGACATTCTTTTTTCTTTTCCATTTTGCTCAGGTGCATGAATTGCGCGCTTTCTTTGACGCACACGCACAAGTAATTCCAGACAGTATCGCTGAGGAGGCCAAGGACAACAACGACGACGACGAGAAAGAGGATGACGTGGGTCTTGCGGCAGATAATGAAAAAGAAGCGGGGCCTCTTTCGGGAGTACTGAAAGCTGGCGGTGCCCTCAAGGTACATGCTTCGCGAAGACATGGCTTCTTACCGTCCTGCTTGTTTTACTTTCTTGCTTGTCTACTGTGCATTGATTATTTTCTCACTTTGTTTAGTGGGTGACAAGTTACTCTATTCAATTTTTAAACTGATCTCTGTTGGCACTTATTTCTTCTCCCATTATGGACTGTAGGTGCAACCTCAGAGCCTGGCTGAACTCAACACCACCAAGTACAAAGGACTGCCCGTGACCTTTGTGCGCTTCGGCCTTGGGTCTCGACCCTATTCTGCTTCTCCTACTTCTCCTTCTGCGAGTATTAAAAGGAGGCCGAGCCGTCTAGGCCTTTCTATGCGTAATGCTGCTGCTGCAGCTGCTGCTTCAGAAGATGGTGACATCGGATCGCTGACGCCCATGGCCGCTACGAGCTCTTCACTGATTGGCCAAGGCGGTGACGCTACCTGGGAGGTTGATGGCACTGGAGCTGCCGCTGCTGAGAGCAAAGAAGACACATCTTTGACGATACCAGCCGCACTTGTCGAGCCTTTGTCTGCTGAAGCTTCTGTCGGTGGTGCAAGTGAGACGATGTTGCGACTCGAGCTATTCGTGGCGAAGAGCATAGGTTCAAGTGGCTACAAGGGAGAGCGGTTAGTGGGTGCGGCGACCGTACCGTGTTCGAGCCTAGTGATTGGCCAATCAGCGAACGTGGTGTTTGGCAAACCCAAAAAGAAGGGCTTCGAAGCGCGGGCGACTTTTCACTTCACTGTCAGTTACGACAGCGCCCGTGAAGGGCAGGACGTCGCGCTTCTCAACGACGGTTTATTGGATGGAGCGCAAGTAGAGCCGCCAGAAGAGCCCAAAAAGTTTCTCTTTCGCGAACCTTTTCTCGACCATGCCTTCACCTGCTTGTCGCGCTGTCAGCTCAAGCTCGC
>Ga0307979_1002274_pt1 | contig 13369 bp, 10 predicted proteins | sample OrgLakmetage1058_FD_201833 | JGI IMG/M metagenome (GOLD analysis project Ga0307979, IMG submission 201833) | Saline water microbial communities from Organic Lake, Antarctica - #1058 | ecosystem: Environmental > Aquatic > Non-marine Saline and Alkaline > Saline | place: Antarctica: Organic Lake...
GGCCCGCGAATTAGTGCTGCCCTTGGACCCGTTGCTCCCCGCGGAGGAGTAGCCCGAGTCCCGGCTGCCCCTCGGAGCTTGGCGCCGGTTGAGCCCTTCTCCTTGGTTGCGCCTGCTGCTCGAGGAGGAAGGAACATTCGCGTGGTTCAAAGGGCTGCGTCCCCTCGAGGGGGAGGGTTTCCTCTGGTCGTACGAATTCGACGGAGAAGTGGCGCGGTGGTTCATGGAGGACGCGGTGGGCGCATACAGGGAAGAACGGCCATTGGACCCGCTGCGTTGCGAGGCAGTCGTGGTGACCCGGCGCAACCGCCGCCCCGAGCTGTTGGCGCTGTCAGCGCTCCCATATCCGCTGCTCGCTGCACTCCCGTAGCCCGACTCGTAGCGCCCGGATCCAGCAGCCCGGCCTCCTCCGCGGGTTCCGCTAGCGCCCCGACTCCCACTCGCGCCTCGACTGCCGTTGCTGGTGCCGCGACTAGTACTGCGGCTGCCAAAAGCCGTTGAAGGACGGTTCGAGGAGGTTGCAGCAGCAGTGGGTCGTTTTGCGCGGTAGGCGTTGGCCTGGGGCGAGGACGACCGGATTGGGTTGACACTGGCTCTGGACCTTGTGGCACCACCAACTATGGAGGAAGAAGAAGGGCCCGAGCGCACGCTGCCACTGCGACTAGGCTGCTCATCTAATGGGTGCTTGTCACGCCGGTCGAGGCCTGCCTGCTGCAAGCGGCGGGTTAAGTCCTTGAGCCTGGCTCGTAGCGCGGCGGCGGCACCTGCCTCGCGATCCAAGTCGCCCTTGAGCCGCTGCGCCTCCCGCTCGCGCTTCACCTCCCGCCGGCGCCCGAGCACTCGCTCGTCTTCGAGCTGGGCTTCGAGCTGAGAGACGCGGTGCCTCGCTGCCGCTGCGCCCAGGGACCGGTCCGCTTCTAAGCGCTGTTTCTCCTCCTGCTGGGCTGCCTCGAGGTTGGCTGCTTTCGCCACTGCTGCCCGACAATCGGCTTTCAGCTTCCGAACTTCTTTCACCGAGTCACTTCGCAGCTTGTCGTAGTCGTTGCGGAGCCGCTCGTACGCTTCGGCCATTTCGCGCAACTGGGCTTCCACTGCGGGGCCTGTGAGGCCGTTCGACTCAGCAGCACTTGCTTGGCTCTTGGCCTCCTCAACCTGACGCCGCAAGGCCTCGTTCTCGGCCTCCAGCGTCACGCAACGGCCGGCTGAACCCGACGGAAGGGCCGAGGGAAACAAGGGGCCGCCTCCATTCGAGGCTGCTGCTTGCGAGTAGTGGGCGTGTAGTTCCGCGCGTAGGCGAGCAACGGTGCGCTTCAAAGCAACCGGGCTCGGATCCGACTCGTGCGCGAGTGGCAAAGGGTAGTGTGCACGGTCAAATTCAGCCGCATAGGTTAAAATTAAGTAACGCTTCCCGGCTGACGCGCCACCTCCACTACTACTGCTGCCACTGCTGCTGCTAGGGACCCGCGTAGATGCTACGGCCTCTCCAGCCTGGCCTAATTTGCGAGCACGCAAAGCTTCGAGGTCTGCATACGTTAGCACATCCACGAATACGGATTCGGATCCCGTGTTGAGCGCTGTCACGAGCATCCGCGCAAACGTTGCAAATTTCTTGAAGTTTCCAGTCTTCGCAGTAAGATCCTCAATGTAAGCACTCGTGAACTCGCCGGACCAACGCTCGTGCGGCGCTGCCTCTTCCTCAATCTCCAAGATAAGCTTGCCATCGGCACTCACATCAACCTAAGCACCAAAAACAGAGTTGATTAGTTGACTGAGCTTGTGAAAGAAATGTAACAGGTGGGAAATTCGCTGCCAAGTCTTGCCCTGGCCAATCCTTCCCAAACAGCTCTCATGACCCATAGTATGACTGGGTTGTGGCACGGTGAATTGCATTACTCACAGTCACGGTATAGTCGATGTCGTGAAAGTTGAGCTTCCATGCTTGCACATGGGGCAGCTCGAGTGCTTGCATTTAATGAATAGGTCCCGTCTTTTGAAACGTTAACCAAGTCAGGCTCTCGTGCTGCGAGACGCGCGCTCCCTTGACAAGGCGGGACTGGCGGTTAGGAACAATTTTTGAACAGGCGCGAAAAACCACAAAAAGCAACCTCATCAAAACTGAAAGCACATCATATTAGAGCGCCTTCTCAAAAGATTTGCCCGTCCGCACGAATGTGACGATGATGTGACGAAGATTTTCAAGATTTTTTAGCCCGCTAGTTGCCGCTAGCCCTAAACGAAGTAGGGTCAAGCTAGATTGTCGACGACTAAGTTCGGAAGTGTTCGATGAAGCGGTAAAGTTCCTTTCAATTATCACCTGCTACTTTAAATAGAAGACACTATCTACCCGTGCACTGTTACACAAACATATGGAACGCCGCGCACCGCAGATGGCTTCGCGCCATTCTAGGACCCGTCCGGGTTCTGCTGGCGGCGACAAAAAGAAGTCTAAAGGCAGTTTTGTGATGATGCTAGTCTTCGTGAATGTGTTAGTGTTGGCTGGCTTCATGTGGAAGGTAGCATTCCCAACCACGGGTGGCTCAGTAAAGTCTCCCGCAACTGCGGTGGCGCCGAGCCTACGTGGCTCCACAGCTACCTCGATCGCGATTGCCTCAGCCTCGGCAGCAACCCCAACCTCAAAATATACTTGTGTAGAGCCATGCCGCCAGCTGTCGAATGGTGTCGCGATGCCTCTCCTGCTCTACGGAACTGCATGGAAGAAAGAGCGCACCGAAGAACTGGTTAAGCTCGCATTTCGCAACGGCTTCCGGGGCATCGATAGTGCTAACCAAGGGCGGCACTACAACGAGGCAGGTACAGGAACTGCAGTAGCAGCTAGCGTAGCCAAAGGACTTTTCACACGCGGCGAGTTGTTTTTGCAGTCCAAATATACATATCCACGTGGACACGAATCCGGAAGCGAACCCTACGACGTCGCAGCAACCGTGCGCGAGCAAGTGCGACAGTCGTTTGCGAGCTCATTGCAAAAATTTGGCACTGATTACTTAGACTCTTACTTGTTGCACGGGCCGCTTGTGAAAAAGCGGCTGAGATCCTCGGATCTGGAAGTCTGGGCGACGCTTGAAGAACTGTACGCAGAAGGAAGAGTGCGCGCAATAGGAGTCTCCAATTTCGACGCGCACCAATTATCAGAGCTGATCTCATCCGCGAAAGTAGTGCCACACCTCGCCCAAGTGCGCACATTTGCCGTCAAAGGGTGGGACGACCGTAGTGGTGGTGTGAGGAAAATCTGCCAGGAGCACAGCATCGTGTACGAAGCGTACTCGTTGCTCACAGCCAACCGCGCTGCTCTCAAGAGCACGGCGATGCAAACTGTGGCAGCAAGCCGCAAAGAAACAGAGCAGCAAGTCGCGTTCCGATACGCGCTTGGTCTTGGTATGGTAGTACTAACAGGCACGACCGACGATGCCCACATGGCGCAGGATCTCTTTGTTGCGCAGACGCTCAAAGAGGCGCCTCTTTTGCAACCGCAGGTGGACTCTATCCGCACAGCTGGAATGCAATAGCTGGCACATGCCACTTCCTCGGCATATGGTGGACTTCTATTTCTTGAATTTTGGGCTTTTTATAATGCTTCTATGCGCTAAGTTCAGTAAGCACCTCGTAGTGTATCATATATTTTTCCGCGTGCAGAGGCAAATCCTGTTTGGTAGTGAGTTCTTACCAAACTTACCATTCGAAGGCCTAAACTAATTCACGAGATATACAAGGAACCCAACGAACATGAGGCAAGCAATTTACTGACTGGGGATAGAACTCTCGTGTGTATGTAGCTGATAAAGCTTATTGAATTCCTGTATAGTTATTGTTAATAATAATTATTAACTAAGTCAAATCACTTCTTTATGCTTATGCTTATGCTTTGTTCGCGCGAATACGTAGGCATTGCACAGTATCATACACAGCACAGGAAATGGGACGTGAATAGGCCATAAAGCCAGAGGAAAGCCTGAACATCAACATCACTGATGAAGAGATGCAGCAGCGGCAGTGAGGCAGTTTGATACTGATACTACAAACTACAGAAGATACAAACGCTACACTCTACACCCGCTACACGTAAGTACTTACGTGTTGAAATGAATAGATCAACGAAGTTGATGTCTAGAACCGGCGTTTCAAATGGCTCTACCAAAGAATTGTGCGTGATGTATGCGTGTGTGTAACTCCGTCACATCACAGAGAGAAAAAAATGTCTGGCGTGCTTCTTCTGACACGTCGAACGTTGAAAACAACTTCGTTGATCGCGGTGCGGCGGACCCGCGCCGCTGCAGTATCTGGATCAAAATGCTTGCGTATTTTTACTAAGGCTAAAGAAAATGGCACCGTCTGTTGATGCGTAGGAGGAGCGTGGGAAGCCTCTGAGTCCAAGTTAGAGCGCTAGCTTTGAATAGACCTGTTTTTTTTTGAAGTTATCGTCTGAGAAGACATCTCATTCGAGATGAGGCTAGCCACCTTGCTCTGTTTGGCTTCACTAGCATGCCTTGGCTGCGCGTTTGCGCCGGCCACCTCATCTACTACTAGTAGATGCACTTCTAGACTTCCAAGCAATTATGCAGAAGCAACTCCTGACTTTATTGATCTTTGTGACGTGAAGTCTCTCCCAAAACCTGGGAGCACCAAAATGTTAAGGCCTAAAAATGATATACCTGTTGCAGTTGCGGTGGATGCCACCGACAATATCCACGTTCTCCATGATACCGTGCCAGCAATAGGGCACCCCATTTCTGCATGGGGTGTGGTTGATGGGCAAGTCAAAGTGGTTTTCGATAAGGTAACTGGCCGAAAGTATAAGCTTAGCGACGGCGAACTACGCGCGACTCGCATTCCTCGACGTGGATTTACTTGGGACGAGACCGGGGTATCGGGCCTCCTTGTTCGCTGCCTTCTTCGACCATCAGCGGTTCCCTTGCAGGTGCTGCCGTGGCAATTGAGCTCTGATGGTACTAAGCTTCAAGTTGATTTGACTCACAGTGCCTCCACTAGAAACAAAGAGGCCGTTGCTCCTCGTAAGAGTTTTATTCGGCGCTCTATCGCTCAAAGACTGTTCAAAGTATCAGACAAATCTTCACGCCCTCCGAATCAAACTAGAAGAAGTCTATTTCGAAAGCTGCAATTTTGGCGTCGCTCAAGGTGGCCAATTGGTTCGGCCGTTTTTACTATTACATACAAGAAATTACCCAAGGTTCGCGTACCTCCAGGATGCCCTCCAGCGCCTCGGGAATCTATGGGAATCATTGTTGCAACTCGAGATGGAATAGAGCTTGGACGTTCCCAGTTCAAGCGCATCGAAAGCAAGAGCGCCCACAATATAATTGATTCCGACATGGAAGCCCTTCTCGATGACACTTTTGGGCCTGATGCGGTAGCATCGCTCGTTGCCGAAGGTGGTGGCAAACGTGTGGCACCTTTGGTGAGTCTCTTTGTGGAGCCGGCTGAAAGGCGCAACCATGTCGGTGACGCCCTCTTCCGCGCCATGCTCCGCGAGTCGCGCGCATGTGGAAACGATTACGCCCTTCTGGTCCATCAAGACAACGGTTCAGGGAAGCTGATTCGTTGGTATGAAGGAATGGGGTTTAAGCTACTGCCTGACGACAACCCTATTAAAGTTAAGGATAGCATGCTTGTTCGCCTTCCACGTGACGTCGATGATGAATTTTACATGGGAACCATACGCTCGGCGTGCGACGTCTACGATGGAAAGGCTTTAAATTGAGTCTACACGTCTAGATACGGACAAAGAGAGTGATTGACTGGACTTATGACAATAGCAGTTCCAAAGTGCTGCGCACGTGCCGTATCACATAGCACCCAGCAGCAATGCCCATAAGCAGAATTCGAAATCGGTCTGCGGTCTACGAATTACTCGTGAATTGTGGCGCCAGAAAGCTATTCAACGCAGAGAAAAGGGGCACTGTGAGGTGCGCAGTGATGTGCGCAGTAACAATATTGCTAAAGCAACAAGCAGGTCGCACCAATTTAGATAAACCTTTTACAAAACCGCATAATGATAATATGCTTTATGCTATTTCCTATATTCTTGATTATTTACTAACATGCGAGTAAGATAAAGGCATTGGACTTTTTACTAGCTGTTTCCATTCGGTTGTTAATTCGTGTTTCATATTTGAACTAAGTCCCTTGGCTGCGAAAAAGGCGCCGCAAGAGAAACCAGAACCGAGAAGCACAATTCAAATCAAGGGCTACTTTATACAGCCCACTCAAGCACCACAACTCGATTGAACTGTCTCCGGGAACTAAAATTGGGCATCAAAATCATATCTACCCTCGTGCAACCCCCTCGGCCCTCAACCTTGGCCCGTTATTGTTCGAGGCCGCTAGTGGCTAGTGGGCCGCTGATCTCGATCAAACTTTTACGGTATTGCTCGGAGTTGTGGTCTGATTGCTATCCAAATACCACTGATCGAGATCTGCATTGCCAATTATCCATTCCGAAAAGGCGCCCTCTAGCAGTTCATTCCGAGCTCGCTCATAATCTTCGGAGGCCTTCCGCTTTGCAGCACCGTACAATGTTCTCCTTATCTCTACGTAGTCATCCTGCCCGGAGATCAGTAAAAGCTCCGCATATTTCGCATAAATTGCGCGCCTCGATATTAAGGCAGCTCTATCCGCTTCATTGTCATTATCACGGTTATTCTGCACTGCGGATCCAGAGTGCCCGTCGATGGCTTCAGGTTGGGCGTCTCCAAGCGCCCACGCCAAGCAAGGGGTTGCTCTTCCGTCTAAACCAGTGAAGCGCGCACCGCCACCATGGAGAGCGCCAGTGGTAGCAATGGCCGCCTCATCAAGCTTGACAGCTGTGCCCATGAGCGCAGGATGGTGTACTTGATAGGCTGGCAAGCAGTCGCTGTGTGCTGTTCTAGAGCATTTGTCGCCTCGTGGAGGCCGCCGACGCTTCGCTTGGGCGGAATGGGTGAGACGGCAGCAGAGAGCACGACGCGCGTGCTCGTACGAATACTTGCGACCGATGACCACGCCGGAAAGGTACACAGGCTCAAGCCACTTGCTGAGAAGCGCGCCTTGCACGCCGAGATGGGACCATCGCGCAATTTTATCGCTACACGTCATCGTTCCGGCTGCACCGACAGGAATGTCCTGAGGCCGAGAAGTCCCCGGTGCCAAAGTGCCCTCTCGGCCAGCGTGCCGCACTGGAGCAGGAACCTCCAACGATGCCGTCTCTCCGGCTTCCCCATTTGGCGATGCTACTGAGGAGCGAACTTCCCCTTTCACGAGCACTGCAATTTGCCCCTCCTCTCGCGCCGTCACATGTAAGCGCGGGTGCTCCTCTGAGGGCACCTCGCGAGCACCGAGGTCGCTTCGAAACAGTTCAGTTCGGCCCTTGGCCCAGCGCTTGAGGCTTGCGTTCCCACATGGCATGGAGGACGTGTACAGCACGAGTCTCAACCCAGGCCGTAGTCGATACTTTCTTGCGCTTTGACCTATGCCGGGCTGGTTGACAGCCTGAAAGAGTCTGTTGCGAAGCCTGCTAGAGCTTACCGAAGCGGTTTCATCCGCCACAGGTGCAGCTGTTGCATGCAATGACTGTTCTGTGGCGATAAGTTCGTCGTAGAAGACGCGCAATAACGCTCGTCGAGCGAGGATTTCAGCGTGACAGTCGCGCACAATGCGTCCATCTCGGCAGCTCGCCACAGCAGCGTCAGAGGCAAACTTGGTGCCCATACCCCACGACAACAGCTCAAGTGGTTGTGTCTCGTCATCATCAACGAGCACGAAGCCAGCGATTACGGTCTGCTCGGAAACATGACCATCGATCGCGGGCTGCGAGTTACGGAAAGCACTGACCACGAGGCGGGCAATATCGTCGGCGAGAGTGCAAGTAGAACCTCGGTCAGCTTCCGCGCTCCGCATGGCAACTTTTGACCTAAGCTAGCTAGGATTGAATTGCACCAAGAGCAACTTAGAGCAGAGAAGTACTCGTATTTCTTAGCAAGCTGCTAGATGTACTAATTGCGCAGAAGGTACTATACGAGCACTGACACCAAAGACAGTTGTAAGCGAGGAAGCAAGAAAGCTAAATTATGTTGCTGCGCAAGCATAGATAGATTTGAGGGTACAGGAAGCTAAACTAGCCTTACTTATATCCTTGCATCACTAAAGAAGCAGTAAAAAGTAAGCTAGCTGCTAGCTTGCGATACTTTCTCTAGTGGCTAGCTAGTAGGTAGCTGAAGATGGATAGTTCTATCGCATCGTACTGTGCAGTTTGTAAGGTACGGTAATTACTTCTTGCAGACTTGCAGACCTACTTACCTTTCCAGACAGCTTTTGGTTTGCGCGCATTTTTATAACTGCCAGCATTTTTAGAGACAGATAGCTGCAGAGAAACAGTCAGACTTCAGTACTGCACAGTCTGACTAGTGGTTTGAGCTAGAGCGGTTGGAGCTAGGGCTGATCTTCAGCTCTTCAGACCGCTGTGGCTACTCTTTTTTGGGTGTTGTACTACTGCTGCAACACTTGCTGTCAGGAGCTTGTTGACTGATAGTCCTGCTACTAGTAGATGGGCCTCACTGCTTACACTTGAGACTACGTTAGGGTAGGTGTATTGCAGATGAATTGCTGTTTATAGCCTCTTTGCTTTAGCAGTGATAGTTCCAAAAGAGCCTCATTGGCGCACAGAAATGAGAAATCGGGGGCATCTCCAGTTTACTTTAGCCCTGCAATGGATCCTTCCTGTGCTCCTCGGCTGCCAAACACTTCACGTAAACGCATCAGTTTCAAGCAACGCCTCCGACGACAGCAGCACTTCACCTACAGTCATTCTGGAGCCCCACAGTAACAAAACTGCATCGTTGCACGGGAGACGGCGCTTACTAGCTTCCATGGAGCCTCAGAGCTTTGGCTCCAATGACATTCAAGTACTCAACGAGCGCGATCTTGACCCTCAACTAGCGTCCAAACTCTGGGATTTCCCCTGTCCTGCTTACCACGATATCTCACGATCTGCTAGTTTTGTCGCCACCTCGTGTACCGTATCTTGCGAAGGAGATGATGCGTTGGCCAACGAAGAAGTCGATTTTGCTTCCCCTGACGCGTGTCCCGTAGCTATGACAGCATGTCGAGCGATGATTGAGTGCACCACGGTCTTGATTCAAGCAAACGGCGCATCAGCAGCACTCAAGGGTGGTGGGTCCAGTCTTCAAGGAATGAAGCACTTAGATGAAGACGACTCAATGCGACGCCTTCTCGTGAATACATGGTGGGGCACTCCTCAGCTTCCTTCTCACGGTCAGCCGCGGCCGCGCTCTTACATCGTCGCCAGCTTCGGCGGATGTGGGTCGAAGATGTTAGCGGGCTGGTTGGCGATGTTGCCGCGTCAGCACACGCGCACCGTGTTTCACTTGCACGACCGGCACCCGCCTCAAGCTTTGAGAGGCATGCGAGCCCCAGTGGTGCACCGACGGCCCCCTCCTGGGGGGCGCAAAACCCCTGCTTCCCGCTTTTTCAACGACCCGAATGCCGACATGCGCACCAAAAACTTCGGCGACGATGCTACCTTTCGGGTCAGTGTGTACTGCGCTATAGATACACTTAAGATACGCCAACTGCAAAAGAAGACGCCCTTTGCCCTTAACTATTTCATGATTGCACGGCGCTTTAACTTTGAGGACATTCTGAATCGCTCACTTTCAATTGTGGCTTTCTTTAGCTCATTACCATTCGTGCATTTGTGCGTGTGGGATGATAATAACTGTGTTTAAGACGGACACGGCCGTGGTTCCCGCTTCGAAGATGGACGAGTATCGCGTGGTTTTCATCTACAAAGACCCCGTAGAGTCCCTCGTGAGCCGATTCGACCACAACCACTGCACCCACGTGCAAGTGAGATTGCAGCAGGGTGTGCTGCTTGGTGCTTACGTGCTTATACACTAGAATATAGAGTGGTTGCGAGTCGACTGATTGGATTTCTTGCGAAATATACGAGCTGGTTCTGTGCGTACGGCTTTCATTGTTTGTTAATCTTTGTTACCAGGGAGATTGCGGCGATGAAGCAAACTGGCCATCCCTATCGCAATACGCCCAAGAACAGCGAGACCGTATGCGCCTTCAGGACCATTTCAACGCTTATTTGCACCCAGACAATCAACCGTTGAAACGACAAGTTCATAGAGGAAGTCGTGGACGGACTTCTTCAACCGGCCAAGCACGCACCTATCCCGTGGTATGAATCTGACGAGCTTCTGTGTGTGTTTGTGTGCCCTTTTCCTCGTTCTGCATTTAAATATCGCCCTATTTAATATTCGAACATTGGTACTAACTACTATGTGTACTTCCATTATTCCTGAACGCATTTGGCAGGTGGCTGTCAATTACCACAAGATGTGGCACAATCTGCCTGCCTTAATGGCCGCTCTCGGCTTACCCCCGCACTTAGCTGCCACCTTCCCTAAGCGCATCGAGACCGTGCGTGGCCGAAATGCCTCTAGCACTACCCTTGGTGTTGGCAATGGATTAAGTGCCACTCGAACAGCACTGCGGCAGATGTATGCGCCCATGGTGAAAGAAATCACAGCGAACCCCGCTGTGTTGGTGGTATAAGCCACGAATGTTCGCTGCTTTACTTTTATTGGAGGTGAATTATACTGCAGCTACTCGAGAGAAGAAAAAAAAGTGAGTGACTCTGAGACCAATTGCCAATAAATTTTAGTGAAAGAAGTAGATATCGATCTACGGTTTCTGGTTTCTGATTTTTTTTCTAATCACTATTTCCTGGTCTGACAGAGCAGGCACGGAATATAATCACTCAGCAGCCCCATTCATGTGCCTAGCGGAAAATTACCTCCTGTTAAGGCACTATTAAGGGCCTAGTTATCTGCTAACAGAACACAAACCGTGAGGTTTCATGTATTGTAGTTATCGTATAAAATAAAGGCCCGACAGTTATGACAATTGAATGCGCTTCGTCATTTTTTTCAGGAACCTATAAATGCTGTGACATGTGCGCCATGAGAAGAATATAAGTATACTCGCTTTAAAGATTTAGCTCATGTAAGGAGCTGGATGAACTTTATGTTTGGCCGGCACCTCAGCATGATTTGCGCTGCTCAAGCAGATGCCCCCCGCATGTTCGAGCTATTTTGTCCGGTTTGGAGAGCACGTTCATTGCCACCAGTTTACAAATGTAAAGAATCACGAACACGATGCAGCAAAACTGAAAAAAGCTGGGCTTCCAAGGCCTGTAAAACATGTGCACACACGCATGAAGTTATAAAACAATCGGCCTTAATGCGAAGATAACACCTTTAGAATCATACAGGCAAGGCACGCATTCAAGCCATTCGGGCCACGTACTCTTTTTTGGATGCCGCCACAGCCGCAGCAGGCTTCTTCACTTCTGTAGACGACTGCTGAGCTGAACCCGCAAACTCTGCGTCAGTGGCCCTTGAACTTGCGGGTGGAATTTCTTCGGTGGTTGCAGGACTTGATAATTGCTTATTGGGAGATTCAGCAGCTTCAGTCTTGTTGTCGGCACTTGTAGGAGCACTCAAATCACTTGTTGTGGCATCTGAGGATGGCGCCGCCTCGTGAGAGGGTACATATCGCTTGACGTCTCTTGCTTCAAAAGTGAAGATTTTGCTTGGGCCAGTGAGCATCGGAAAGAGGCACTCAACGTCGCCGTCATCGTGAAGTCGCAAGACCTGGAATGAACCAATGTGTGATTCAAAGTCAACTCCAGAGAAAGATGACAATACCTTTAAAGCAGAGGTCTCGGCGGGTGTGTGCTATTACACGCACGCGCTAGGTATTTAGTGCGTCGAACAGCCTGCCATTTCACGTAGACAGGTACATACTTCGATATATTGTTCTTGCCACGAACCTTGCCCACAACCCCTCTCGGGAGTTCGTCATCTTCATCGACCCACGTCACCAATTCGCCCACCGCCAAGACCGGGCTAGCCTTCACAAACGCTTGCTTGAACTCACCTTGCTGCTGCTTTTGCTTCGAAGCTCCTGTAAACCGGCTACCAGACCCTAGTCCAGCGACCTTGCCCGCTTTCACCAAGGCGTGCAGCACCAGAAACTCTTCCTCGTCTATGACCTAATAATACACACCCAGCAGCAACACATGAATGTTTTAGACAAACATAGGCACTGCGCACGCTCGAATACAAATTGGCGTTGAGCTAGCCGGTTGCAACTCTTACCCCGTTTTTGTTGGAGTCCGCCAGCGTAAACGCTGTTGTTAAATCTGCCTCGGTAGGTTGTTTCTTCTTTGACTTGTGCTCCTGAAGCACTTCTCTCATGAGCGCAACGAACAGCGGCTTCGTGAGTGCATTAACTCCATTGGCCTTTGCTTTCGCTTGAAAACTAGCGCGCACGCCAGTGACGCCAGTCACGCCCGCTTTGAAAGCTCCCTCGCGGTTTTTTTTGGTGCCCGGTGCTTCGAACATAGAAGGTTTGGCGCCTAAACCTTTGATTTTTCCGACCTTAATCAAATCAAACACCTTACGAACAAAATACGAAGTAGCTCAATCATTAATATTCCATCATGAGTACTTCGTAAAATAGTGCACTAACCTTGAGGAATTCAAATTCATCCAAGCCGCCCGACTTATCTTCGTCAGCAAGAGTGAATGCAGCGTCAAGGTCGGCGTACGAAGGCGTTGCGTTTGCATCATGTTCAATGAATATTTCCTTTACTAGCTTAACGAACGACGTGCGATTAAGAATCGGCTGCGCCGACCGCTTCTCGGCGATTGCTTGCTGAAATTTTGCGAGGAGCTCGCTTACGCTCGTTACTGGCGAGGCTTTCGTAGCCATGCTATCTGTGAGAGGGCGAATAGGCGAGCTGTTTCAGCGTTTCAGCACATTGGCCGCTATAAATTTAAGAGCAGCAATATAACGTCTTCCTCAAACACGGGTGCCTATACAAGATACGTCACCTTCTGACTGCTGACTGCTGACTTGTTGAGGGCGTGGGGGCGGTGGTAGTGAACAACAATAATATTTAACTGTGTGCCGCGCCGTGTGTACTCCTTACTCTAAACCTAACACGTATGGTAACACGGTAACACGTAACACAACAATCAAAGAATCTCGAAGCTTTCTCGAAATAGACTGGTTGCGAAAGGCGCAAAATCGTCTTTTTTATGGTCGGGGGTAACAGAAAAGGCGCAACCAAAAGGCGCAAGGCATTTTTTTGCGCCTTTCTTTGCAAAAAGGGTAGAATTTGATCCTGTCGTTACCAAATTGACAAGATTTGATCCTGTCGTTCCCAAATTGAAATTAAATCTGATCCTGTCGTTCCAAATTCAAAAAATCTGATCCTGTCGTTCTAAATTCAAAAAATCTGATCCTGTCGTTCTGAAATTGA
>Ga0307979_1002276_pt1 | contig 13365 bp, 10 predicted proteins | sample OrgLakmetage1058_FD_201833 | JGI IMG/M metagenome (GOLD analysis project Ga0307979, IMG submission 201833) | Saline water microbial communities from Organic Lake, Antarctica - #1058 | ecosystem: Environmental > Aquatic > Non-marine Saline and Alkaline > Saline | place: Antarctica: Organic Lake...
TAAGGTATATCGCCGCCGGAAGCTGCATTGTGAGCTAATTTCACGATTTACGACCAGAACAGGTTCCGAAATCGTACACCCAGTCCTTTAAAGAGTGTCCACTTTCTGGCCAAATCGTCGACCGTGGTATGTACGTAAGTTATGTACAGAGATAGTAAAAAGTTTCTGTGCTTGGAACTAACTTGGAACGGCTCCTGTGGGCGCTATCAACCTTATTAGTCTTCTCACGTTCGAGACCATTCTCGTTCTTCTTGCCAGAATAATATTCACAGATGATATAGCTTTTTAAGTCTTGCCAGCTCTGGTGACTTGTGACTTGGATTACTTTTGTAGCGACCCACGCTTCACCTGTGTTTGCGTTTGTGCACAAAGTTCCGACTAAGCCCTCGCATCAACGGTAAGGGAATAAAACTTGAGTAAGATGGGTCTCAATGACGATCAAGGCAATGAAAAAGGGAAAGGTTGGGGCGATGCCGGCGACGGTGTGAAGTTGAGCTCCATGAAGATAACGCCGAGGAAACAGTCTGGCAAAGAAAACGCAGACACCAATGCAGCTCGACCAATCTCGCCCCTGTCGCCTGACTCGGGACTGACAAAGAAAAAAAGCATGTTTGGCAGCGGCAAGAAAGGCAAGAAAGGTGAGGACGATCAGAAGGCCGAACCTTTAACAAAATCCCCCAGCAAAGTCCTAGGGAGCTTCCGAGAAGACCCCGCAGCGGCAGCGGCGAAAAAAGCGAAGAAAAAGAAGTTCAATGGTTTGCCGCCCACCCTGGTGCTGGGGGCTCGCGTAGAAATCACGCAGCACTACATCAGTTCGATGGCAGGCGCGCGCGGCGTGAGTTTGGGCACTTATCAAACGACTACCACCCCTCGCAAGCGGATGCTAGTCGCGGTGAAACTTGCGGGCCCGCACCGGAAAGGCACTACCGTGGATGTGGATAACGTGTCTGTGGTGGGCCACCACCGCCAGGTGCGTGCATGCAAAGACGCACATGAGTATTTATTGATTGGGTTACTTGTTACTGGAGAATACCGTGTGAGACGTGGCGTGGAAAAATTGAAGGAAAGAATGCATATTTGAATGATGACGCGTTGGACTCGTTTCTTCTTTTCTTCTTTTCTTTTTCGTTTTTTTTTTCATGCCTTTTACTTTCCTCTTGTATTGCATTCACGTCGTACTATCACAGCGCACTTTCGCGGGGGTGGTGGACCCCAAAGCTGAAAAACCGGTGGCCCACATCGACGTCGACGACTTACATGTGCTGAGCGCGCCCGAGCACCCTGACCCGGCCAAGCGCACCGAGGTGGGTGCATGCACTATAGCCACCAGCACAGCCACCAGCACCAATACCTTGTAGTCAAACGAAGTACAAGTTGATTTTTCAAGACCATGCTTGCAGTTCTTTTTTTTTTGTGTGTATTTCAAGCAAGCACGCTAGGTAGCGCTGGGTGCTTTCCTGATATATATTTTTTTTTAAGGTATTTTTTTTCTTCTTGCCACCACGAAACTTCTTATATACACCCTGCGGTTGATTATGCAACACTATTAGCTGTTGTTTCTCTTGTTGTCTATTTCATCTTCTCTCTTGACGGTTGCTCGCGACGTTGGTTATCGTTGCGTCTGCTTGTCTGTACCACCATCCAGGCGGCCTTGAGCCATTTGAGCGGCGCGGGCTGGTGGTTGAGCCACATGTTCGGCCACGTGCTAGGCCCTCTGGTGCGCGCCAGCAAAGCCGCGGCCCGGGTCTTGCCGAGGCCCCCGAAAAGGCCGAAACCAGACCCCTCTTCGGGGGGCGGCAATGCTTCTTCCAAGAGCCGTTTTGGGCGGCAAGCTTCGAGCAAAGTAGAGCCAGAAGAGGCTGAGGTGTGGCCGCCTCATGTCGAGCCCAGGTCCACGGAGCTTGGTGTATTGCTGCATCAGGTGAAGAAGAAAACAGGGAGAAAATGAATTGAAACAGGAGCAGGGATATAGTTGGTCCTACATAAACTTTGCTTTCTCTGATTCCAAGTCGACTCTTGAGTATCACACCTTTCCTGTCCTCATATGAGGCTAACGTGTTATTTGCGTGTGCACCTCACACGCACAAACAACAAAACAGGTGTTCGACAAAGAGGCCGCCCGCCAGTACGAAGTCGTGTTTGTGGCCGCTCGCGGCTACTCCACGCTAGTGCAGGCGCGTGGCATGACTCCTGACCGCTTGAGAGAGGTATGCCATGAGGAGCTTTTGTTTTGGCCGTTACTTTCATTCAAGTGCAATAACTTTTAAATTCTTGCGTTCTTGTCCTTTTCCTCTTGTCATCTTTCGCGCTGTCCCTCTTTCGTTGTCGCGCGCGCCTCCAAGCATGATGTAGACAAGAAAAAATATATTTAAAAAAAGCGCTGAATATAGATGCCTTCCTAAAATAAGACTTCGTTGCCTCGGTGTGTCTATGTTTGGTTCAGGTCGCCGAAGAAGCACGCATGTTCCGGGCTGACATGGGGATCTTGCTCGAGAAACTTGCGCCTATGAACTACGACGAACGAGCGCAGTATCCCCTCTTTGCGCCGTTTTGACTGGAATCTTACACGGACATATACATATACATAATTTATTCGCTGATACCTATTCTTATTCTTATCTGCCATGTGGTATTCGGGCGCATTCGAGTATATTATAGGTGTAGATATATGGAAATAGAGTTGGGTATTTGCATTCGCGTCATCCGGCTTCATAAGTGGAGTTTTCTGGTACATGGACATGAACATTCCAGATTCCAGCGAGTTCAATAGCGAGAGCTAAGGCCATTAATAACCATTAACCATTTCTATCGGCTATAGCAATAGCTGCCATGCGACTTCCCTGCTTGAACTGTGCGTACTGCGTACTGTACGTAGTGCAGTATCAGCACACGCGCACCACGAAGACGATCGAAGGTGGAGACGAGGCGACGAAGAAAGGAAGGAAGTGGAAATGGCCAGGTCAGGTCAGGTCAGGTGGTCCACGGTGGTGGTGGTGTTTGGTGTATCTACTTAGTACTTAGCTACTGTAGTAAATAGTATCTTCCTACTGTATGCAGATACTACTGTACCCGTACTGTACCCGTACTTATTATTACGCCGTATCTAATCTTGGGAACTCGTAGGAGCTAACTTACTTCGCTCCTCCATTGCCCTAAGCTCCACAACAACACAGTGTTCAACGGGCGCGCAAGTTCTCTTTTTTGTTGAAGGGCGTCAACTTTTCCCGCTGCAGGCTAGCATTATAGAATTATTATCTTTGTAGAAAAGGGGCTTCTTGTATACCGTACAGGAGGAGCTGCTTGAGCTACTGATCATGGCCAATGTTGACGAAGGTGCGGAAGACCCACAGATGCTGATGGCTCGCAACCCGAAGCATGTGAATGTGGTTGATGTAAACATGGCTGAACAGCGCTCAATGCGCCTTCATGCAGCCACGATGCGAATGGATCATGTACGAAATGTGCAGCCAGCGTAGTAGTTTTTGTTGCAGATGCCTTTCTAAGCTCATAGGATCGCGATAATCACATTAAAATTGAGGATCTAGCAAATCTTTTTCGCGACTTTCGAGTCATCATTAGCTCGACTGAGTTTCAAAGCTAGTTATGCGATGCTCCCTATTTTTATTTGTGCATGCATTCATTGTCTGCCTATAAACACCCCTTGCGCCTATTGTACGTGTGCATTATTGCCTTGCAGCATTTGGTGTTGCAAGAGCTTCTGCGAGGCACTTCACCAGACGTGAAGCATCCAATCACCCGCCGCACTCCACTTGGCACGCTTGGGGCCGTTCTGTCGAAAGCGCGCGATCCTGCTCCGACAACCACGAACACCTCTCAAAATAGTGTCGACGTGACTGGAGGAGATGCTGGAAACACTTCAGCTAGCAGTATGGAGGCGACAAGCACTTCAGTACCTCCCGTTCGTGAAGCGGAATTTGCCAGTGGAGTGATGTCGTACTTCTTGCGATTGGTAACGGACAGTTCGTGGGCCCAAAATTTAGATGCTGCTCTATTGTACGTCTCGAACTCCATCGGTAGTATTGGCAATACAGCGAACAACGAGGAGATTAACGCCTTCTCCGAAGAAGACCAGCGTGCTGCCGTTGCCACCCTCGCTGCTTTGCGCATTACGAGGCTCTTGCTGGCGTTTGGTGCGGACCCGAATCAAGGGTACGCACACATGAAGCTCCAGTGCTGGCACTTCTCTCAATATAATTTGTTTTGCCTTCCTGAAGCATTTGTTCTGTCGCTTTTTAATCTCTTTGATTTTGCATTCATACTCAGTACAACAATTGGACTCTGATTTTATGGTTTGAGGATTTTGATGCTATTCTTGTTGATGTTGTTGATTGTCGCGACTGCCTCCACAGACGATTGCTGCATGCCGCCGCCGACGCAGCAGGTGGTGGGCGTGTAGGCGGCGGGCGCGGTGGCCGCAAGCACCTCCAACGGATCATTGCAACCCTCATCGACGCGGGTGCCGACCCTTCACTAGCACACTCGTCGTCGTCGTCTTCGGTAAATGAGCGTGCTTCTTAGTGATGGCCTTGATAGCGGGGCTCTGTGTTTTGGGTTTTGCTCAAATAGAGGACTCGATTCTACATAGGCTGTCGAAAGCTTTTGGGTGTACAAAATTAGGCGCTGCCGCTTTAATGCATTTAAGTTCATGCATGTTGTGCTCTGATGGCAATTTGGACTCAAATCCTTAACGATCACAGGCCAATGGTGGAGGAGGAGACCAGTGTTCAGCTTTTGACTGTTGCAGCACGGAAGAGACCCTCGACTGTATTCACCTATGCCTCCTCACCAACTCCCTCAAGACAAACACTTGTTCTCCGCAAACTGCCAGTGATCCTGGTTTTAGTGCGGCAGTGGTGAAAGCTCTTTCTTCGTGGATGAAGCGCGCAGTTGCTGCCTGTTGGCTGCCAGCCGGGCAAGTATGGGGTACTTTGATTCTAGCTTCATGGCTGGGTTTGAGACCAGGCCTCTCGGTCAGTCTGATGATTCAAGCAGCGAGCTGGGCAGCCGCAGCTGCTATTTGGCACCGCAACTGCGATGCGAGGCAAATGATGCTTTTGGAGGAACGACATGCAGCTGCAAGTGTTGATGCTGGTACTGCTGCGAGTGTCAATGCTGGCACTCCTGTTAGTGCTGGAGCAGGCGACAGTGCTGGAACTGCAGCACCGAGTAACTCAAATGCGCGACTCCTTCCTGGCGCTCCGTGGTGGTCTCCTCTAAGGGCAGTAGCTGCCCCAAGCAACGATTACTTTTATGCGTTCTTTCTCGTGTGCTTCGTAGCTCTAGCAACTATCGCTCACGTGGGCCCAGTAAGCAACATCAGCGCAACCTGCGATAGCAGCAGCAGCAGCATTCACGGAAGCGGTAGCAGCAATTCTGACGATTTTCTTTTTGGATTAGGGCTCGTGCAATTGTTCGGTTACCGCGTCGGAGCTGGCACTGCAACTGCAGCGCCACAATTTTGGGCTCAGATGCACGCCATGCTTTTGTTTGCTGTTGCCACCGTGGCTTTTGCCTTAGCTGGCTCCAATCCTGGCTACTTGCCTTGCTATACCAGCCGAGCTGTGACAGCGACCTCAGGTGACGGGAGCAGCGGTGCATGCACCATCACTGCCACAGCAGCATCAGTAGCAGAAGGACGAAAGCGTTTACGAGATGCATTGACTGAAGAGGCACAGCAAGCGGCTGTGGCTGATTGTCGTTCAAGCACCAGCACCAGTCTTTCCCCCGATTCAAACGATAGCGCACGCCATAATGCAGAATCTTCTTCTGCTCAGTCGAATAGGGACAAAACAGCCACAAGCACTCCGAACAAAAGTGCCGCGAGTAGCACAGCCGCACTGGCAGTAGCTGCTGAGAAAAGAGGGCGATCAGTCTGCGAAACCTGCCTTATTTTACGGCCCGCCTCCTCTTCTCCTTTTTCCATGGTAAAGACACGGCATTGTTCGAGTTGTGGGCGCTGTGTGATTGGCTGGGACCACCATTGTGCCTGGGTGGGTGCATGCATTGGCACTCGCAATCGTGGCCGCTTCGTGCTTCTCTTACTCTTGCTTGCACTGAGCGGCCTTTTGCAACTCAAACTATACGCGCACTACCTACTGGAGCTCTGCAGTAGCAGCAGTGATAGTGGCAGTAGCGGCAGCGGCGGTAGCAGCAGCAGTGATGAATTACGAGATTTTTCAAACCGTTCCGTGCTCGGCGAGTGTGCTGTATATGTGGCGCCCGCCATTACATTGGCTCACATTACGATGCTCTTGCCTTGGACATGGGTGCTGGCTCTGTTAAGCGACCAGGTTCACCGCCTTGTGCGCGAGAACGGCTTCATAGGTGCTGCGTATGCCCTTGTTTTGGGCGGCAATAATGCCGCTATGCGCAGTGCCATGGCTGAGTGCGAATGAAGAGGAACAATTGCACTGCCCGTAGGTCACAGGACCCCTTGAATGCTAGTGCAGCGCTCTGCGCGCTGCCCCCGAGAGACCCTTTGTGGTCACTTATGGTTGGAAGTTTAATACGTAACACGAAGCGAATTGCACTAAAGCCAGTAAGCACAGTAAGCAGCGCGAAGTCCTTAGTTGAGGGGGAGTTCCGGTGAAATGAAATTAAGGAGTCGAGGGGTGTGTGTGTAGTGTAATGTGTAATGTGTAGGCGCATGGAAATATATTTATTGATAATGTTCCCTGTTCCAGCTCGAAAACTCAAGGGATGCCCTATGGAGTTGGGGACTTGAGGCGAGTTACAAGTGAAATTTGGGGCGAGTTGTGAGTAATATACTGTAGCCCAGACAGACAGACAGACAGACAGACAGACAGAACCTTCAGTTTCAGTTTCAGTTTCAGTAGCACTCAGTCCCGCCGACTTGTTCGGAGGAAAGGCGCCAGTTGGAGCCTTAATTGGCCTTCTGGAGCGAATTCGCTAGCGCATTTGCAGCTCAAGTGCATTTTTTACGTGCCTCTGTGACTGCTGTGTACTTGTCTTTCTTTGTTTTTGGGAGAGTATTAACTAGACTAGACTAGACTAGCAGTACCAGATAGCAGATAGTCCATTACTATTTTGGAGTACTATGTTAGTACAACAGGTAAATTTCTCTCTCTCATTTTATGCTTCGGTAGCTTCGGATTTTAAAATCATTAGCCTCAGGTTACTTCCTAAGCGCTCCCTGCTGACTTTAGTAGTGACCAAGCTTCGACAAATATGACACAATAAAAGTAGTTTCAAGCGAATGATCTAGAGTGACAAATTCTTCAGATTGCTGCCGGCCTGGTCTTCAGAATTATAGCCCCACTTTGCTTCCCGCGCACTTTCTTCCGACTTTAGGAGCTTGCAAAAGAGCGCGACTCCGTCGTCGATATAGCTGCTTGAATGGCAAGTTGTACTCTTCGTTGACAATCAAATTAAATTCAAGTAGCCTTGATTATTATATTCGCCTGCAAGGATGCTTAAACCTGGAGGTTTGAAAAAGTTTAAGCCGGTTGGCGGAAGTGCAACGAAGTTCAAAACTCCTGGTGGTAGCAGCGGCAGCAGCGGTGCAGGTAGTAGCAGAGGCAGCACTGGTGGAATATTGTGTACTCCTTCCTCGACCCTGAAGTCTTCGTCGGCAGCTCGGCCGCTCTCAGTGGCGTCAGATGCTAAAAATGCTGACTCACCAGACGATGAGAATGCAGCGCCGGGCTCTGCTCTGCGCACGCCTCAAGTTAACTTTGACTCAAGGCAGCAAGGCCCTCTGAAGCCGAAACCTTTATTACCTCATGTGCCCAAGACGCCATCGCAGCCTATTTTACAGGATTGCGCCGAAGACGACACGCCGCAGTTGACGGAAGCAGAAAAGGACCGCAAGAAGGCAAACATGCGTGCGGTTAGTGCACATTTTAACGCACGCATTCAACGCTTGTTGTTTACCCATTCGTTCACAATACAATTCGAACGGCGCTATGCATGACACTCAATGATTTATTATTTTTTACTTTTGTACATGATCGATTTTTGTTGTCTGTGCCACAACAGATGATGCAAGGGTCGCTTAGTGTAGAACATAAGCCATTCATTGGCAATGGCATCCTCAGCGCTGGTCCAATGAAGAAATTCAATGTACGCGTTCACCACAATGTGGTTGCTATCATTATTTTGCCTTCATAGTGACTTATTCTCGTTTTTTTTTGTCTATTCTTTGGTCATTTTTTTTCTGCGCACGCAACGCTTTCCTCCATCACGTGCTTCTTCATCTTCTTCTTTTTCTTTTCTTTTTCTTTTTCTTTTCCTTTGTTGACTAGCCCCCTGGCGCTCAATCGATGTACACCAAGAGTTTGACCAAAAAATTAGGCGGAGCTAATTTCAAAGGCGGCATGCTGGTGTCTAAATTTGGCAGCGGTGGCAGTTTCTCCAAACCAGTGCGTTAGACATTGGCAGAATGTTTAAAGGGAAATGGAGGATCGAGCATATGCATTGATATAGGAATTGGCATTGATCACAATCAACTTTTTGTTCATAATTTGTCGGTTATTTGTGCGGTAATTGTAATAATCTATATGTTTATGCCTCACAATTAGCTGCTGTCTTTTTTTCTGTGCTTTATAGTCAAGCGCGCCGCGCATACGCTTGAGTGTAAGCGTGAACAGCATTGTGTCGAGCGATGGCGCTACGTCCAGCGATGAAAGTGACGATGAAGACAAACCTGAGTTCTTACCTCATGAACCACTGGTAAATCTAATGCATCTTTATCGCTTTCCTTCCATTTGACTTCTCTTTTAAAGCTTACATTGTGTACCGTAGATATATCAAGTCATGACGTTTTCTTCAATTATGTTTTCATGCTCAGGTGGTGTGGAATCCAACCCCCAAGGAATTGGAAGACAGCTGTGTGCCCATGCTCGTGCCAAAAGTGCTCGCGCAATTTTTGCGGCCGCACCAACGGGCGGGTGTCGAGTTTTGTTGCGAGTGTCTCTTGGGTTTGAAGGACTTCAAAGGCAACGGATGTATTCTCGCAGACGACAGTGAGTTAATATTCATTCGCCTTCTAACTCCACCACATTCATATTTACTTGCCTTTACGCTTTCGTTCACTACTTTTCGATAATTTACAACGCGGTCAACTTTTAATCATTGATCTCATTGCGTCCACGTCATGGTTGTCTTCTGACTTACAGTGGGGTTGGGTAAGACACTGCAGGCTATTTCAACGATGTACACTCTGATGCGGTCCGGCCGCAAAGGCGGCAGTATAGGCGTCGGAGACCCAGGAGACAACGTTCTCGTAGCACCTGCTGATCCAGTGGTGAAGCGTACTATTGTTGTTTGTCCTTGTTCACTGGTTAACAATTGGGCCCAAGAGTTCGAGAAGTGGATCAATTGCAAAGTGAAGACAGAGGGTGAGAAAGTAAAAGCACTCGCTATGTCAGCCACTGACAAGAAGTCGGTGAATTTTGCCATCACGCAATTTTTGCATGTCACCAAGCCTTACGACGTGCTCATCATCAGCTATGAAACTTTCCGAATGTACGTGGGGAAATTCACAAAGAAAAACGACATTTGCTGCGATTTGTTAATTTGCGACGAGGCTCACCGGCTCAAAAATCCAGATGCGCTCACAACCAAAGCATTAGCTTCACTGGCATGTCGTCGGCGAGTCCTGCTCAGTGGCACGCCCGTGCAAAACGACTTGGACGAGTTCTTTGCGATGGCAGACTTCACGAACCCCGGGGTGCTGGGAAGCGCAGAAGACTTCCGCCGCAAGTACAAAAACCCGATCTTAATAGGCCGCGAGCCGGATTGCTCTTTGACCGACACCGATCGCGCGAAAGTGCTTCAAAACGAGATGTCCAGCATCGTAAATCAGTTCATCATCCGGCGCACAAATACCATCAATGCCAAGTTTTTGCCTGACAAATTAGTCCAAATCGTGTGCTGCAAACTCACCAACGTGCAGCGTGACATTTACCGTCATTTAGTTGGCACCAAAGACGTTCAATCCGCGCTGAGCGGTAAAACCAAGGATGCGTTGTCTTACATCCAAAACATGCAAAAGCTCTGCAACCACCCTAAAATCTTAGAGCTCAGCTGTGGTGGCAAAACCAAGGGCGTGACGCGAGAAGAGCTGTCAGTGTTTGGAGTGCCTCTCGACCAATCCGGAGATGACGATGCGACGCGCAACAAAATTTCGCCCGAATTGTCGGGAAAAATGCAACTGTTGCACAACATGATGGACGTTATGTGGAAAGATCAAACCGCAAAGACGCCGCCAGACAAAATTGTGGTGATTTCGGTCTACACCCAAACGTTGGATTTGGTCGAGCGAATGTGCAAGGGCAAGAAATGGCCCGTTGTGCGTTTGGATGGCAGCATGGCCGTGAAAAAGCGCATGGAATTAGTGAACGTGTTTAACGACCCTACAAATCGCAACGCGTTCTGCTTTTTGCTTTCGAGCAAAGCCGGCGGCTGCGGGTTGAACTTGATTGGCGCCAACCGCCTCGTGCTTTTCGACTCCGATTGGAACCCGGCCACAGACAAGCAGGCAGCCGCCCGCTGCTGGCGCGACGGCCAAAAGAAGCACTGTTACACGTACCGTTTTCTGTCGGCTGGCACTCTGGAAGAAAAGATATTTCAGCGACAGCTCAGTAAGGAAGGCCTTGCGGCTGTGGTCGAAGATAAGGAGCAAGTGAACGCATTAAGTTCAGGGGACTTGAAAGACCTGTTCAAGTATCGCGAAAACACGCCTTCGGACACGCACGACAAATTGAAGTGCACCCACTGCCGCCTCGCGCTCGACGAAAGCTTGTCGCAAAACGGCACTGCTGCATCGCTTGGCTCCGCTCAGGTTTCCTTTTTGCACGAATTGCTTGACTGGATGAAAGAATTGCCGGAGGCTCAGATATTTCTGGGCAACGGCAGCTCCTCTTCCAGTGCTGACAATGCATCTGGCGCACCAGGAGATGATTCCAAAGGTGACGATGCTGCTGGAGGAGCTGCGAAAGCCAAAGGCAATAGTAAAGTAAAGCTGGGCGATCTCGCGACGATGCGCTCCAAACTTCATAGCGGCGGATATGCAAAGCTCTCAGACTTCCACAAGGTAACACGTCTCTGCGCCAACCACCTCGCTTTATCTTCCCCCTGTACAAAAGCATGCACATTAATTCACATGACTGCAGCGTTTTTCTTTTATCAACCGCTAACCTATTATACAATTCGTTCTGAACAGGACATGCGCCAGCTGTTTGCAACAAGCAAGAAGGTATTTGAGCCAGGGTCAGCGGCGCTGTCAGATGCGGAAGATTTCCGGGAATCCTTCGAAGCGCATTGGCTGAGCTTAGGCTCCACCATTGAAATGCTGCAAAGTGCAGGCGGCTGCGGTGCGCGCGTGTTCACGGAGGAAGAGCTCCAAAAAGCTAACGCAGATCTCGAAGCGGCTGCATTAGCGTCGCGTGCTGGCTCTGGCCGAGCAGGTGGATCCAGATTCAAATTCAATGCAAGCCTCGCCAAGCCCAAAAACCCAGCAGGCAGTGGTGGCGTGTTAAAACCTGGAGAGACCAAAGCAGCGGCAGCATCTTCAACATCGACTTCAGCCTCCTCGTCTTCGTCCTCCTCATCGTCATCAACTGCTGATGACAGTAAGGGGTCTCGGCGCAACAGTTTGTCGCAGCCTGCCCACAAACCGCAGCATGAAATGCCGAAAGAAGAAGACTTGAACAACTGGAGCCACCATTTTTCCGTTGACACTTGCGACGACAAATACTTGCGGCAAGCCGTGACTGGCACCGACTTGGTGACCTTCGTCTTTGGGCTGCACGTCAATTGGGAACTGACGCAGAAACAAACGGCGCTCGACGAAGAGCGCGACACTCTCGACAAAAACCGCCGCGACCAAGAACTCGAGTGTGCAAAAGGGCGCCTTGACGACAAAAAAGGCAAGAAGAAGAAAAAAGCAGCCGATGCAGCCACTGATGGCGCCGAAGTTCACGAGCCAGCAGCCACTGCCGCCTCTTCCTCGCTGGCTGCATTCGCAGAGCGTGGCGGTAACAATAACAAAGAGGACAGCAGCTCTGATGAGAGCAGCGCCAGTGACGACGAAGTGGAAGAAACTTTAAACAACACCATGGAAGTGCTGTCATCTCCCGAAGGTGGCAAGCAATCCAAAAACAAAGAGCAAATCAATCGCGGCTTGTCTTTTACGTCTGACACCACAAAGCCCGACGCTGCTGCAGCATCTGGAACCAGGGAGGATGCCAGCAGCTCACTCTCTAAGAGTGCTCCTTCTTCTTCGAAGGCCAAGAAACGTCCTCTTGAAAGCGCTTCGGACAGGAATAATGAAGCAGAAAGTGCCCCCAGCACGAAAGTGTGCCTCTTTTGCACCTTTGCCAACTCGCCGAGCGCCAAAAAGTGCATGGTACGAGCTTTTACCCCTACCTACCTTCAATAAAAATCCTGGCATTCGATTTCTGTACATGGTCTATCGATTCTTGTCGTCCTTCGCTTTTCAAATGCTTCCATGTATCATGCTCATTTCTCAACTCATTACCATCTCACTCCACCAACGCTCAGGTGTGCACTCAGAAACTGCCACAAGCACCGAAAGCCAAAAAGGCCTCGCCTGCTGGAAAGAAGAGGCCGGGGTCCTCCGGTGAATTTGTAATCAGCGATCCGGGTGAACCGAAAAAGAAAGCGAAATCGTCGTCCTCTTCGAGTTGCACGGAGAAAGAAAACTTCGACGACACCGGCGCTATGGAGAGCCCAACGAAGAGCGAAGACAACAGCGACTTCGAATAAATGCTATATTTCTACAAGTGCACTAGGGGAAACTATAACTACGAACAACCCAGTTGCCAAAGATAAAAATATCTGCGCAGACAGCTTATCCGGCAGATGCACGGCCAAGTGAAAGAGTGGAAACGACAAGGACTAATTTGCGATTGAGCAGTAGGACTAGCTAGACTAGGACCCGAAGAAGCGCACAGTTGTGTAGTGCCGAATCCGAATCCCCCTGCTTTAGCCTCGTGCCTTCATGAAATTTCCCTTTCCGCGGCCTTGTTAACTGCTAACGCCCAACGCCCACTAGCTCGCCGATAATCGGAAAATGCTCCTGAGTCTGAGTCTCAGTTTCAAAGTCTCAAACTCAAAGCTCAAAGCTTTCTGCTTTCTGCAGCTCCAGCTCCCCACTCCTCCTCGTCACTCCCTACACCCCACACTTCACACCTCACATCCCGGTCTCAGTTTCGGACCTCTACCTTAACCTCGACCTCGACCTCGATCTCTCAGCTCAGCTCCAGCTCTCAACTCTCAGCTCTCAGCACGAAGTTAAAATATTCGTGATTCGTAAACTCACGATTTCAAAGAGTCTCTATACTGTATACTATATATCTG
>Ga0307979_1002277_pt1 | contig 13364 bp, 7 predicted proteins | sample OrgLakmetage1058_FD_201833 | JGI IMG/M metagenome (GOLD analysis project Ga0307979, IMG submission 201833) | Saline water microbial communities from Organic Lake, Antarctica - #1058 | ecosystem: Environmental > Aquatic > Non-marine Saline and Alkaline > Saline | place: Antarctica: Organic Lake...
CTTAGCCAAGAATCAGTCGCTGTTTCGTATTGCTCAGGAGGCCAAAGGTTTGAAGGATGTGTTAGCAGAGCGTGCCCGGCTAGATCGTGAAGAAGCCATGAAGATGGAAGAGTTGAATACTTTGCCGTCATGGAAGCGAGGCGAGGTACAGCGCAAGAAGAAGAAGGAAGAGCGCAAGCTGATGCGCTCGCTATCGCCGGAGAAGCGCAAAGAGCTGCGTGATGGTGAGGTGCTTAAGTCCAAAGCCGATGCTCTCCGTTTGAAGTCTCTGCAGCGTCAGATGGATCGTGAAGCGGAGGAGATGATGGATGTGTTTTCCGGAAGTATGTCTCGTAGCTCCGATTTTTCTTATTCTGTGTCTTCTTACAACCAGAAGGATGGGTCGCGCATCTCCGTGGATAGCTTCGGTTTGGAAGATTGGCCCGATGATTTCTCACCAGACAGTAGTCAACTCTATGACGAGAATGCAGTTGACGGTATTCAAAATGCGACATCGCTCAATCACGATTTGCGTAACTTAACCTCGGAACATATCCGTTCCATTTTTGACCGTGCAAATGCCAATGGTTCTGGCTTACTCAATATCTCAGAACTTTCGGATGCTGTCTGCGAATTGACCGGGCGCAATCCTAGTTCCCCGGAGGTTGTGGCTATGCGTGCTGCTTCTGGTGCCAAAGCCAATTCTTTGACAGCGGACCAGTTCGACCATTTGATTAGAACATACGATTGGGATGCACTCACTTTTTTCAGTCGATCCAGCGAGGACGGCCGTGTAGCAGAACTTGCGCCATCGGCACTGCAAGACGCATCGGAGCAGGCCTCAGAGGATTTTTTGTACGATGTTTTCACGAAGTATGACGTGAACGAAAGCGATGACCTTGACTCGTTTGAGCTCGCCAATGCAATGACTGAAGTGCTTGGCCATTCTCCAACTTCAGCACAGATCTCAGCAATGCTCGAAGATTCTGGTGCTTCTGAAACTGGCGTGCTTTCGCTGGACCAATTTCGGAGCCTTGTTATCAATCCTACCTGGAAAGAAGCTGTTATCGATGAAAGTATTATGCAGCACGTGGCACCCACTTACGAAGTAGACTTCAATGACTCGAAATTGGGTTTCCGGGTTAAAAATTACCCGGCTCTTGGTGTCGTTGTTGTGTCTCGTGTGGAGGACCCTAAGCTCGAAGGCGTCGTGGGAGTAAACGACACCATCCGCAGAGTGAATGGAGCTCCACTTGGTTTTATAACGGATTCGCGGTACCTACAGGAGCGAGTGAGTACACTTTCACGTCCCGTGAGGATTACTTTTGAGCGTTTTGTTGACGTGGAAGGCATCTTTAAGAAATTTGCATCAAGGACATCGGAAGTTATGAACGTCTTAAATTTTGATTACGCCATTACGGAGATTTGTGGCGAACAGTTATCATCAGTGCAGGTGACTGCGTTGCTTCAAGCGGCTGGCGTTACTGATGACACCATTTCCATGGCACAGTTTTTGAAACTGTTTGGTGATTTTGAGTGGTATACCCTTGCGGCTGTGCAAGCGGCTCCTGGTACATACGAGGTACCTTTTCGAAACCACTCGCTGGGATTCAAGGTCAAGTACAACTTCGAGCAAGACGCACTGCTCGTCACGCACCTTGATGATGCAGAACTCTCTGCTGCAGGGTTGAAAAATGGTGACAAAGTCCTCTCAGTCAACGGCGTGCCTCTCCATTCCATAACTGACTCAGGCGTAAGCATTATTTTTTTTATAAATCATAATTCGTGATCTTGGATTCGCACGTTTTTTTCATATTCATCTAGTAGTAATTTTATCTCGTGCATGTTTTCATTCTCAGGTCTTGGAGCAGAAAATCACCACGATTTCGCGGCCCTATCGAATCTTATTTGGCTCTGCCGATGAAGATGCCGAGAAAAGCCAGTTAGTGCAAGAGTCTAGTAGCACTGCAGGTGACGCAGATGTTACCGGTGCGGAGGAATCTGCTCGCTACGATGTGATCTTTAGCGGCGACCGACTGGGCTTTGATTTGGGTGAGAATCCCGAAGTAGGAGGACTGCCAATTGTCTCCTCCGTTGACGCCGCGCTTCTAGCGAGGTCCACTAGTTTTGCGATAGATGGTACCGATGCCGCAGCAGGAGGAACCAATAAGATATTGCAATTACCGGAGGTCGGAGACAGTGTACTGGCAGTAAATGGTCAAGCACTCGATTTCAACGTGTATGGCGATCTCTTCGACGCAGCGCTTGACCTGATTTCTGCCGCTGGTCGGCCGCTTAACTTAACGTTTGCGCGCGGTATCTCAACAACAAACAACGCCAGTTCTATGACCGCTGTCAATGTTGCTGACCCAGAAGGCGGCGATGAATCGCGCGGTTTGCTGCCTTTAGTCGAAGAGGACGAGGCTTCCACTGCAACTTGGATGTCAGCTGGTGACGGCTCAATTGTAGGCTCAGGGAATCTGGTGGAGTCCTCGCAGACAGATCTCGTCGAAATCAGCGACAGCCGTGTTAGTCATGGCAACGCTGGCCTCGACAGCGCCAGTGTTGGCGGCAGCATAACCGTCGGCGGAAGTATGACATTAGGTGGAGCAGATCCGTCATTGTCCATGGTACATGCCGGCGATGAGCCCGCATCGATTTGTGACAACTTTGACTCCGATCATGGCGATGTAATTGGGAGCCCAATTGGCGATAGCACGAGTGCTCCCGTCTTGCCCGAGGCCAATGATGTTAGCAGTGGCACAGTCTCGTTGGAAAAGGTGGAAGCGATTGAGAACACTTCTGGTGCTGTGAAATCATCGCTTGAGTTGACCGTTGCGGGGACAGCACCATTGTTAGATGGACCTACGACATCCGTGGCTTTAAACGATTCTGAAGCTCGCAATATTGAAGAAAGAGCAGACCATATTTTTGAAAGCGTGGACGCTGACACGGAAGAAGCAGTAGGCGAGGAGGTTTCGAACTCTTCAGAGCAACTGCTGCAGCAGCAGCAAAAACAGCAGCAGGAGCAGCCGGAGCAGGCAGAGCAGGAACCGAAGCGCGAGAAGTTGTTTTGCGGCACTTCTGAAGTGCTGCGCTTGGCCAAAGAGAAAGCCGCAGCGCGACTGGAGCGGCGTGGATTAGACCTTGCCGCACTGGACTTGAGCACGCTGGAAGCGATGCTAGACGATTTGAAAACAGGGTGGGGTGCTCGTTTTGCGCCTGCGTTTGCAGCCGTAGGGCTGGAAGACGTAGACGACTTAGCGGATATTACTCCGGATGAAATGGTGCGAGCAGCTTCTCAAGAAGCCTATTCTCTTTTTTCTAGCATTATACATATTAATGTACCGTTTGATACGTCTACGGTTGCGTTGCCTTAAGAGTGTGCTCTTGACGTCTTACGATTTGCGTAAATTGTTCTGACATCGTTCACCTTTGAAATTATCTCTGCATACTGATGTGTCAGGCCGCGCTTACCGCTGAATTGGAGTACAGGGGGGCGCGGCACCGCCACCTTCGGCTCATTCGTGGCGCAGTGCTCGCTCGATGCGAAACCGGGGCAGGTGTGGCAGACGCTCCTGTTGTCGAAAGTAACCTCAACGAGAGGGGGCAAGCTTTGCAATGGAATCCGGGCGAAAAGACGCAAGAAATGACTGCGCGCACCGAGAACCGTTCCACTGCAGCAGCTGCCGTAGATCCGTCGCTCAATTTACCACAGACTACCGGTGGTGATTCGCTAGGCGACCTTCCAAGCTTCCCTGTGATGAACGAATGGGGAGAATGGGATTGGAGCGCTGTTCACAGAGAAACACACGATGCCAATAACGCTACTACTGCTGACAAGCCTTCTCCTGCACCAATGACTCCAGCAGCGCATGCTGGCCCCGGCATGATTGACGTTGCACCAGGCAATGTGGCCGCACTAGTATCCCTCTATGCGTGCACTGGCGGCGTGAATTGGATCACACGAACGGGGTACGATATATTTTCTTTAAGCAATGAAGCCGCCTTGTGCAATTATTCTCATATAGTCTCATGTTCTTTCTTACCCTGGTTCTTCTTGATCGCATCCTCTCTCTCTCACTTCATCTGCCTCGCTGTTAACCCTGTTTGCGTTCTTATCCGCCAATCAGCTGGCGCGGCGACCGCCCCTTAGTGGGTGACAACAGGCCTGCGCCCCCCACCCCACTCTTTGGCGTTACTTTGGGCACTGCTGTGGTACCCGTTGAATCTTCTGCACCTTCAAAGACGACGAATTCTAGTGCCGCAGCTGCTGCTGCTAGTGCAGTTACAGCTGAATCTGGCACGAGCAGCAGCAAAAAGGGCAAAGTGAAGTTGCTGCAAGTCACAGAGCTCCGGTTGCCTTTCAATGGCTTAGCAGGGAAGCTTGCTGCCGCAGGTCCAGGGAAGGATGATTCTGAGGCTAGTGACAACCGCAGTAGCAATGGCAACAACCTCGCGACAGCAGCAGCATCTAAACCGCAACCGTTAAAGCAGTTTCCGCAGCTCACTGAAGTGCCTTTACGAGAATCCTTAGCGCTGTGGCTGCCGTCACTGAAACGCTTAGACTTATCGGGCAACTCTTTGACGGGCCCACTGCCGGGTTTAGCGCTGGGGCGACTCGTGCGGTTGGAAACGCTGAACCTCAGCCAAAACCGGCTCGGTGGCTGCCTGCCTCGCGCGTTCAGCTTAGCCACACAGGGTGGATTGCCTGTGGGAGGAGCAGAAGGTGGTGCTGGTCCAGACTCTGGCAGTGGTAGTGCGGCGGCGGTGCCAGCGTACGCTGAACACGAAGGCGGGTCGTTGGCGGGTCTCACGCGGCTCCAAACCTTGTCCCTGCGGCACAACCAGCTCACGGGCCCCCTGGGTGGGGGGCGGCTTCCGCCGTCACTGACGCACTTGAACTTGGGCGCCAACCGATTCACGGGGAAATTGCCTCGAGACGTGTGCCACATGGATGGCCTGAAAATGCTCTTTTTGGACGACAATCGCTTGACGGGAAACGTGACGCGGCTCCCGCCCCGAATTGAGGTGCGAGTGTGTGCGCGCAGGCTTTCTTTTGAAAGGAGCAACACATTGAGGCCAATTGGTCTCGCATATCTTCGTTTGTGGTGTATGCTTCATTACAGGGCTTAGGACAGTTCCAGTCCTCTTTAGTGCACGCTTCATTTCTTTTTCTCTTGATTCGCCCTTCTCTCAAAACGTGTGGTCTCTCTTTCTGCAGGTGGCGAGTCTATCACGCAACAAATTGTCAGGCGATTTGAGCTCTTTACGCGTTGCACATCTCCAGCACCTTCGCAAGCTTTTCCTCGATGGAAACGAATTCAGCGGTAATTCACGAGCTTTGCACCCTTTTCTCACTCTACTCGATTTCTCTTCTTCCCTATCATTTTACTTTGTTCGTGCCGTTGTCATTTCCTTTCTCTGTTCACTCCATGTCAGACGTTGTGGCCTATTCCACGGAAGAGCGTCTCACTCGCGAAGCGCTGTACGGCGCTGCGGCAGCTCCGCCACTTCCTGAACAACACGACGTGACTACGAGTTCAGACGGCCTCCCACCGTTGGTGCATCCCGAGCCCAACGCTTTAACGAATGCGCGTACGCAGCACACTATAGCCCTTGCGGCTGCAGGGCCTTTGCCGCCTTTGCCAGGCCATCGCCACGCTCCACCGCACCGCCCGGGCATCGACGATGGGGTCTTGTCGACGGTATGCGGTCGGGCGCAAGCTCGTTTGGTGCTTTCGGGAATGGAACAAGCAACAGCGCTGTGGGCACAGCATGACATAACTGGCAGAATATCTCCTTCGAAAGCCCAACCACACCAGTCACCGTCAAAGAAGGGAGCTCGAGGCCAGTCCACTGGCGCAGCAGGAGCAGGAGCAGCAGTGGCAGCAGCCACCACTACAAGTAGTGCTATTGCTAGTAGTGGCAATCCACTGACAGGCTGGAGCAGTGGCTGTCCTCAGGCCTCGATTCGGATCGTCACGCATTACGGAAGCGGCGGTGGCAGCGGCAACAACGCAACGTGGCGACGGCGGCACGAAGGAGCATTCGTGCGCGCGACCAAGCTCGTGGCCACCACCAGCGTCATCCGAGACAATGCAGTGGAAGAAAGCCACCCTTCTCAAGGGGGGAAAGGGCCGTACGGGGTAAGTCTTCTGTGTTTTGGGGGAAGTGAAAATTTGGTTTATTTCCTCTTTCTCTACTCCTCCACCAGTGTACATATTGAGTGCACGGGAGCTATTTGCGAGGGTGCAGAGAGGGTTGTCAGAAGAGGTAGAGAGACATCTTCTCCGCTCTTACCCCATTGCATGGATGAGGATTGTTCCACTTTCTGTCTTTTTCTTCGTGACGGCTTTTTTACACTTCATTTCCATATCTACTCCCCTCTTTCTCCTTCCCATGAACAGGTGGTTTGGCTCGAAGGTTTACGGGAATTTCGCAGAACTACAGGCCCGGGTAGTTTACCGGTCGACCGATTTCGGCCAAAACCACCGGCGCCTCACCGAGCGTAGCAGTCAGTGCTACATAACAGCGATACGAGAACGAAGAGCCGTGGGCTACATACCCTGAGCCCGCTTTTTCTTGTGCATTCGAGGCACATTCGAGACTTGGGCGGCAAGTGTTTTATAAATCCTGCGTTTGCTTGCGTTTGCTTTCGTCAACTGCTAATTCAAATTCTGGTTGTGGCTTCGTTTCCTGCAGCTATCAGCTATCCGTGAATTTGCTATCAAGAGCCACTAAGCCCAGCGGCTAACGTAAGAGCTAGGGAACTGGAGCTATTTTTAATACCGAGAGGGCCGATAGGCGCCTTTGCGCTTTGCGCTACTGGCTGATTGGCTGTTTGTGAGTGCTGAGTCGTTTGGCGAAGTGCATTAAGTGCGAAGTTTCTTTGAAATTGGTATTTTTATTTCCGGAATTATAATAGTACAAAACTGATATGAATTCTCCTTGAATTGCAGACACAAAGAGCTGCCCTCGTGATGTGCCGTAGGTCATCTACTACCGACATGCCTATCCGGGCAAGCCACGCAAGAAGGTGCTCTCCGCAGGCCGGTCACCAGTGTTGCCTGAAAGAGCAATCGGGTGGTCTTTTAAGCGCTCCACAAACCACTGATGGTCCCTTGCCGTGGAAGCGCCGAGCAAGCCGTGTCGCAGCACGGGGTCATGGGGGTTGTACACCAGCTCAGCACCGGCGACGTCCGTGAAGGTGCCGCCTCGAGCAGTGATCAAAGCATCCGCAGCGCAGGCATCCCAAGCTTTGGACTTGGTGGCGTGCAAGTAGGCGCCGGCTTGGCCTCGAGCGACGAGCAGGGCCTTGTAACCGGCACCGCCTGCCAATAGCGCTGTCTTGCCAGGCAAAGAATCCGCCACTAGCTGAGCTGCGCTGCCAGTGTGCGACCGTGACACTGCTACTTTGGCATGGTTGTTGTAGCTGTCGCTACCACCGCCCGCTGTCATTGGAGCCCTTCTTCCTGCAACAGCTAGCTTAGGGGCTGACGCCCAGCCTGATCCCACCATTTGGCTAGTAGTCAGCTCTACACTACCTTCGAATGCCTTTTTAATGCTTGGGACAGCTACTGTCGGCGATTGCTTTTCAAATGGCTGGTGAATGATGCCGGCGACAGGGCGGCCATTGAGTACGATGCACTGTTGTGTGGTCACGTACTGCAGTAGTCCTTCGGTGTATTCATGAGTAGCGTCAAGAGGGTCAATCGTCACGAGCAAGTCACGGAGCGGGTACACTGGGTCCGCATCCAAATGAAATGAATCCTTTGTTGAAGCGCTGGTACTGCTGCTGCTGCTGCTGTCAGGGACACCGTCAAGGTGCTTGGTGGGTTGTAAGAGCTTTGGATCGACTTTTTCTTCGGTAAGGAGAGCTAAACCAGGCCAACGAGTTTGCCATCCGCTCACGAGCACTTGGTTGGAAGCAGCGTCAGCTGCTGTCACTGGCTCCGCTACACCTTCATCTGTGACGGCTTTGGTGCGTGCTGAACCATCTTCTCCATCTTTCGAAGCTAGACCTTGCTGCTGCTGCTGCTGATTCGAGCGTGCAGATCGAATCACACTTGCAGCATCTTCAGCAAGTGCAGTGCCCAAGGCAAGGAGCTCCGATAAGCGTGCACCTCGGCGCCACGTGTTGCCGTCGGCCCACGAAATGTCACCGCCTTCGGCACAATGGCCGTGGAGAGCAGGTGGTCCGCCTATGGCTGAGAAGTCCGCCACCAATGTGCGGCCACCTCGCTCGAGCAACCCATGTAGCGTGAAAGTGGACTCACTGTGCGCTGAATTGCGGCCTTGGATCAGCATGTAATTTGCATCAATTGAGCTCGCCTTGATAGTGCGATAGCCCTTCGGGTGCTTGGGATCAAGAAAAGTTGCTGGCAAAGATGAGAAACATGGGTAGCCCGATGACGGTGTGACACCACGGGCGTGCACAGCCACTAGAAGCAGAGAAACGAGTGTACCAACGAGCAGTGCTCGAGAATGGCGCTGGACAGCAGTCATTGGATGCGAAAGAGGCTCGACGGCATGGCCTTTCATCTCGGCCTGCATCGCACGCTCAGTCTCGACCGGTGGGCTGCGACGATAGGCCAACAGCCGAGCGCTGAATTCGTATTCCAGCGTTGAGACGGACTGGCACTTCACAAAATTTGTCTAGCACTGATCGCGAGAAGGAGAAGGTGCTAGCAGTGATGTGTGCCTCAAGCGATTTTGACCACAGATCTGTACAATCGCGTGCAGATGTTGTAAGGTAGCTACAGGTACTATTTGTAACTACAGAAATAGCAAGGACCTAAGCTTCAGGAATAGCTCGTTGAAAGGCTAGCTTTGTAGCACGCTGAGAATTTGAATGACTAGCTCATGTATGCCTCAGCAACGCATTCTTCAGACTTCGGAGTAAGAGCGGACTAGGTTAGCATGTCCGTATGTCGGCATCAGGCCTTCGGCATTGTTCGACTGATTTGACCGGTAGCTTTTTAGCCCAAATAATTGTTCAATTTTCTCCTCAGGGGGTAGTCTAGTGATTTTGTGGATTCCTCGATGCTCGATGCTGCCTTGCGTTGATAGCTGCGCGTTGTAGACGTTGTAGGCCTCGCGTATCGACTTTCTGTGTGAATAGACGTAGACCCCATCGCGGTTTGCATAGAGGTCTACATTTTGCAGTATGGCTGCAACCGGAGGTGAAGAGGTAATGCAGCGCAACGAAATGCAGATGATTGAAGTGCTCATGGCTCGGCTTCAAAACCTCGGAGCGAAAGTGAACGAAAGGAAATCCGCTTGTGCTCTCGATCGCAATGTGGACAGCGACTTCTGTTCTTCGCTCGTGGGGGGCTTGCAGACTGATTTGAGCGACGACAGCGGAGATGAGCCTGATGGTGCTGGCACTGGGCGCGGTAAATCGCGGCCCTCTTTCTTCAAACCCCGAACCTCATCGAGGGACGGCTCTGCTCGGCCCCGCCATGGCAGTGCCGGCGGCCATGGGCGCCACAGCAGCAGTGGCGGCTCGGCCCGGGCCTCAAGAAGTAGCCACGGCAACAGCGGTGCCCACACTCCTTTGCCAGGTGAAGTTTACGTGACGTTTCGCAGCGAGCCTGCCACGGACTTCGGGAAGCGGCTGGAGCACAAGTTCGAGGTGGAGGACCTTGGCAAGGACCGCTCTGGCACCCCGCGCGACACTGGGCGGGGCTCGCCTCCACCTTCGGCCCCCGGGCACGGTCTAACGGTGACAGTGGACTCCACATCGCAGTCGCAGCACGCTGCCAGCAGCCAGGCCAGCCGACCCGCGTCTCGAGTGGGGACTCGGTCACGCGCCGAACAAAAGAAGACGGACGCACGGTCGGCGCAGCGGTCCCTGTACGAGAAGCAATTGATGGACAATTTAGAGTCGTTCGTAACGCGATCCTGCACCGACCAGCACTACACAATGCCGAGCGCGTATCGCGCGGCAGTGGGGGGCAAACAAGGCACGCGCCCGTTTTCAGCTGCGGCGTTAGGTGGGGAATTACCGCGGTATGCCCTAGACGGCCACGGGTTTGAAAGTCCTTCTACGCCCGAGGGTGCACCCGCAATGGCAGAGGCCACCTCTCCTGATGGCAGCAATTACCCGTCCCCTCCTGGGTCACCGATGGTCGGGGAAGGTGCGGACAATGGGGGGCATGGGAACGACGAAGCCGAAAAATGGCCCATCAAGGTCAGCGCCCATGAGCTGAACCCGAAGCTGCTCCTGGGCTTGGCCTGCGCTCGCATGACGCTCAAACAGGGGCACAAGCTTTTTACGCGCTTCTCGCTCGCGCCCAAGTCCTGCTGGCTGTTCGTGTACATGTTTTGGTTTTGCCACTGCAAAGCGTTTCAAGCGCAGTCGGAAGTCGAGCAAGAGCACTTGCTGCGGCGCATTGCCGCTATCTACGTGCAGTTGCTGTCTTCCCCCGAGCTCGGCGCCAACAAAGACTTCTTTTTCAAGCACTACCCGTACGCCGTCGGCAATGCCATTTCGGCGGGCTTTTATTACTTGTGTCCGGGCAGCCGCCACTTGTACACCACCACCTTCAAGCGCATCGTGTACTTGCAGTGCGCGCAGGTGTTAGGAGGCACCACGGGGGTCAGTCCAAGCAGCGTGCTGGTAGCGCGCGCGCAACTGTATCCCGAAGAAGCGGCAGAAGACGCGGCCGCGGAGTCCAAAGCGGCGGAAGAAGCCGAGCAAAACGCCACCGCCGCCCTGGAGCTGGCGCGAGAGGCCGCGGAAGCTCGTGGAGTGATGCCTGGAGCAGGTGGCACCGACGGGAAGCCCAGTGTGAAAGCCTTGGGGGACTCTCAGGCAGCGCGAGCGCGCGCACGCCTGGTAGGGCCCGCTCGCCCCGGGGAATTGAGCGATGATTTGCCGCCGCTGCCAGGGCATGCCCAAACCGACGACGGACCTCCTGGCAGCAGCAACGGCAACCAAGGCAAAGGTACTCCCCCGAAACCGCCCTCAGGCCAGGGGACGAGGCGCAAGAAGGCAAACAATGGTCGTGTGAACAATGGTCCTTCAGGGGATGGTGGTGGTGGTGGCGATGGCGCCGGGAGTGTGGCGTCGCTTGACCTCACGGCCGAGTCCGCGGAGAGCGTGCACAGCGGCGGCCATCTCGACTTCGGCGGCGAGATGGACCAGCACCACGACGATGGAGATGCGCTCGTAGCAGCGCGGCGAGGCGTCAAAGGTGGCAATGATGCCAACAACAGTCCCGGTGGGTTCCTTGAAGCGATACCCGGAATGGAGGGCAGCACCAACAGCAGCAGTAGCAGCAGCGCTGGTGAAGATCCCTTAGGGGAGAAGTACTGGCAGAAGCGGCGCGCGGAGGCTTTGGCACCCTTACAAGGGTTCACGGGTGGGCGGCAGTCGTTGCGTTTTCGGCCGCCCATCCCTGTAAACGTCGTCCAGCAGCCGTTGCCTCGGCAAGTGGTGGGGAAATTTGACGCGGCCGGCATTTCCCCCATGCTCCAGCAGTACCTCGAGCACCCCGAGCCTCAAATCAAAGCAGGCCGGAAGCCGGCCCACGTGGTGCGCACTGCGCCGGTGCGATGGTGCCGCACCGGCGGCGAAGAAACGTCGCGGCCCGTGGTGCCCTCGGCCAACTTGAACCACCGGCGCACCATCATTGCTGCCAACGAGGCGGTGCGGAAAGCCAGTGCAGCGGAAGACGCGGCGTCGCGGCAACGGCTGCGCCGGGAGCTAGACGCGCTCGAAAAGCAACGCCACGCCGTGATGAGTGGCGGCGCGGTCTCCAAAGGCCGCTACGCGCTTGACCTGGTGATTGAAATTGGCTCGAGGCACTCGGTGGGGGCGCAGCGGCGGATGGAGAAGCAAGCCAAGGCAGAGAAGGCGCGCGAAGACGAAGAAAAAGAAAGGCAGGTTGCTGCTGTAGAAGCACAGCGCAAGGCAGCTGGTATCGCAAACAAACATCCTTCTTGATCCCAGGGCGCTCTGTTTTAGTTTGCGTACTTTTCGCTACACGCGCCACACACGCCGCACACCACAGCCACAGGGCCTTTTTCTTACTCTAGGGCATGGGCATGTGTTTGTTTTTCTTACATATCTCGTTTTGCGATTTGGCTACTGAAATTGAGCTCGGTCTCTTGTTGACTTTTTTTCTCGGAAGTTCTAGACGGGAATTTACATGGGGGCATACGTGAAATGTGCAGGGTGACGATGTGTCAATCGTTTGTCCACCAAATTCAGCGAGCTTACAGAAGCGCACGGGTGTCTTCTCGGTTGAGTACTACCTCGCAAGCCGCACTCAACTCTGGGCTGGCCACGTCGCACGCATGCCTAGGAGTTGGCTACCCCAAAAGGCTCATGCCTTCGTGGGTACACGAGCCGAGGATAGCGGGCGGTCAAGAGATGACTTATTGTAGATCTCTAGAACGGCATCTGAAGTACTTCCGCCTCGTGGACGACGGCGGTAAAGCGATCACCTTTTCGGAATGGGCAACCCTGGCGCAGGACCGCGCTGGCTGGCTAAAGCTCGTTTCGAAAGCGCCTTTCAACATTGGAAAACCGCAGCTGCGGCCACCTCGGTGCGACACTAGAGTGACACCAGAGGAGAAGCGGAGGTTCCTGGCGCTTCCTTCCCTCTGCACACTATCTTCTTTACGATTTTGACTTGCGCGCAACGCACGCGCGTACACTTCTGCCCGCAGCATTGGCTTCTGTGTCATTTGGGTTTGTATTAGTTCGAGTTCGAGTTCGGCAAATGTAAAGTGGCTTACATTAGGGCCGGAAATGCGATTATGAATACATGTTAAGTTAAACTTCCTCCAGGCCTATGATATGGCACAGAGGTGCCGCTGCCTTCTTCTTCTAGTGCATCATGCACAATTGAAGTATATCCTTCTTTATTATGACTTTTAAAATTTTGTGAAGTTTCGTGGAATTTACATTCCGCAAAAGGACACTCAGCCCAGTCAGACTCGCCCTGGAAGATTCATCAATACGCAGTTTCTTGGTATTTGCTTATGTTTCTTTGCGATTGGGGGTATAATTCAATCTAATCCTCTTCACCCTTCTTGTGTACTTGTAATTGGAGCGCAAAAAATATGAAAAATTGAAAGCACCAGGCAGGCGCCGATGGCGAATCAGCGAATGGGCCGCCTAGCATCTGGTTCACTTCCTAAGAGCAAGGATGCGTATATTCAAAATACACAGCCATTTCCATTTCATCTACTTAAAAGTCCTAAATGCTGGTTTGAGCTTCTAGTGATAGAAATCTAACTATGAGTATTAAGTATCAGTTTGAGGGGTCTACAAGGACCGCCCGAGAGATTTAGTCTAACGCCGTTATGTGCGGGTCTCTCGCATTCCCGAGGGGAAGGACGAGGAAGAGAGCACGACAAAGATCGCTATT
>Ga0307979_1002278_pt1 | contig 13364 bp, 14 predicted proteins | sample OrgLakmetage1058_FD_201833 | JGI IMG/M metagenome (GOLD analysis project Ga0307979, IMG submission 201833) | Saline water microbial communities from Organic Lake, Antarctica - #1058 | ecosystem: Environmental > Aquatic > Non-marine Saline and Alkaline > Saline | place: Antarctica: Organic Lake...
TGAGACAGGCCCCGAAGGGCCGGAATTAGAAGACTAACAGGTAGAGAAGAAAAGCAAAGCAGCGCAAACTAGACCTAAGAAGCTAATCAGGCGCACATGCCCGAGTGGCCATGGAAGTGATGGTAGATTTTTTTAGGGCGCCAAAAGCAGCCGTCGCTGATGTTATTCGCTTGTCAAAATAGTGATCAAAGTTTCGAGTAGATTAAAGCCATCGGGTCAAAGAGTGGTCGCCAAGTAATTGCAATCTTTCATGTTTTTGCATCCTCCTTAGCCTCCGTGCTCCATCAAATCAAGAAACATTAAAAGTAGGTGAGAGGAACGAAGCTTGAATGTAAGGTAAGTATGACTGTCGTGCTAGGGGCGAGTGTTTTAAGCCACTTGGCCGTATATTGACGAGACTGAGGTAGAAAGCACCACAAGGGCTAGAACTTGCTAGAACAAATCTCGACACATCACTCTTCACTTGTTCTGGGTTGAAACAGGGACGGCAGATTTGGTAATTTCAGATCTCAACAGAAATTCTGGGTTGATATCGGCTGTTAGTACAATAGGCGTTAGGACAGGGGGGGAACCGACGAAAATCAAAACTTATTACCAATTTCCAGGGCCTAGCCCCGACGGACCCAAAATCACTTCAATGGCCACTCGGGCATGAGCGCCTGATTGCCTGACTAGCTCCTTAAGTTTAGCGTGAGTTGCTTTGCTTTTTATCTCTACCTATTAGCCATCTTACTCCGTTCTCTCGGGGCCTGCCTCGAAATGCTGAATTTCAATAAAGAGCATTATGGGCCGTGCGAGATCGCACACGGTAATTGAGGGGAATTAGTGGGAACAATACGAGCAGCCGCGAGGAGCGGAAGCGAAAAAGCGGCCTCAACCAGACTTCTGAATATAGTATGGAACGATAAGTCGGACGTTCTATGGAAACGATCTGCGGTTTGTGGTAGTAAGCCTGTGTGTATTTGGATCTCATTCGCAACGCCAGTCTTCGTCGAGGACAACAGGTGGAATCGAAGGCACGGGGGAAACCCCCCAAAGCGTGCGGCTGAACAAAGCAGGGGCATACTAGTAGTAGCCCAGTTATCAGCTCCTTGCTCCTTACCGATTACCGGGCTCAGCGCGAACACATTCGACACAGTGGCCCCGAGGGGGCGGAAAGGGAAATAGAGGGTCGGAAGGTAGTGGAGATAAAAAGCAAGGCGGCTCAAACTATGGAACTAGTCAGGTACACATTCTCGAGTGGCCATGGAAGTGGCGATAGCGGCCCAAAGTGGTGCGCTCCTTAGCTCTGTGTTAGTGAATTGGTCTGAACTCTAATATGGCGTGTTGGCATTTACATATAGTTTCTCACGCACCCGCGTTCAAAAACAGGACTCGGCGAAAGAAAAATAAAGGTATTTGGAAGATATGATAAGCCGCTGTTTGTAATATTTGCATTCAAGACGGCAATTTCGGCCTCTTTTGATTCACAGAACGCCAAAGGCCTCAAGAAGGATGACTGCCGCTGATGCAGGCCCGATCACGCAACCTACAAGGAGCTGTGCTCTTGCCATCGTGTGTAAAGAGTGTGGTTTGGGGAAGACTCGCGTGTACGCAACTCCAGGCAGCACATAGCACAGCATAGTAGCGCCCGTCGCCCCAGCTAAGCCAAGCACTGTACTCAAATCACTGGCGCTGAAGAGAGATAAAGATAGAGAGCAAACATGATATGAGCGAGCGAACGCGTGCGCATAATGTGAAAGTGGGTTATGTGAGATACATAAACAAGCACTGATTTGATACAGGTCAATTTTCACGTGAACTTGGTACGAACAGAAATTGAGGCATGCGCTTACATCACAAAAGCACACAAAAATAGGATCGCAAAGTACCAACTAGTAAACAGCACAATAGAGTTAGTCCGTTAAACCACTTTTACAAATCGTGGCAGGTGAGATTTTTGCATGAACCAATGTAAAAGAAAAAACTACAGAGGGAGAGAGTGAGTGAGCTTACCACAGTGCTACCACCATGGTACAGGTGACGCAAGTAAGTACAATGGGAATGCGCACTTCAAAGGGCATGGCGACCTCTTCTCCTTCGGATGCAAAAGGCCTGTCTTCATTGGAAGCATTCTCATCATCGTGATTGTTGATGTCCTCGTCATGAAGCGTCACTTCCGTGAAAGAGTCGACGCTAGGGTCGACATTATGGTTATTTCCTTCTGGACCTCCTGCAAATCCTTCAGCCGATGCTGCAGATTGGACAAGTGGATTGCGCACTGTGTTTCCTTCACGTTCTGCGCCAGTACTTCCATTGCCCTTACTATTACCACTGATATTGCTCCCTTTGTTGTTGTTCGTATTCCTGCCATTGATGTTGTTGTTGATATTGCTAGGGAGGCCAGCATTGTGAGAAGTGACAGCATGCTCATATTCATCGTTGTTGTCGCGAGAACCACTTCCAAGAAGCGCTGCTTCGACCTGCGCCATTGCTGCATTTCCTAGTATATTGCTGCTTCGACCACTGGCGCTGCTGTTCGTGCTGCTTACGCGCTCGTTACTCAACCGGCAGTTGCTTCCTCTGCCTCTTCCGTGGTTGTTGTTATGCGATGGTGATAACGGAGGCAGGATAGACTCTGGCGACATCGGCGGTGAGGCGAAGGACGGCAGCAGCGACGACGGGGCTTCAACACGACGAAGCGACGACGAACTTCGGCCGAGCCGCTTGGCGTGCGCTTCCTGCCTTGCGTGCTGAAGCGACGACCACAAATTCCACGCGGAGAAACGTGCGGAATACAGCACCACCTGAAAGGATGAATAAGAAGAAGAGTAGTAACTAAGCACCGTAATAGAAACATGATGTGAAGAATGAAGATAAGGTTGAGAATGAAACGAATAAAAGAAGAAAATGAATGAGAGCCTCTCACCGGGTACGACAGCAGCACCACGCCCACAATCCCCAGCCTCGCCGCAGCCACCAGCACACTTCCCCCCTTGCTCGGGAAGGAGTCGAGCACGTCGGAGCCCACGCTCGGCCCGAACGCAGCGTACCCACTAGCCGAGACAATCAAGTACACGGTGGTGGCGCCAACCACGCTCACGGCAGCCACGCCATCCGCGCGAGCAGGAGTCGCATTGGCCAGCTCGTTGTGCTGAGTGGCGAAACTGTTCTGCTGGCAGTTGTAGCCAAATATGAACACCGACAGACCTTTGATGGTGTCCAAATCAACCGTTAACCACAAGCGCTCCCCGCTGAAGCAGCTACCGCCACTGGTGTCAGAGGCAGTATCAAAAGTGCTGGTGTTGCCTCCTTGGCTTGTATCGTCAAGGTTGCTGCCAGCGCTATTGGTGCTGTCGTCATTGGAGAAGTCGTCGTTCGTGTTGTTAGCACAAACGTCGAACCACCCGATGCCAGCAGCCACCACCAGGCCAGCAATGAAGAGCACGCACACCTAATGGCCCAGAGAAGGGAGGATAAGTTGAACGACTCTAGCCAGCATTAAAATTTGTACAGTCCATGTTAAGCGCTACCCCTAGTAGGCCAAAGTACAAGGGATCAACTTGAAGACAAAACCGCACGCCAGCACCAAATCCGTTGACAAATGTAAAAATACAAGAGAAAGAATAACTTGCAACAACTGGGGAAACGGGAAAACGAAAAGAAGTACCCCTCGTACATGTGCGTGGGTGCGCGATTGTGTAGACGCAGATAAATACAGGTACCTACCATGGCTGCGCCGCTCGTCGCGGCCAATGCATCAATTTTGTCCATGCACGCCAGTGGTGCCACGAAAGCAGTTGCCAGCACAACCCACAAAGCGCGGTGGCCGCCGCAAACCAGCCATAAAGTGTCGCCCGCAATCATGAGGTAAGCAGTGCCGGCGCCCATGGTCACGACGACAACTGCAGCGTCAACGGCTGGAGCCAGCCAGGGAAGGCCAGACTGCACGCACACCTGCCACAATACAAACGAAATGACGAGAAAAAAAGTATGAAAAGAAATAGCAGTCCAACCGAAGATGGAGTCATAACAAAATTAGAAAACGACATTCATGCTATGACTAGCTTCGAATGCGCAAATTGGTTTGTCTAAGGATTTAGAAACATTTAATTCTATTCAAATATGAAGATTATTTGAAAATAAAAGAAATGTGTAGAATGAACACCGCAATGAAATGTGGTCTCACTTTTTTGAAGCTGGAAGGTCGACCGAAGCATCGAGCCAAGCGTCCCAGCATCATCTGGCTGGTCACGCTGATGAACGCAAACACCTATGGTACATGTGCAGTTGCGGGTCAACGCTTAAAAAAAAACTATTGAAAGAAAAATCTAACCACACAAAACTAGGGGCCTTTTGATGAAGGTGTCGTCTAGTAAAGGAAAAGCACAGCACCAAGAACACATCAACTTTAGCTTTGTGCACAGCATCTTCAAAAGGCAAGTGCATGAAGTAGGCATTCCAATAGACAGTAGGACTACTCAACACAATCCACATGTATATAAACGTATACTCCAATTCCCTTTTTTCTCTTTCTGAGACGCACCAGGAGCAGCATGCTGCCTAGGAAGTAGCCCGAAGACGCATAAGATGCAGGGAAACTGAGCATACCAGCGCCAATTATAGTGTTGGCCTAAGCCAGTAACATGTTAACATAACCGCACTATGAGATAAAGTGCAATGCAAAAATATTGCGAATGTGCAACCAATGGCCGCCTTAATGTCGAACAAATGGCATTCAGCAGACCAAGACGCTGCCACTCAAAGTAAAGAAAAAGAAAGTGTATCACAGACCTGGTTAAGAACACACGACCAGAAGCTGGCTTCACCGCCAGGAACCTCATCAATACTTTCTATATTAATATTTTCGTCGAAGTGTTCGTGGGTTATAAGCTCTGCCGAATCAGCCGAGATCTCGGCTTCGGCTCTGAGTGCACCAGCAGGTCCTACAGCTGCGCTTTGTGTGGACGAAGACGATACAGCTCGCGGCGACAGCGGAGCCATCAACTTAATAATCCAACCTTATTCAGTTAAGACGGAGCCTATTTTCATTCAACGCTCATCATAGCAATGTTATTCAAGTGCAAGGATGCGATGGCGCAAGGATATGCATCCTGTATCTTTTCGTGTCTGTCTTCTTCTTGTGCTTGCTTCTGTACGCATAAATACGTCACTTAGATGACCCAATTTCGTCAAAATTTAATTTATGCACCTACAGTACTACAGTAGTCTAGTCTACTACAGTAGTTAATACTCTCCCAAAAACAAGGAAAGGCAAGTACAGAGCAGTCACAAAGGCACATAAGGAATACACTTGAGCTGCATATGCGCTAGAAAATTCGCTCCAGAAGGCCAATTAAGGCTCCAACTTGCGCCTTTCCTCCGAGCAAGCCGGCGGGACTGAGTGCTCGTTCGTGTGTCACGACCCAGGTCCACGAGGCAATTCTCTGGTTCTCTGGGCTATTTTTGCCCAGTACCATATCACGTACTCACGTACATCCATAAATTTCTGACCTCCCCTCCCCCCCCCCCCCACGGGCCATAACATGCAGAGCACGCTTAAATCGGCGTCTGTAAAGTCTTCCGAGCCAGACTGAAATCCAGGCGCCGATAATTCAGCCGCGCCCGCAGTTCGAAGTGCAGTAAATTTTATTTGGTGGAACTCTTGGCATATGCAGTTCCACCTCTGATGTCTCCGCAGCTCTACAAAGCCGCGGTGAATAATTCGAAGCAAACTAACGCTCACTGACCGTAGTAGCGCAGGAGAATAAATCTAAATGTGGCTGTTAGCCAGTTGATTTCTTATCACCAAGTCCCGAAAATAGTAATGTGCTTTGTGCTGAACAATCAATGCACGGTTACTTCCTTTCTTTCTCATTGCAAACAAACCCACACTAAGTATGAATTACCGCACCGAGATGCAGAGCATACTTCTTTGTTTTTGGTCCAGCGGCTTCTCTTGGGAACTAACAAGCGGTTATGTTTTTGTTGCTCAACCCCCAAAGAGAAAAGATAGCCCAAAAAAACTAAGCAGCTGTGCTGTGAAAACTCCCCCTAAAATCTTTATTGGGTCACTTGCTTCAAATCGATAGCCCAGAACCCTAAATTCACAAGGGCGCTGCTGTATCACTTTCGTCAGGCGAAGGAGCATGAGAGATTCGTAAGGATCTTCTGACGGTGGCGGTATACGCGCAAGAATGTCGAAACATTCCTCAAGTATGTTGCCAGCAGCCTCATTCGCAGCAATTATCGAATAAACGATCAGAAGTAATGGGTACATTACCGAAAGGACTTGTAAGATAAGTGGTAAAAGATAGTAGTGCGTTTCTCCCAACACATTGATGTAGTACCTGCACATAACAATATGAACATATAATTGTAAATACAGTGGTGTTTGACAGACAGACAATAAAAGTCGTAATTAATGCACTCACGTTGGTATGATTGAAAAGCATACGACTGCGAAAAATGAAATCATAGAAAATCCTAAGATTTGCGAGAAGTGGTTTTGAGCTGCCTTGAAGTTTTCGAGGGTACCCAGGTAAGCCTTTGACACGGCAAAGAAATCTATTGGTTTGGCTTGTATCACTGCGAGAGAATCAGCAACGACAAACCTGAATTGATTAGGGAGACATGAGTCCAACGAATCAAATCATTGGTCTATAAAAGCTCTGATGATAAGAATATACCTCAGCCGCCTAGTTTCTGTGTACACAAGTATTGCCAAACCAGTAAAAGGCGCAACTGCGACTCCAATAAGCGTAGTCAGCAAGATAGTTTGCATAATAACTGAATTCCATTGGTCTGCTGGTATGCCATTTTTTTTCAACTTTGCTCCGACAGATATGGAGTACGTCAAAGGAAACATCACAATGAAGAGCAAGCTTGCAGCGCCGTACTTGTATATGTACTCACTCACCTGATCAAATAAAGTCGGCGCAAGTAATTTGTTACGTACTCACACGGATTGTTTGAATAATGCTGAAGTATACATTTTCTTTTACTTTTTCAGTGCATTGAATCCTGTGGGATTTTAATATCGATCCATCGGAAGTCCCAGCAAAGATCAACCACAAATAAACAACTCCAGCTGCAACCCCAAAGACAGGAATGGTACTTTCAAGCGCCACTTGGAGCAAACACGGAGGTGGAGCCGACGGATCAAAAGTCGATGACTCGGAGCACCTCAAGTCAATTCCTTGCAAGTAACTTTTGTTGATGTTAAATGCCGAAGCTATCAACTGATAAAAAAAAGGACAAAGCAAATGTTATAAGAGCTGCCTAAAGTTTGACAAGCTGAAATAAGGTGTGCCATTGATATATTTTTAACATTGATCTGGTATAACGGAAAAAAAGTTTGTGTAGAGCGCGAGGTGTAAAATATTAGATAAACGAGAGGAACAGAAAGCAAAAGCAGAAAGAAAGATAATTTGCTTTAGCAATTGTGCGACTTAAAACGTGATAGAATGAGGGCCCAAATGCATATCTTACACCCGAAAAGGCTGTGTAAAGGCAAACCGCTACAATCAAAACACGGATTGTCCAGAAGTAAGCCTTCGCAAGTCGCCGGCGTGCACTGGAGCGGGGATGGCATGTTGTGCCACCGTCGAACGAGGCACTAGACAATGGCCGCCATTCTCTGAAGCCGAGGAATGCCAAATACACTTCTAGAGTCCGCGGCAAGTCGTGTTCATGATACATCATATCTGCCATCAAATGGGGCCCAGCTCCTCCTGTAAAATCGGCCATTTCAATGAAGCTTGCCACATCACCAAAACTTGGATCTAGTTCTTTTCGCCCCGGAATAGGTGCCGCTCTCGTTTTATCGCCAAAGTTTGACATGCTTTATACCCGTAATAGTGAGTCAATGCCAACTAACGATCTTCTTCATATTGAGGACTACAGTCTATAGTACAGCCAATAGACGATACGACTTCTCTTGGAGTGTCAGCCCGATTAGCGGCTATGGCTAACACTTTATACGAGCCCTCATGGTATAAACCAAGAAAAGATCGCTTCTTGGTGTGCGTTGTTGTCCGTTGAAGTGGACATTTGGTTTTCTCCACGTGCCAAATCAGGGCAAAGAGCTAAGGCCGTTGGCAGCAACACCAAGTTGGTTCGCCTCACGCCACTTTTGTGCCCTTCACCCACAGGCAAGTCGAGCTGAAGGCCCAAGGCAGAAGCAAAACAAAGTTTCGATAGTAAGGGGAGCATGAGAGCAAATCGATATGCTGAAGGGAACATTATTGTTTTCTGATTTGCTGTGAATACGCTCTAAAGTGCAGAGGACTACCGGTCAACTTCAAGGAATGGCGTGCCATAGCAGAAGATAGGTCGGAGTGGAGATCACGGACGTAGTCGATACCTATGCCTCCTTCCGAAAACTGATCCTACTGGGTTCATGAGAGTAAAGATGAATATTGCATTGCGCAAAAGGACACTCAGCCCAGTCAGACTTGTTCTGAAGGATTCATCAAAACGCAGCTTTATGCTATTTGTTGATATTTCTTTGCAATTGGGGAGTATAATCTAATCTAATCTAATCTAATCTAATCTACGCTTCCACACGCGGAGGCATCACTCGGTTCAAAGGAATTTAATCCAAAATTCCAAACGGAAGCGAAGAATTTCATACAGGGCCACTAAATGGGAAGTACTGCTCAAGATCTGTAGGCTACAGGGGAGAACTTGCTATAAAAGGCTACAAGGACAGGAACTACATCATGCATTAATTCAGTACTTCCAGATGATACTTATATCAAGGGTATCTACAAAACCTGGGTACCACCAAACGCTCTAATATGAAGAAAAATACGTTTAAGGTCTGGAAGCAAACATCTTCATGAAAGAATTCAGCGAGGGCTACAAAAAATTCTGCATTTTGCTTCCAGACCTTGAACTTATTTTCTTCATATTAGAGCGTTTGGTGGTACCCAGGTTTTGTAGATACCCTTGCTTATATGTATACAGATGATTACAGATACAGTACAGACGTACAGACCACTACTACGTACTGTAACTGTAAGCTTAGCACTTAGTTAACTTCGTTACGGATAGACTTTCAAAAATGCGTCTACAATGTGCTTTTTATTTACGTTGTCAAATCTAGTCAATTCTAGGATATTTGATAGATTCGTGTTAAAATCATAGGTGGTGTCGACTAGTTCTATCTCACAAGCAGACTCTTCTTAAGATGCACACCAGGAAATTGATTGATGGTTTGTGCACATTTCTTGGTGGACGCATCGTCACTCAGTGTGACATGATCAAAATCGAACACGCCAACTGTCAACTAGTTCTATTGCTGCATCCTCGCTATCAACTCATCAACTCAATTTGCTGCACTCAATCAAATGAACATCAACATAATGCGAAGGATCCTAGTTTTGGCTCTCGTCGCAATCCCAAGCGCGGGTTTCGTTCTCAGCTCATCAAAACACCAAGCAGGTTACTTATGAGCACTTTGTATATTTCTCGAGCTAGCAACATCGGTTCTATGCATTGATAGCGTAGATCTGTTGTGTGTTTTTTTGTTCTGCAACACCGCTATGACACTGAGTCTAAAGAGAACGTTAAGGACACTTGCTCTGGAGAAATCATTTAATGGTGAAATAAAAGAAGGCAAAAGAGCTAAATATAACTTGAGCGGGTTGGCGTTTGTCTTTTGATATTCAACAGTAGTATCAGGGAGAAGCCTCGACCTTTTGCAGAACAATTGATATTCTCTGAGTACAGACTCGTTGGCCGCGTATCGTGCTAATCAGCAGGCGTAGCCATCCGACGTGTGCTCGGCGAAGATCCTCGAAAGTCGCCGCACGACCTGGGAGAATCCTGGCCACAACCATGCTGCGCAAACGGCCTACGCACTTTGGAAGACTTCGAAATCTATGACCTTCTCCTGCAGCGGTTGGTGACAGTATCTGCACGTGTTCAAAATCAGGAGACTACTACTTGTATTTTAAAATACTGCTTCCTCGCCACTTTAAGTGGTGGTGGAGGCAATGTCTCATGTCTGGCTTGTTCCTCTCGTCGATTATACGTATGTGTTCGACATGGCATAGATCAGTACAAATGTTGTGGACCGGACTCGACGAAGGCAATAATGCCAACGGGCGGGCTTGGCTGCTGGGCCAACAACACAAGCATTTGGCGCCGTATTGGCACTCCATCCTCGGTCTCAGCCTCAGTTTTGATAATGTATCGTATGGGTCATGAACGAGGCTTGCGATGTCTCCTTTTCTATTGTTCCTCCGTTCGTAGGGTTTTGTTGCATAATATATACTTCCTCTTAGTTCTAATTTTGTTTCGGAAAGTTGTCGTTTTGGTCTATCATTTATGTCTACCGTTTTTGTGAACTAAAACCGTTACCTACCCTGACTGCTGCCTAATCCTAACGATTCTTCTGTGCGATTCTTCTGGCCTTCATTTGATGACAGTACTTGGTGCAGCTATTTGAAACTTCTTCGACTGTAGCACCTTGGGCGCCAGCGAGTGTCACCGCTCAGGAAGAGGGAAAACTTGGAGCAGCAGACGACACAGCCACCCGGCCACATCATGGCGAAAACATCAAGGAGCTGGGTAGTAGTAGTAGTGACTGCAACGCTCCTGGAAGTGAGCGTGTAAACAGTCTTCGCAGTGTGAGCAGAAGCAGCCGCAGTGGCCGAGCGTACAGCACTAACCAGCTCGTGCGGACGCTGGTGCTGCTCTTGCATCGCTGCAGCGACCAATGGGTGACGGAATTGCGCCGCATGGCAGACGCTGATTCGCCACAAGCGCGCAAGGCCAAAGATGTAAGTGAGAATATGTCCCACTTTTCTTTGAGAAACTTTTGTCGCGGGTTTCCTCTAATTTTATTCAGGCTATATTACTTTAATACAAAACGTGCATTCCTCACCCTCCACCACCGCTCTTGGGGATGAAGAAAGAGCGGCGCCGGCTTCAAGCTCTGCTGCGCCAGGGCCATAAGAAGCATTTTCAATCGGCCACTCAGCAGGTAGCCGCAGCGCAAAACGCTTCGTCGCCATCCGCCTCTGCTACAGGTGTCTTGACAGGGATCTCAACGGTAGCCGGAGCAGAAGCGGCAAGTCATTACAGTGGATCAGGTGGTGCGCGGCTGGTGCGTCGCCCGCCATCTCGGCTCGCAAATGAACTTGAAAAGTTAGACGCCGATCCTCTGGCCTCACTTTGGCCTCAAAATGGTGCTTCCAAAGGCCGCAATACTGCCGGCAACCTTTCGAGCCGACTCCGGTGATTCCACCTACCTTGAGAAATACACAAATACGCAGGGATCATAACAGAAACTTTCGACATTTATTTCCGATGTAGTAATCACGTCTTAGTATTTCTCTCGCTAATCAATTTACTCTTTACTTCTGTTGACAACGCATGATGCGATGAATCTCTGTTGTGCTGGTGTGGTGGCGTGCGGCAGATACGAGAATGCTGAACTTTTATGCCGCGTCACTACCCTCATGGCCGCGGACTCCCTTCGAGACGACCTCTTCAGGAAAGCGTTGGAACCGACGAGCAAGCAGCAAAACGATGTAGAAGCTGCTTGGTTTCACTCGCGAGTGTATGAGCCTTGGATAGAAGCTCTCAGCGAGGTTGGCACGTTGGCGCTGCCTTTGTCATCGTTTTGTTTTGTATAACATGATAATGATATCACTCGCTGCTCGTTTGCTTCGTTTTTCAATTTAATATACTTTTCGCACATGAGCTGTACGTTTGCGCACACGATGGGCCTGTACTGCCTGCTGTACTTCTTTTGTTGTTGGGCAAACTTGTATAGGTGACGGCATCGAAAGAGGTCATGTCGCCACCAACATGCCTTTCGATCCAACAACAAGGACTGGCAGACTGTCGGCGCCAGCCAGCTCCACCGCCAAAACCGCTTCCAAAGCCACCCTCCGTAGCCTACAACCTCTTGAGCAGTTTGCATTTCTCGCTTCCTCAGGTATATATGATTCAACTCACAACCTTTGTTTGCAGTTATTTTTCGTAAAAATCATTTCTTTTTCGAAAATTGAATAAATAAATGTATTCATTTTCATTTTGCCTGTACTTACTACTTTGATTTGATTTCTCATACAGAGTTCGGATTATAGACTTTCTTCGTTTCATTTCATTTCAAATTTGTTCTTGACGGTTTGTGTTGTACAGGAAGTGGCCGGTACCATCGTCGAGCCTGAGCGTTTCGTGAATGAGATTCTCAACCGCCGTGCAAGCGCTGCAAAAGCGTTGATGCATCGCTTGGAGTTCACGGAGGTGCGCGTGCTGGGCGTGAAGCGCAAACTTTTGGAGCGTGCTAGTCTCAAGAAAGCCCTCCGCGAGGTACCAATTTTATTCCTGAAATAATTCCTCAATCCTCTACTGTTGGTTGCTTCTCCTTACTACCCTATATCAATGACGTTGTAAGATGAATACTAGCATGTCTTAAATGACGCTCTTTTTTCTGTGGGCTGTACGTTTTTGTTGATGTATTTCGCTCGTTGATTTTAGCGCGCCATTGAGGAAGGCTTCTACCCACCTACGCCTGCCCCAAGTCCCGACGGGGCCCCCGAAACTTGGTTGTGGCATGTGGTCAGAGCAATTAAGCATAGCAATGGTGAAGCAGTATCGTTGGTTGAGAACGACGACACCAGCGGCAAAGCATAGACAGATCGTTGTTGTATTTCCGCATCATTTGCGTATTCTTTTGTTTCTCTTACATATAATGGTCGTTATTGCCAAATGCATATTGCATGAAAATTTACTCATAATTTTCTACGACATTTTGACTGCCTAGTCTAGTCTAGTTAATACCCCCCAAAATACAAAGAAACACCACTGTGGCATATAGCAACAGAAAAGTGTAACCTTCAGAAGAAGTCGTCTGACTGGGCTGAGTGTCCTTTTGCGTAATGCAATTGTAATCATTTTCTCTCGAGGTGACCGCTATCACATATCATTCCTATAGTATAGTGCTCTATAACGGCGAGATAGTGCAATGCAAATAACACAATTTTGATTTGCAGTAGGAGCATCAATGGGAGCCTGTGTTGTGATCGCGCTCGCACATTTAAGGATTAAAGTTTAAAGACTGATACATGGTACCATTGTAAGGGTAAAGGCACAGCAGGGCACAAATTTCCTCTGTGAGACGAATTTACTGACGAATTTAGAACCACCGGTAATGCACCAATCGGTTAACACTGAAATAATTCTACAAGAGCCCCATTTCTCTCTTTCCTTGTTTTCTTTGCAGAAATGCACGAGCTTTGGGCGTCTCTTGCTAAAATAAATATTTTGGGTTCTGAAAAAAAAAATTGACCTCGAGTTTTTTTGGATTTTCCAAAAAAAAAGTCACCCTCCAAATGATAGCACATTCTTTTTATCGATCGGTGCAC
>Ga0307979_1002281_pt1 | contig 13348 bp, 15 predicted proteins | sample OrgLakmetage1058_FD_201833 | JGI IMG/M metagenome (GOLD analysis project Ga0307979, IMG submission 201833) | Saline water microbial communities from Organic Lake, Antarctica - #1058 | ecosystem: Environmental > Aquatic > Non-marine Saline and Alkaline > Saline | place: Antarctica: Organic Lake...
ATTTTTGAACATTTGATTCTGTTCATTGCTTCATGTTTTTGACTGTGTCAGTGGCCTTAACGTTGAACACGGGAGACGTACTGCTGGCGCATCATTGCTTAGCGCATTGCGGCGGCCCTCACTTGGGCTGCGGGATCCGCTACATGTTGTACTTTCGAGTCAAGCACGTGAACCATTCCTCCCTTGTCGCCAGCCAGGTTGGAAAATTTGAATGAACTATTTCTTCTTTTTCATTTGCAAATTTTAAGCTGCTGAGAGCGAGCGAGCTAAAATATGAGAGTATGGATGGAAAATTGCATGTATAATTCACGCATTAGGAGTGTTGATATTTGTGCTCAAGTACATTTTTGTTTTGAGACCTTCTTTCTTGTACTGTTCTACGTCTACTAGGCTTTGAACCGGGGCCTCTTTTGGGAAGACCTTGAAGGAGTACAGACCACCGCGCGATCTGTGCTTGACAGCCCAACACAGCCGCCGATATGATACCCGTGTTTCCTGACTAAACCAAACCCCCTTTGCGAATTCGCATAGAGTTTCATTTAAGCGCTGGTGGTTCCGATGTCCACTATGGTTCACTGATTGCTTTTGCGGCCGCGTGCGATTACCGGAAAATTTATCTGCATATCTAGGACCTGAGACCAGAGACTTGAGACTAGTTCAATTTGGAAAATTTAAGGCGCAGGACCTTAAATCCCCAATTCATTAGAGAATTATCGCAATTCCAATTTGGATGCCTTATGGCAATTCCAATTCTTTCTCTTTGAGATCGATGTCTACTAAGGCCAAGTGGCAGCATAGCAGAAGCTACAAGGTGGAAGCATACTGGCTGCTGGCTGCTGGTGAACGACGAACGACGCCTGAACACTTCTGCAACTTTTGCTTAAGTATACGGTACGTACGTACTACTCGAGTACGTACGTGAATAGATGACAGCATCATCATCTCAAAAAGCTCCTGGAAGTAATGAGAGTAAGGAGCCAGTAAGTAGCACGTGATGTGCCCTCGTTGTATGCTTCTGGCTAGATTCTAGACAAGAGAAGCAGATGACATGCTTGATCATGAACTGCAGCTTTGACTTTTTCTTGTAGGGGACATAGGGCGGAATGGCGTGTGAAGGGGCGCCGGAAGAAGTTCTCCTTGTCGTCTTCTTTGAGGGAACTGCCAATACATTAAGACCTGCGACGACGCAGATCGGTGAGTTTGCAAATGCCTGCAAAGCAATTGATGTTCGCAATGAAAGTGTCTCAGTTGACTACGCTAGTTCTGGGCCGTTCAAAATGGCGTTTGACGGCTGCGGAGTAACGAACGGGTTGTTGGGCACACTCTTCGCCTCAGGGCTCGACGCACAATGCCGAGAGGTGGCCAAGGCTGCACGTGCAATCATTTCGAGCAGTGCTAACATTCATTCATTATCAAAGTCTACACCGAGAAGTGCGCTAGATTCTCCGAGTGTCCCAGCGGCAGCAGCCCCAATAGTGGCCGGGCGGCGAGTCCGATGCGTAGCGGTGGGCCTGTCGCGCGGTGGCATCGCGTGCATGAAACTTGCTCGAGTATTGAGCGCAACGCCAGACCTTGCAGCTTCAGTTGAATTTCACACATTATTGTTTGATCCAGTGCCTGGGAACAGCTTGACCACGGGATTCCCATTCACAGCCTGCAGCAGCTTCGATCTCCGTCGATGTGACAATCTCCGCTCTGTGCTTGCACTGTACCCGCACCAGCCTTTGCCTGCTGCTGCCTTGCATGCGCCCGTGCTGCCGTGGTATCCGCCGAATTGTGCCGTAGAAGAAGACGTTACTCTGGGTTGCCATCAAGGTGCTCTTTTTCACACCGCCAAACAGCCGAGCGGAGAGGTTGAGCGTGCTTCAACTTTAGCTTTCCATCGCATCGTGCGTTTTCTTGAAAAGCACGGCGTGGCCTTGTGTTTCACCGGCAAAGAAAGCTTAGCCCGCTACCAACCGTCAGCAGAAGACTGTTTGACCATGTGCTGTTTGGAGCTACAACGGGTTCACCGAGCCACTTCTCGGGAGTTGCACGACGGCACTGGCCGCCGTCGAACCATAAATCGTTCACCTGGTGGCCCTGCCCCCTTTGAGAGGGGTGGTGATGGCGAAGTAGACGTGTCAGTAATGCCGCGCTTTTTGAATCGACATCATGAGCAGCTTGAATGCGAAATAGGCAAAGGGGCCATCAGCGGGCTCGCGGAATTAGAAAAGGCCTCATATATGCTTGACATTTTATTGCCCAAGGGGGGTCAGTGTGGTGTGTAGCGCGTAGCGCCCGTTGTTAAAAGCCGCTTCCGCTCCGTGCTTAGACCTTCTAGACCGCTCTGATTCCGGCTAGGTGTAGATTCTTGACCCCCTATTCCATTTTTTTTTAAAATAATTCCATATACACATACATATACAGATAAATCTCGAGCTCTAGTACCAAGCGAAGTTTGCTACGTGAAGCACATTCAGAGCCACCGTGGTTAAAAACAGGAGCAAACAGCCACGGCCGTCCCGCCTGGAATACTTAGCACAGTAAGAGATCGACCTCAGGAAGTTGAGCTTCGTGTGCTCATCATTTCAATAACCACTCCGCAGTGCTAGCTCGATGTACAGTGGCGTGGCGTTGAGCTAGCGCTGCTGGATCTCGGTCGTATCCTCCTCCAATGACTGCAGCAACAGGAACCCCTCGTTTGATGCACTGCCGCATCTAAAGGTGGAAATTATTACGTAAAATTGACGCCAGTGCAAGTAGTAAAAGTGAATTTATATATGTACTTATCAACATAGGACTATACAAAATCAAGAATGGCTGATGGTGCAAAAGTTACAGAAAGCGCACCACATAGGAATCTCGCTGGTAAAGGCCGTCGCTCGTTAGGGCTAATTTGCCGAGTTGGTCGTCGATGTACCTGTTCCAGGGAGTAGGAAAAAGAGACGTTCGGTGTCAATGAAATTTAGTCGACGGCGTTAAGTGATAGACCACTCGCAAGGAATGTCATTTGAACCTTTTAAATCATGCATGAGCATGCACCGTGTTATAAAACTTACGGGTCAACGCCTGCATCGTAAAGCACGAGATCAGGCCGAAAGGTGTCTAACAAATGCGGCAAATGGTCCGCAAGAGTTGCCAAAAAGCGAGTGTCTCCCGTGCCTGACGCTAATCCAATGTCCAAATCTGACTTGTCGTCTCCTAAATGCTCCTGGTATATGCATAGTTGAGGGCACCAAAAAGTTGCAAATTATGTTAGCACAGCAGGCTACGTAGGTTAATGATGGCGAGTGGGTTATAACAATAGTCAGATGGTCTAGAATACGATAGGAAAGATGCTCGCAAAACAGACATTACGCAATGTCAGGCAAGTTTAACTTCGAAGAAACACCTGGTAAAACCCAAGCGGGAAGTTTTCAGCGCAGTGCATGCTCATAGTAAACAAGTTGGGCTCGTCTTTCAAAATTTCAGCCGTGCCGTCTCCCTAAAGTAAATACACACACCACTGCTGTAAAGTCGTGCGAATAGCTCGAAGCTAAGCTGTAAAATGTGCTCCATCAGAAACGGCACACGGGCCAGTAGTATGAAAAACTCAAAGCAAAGCCATCTATAGAAAACTAGCTACGATTCCAATTCAAGGTTACGTCACCAATAAAGAAGGGCGTAAGTCTCACTTGATGAACATCGAGGTCCACGATCAGCACGCGTTGCACTTCGCTGAGATCGCGCAGCAGCGTAGCCGCTATCGCCAAATCGTTGAGCGCCTTTTTAAGACACCATGTTAGGAGACAAACATGCAAAATCGAAGTATTTAAAGGAGGGCGGCACAACGACGGTGGTAATGTAGCGTTCACTAAAAGAGGTAAGAAGTATAGAATTGAGCTCGGCAGGCATACCGTGAATCCGCTGCCCCAGTCACGGTGAGCGTGATGGGTGCCGCCAGCACAGCTCAAAGCAACGCCGTGTTCGAGGGCTAGCCGCGCAGCTTTTACGGTGCAGGAACATTCTAATTTCGTGCGTGAAACCTGAAGTGGGTTATACCGCAACAACAGATGTGATCAACGCCAATACAGTGCTGGCGATGGTATCGTGGGTCAGACCCTCAAAGCATTATCATCTTTTCAATTACCAATTGATCGTGATCGGGACGTTGAGTAAATCCAATGCGCCGCTTAAGGTTAGGTGCCTGATGAAAAACAGATGAAGGGAGAGTGCACTTCAACGAATGCATATCCTTGACAATTAGATTCCATATTTTTAGGCCGCCAATACAGCGTGATAATGAATTGGGAAATGCATCAAATCAGTGACTAGCCCAAATTGCATACCAATGTGTCTTTTACGAAGCCGTGGTAGTATTCGCTGCCGTGGCACGCCAGGTACGCTGCGTCATCCAGGTGGTCGGATGCGTCGAGCGTTGCAAAATCAGAGGGCCGCTCGACCTGAACAGAAATGTAAGTACTTCATGAGTACTTCATGCGTAAAATATAGAAACGATGGACTGCAAGTGATGAAGGCCTTACCATGCCGCCAGCTCGTGTATCGAGAAGATTGTCGTGCAAATCGTCAAACTTCCACATGGCAAATCTACGTGCATGACATAAGCGGCAAAGCGAAGTGAAATAAGTCAAAGTAGAGTGTCAGTGCATTGGCATGCGTTCGACAAATACCTGTGATTACGTGGCCATGGCACTGATAGCCCGTTAGCCCATACAATGGGGGGATGCCTAGCCAATGCAGATGTAAATGTTGACGCCACTTTCTGTAGCATGTTCGACACCAGTCTAACAAGTCTAGATAAAAAAAATAAGAATTGTCTCCAAGCAGCTGAAAAATTCAAACTACTTCTTCGACCACGTCAAAAAGGAAGTGCTGCGTTTAATGGCCTGCTATCTAGGCATTTGGAGTGCCAACGCTAGCTTCAAAGTATTGGAGGATGGCAGTTATTAGAGAATTCATCAAGCAAGCTCATCAAACGAGGACATACAACTACAACATGATACACTCCCCATCGTTCGCGTAAATCTACGCACGTACAAGGGTACTTAAACCAAGGGTTACCCTTCCTTGCTTAAACTAGTACCCTTGTACGTGCGTAGATTTACGCGAACGATGGGGAGTGAACATGATAAGCAGCACGAAAAGCAGGAAGCTCTATCTGTACGTACTTCTGTAGGCTAAAATACTAATGTAGTATGGTAGCTATGTCATTTACTGAGACAGTCTTACCGTCTGTCTCGACCTCAACTCCAACTCATAACTCACAACTCGAACGCGGCGAATAAAGAATACGAATAAGACGAAAGAAAGAGGAGAGCAATAACCCAAACAGCATACCGTTGCTTCTAATTGCTCCTTTTCGGCTAGGCGGATTTTACTACACGCAACGAAAAGTACTTCGTACCAAGTACCAAGGTTGCGTTTCACGTCCACGCGCGAAGAGGCTGCAAATTTCCTTTCCGCGCGATTTAAGCGCCATTCAAGCGTGATTCACGCGCCAACTTTACGACTAGGGAATTTTTCAGTGCGAACTTGAATCACTTCGGCATCGCTTAATATTCACTTTCCGTCTAACTGGCAGCTAAAGGGGGGTCACTTTTAGCAAAAGCGGAAATTTTGCGCATTATTGGTAATTTCGTATCATAGACGCGATTTACTGCAGATTTCGAGCGATTTGGCACAATCGAGGCCCCAAATTCAATAGAATATCGCGCTTCTTGGTATCGGGATTCCCCCTCGATGTCGTCAAAATACCGGGCCACAGTGGTAAGGCCGTATGAGCTCGGTTAGGGGGAAGCCCGCCTCGATTTGCGTATGCTATGGCCAATAAAGGCGATATTCCATAAGTGACCCCCCCTTTAGCTGCCAGTCGGTGTTGGTCTTCCGTGTGATTTACGCAGAATTCCTAACCAAGCTTCGTACTTCGGGTCATGGGTCTTGGGAGGACCTCTCTACTCTTCGGAACTCTAGTTTAAGTTTAAGCCGCGTGCTTCTGTTACTTGCCGAATAATGGCTGAATCATTTGGTTCTTGGTTTGCTTGGTTTGCTTGATCTCGCTGGTTCCCCCGAGTTAAGAAATCTGAGCTCTCTTAATGCGCTTCTCGGTATTTCTTGGCCGGCCCTTCGACAGTGGCATTTTCTTTCCCTGGGCCAGCACGAATGGCGGCGTAGCCGTGGCCACACACCTCCAAACTTGTTGTGGCAGCAGAAGCAGACGGAGGAGGACGCGGCGGCTCCACTGCACCGTGCGCAGGTTTGAAAGCGGCTGCACTGGCCAGTGTTCTGCGGCGACGGTGCTGCTGCTGCGGCGCGGAGCCAGGGGCTAATCCGCCGCCGCCGCCGTTGGCGTTGTTGCCAACCCCAAAAGCACGCCCAGGGAAACCGGTGCGGCCGCCAGCAAAAGCGGGGGCTGCCAGTGGCGGCTGTGGCAGAAAGCGAGGTGCAGCCGCTGGGGCAGCGCTTGAGATAGGCCCTCGCAAGGGGCGCTTTGTGCCACGTTCTTCAGCTGCAGCTGGAACAGGTAATCCTTCTGCTGCATTATCTTTAGGAAAAGATGTTGGTATGCCTCCAGTTGCAAATTCTAGCGTTGCAGAGGGCTCATGCTGGTGCTCGTGTCCAACTTCTCCTGTAGCGTCTGCGGCACTGTCTAGCGTACTTGGCCGGGCCGTTATACCAGCGCCAAGCCATGTTCCATGGCCAGTGCTTCGGTTACTGTACAGTAGAAGGCCCGTTCCTGTAGGTGTACTACCACTGCCAAGACCAGCAGTAGCGCAGTCGTTAGTGCGTGAGGCATCGCCCGAAGCTAATAGCAGCGTCGCAGCCGACGGCATCATTGTATCCCCCTGTAAAATAGCGCTGTCGTCGGGTAAACGGTCGTCTCGGAGGCCGGTGAGGAATTGCGTTTCATTGCTTGAATCGTGGCATCCGGCACTGGAATGACCTGTGTCGTGCCTGTTGGTACCGCTGGTACTGCTGCTGTGGTTGTTGTTGCCCTCTACGTCACCACAAGGTGAGAGCAGCAGCGCAGTGAAGCTGCGGCCCGGGACTGAGCCGTCGGGCCGACCGGAAGTGCTGCCGTCGGGCTGAGTCAAAGTTCCGTTTGCCTGGTGCATGGTCTCCACGAAAGGCTTCGCAGAGTCTCTATTGCAGCTGAATGGAGCAGGAGGAAGAGCAGCAGGAGCAGCAGAAGCCGTTGCCGCGGCAGCCGCTGAGAATGAAGACGAAAAAGCAGCGAGCACTCTAGACTCAGAAGAGGGATAAAAGGTGCGGTTTTTGCGGGGAGTGCTTTCAGTTGCCTTGATATCATCACGACCATTTTTCGTTGCAACTTGAGGACCGTGTGCACAGGGAAGAGCAGGAGGCTGGCGATGGCTGCTGTTGTCGCTGCTGTTCTCAACCCTAGCTTTGACTACACGCCCGGTGCCAGGACCTACTGCTGCTGTTTCTTCTCCTTCTTTTTTGACGCCTGCACCTGCCTCTGCAACTGCCGCAGGTGCCGCTTCTCGCTCGGCGACTTTGGCTTCTCGCGCGGCGAGAGCCGCCTCGCGCCGGTGGGCTTCGCGCTTCCACGCCAACTGCCGCGCCAGCTGGAGAAAAAACAGAAAATGGCATAGACACACACGCGCGCGAGGCAGGTGCCAGGAATGTAGCAGGGCACATTTAAAATTAACCAAACTAATTGGCATCATAATTGACTTTCCACGCACACTCAAGTACTTCGAATCGATTTCACCTTAATATCGAATTACAATCTGACACTTCCTTCACCAGGATCGGCGAATCTCATTACCTGCGTTTGCGCTTCCATCCGCAGCGACAGACCGCGGGCTTCCACAAGGGCTTCGCGAAGAGGCAAACAGGGTCCTACGTCATGTGAATCAGCTTCTTGCGAATAAGGACCCTTCTGCACTGCACTACTGCTGACACTGACACTTCTGCTACTCCTACTGCTGCTGCTGTTTGTAGTACTGCTAGCTTTATGGCTTAAGCTAGCAGCAGTGGCGCTGTTGCTGGTACTACTACCACCGTTGCTGCTGCCGCCGTGGCGCTCGAGACCTAGCAACGCGCCTACCGTAGGGCGCTCTGCCCGCGCGTGGGTTAAAAGGGTTGAGACGAAGTTGGCTAAGGTGTCGCTGTAGCGCTCTGGCAAGCGAGGAAAATGCCCCTGTTGTGGACGATTGATTGGGTATGGAGGAAAGGTGCAACAAGGGGAATAGGTAAAGCAAGGACATTAGTAGAAGAAATGAAGCGATTTCAAGGGGGCAGGTGTTAGTCCTTGTCAGTCCTTAGCTTTTCTCATTTCATTTCTCATACATCGTCAATGGCGACCGCAAGGGCCATCGGGTTGCTCGCCACAAAAGGCGGCCGCAAACTGGCTGCTTCGTACAGCACGCACCCCAGCGCCCACACGTCGGACTTGGCGCAGCCTGCTTCGCCGTTCACCGCTTCAGGGCTCATCGAATTCGGTGTTCCCAGAGCTAAACTCAGCGCAGCAGGGTCGGCGCGATGGCTGGACGAAGATCAGTTCAAATTTAGACGTGCGTAAAAGTGCAGATTGAAATAGTAATTAGGAGTGCGTGAATGCATAATAAAACGTGTGCGTATTTGTAATTTTGAAAAGAAGTACCTGGCTGCAGCCGCCACGATCACATTTTTGGACATCCCAAAGTCGCCGAGTTTTGCGTTTCCAGCTTTGTCCAAGAGAACATTGGCAGGCTTCAGGTCGCGGCTACAATGGAGAAAAAGATATCAAGTGTGAGAAATGCGCGAGAAAGATGACTGGGAAGAGGTAGATTAACAGCAGGCAGCGACATGCAAAACTGCCGTCTAGAGAAGTAAGAAGTGAAAGAAATAAGGGTGTACACGTGAAAAGAATACATCTCAAAAAAGATATAAAAGTGACAGAAGCTTCGAGTTCAAAAATCATATTAAACATGCAATCCATCAAAATTTTACTGCAAAATGACGCGTCGCTCGCCCACGGCGCCGGGCGCCGCTCCTGCTGGCGCTGGTGAAATGAAGTAATGGCACGCGTGCAGCCCGAGCAGCAGTTGTGCTGCTAGCCGCCACAACTAGGTGATTGGGAAGGAAGTAGGTCGCGGGTGAATATGAAGTAGGTCTTGTAAGTTACTGGAATGAAAACGAAATGGGCTCGTCCATCGATGGCCGCTCCTGTTGCTACTGCAGCAGATGAGCGAGATATGTCCAACGTAAGCAAGCAAGCAGAAACGTGTTACCTTGGACTCTTCGAGGAAGCACGGGGAACTGTCAGTGCTTCTCTTGCGAAGACTATCCAGCAGCTGAGCCAAGTCCCCACCTTCGCAGAACTCCATTACAATGTATATGGTTGTCGTCTTGCGGTCTACGACACGGTCTAGGAAACGGACTACGAACGGGCTGTGAAGCTCGCGCAAGCAGTTGACTTCGGCCACCACCGCGCGCTTCTCTGCCTCCGAAAATCCACCATACTGGACACGCTTCCAGCAGACGACTACATCATCGCGCTTGCGGCGAACGCGACTCACCGAGCCGAAGGAGCCCCCACCCACCCAGTCCAAGACTTCGTAGTCTTCGACATTGGCCATTTTTGTTGGACGTATCTGTAATGTAACGGATTTCCTCCAATGTAACAGCAAGAAAAATAAATCACGAGGACGCGCGGCACTAATGTGGTATATTGCAGTGCTTCCTGCTTCCTGTAAAACTGTACAACTATAACCCTCAACCCGCCCAGCCCCCCGCCCCCAGAGCCACACGCCAGAAAAGGTACGAAAACACAAAAAAGGCACTTCACATTACAGTACTTTTGATGGACGATTCCATTTTAACCTCTTTCTTCGTAGAATCGCGAGTAAATCTCCGACTTCCGACGGGGCGGCTCGGCGGCTCAGATAACTGATAACTCTTAATCCCGTTTGTCTTGACTTCCGACTTCGGACGGCACGAATAAAACCTGGCGAGTAAAGATTAGTGCTACCTCAGTCGGATACCGGACCTCGAATTGCCCATCTCCTTAGTGCACTGTGCACCAATGTCAAATAAATGTGCAATTCAAAATTCTTAGTCACAATTCTGACCTTTTTATCTTCTCCTGTTCTTTTTCTTGCTTCGCTACTTGCTACTTGGTATCGCGTCTTATATGGCAAATTATAATAGGCGGTGGTAAATTTCAAGTGATATCAACAGGGCGACTCCAAGCGGGAACAAGGAGCAGAGACGAGAGGCAGCTTATGCGAGACCCGTAAGTTTCGCACTGAGTTCCCATAATTGAGCTTGCTCGTCTTTGTTCTGGGCTTCGGTGGAAGGCTGATGCACTGCGAGTTGGTGCTTGCCAGGTGGGTATGAATCATACCAACCCCCTGTAGACTTCGGCAACTCCGGTGCAACGGCCATGTACGCCATCGCCGCGCCGCCAAAAGCATTCGTTTCGGACACCCCCGCAACGCCCGCAATGGTACTGAAAGCTTTCGCGAAAAGCTGGTTTTGGTTCCGGAAAAAGCCGTTCGGGCTCGGGATTAAACCGGGGGAGAAAGCATCGACTTGAATCCCCGAAGCCGCCCACTTCTCCGCCGCAGACGCCGTAAACACAAGGTTGCAAAGCTTGGAGTCTTTGTAAGCCTTGTCAGGATCGTATGGCCCGCCGTCGACCATGTCGAATTGGCCAGCTGTTTGTTATTTGCGTGTTTAATAGTAAGTGTAGACAAAACTCAGCAAAACGAGGAAAGCAATAGGGCGCGATCGCATTCGGCTTACGAAAGGGGCCAAGTACTCTGCAGGTGCATGGCTCAGAAATAGGGAAATGCGGTAAGGGCTTACCATTGGAAGTGGCGGCTGCGCGAAGGCCCTCGAGGGTACCCAAGGTCGCCGTGCTACCGACGTCACCGCCCCCTGATTTGGGGTCATGTACAGGGGAGCCCGTTACTACTAATCGGCCACCGTTGCCCGTGGCCAGTGCGTCCTTGAGCAAGTTGGCCAGCAAGAAATGGCCTAAATGGTTGGTGCCAACCTATGTGCGTTGGATATGAGATAAGGCGGAAAAGTAAAAAATAAAAGAAGAGCGGTTAATCTGAAAAGAAATTCGAGTAACACGGGTCTCACTTCCTTTCATCTCTATTTCACGTGCATTGGTTCTCAAAATCCCCCACGCTCATCGCTCAGTATCTTACACCATCACTCTCTCCCTCTCTCTTTGCCGAGAAACCACCTCAAACCTACCGTAAGCTCAAAGCCCTGGGCAGTACGTTTTGCTTCTTTGTCGGCCGTGTTCATAGCAAGCCCCGCGTTGTTGCAAAGCGAGTCGATGGGAGTCGATTGAAGCACCGCAGCACACGCGCGGACTGAGTCCAAATCTGCCAAGTCGCATACCATGCCAACCTAGAATAGGCACAAAATTTGTAGGTCCCGCTCACGCAATTTCGGTCAAAAAACTGCGTAGTGCTTTATAACTTCACATTTTCCTCCATGTATGCCTTCATATTTCATTGTCTCAAAGGGCCTGTTTTGGTGGAAAAGATAACACTCACCACGGAGCCGCCCTCACGAAAAGCAGAACTGCCTGACGCTTGCTGTTTGTTGGCATATTCTTTACATGCTTCAGCGGCACCATCGGCTTTGGCCTGGTTGCGGCAGAGCACTGTGACGTGGTGGCCTGCAGCGACGAGCCGCGAAGCTCCATTGAGTCCTACGCCGCTGTTCGCGCCCGTCACCACAACATTGCGCACTGGTGACGTAGCCAGCTCCGCCTCTAGCGCCGCTGCAGCCCAAAGCGGTGAAATTGAGGACATCAATTAAGGTGATAAAAGCGCGAAATTTAAGTTAAAACATGAGCTCGTTGGTGCTCGTATACAATATTACAGTAGTCTACATCCTGCTTATAAGTATCTGCGCGACCTAATGCGAGTAAATTGTGCCTTCTAGCAGCGAATCTTAACAGAGTTCCACTACACTCACAACGAATCAAGATATCCAGCTTACCCATGAGTACGACACTCTCAACTTCAACTTTCTCTGCTGCGATCGCGAGCTCTGGCGAGTAGGTCGTGGCTGCAGTTGCGCCTGCGAAGCCAGCAACGCCTGTGGCAATTGCTTGCCGGCGTGACGGCAGCGGAGTAGTTTGCTTGCCTTCTTCTTCGTTGCTAGTTGTTGCATGCAGGATATTTGTAGCATAATGCTGGCACGACTTTCGCTGCGACGGAGATATGAACGCCGTTGCGCTTGAAGCCAGGCACAGATAGCGGACAAAGCGCATTTTCTAGTAGATGCAGAGCCCCCCTAATAATACAGTAGTACGTACGTACCAAGGGTATCTACTACTCTACGCAAGTGGAAGAAGTTCGAGGAACATGAGAAGGCCCTGCTCTACGAGCTTAAATAAACAACCAAATCGATCTCGTCGAGAAAACTCCGAGATGACCTAGAAGGTGAAGTCCGCGTAGTCCATGTGCACCGTGCCCAACAGGATGAGAAGTAAGAAGACGGTCACGGTGAAAGTGGCCGTTGGAGAAAACGTAAATATACGGCTGGCGTCCGTAAAGGCAATTATTCGTAACCAATACATTGGAAAACCAACTCCTACCTACCTACCTACTACTAAGTATGGGTATTTGGGGGAAAAGCGTCAGCTGGAAGGGCTCCTTTGGAAGTCACCCCCCAAGAACACATAAACCCCCAAATACCCAACAACCGAAAGTAGTAAATATTGAGGAAAAGGCAAAGCGAATTAAGGCTTACCAGAAGGAAGAAAGCCCCGGGTGCTCCGAGTAGCGCCGCTCGGAGCTTCCCGGTGTGCAGAAACCATTCAGGAGCGAGCAGCCCCGACTCTGAGAATAACCTCAGCCCGTGCACTAAGGTGTACAGAAACCATTCAGGAGAGTAAACACCGACTCTGAGAGTAACCCCAGCCCATGCACTAAGGTGTGCAGAAACCATTCAGGAGAATCATCCCGACTTTGAGAGTAATCCCAGCCATTGCACGGAGATGCGCAGAAAATTTGATCAAAGCTTCGGCTGCTTGCGCGCCGCTGGCGGAGACGAGCTTCTGTAGGCTGCGCTGCGACGTTGCGCGCTCTTGTTGCTTGAGAAGGAGCCGTAGGCCTAGGCATGGTCGTGGTCCCGATCGAAGCTCCCCCTGCGCTGGTTGCTACTGCCTTGGAGGCTTCGGTTGTACGCTTTGATGGAGTCTGCCAGCGCCGCGGGTGCCTGCGAGTAGTCGTTCTTGTAAGCAGTCGCGAGCTTCGTATGAACTAAGATTTATGGCTCAAGCTATCGCCCAAACCGATCCCGGCGCGATGAGTTCGCAGAACCGAAACCCGAAGAGCCGAAGCGCCGAACAGCACGTTGAGAATCTTGTTGGGAAGTGCCGACCCGG
>Ga0307979_1002287_pt1 | contig 13324 bp, 16 predicted proteins | sample OrgLakmetage1058_FD_201833 | JGI IMG/M metagenome (GOLD analysis project Ga0307979, IMG submission 201833) | Saline water microbial communities from Organic Lake, Antarctica - #1058 | ecosystem: Environmental > Aquatic > Non-marine Saline and Alkaline > Saline | place: Antarctica: Organic Lake...
GATGAAATTATATGCTCCATTCATCAGGGAGGCCACCCTGCGAGTCACCATGACCCTCCGGTCGGAGGGCCATGGTGGGGATCCTTCGCCAAAACTACAGGGTGTATTATTAGTAGGCTTACGAATGATGAGGAATGACTCCCCACTTCGGGGCTTGTATGAGGCCCCGACGGCCAAGCATAAAGCTTGCCCACCCACAACGGGCGATCAGCCCCTCTTTTTTTTTTTTCTCTGAGTACCCTCGAGGGGCAACGCAGTTTAGTTCAACCAGAGCTGGGTTCATTCCACTTAGCACCGGGGAAGTTTCGGGCATTGTGCCTATTTGGCTTCTCTCCAAGTCTCGGCTTCTTCGCTTCATATTTCCGCCTTGGCCGCATGTTAGCCACATGCACATGATTCCTGTCATATAGCCACATACAGTGCCTCATCTGTCTGCTGCTGCTCGATATCCAAGTATAGTGACATGGCATATGGTATCATAATCATCCCAAAAAGGAGTTCGGTCGATGGCGAGATATGCAGATACAGGATCTTTAATTATCTCCCCCGAAATCGAAATAGTTTAAGTTTTACCTAAAGGTTTTAGTTATTACTTATGCTCCGTGGATTATGGATTTGGTTACTTTATCTTTATTCGTGGGATTTCGGAAATAAAGAAGAAGAGCACTCGACCTAAGATTCAGGCCCATTCGGGCTGTTCTCTGTTCTGGGTTATTTATGGCAGGTCGGAAGCAGAAGGCTGATAGCCAGACAGACAGAGAATTTGTCAATACGCAGCTCCGTGCTATGTGCTATTTGCCGTCGTTTCTTTGTTGCAGTCGGGAAGCATGATCTAATCTTGTGCAGTGAAATCAACTTAAATCTAAACGAAACCCCGAATTAGAAGAAAAATTGCTGATAACTCAATCAAAGCGCCACTGCGGAATAATGTGGTCTATAATTGTGCAGAAGCAGCGGTAGTGTTTCAGTGGTTGGAGAGCCCGGATAGAAGCAGCTCAATTGTTCATACTGAAGTTATGATTGCAATTTGAGCACTCATAGAATACAGTCTGGCCTTCATCAGCAGAGCGCAGCTGCATAGTATAATAATTCAACTCCGGGTAGTCACACCTAAATGCGAAGAAAGCAGTTGAACAAGTTAAATTCACAAACATGATTGGAAGCTGATTTGATTGTTCGTGTACGCACTTAGGGCAGCGTTCTTGCGAAGTCATACGCGCCGGTCCAGTTGAGGCTCCAGCTGCAGCTTCTTTTGATTCGTCTAAGATAGCCCAGCCCGGCGTGGGCCGAGGCGCGGAACGAGTTACCAAAACGGGTAAGCTTACCTGGTAGTGAAAATACAGACGAAACCATAGTTCAAAGCTAGCCAAATGTTGAGCTGGTGCAAACATTCGAGGCGAGTTATACCTGAGCATAGGTAGTGTTGAATGGGCATATGGTGCACTCAATTGGATCGACGTCGGGCAGCGGCAGAATAGCTCCACATTTAGGACAAAAAGGGGTTCCAGACGGAGTGCAGGTGACGAAGTCGGACTCGACTTCCATCCTTCAGTAACGATGGATTTCCCAATGTCTTCACTACGCAGCAGTAATCTAGCTAGATCTATAAAATATCGCCGGTGTCAATCTAAAAGTGGAATTCTAGCGCGTCGAGACGTCAGAGCACTCCCTCAATGATCAATTGCGAACGGCGAGATGGCGAGAGATGGCGAGCCAGTAGCGAGTACAGTAGTAGCCAGTAAGTTAGTTACAGTACAGCATTCGCTGAAAAGATCTGAAGATACAGTACGTTCTACAGGGTGTGGTAGCTATTGTTGTTGGTGCTGTTATGCTGCGGGCTGTGGGCTGTGGGTGGGTGGTGCTACGCTGCCACACGTAGAAGCTACGAGGACGACTGTAAAAATGAACCAAGGGTGATTCTAATAGTAACCACCCTTGAATGAACTGCTCATTTATTACAGAGCCACAGTAGATATTTTCCTTGCATTGAGTTTTACAAATAGGGAAATCTCACAGCTATAATCGGTGATGAAATGAATCATTTGTTAGCCTGCCTTATAGAGAGCTAGTTAGGCTACCGGTGATGTCTAGTTGTGCTCACGAAAATTTTCAAAGATAACCCAGCGAAAGATATAGTCGTCGAGCTCACGCTATCAAAATGTCGCACGTCTTTAGAGGGACAAGCCTTCGTGTAGCTGCACGTATCGCACTAGCCCTTTTGGGATCGGTGCTTAGGCCAGCCTTCTGCTGTGGAGAGCTATGGCTGCATGCCTCAGATCCGGCCATTTCTGGAATATGGTCACTTTATCATACCAGCAACAATGAAGTATCAAACAATTTTTGTGTTCTATGACTCGTATAACAATATTAGTGTACTAATTCTTCCCTTCTTCTGCAATGCCTGTATAGCGGCCGGTTTATCGCCGCGTATCGCTCGCTACGGCTGGAGCCTCGGTGATGCACCTCTTCCACTCCTCCGATGGAGGCTCTACATCCTCAAAAGGATGGTGGAATATTGGCCCACACGTGAGCCAGGATGGTAGCAGTGCTGTAGTATTTGCAGAATCGTGGGCACTAACGCCACTAGAAGTTGCTGAGCACGATGCTAATTTTTCGTGGGTGTATTCGGATCGTCCATATCCATCAATTACGGCTCATTCGGCGGCGCCTTCTCGAGCTCCGTTATCGATGTATATAACGTGCTATTCAAGACCGCTAACTCTTCACATGTCGTCATCGCGCTACCATGCCATTGGAGGGTTTTATTTACCAACAGGTGCCAGGCAGGATGGTGCCCAGGTTTACCGCCGCCCTGGATACGCTACAGGGGAGTGGGGTGTGGCTGGCCGGGCGATGTTGCTCACTTTTCAGGCGTCATCGGCCGCCCTGGATTCAGGAGGGCGTTGGGTGGTAAAGGCAGAGGGTGACCCAGCAAGTGGAGGCTTTGCTTTTCTTGACATTCCCGCGAACCTAAAACCCCCGGTCTCTTCGGCTGAAATCGAAGAAACAACGTTGGCAAAGCAAATGAGGGATGATGCTGTGGATTTAACCTCGCATCTCAATGCGCAGTCTGCTCCTGGAGTTGATCATGGGGCAGATCACGACCGCCCACCACTCGCTAAATGGAACCGTGGCCCTTTGGATATGGACAGAGATGGCATGAATAGTCTAGTGTGGATGATACCCTCAGAGGGGTGGCAAGAGGACAATACGCTAGCTGTGCGACTGTTACATGAAGGAGCCGACGTCGTTGGCCTGCCACACCACGAAAATGCCGCCCTTCGGCTTCGTAAAAGCCGACGAGACCACGACAATAGCGATAGCAATAGGACTGACTCCAGGTACCAATTAGCTCACCGAGTGCGCAGCCAGAATGTTGATTCAATCGCTTCCAGAGCAAGAGGTGAAAGTCCTGCACATATAAGTTGGCGGCATTCCATCGCAGGCGGCAGCTATTCTTCTTCATGCGCCAATATAGTACTCAATAATGGCCTTGCTATGCCTCGCCTTGGATTAGGAGCAGGGAATTACCCTACACCAAGTGCTGCTGCTGCCGCAGTTCGAACTGGCCTCGCGCTCAAATTGCCTTCAAATGGCAAAAAAAACGCAATGGAATTCGTTTTTTCGCTTGTTGACGCGCAGATATTATCGGCTGAAAGTGAAGCAGTTGTCGGAAGCGCCCTCTTGGAATCCGAGCGTGGGCAGAGCGTATGGTTGACTCTGCGTGTAGCAGCCGTACGCTTCGATGCATCATTCGATGAGGCCTTTCGGGCCACCTACAATGAAGCGCTCGCCTCGCTGAGTCGCCTTCGAAGATCCCACGCTGAGCTCTTCTTATTGCCCGCACCTACCCACACTGAGGACTGGCGAGGATGGCAAGAGTCATGGCTAGGGCAGTGGCGAGCGCTAGAGCGTTTGCACGCTGAAGGCCGTGCTCTCACTCTTGGAGTTGCAGACTTTCATTTGCGCCCAGTATCTTTAGGCCTTACTGACAACCACTATGAGTGGTTGAAGGTGCTCCTGGCAACATCAAAGGTCCAAGCATCGGTGATTCAAGCACATTTCGACCCCATGACCCTAGTCGAGCTCTCAGACCCTGACTCAGTTTCAAGTGCTGCAGCCACCGGCAGGCTTTTCTCAGTGCTACGGTCGCTAGAGGAATCAGGGCTGGTGCTGCAGGCACGGTCGCTTCTGCGTCAAGTAGCAAAGGAAGTTGAGGGTGCCGCCGATCGTCTCGAAGACACAACTGATGTTACTAATGAAGACTCCGTAGTGGCGGAACTCTTCAAAACTCTTACGGTCCGCCTTTGTGCCACAAATCACGATCGTTTCATATCGATTTCTTTCAACAAGTCTACGTGTGCTTTAAAGTGTCTGCGATGATTTTTTTCTCTTGACCCCTCATGTGCGTTTTTGTTGACATTTATCTAGGTGCGCCGAGAATTAAGGTCAGCTGCCAAGGCATCGGGCAAAGACTTCCTTCAGATAGTTGTGCAGTGGTGGTTTGAAGTTGCGGGGCCAGCACTTCTACCCGTCAGAAGACCACATGAATGCTCTATTTCTAATCAGCCTCAAGGTCGTATAGCACTGGTTGTGCGCTCATCTCTCACCAGTCATCTTCTCTCGCTTGGCCTCGCTACTCAAAACATCAGCTCCCGTCTATCTACTGTTGCTTTGGGAGCACTCTTGCGCTTACCGACTGATCTCGCGAGCCGGGATCTCGTTCGACTTCGCAGCGTCAGCGCTACAAATAATTTTGCCCTCGCGAGTAGTAGAAATGGTGAATCCTCATCGGATGGCATAGCAGCCCTGGCAATGGGACCACGTCCATCTCCGGCGCGAGACAACATTCCTGCATTTACACCCGAGTCACGGAGAAGTATAAGCGATTCAGAGTCGAGCGGAGCAATGTCTAGCCGTAGGAGTGACTTGAATGCCCTACGAGCTGCCCTCCTTGCTCCTCCTGCTGAGTCAGTGGCTGCAGCACCTGCTGCCCAGGAAGCTGTTTCACGAGTAAGTTTGAAGCTTCTGACTCAAGCAGCGATCACCACTGACGCCCCCGAAATTGCACCAGGAGTCAATTTTGATGGACATCTCATGAAAGCGATGCAGTTGTGGCCAGTGTCCTGGTGGTGGGTGAATATTTCAGCCGTAGCAGTACTCGTGCTCGTAACTATGGTGGGCTTACTGTCCTTGGCTCGTGCTGAGGTAGCTCCAGTAGTACGAGGTCCGAGACACAGTGGAGCTGGACTCACTGCGCGCCGAGCAAGTTTCCAGGCTTCTGAACCAGACTCACCTGTGCCGCCTGGTGCGATCCCACCGGGATCTGGACCAGGGACTGTTTCTCGCCCGAAACGCGTGTTGCTTGAGCCGTCACCTTCTCAGGTAATTGTTCGTGAATACTGTAGAGATTATAAATTGATATGTATCAAAGGCGATTAGACTACCACCAGGAAAAGGTTGGCGCCACCGCCATTGCAATAAACATTTAGATGAAAAGTTCCTTGCGCGTTGGATCTTTTTGATCTGAGCGCACCTCTCGTTTTGTGCACAGGTAACGGACGAAGAGGTGAAGGTGCGTTTGCTCTCTTCGGAAGGTTCCTTTGACGAAAGCCAGTGGGAAGTTGGAGCCCATTCGCACTCACTACAGTCTGCTCGTGGGCTCGTTGAGCAAGGAGCGAGAGCCAAGAGCAGGATCAGTCCTACCCTGCATTATTCAGGTGTGCCTCTTTCCGGTAAGTATAAGGCCTTCATTAATGGCGCACAAAGCAATAGGCAAGTGGATTCACGAGTGGGCGCTCTTCCTGCTAGAGGCCCGCCCAGCAACTGGAAGGAAGACTGACTGGTGCGGGGGAAAGTCAACTACTAGCTAGTGTATATTGCACTCAATTTCCTTGCACCAACATTGAGCTGGTGCTTCACTGGGGCAAAAGATTGCCCGGAGAATTGCCTTTTGTACCTCGGAAGTGAAACACAATGAACTCTCAGATACAGCCGACTTGCTTGGTGGAAAGACGCCAGATAGAGCCTTCTAGAAAGCGCAGTTACATGCTACATGTACTAAAACGATTCACCTCTGGGAGTGTACTATTTCTGGCCTTGTCTTTCTTTGCACTCGGGGTGGGGGAGTACAATCTGATCCAATCATCAACAGCAACTCCTTGAATTTGCACTTTGCATGAGTTCCTCGTTCATGAGGACAATTTTGAACCACAAGCACAATTTCGAAAGGCTCTCGTTCATGAATACGGTAATGAATATCACCCAAGGGCTTTGTCATATGCGAGCTTTTCTGATTGTGGTTGATAGTAGCATCGCCGCGACAAAGCCACCTCATAAGGCCCTCTGGTGATATTTAGAACAACCAATGTCATACCACCCACCTAAGGGAATATTGAATGGCCTTGTTGGATATACCAGGTGGTAGTAGTTACCGGGAGTATAAAAGTCAAAAGTATTCATGTATATGTTTATAGCAGTGGAGTGGAGCAGGGGGGCTAAAAGCCCTCCGGGCTGACGACCTCCGGGCTGATGATAAGCATTGTCTTGGAAGTGGAAAGCGCGCTTTATGAAATTTTTAAGGCGCGGCAAATTTGAAATTCACCTAAGGAAGTTCTTCGTAACTACATCTGTAGAACCAGGCAAGTCTAATTGAGCTCAATTCGTTTCAGATCTATAGAGAGTAAACTTGCATACCTTCGGCGAGGATCACTGAAGTTGGGCATCTTTGTCATCCAGCCCAACGCATGCATAAAGCTCGAATTGGAATGCGACATACACGAAATTTTTAGAGGCACCAGCGACCCCCCCCACCCCCTCGAGAGAAAGAACGGATTAATTATTTGGGCTGGACCTTTGGAGCGGGGTTGATGAGACATTGAAATCATATGTGAGTTCCAGTCTGCCTCGCATGGCCCTGTAGACAACAACGAGAGATGGCAACGCATTGCCACTGCCCGAGATCGCAACAGGCGTGGAAGCAATACAAGCAGATTGGTAGTGTATTCGATTGGATTCTATAGTACACAGGGAACAAATTAATTAGCCGAACAGCCAGTGCATACGTGCTAGCTAAGGCACTGCGGGACTAACGAGCCAAAAGACTGAAGGCCACGGGGCGTACTGCGACCATACTGTACTATTACTTACTATACTTCTGTACTGTCCTGCAGTTGTGAGTTGTGTTGCTGAGTGCGCCAGGGTGTACCATGCGAGCAAGCAAACCCCACGTGGGGAAATAGCCAGCCGGCGCGGCGGAGCGCCGTCCTCTATTTGATTGGCGAGTCCAAGATTCTTAGCTCCGCAATCCGCAGGCCAACTCCGACTTCGGCGTTATCAGCGAATCACATCCCTCGAATCAAGTGCAGCCGCCAACCGGCGAGCAGCTGCCGAGGAGTATCACCCGCATCAGCATCCCCCGTCGTTTGCATAACAGCAAATCCGCCGACCAGAGGTGCTCTCTCTGTCCAAGACGCCCACGACCTTTCTTCCTTTGGGAAGATTTTTTTCTTCCGCTTTGCCCCCAAATACCCGAACGCAATTAGAGTAGGTAGGTACGTAGGCAGAAACGTAGCGATGATCAAGCCCTTGCACTCTGCGTGAGATGAGTAGTATGCTCTTAGTTTCGGTGGTGCCTCACAACCCTCGTTTCCCCAAGTGCAGTTCACTTGTTCATGGAGTCAGTCAACAAGACAAACAGCTATATTTATACTGTACTGTAGTGAAGAACATTCGCGGAATTATCGTTAGCGGTAAGCGTTGTTTATATATGTACAGTACGGTACAGTACAGAAGGGCCCTGGAATTCCCACCTTCAGAAAGTTTCCTTGTAAATTCCCAAGATTCCCGGGAATTCCAACAAATTCTCTTGGAATTCCCGGAATCCAGGATACGGGGACTTAGTGGTTGCTGGCACTTGTCACCTGAGGGATTAAGAGAAAAGCAACCCCAGCAGCTCACCGAAACGAATACGCCGATGGTGCTCTTTGCAAGCCCCTTTCATTCAACACCGTTTTGCTGATAGTCAACTGCATGTCCACATCAGGAATCGGGAGTGCCATTAGGCCAGGGCTCAGCACTTCGCTGCACTGCGCTGCACGACGCAAAAGAAATACGAGCGATTTTCAAAGCGACGTCACCCGAAAGACCCCCCCATAATTTCGATGAACTCCCCTGTATGGGAATTCCAGGGAATTCCCACGAAACGGCCATTTTTGAGCTGGAATTCCAATTGGAATTCCGCAGATGTCAACGCCGGGAATTCCCACCTCGGGAATTCCAGGGCCCTGCGGTACAGTACAGTAGTACAGTACAGTATCGGAAACAAAAAGACAGGTCGGTCAGTGCCGGTCTTTCGTTAGTGCAGTTCCGGGAACTTTTAGGGAACCGAAGAATTAACGAACTTTCCCTTCGGTTCCGGGTTGGTTCACTAACTTTTTGTGGCGGAACTTTTAGTTCCGTTCCGTTCGATAAGAAATGAGTAGCCGAACTTTTCGTTCGGTTCCGTTCGTTAAGGGTGGAACTTCTACTACGAGTTAAATTCGGCATTAAAGCACAAATTCACTTGAAAAACTGAAAACTTTCTTCTTTGAGGTCCCGGTAATTAGAAAAACAATCAGCAAAAACCGGCTTCAAATCGATTTCCGCAATTGTATAAGTGAAATCCGCGGTTTTCAAAAAAGCAGCTCGGTTCCATTCTGGGTTCATTTCTAGTTCGTTGATTCCATGGAACCGGACTTTTCTTTCGCTGCGGGTTCGTTAATTCGGCTGGAACCGAACTTTTCTTTCAGTTCGGTTCGTTAGTGTAGCAAAACCGAACTTTCCTTTCGGTTCCGTTCAACTCCTATTCACTAACGAAAGACCGGCACTGAGGTCGGTAATTCTTGCGAGACAGGTCGTACCAAGAAAACCTGTTATCTTGTAGTTCTACTCCAGCGAGACAGCACCCGGGAGACAGGTCGGAGACAGGCTGAAACGTGAGAATGCTGGACTATCACTATGAAAAGCAGGACTCATACATTTGTCAAATACTCGGGAGACAGGCAATTTCAGTGTCAGTCCGGGACTGAGACATTTGAGGTGTTAGTAGGTCTACCGCGTGTTTAGCATGTTGATCAAGATGTTGCCCAAACTTCATTATTTGCTCATACGCGCACGCCATACTCATAGTGCCGTAAGTATTGCGTCGTTTTGTACCATCATTTTGACTGGCTGGCATTCAGGGTGAGCTCCTCGTCACCAAACAATTCAAATTGCTAGGTTTTTCGCAGGTAGCTCTTCGATGGGCGTCGTAAATCGTTGATTTGAAGACCGAGCGTGCGTTGGCAACTAATGAAGTGGATTGCTCCCAAGAGTGAGTCGTCTGAATGCTATTTGATTTTGAGCTCCTACTGATTTTAATTTTCAATCGTCCACGTGTCTGTGCCTATCTGTTGATTTCGTTTTGTTCTGTAGCGGCGTGGGCTTAGTAGTAACTTTAGGTCACATCAGCATGTGCAGCTAATTATCCGCGCCAACACGTATTCTTTACAGGTTCCCTGACGCGGCATAGTAAGCAAGCTACTGCACGACTTGGTTGATGTCCTCGATATCGACTGCTACTTAGTGCATTCAAGCAATACCAAGCTGTGCCTCAGTATTTGCGCCGCTTTTAACGCTTTTCGATGATAGCACTTTTGGTTGGACCAAATATCGTAAGAGTTGGAAGCTTGACAAGCATGTGGATGAACACTTGAATGCTTGGAATCCACACTCTCGAGTAATTTTGGGACAGCGGTGGCGTAAGATATCACGATTGCGGGAGAGGCAGGCACGGAGAGCTGTGTCACTAGGAACTTATCGTGCCGTTACTCTTCAGAGTGCATTTTTAGCGTGCCCTCCGAGATACAGGGGCAGGACCAGGTCAGGTCATGACTGACCTAATGAACTAGAACTGGCCATTTTTGCGCGCGTGAACTGACCTGACCTGGCCTAGTGGCATTCTCAGTATTCAGCTGAACTGACATGACCTGACCTACCTAGTATCGGCAACAGCCATTTTTACCTAGTTAACTACTAGTTAACTGACCTAGTCTACAATATTACCCCTCCCCCCTCGGGGGTGCTTATTTGCGGGTAAAATACTGGGTTAGGGTCGTCGCTGATGATGGGAATTTGAGAACGAGTAACGAAATGATTTCACTTTTCACCACCACATACATCAAAAAGTTTCCTTTGGCTGCGTAGCCCGACAAAGTTTTGTCCCTGAAACGCCCCAGCTCCCTAATGCGCCCCCCATTGCGCGTAGGCTTAACTATATTCATCTGAGAGTTGGTCTGGTATATTGAGGAGCCAATGATGTCTTCTTCATTCGCCATTGACGCTAAGAAGAGTGGCGAGACTGGCATTGGCAACGAGAATCGTGCCGATGGTGTTCCTGTTGAGGCTACGCCGGCGCCTGGCAAAGCGGAGAAGAAATGACCAGAATCCGAGGTGCTTCGTTTCTGGGATCGTGAAGAGGGTAGCGACGGCAAGCAGTATCTTGTCTGTAATCACGACGTCAAGGCGGGCTGGGCAGATCCTACGAGGTGGCTTAAGAACAGCAGCCATTCGCGCCTCTGGTATCATGTTGAAAAGCATCACCCAGAGGAGGCGAAAACAATCAAGAACCAACAGGCAACTCCGGCCGTGTCTTCAGTACTCTCCGGCGAAAAATGGCCATGGTAAATCTGTGCGGAACGGTCGTAGGCGCATCCTTCCCGAAGCCTGTTAGCGACGCTGAGGTCATGGCTGAGTACGAGACCCGCAGCGAAAAAAATGACAGGCGGCGGCTGTGGCGGCTGCGGCTGCTGCGGCTGCGGCTGCCGCTGCTGCCGTGGCTGCAGCTGCCTCTGAAGATGATGATGATGAGCCCGACAGCGACGACGACGGCGACCTATAAGTAGAATGAATAACTCCCGAGTACTAACTAGACTAGCCTAGGGTTCTTTCGTATTGCCCTAGAGCTAGTTCCCTAGTTCCCCGTCGAGCAATTTCCTTATTTGCCCTGCTCAGGAGGTATGTTACTGTATGTTGGGCGATTTGGCGATTTTTATCTAGGTCACGACCTAGTTCATTCTATAGAAATCGCTGACCTGACCTGACCTGACCTGACCTGACCTAGTTTCCAAATCAGAAAGTTCTTGACCTGACCTAGTACTCTTTTAAGGTGCTTTTGACCTAGTTCTCAGTTGACTGACCTGGCCCTGCCCCTGCCGAGAAACATCGACGCACCTTTCAGCTGGTACCTTTCTTCATGAAGCCGCCAGTATGATCGCGACTTCAGCGCTGCTCTTCGATGCTGAGAACGAGGCCCTGCGTCGATGGCCACTTCAAGCAGCCTCGAAGGGAGCTCACTTCATCGAGAGGGTTAGGTGCCAGGCGCAGTGCTTCAAATGGGTCATAATTTGGTGAAGTATCAGACTTCTGCTGAAATTTTAGCTCGCTTCAATCGTTTTATTTGCATTGCCAAGTTTACGCGGGTGCTCTTTTCCTTAAGGAATGACCCTATTTTTACAAATAACTCCACGATTAACGATCAAACGGCCGCCCGCGACACCGAATAAAAATTTATGTTAGAAGTTAGATGATTATGGTAGTAATTAATCACTGCTGCGAGTTATATCTCTCCTATTCCTATTCGCCTTTTTAACTATATGCAATAGAACTCACGTCGTAGACTAATCGAGCGCAGATATATTAGATCTTATGGATTCAGGCCATGGTCGTTTTAAAGTTTAAAGAGAACGCTGTACGCCACACTTACTACTAGATAATTCTCTGTGCTCTCGCTCTTGATAGCAGAAATGTGGAGTTCATACATGGACATGCCTAGTGTAAGGGCTCCACGATGGGAAAATTCTCAACAAAAATAGTTCCATGAGGCCACAATTCTGTGGCTCTGGCGAAGCCAGAGCCCTCATTCCCACTACATGAGTCCCTCAGCTTCAACCAAACAAAAATGCAATACAGTAATCGAGTGATACTCCAAGCTCTAGCTTATGAGCTAGACAGAAAAGGAAAAAAAGAAATACTTACCTTAGCATTAAGCTCAGATCTTGTGCTGTCGGCATGTGCATAATTGGCTCGCTCAGGACGACTAACATCCTCAACGTGAATGCGCATACTTAGTGCTCAACGCGATCACGTATGCCAGCGGCCAATCTAGCTTTTAGAACGATGTGACAAATACTCCGCACTGGCAGCACCTGAATAATTGAAAATTTTACGCTGCAACAAATTCTTGCGATCTACGCTTGAGTTATGAGCGTGCTACGGTTTATTGTTCAATCTACATCGCATCGTAGCTTTGCCGCAAAAATAACACGCATGTTAGTTCACGATACTACAAGACTCCCTTCTTCCTTCGCATGAATTAGAGCAATTGCTTCAAGAATAAAATATATCAGCACTTGAATTTCTGGTCACGGCCTGATTGCAATTCACTTGCTTCTCTCAAAACAGTATCAAAAAGCGTGGGAAAAGTGTGCATGCTCTTCCGTGCTCGCCATAGCATAACTCATCATTGCAGCCGCCACCTTAAGGACTTCCTAAGTCAAGTAATGCAGCATGTCAACAAAAATAATGCTGAGGGCGCGCACAGATGGCGTGCAGCCGAAAGATTTAATCATTAACCGTCGCGAGCAGGACTGAGAAATGGACTGAGGTTTTAAGTAGAGCCCAACGAGACCGATGAAGACACGAACCTGTCAATAATAGAGCCCTTCACGCTCTAATCACAGAGGTCCAGAGGATATTCTAGGGTGCAAAAATCACCCTCTGTAGTCCGATTTGTCTGGAGAAAGTCTGGAGCCTTGTCACCGTCCAGTTATGCTATATATACAAAGAAAATTCTTTAAGTAGTTATCCAGAACATAACTAATTTTCTTTGTATATATAGCATAACTGGACGGTGACAGGGGGTGTCAATTAATAGAACTAAATCAAATCATAAGCAATATCCTTTATATAATATAGTATCATTGATATAATACACAACACATAACCAACTATAAGAACATAACCGAAACAACAAAGACAACTAAACATAACCAAATCCAACGAAACATAACAGAAACAACAACGAGGCATAACTAAATCCCGCATAATCTCGCATAGATTCATAGGATACATAACCGAATCAACGAGGCATAACTAAATCCCGCATAATCTCGCATAGGGTCAAAGGATACACACACAAGATACAATAATACTTTACTTATACTTCATCCGTATCACATACAAAACATCGAGGGATTCAAACAATAAGAACAATTGAAACTTTTAGTATCAAATTAACTCTCTCTAA
>Ga0307979_1002290_pt1 | contig 13310 bp, 15 predicted proteins | sample OrgLakmetage1058_FD_201833 | JGI IMG/M metagenome (GOLD analysis project Ga0307979, IMG submission 201833) | Saline water microbial communities from Organic Lake, Antarctica - #1058 | ecosystem: Environmental > Aquatic > Non-marine Saline and Alkaline > Saline | place: Antarctica: Organic Lake...
GATCTTCCTGCACCCTTTGTCCCCCGTACACGGCACGGTTGACCTTACATCTTGATATTCTCATGAGGAAGCGTCTGTCCTTTACTGGACCTTGTTGCACGATCTCCACTCCGACCTATCCTCTGCTATAGCACGCCATTCCTTGAAGTTGACCGGTAGTCCTTTGCACTTTAGAGCCTTCTTTAAAGTCCGACCCCATGTCATCTCAGGGCATCCATTCGGCCTTGAGTGTGCTACCCAACCAGTAAGCAACTGCCGCGGCGCCCGAGTCATAGGCATCCGAGCGACGTGGCCAGCCCAACAAAGTATCCGATTGTGATAGTAGCTATCATGGTCCATGACATTGAGCTTTTGAAAAAGAGTGGCTGAACTAATGTGATAATTAGTTCCTCCTCCTTATCATGGTTCATACCACGCAGGTTTTTAGAGTAAATGATAACGGACATTTCACCGAGCTTTTTTCGTCCCACCTTGGACCACATCTTGACTCTTTGCTCGAACGGAGGCTAGCTAAGCGCAACCCGGGACGACCTGAATTAACCGAAATCAACAACCTTACCGTTCTCGCGAAGATTTGAAGCACCGGCGAATTAGAAAAGGGCTGCCGATTCGTTTCAAGAAGCACAAGAGATATATGGCGGCACACGGTGCGCACCTACACTGGTCGGCTCAGGACGGCCACAACCAGCAGACACCCCATGGTGTAAACGGCTACTATTTAAAGGAGCAACCAGCCATATGACATGTGACTTGCATACATGCATCCGCGTTCGCATGATTCCAAATTCGCGGTTTACCACTGGCCACTGGCACTCGCTCGCCTAAACTTCGGCGAGGTGCGACTTAAAGAATTTATATCCACTTCTGCCAATACCTCTTTTCCTCAGTTGCTAATTATAGAAGGAAATAACATGCATGTAGCATTTAGTTATAGTGAGAAGTAGTAACGGGATAACGGCTATAGGTCATCGGTTATCGGAATCGGTTTTGCGTGCTATAGATCATTGAAGCAAGTATAACTCCGCCCGCCATGCAGCTAATTCGCAAATAGGAACGACTTTTAGGTGGCTCTGGCCACGCCGGTAAATAGTTTAACCCCACCGAAACGCAGCCGCTGACCGAGCCGGTGGGCCAGAAGACACTTGGCCGGTTGGCGTTTGCTCTTGGTGTGCCTGTTGCCGTTGCGCGGGCTGTTGCGCGGACTTCTTGCTGCCCTTCGCAGAGGACGAACTTCCCTTGGATACAAGCGATGCCGGTGACAGTTGGTTGCTCTGATTGCTTGCTCCTCGCAACGGATTCGAGCGACTTCCACTACCTGGCACAGTCACTGCTGCTGCAGAAGACACGCCGACGCTCGTGCCCTTTGGCTGCCTGATCCACCGTGGCGAAAGCTGAGACTGTGCGACTGCTGGAGGTGGCGGCGGAGGCAGCACATCGCCCTTATCCTCAAAACGGCGGGTTCCCTCGTCTTCTTCTTCGCCTCTGTCGTTGCTCGCCCTGCTCGTTGCTTTAGGAGATTGCGGCACAGCGCGAGCAGTCATCCAAGGTGCGGGCTTGGTAACACGCCCCTGGGAAGCAGCAGCACAGTCATTGCTCGCGTGGGAACCAGCACTCGCATTGACATTTGCGTGCACGCCATGTGAGATCGGTTCGGGCGCAGTGAAATCCTTCGCTACAAATTGAAGTCGGCTGCTACCGTCGCCAGCACCTTCATCTTCCGTGCGCCCCTCCTCGAAATGCTCGCTCAAATCGTAGCCGTCATTTCTACTACGTGCCGATTGAGGCGGCCGGTGCAGAACCTCAAATTCGTCTTGCTCCTGCATTTGGCTGAACCCTCCCGACATGACGTCAGCCGCATCAGGAGCGTGGTACAACGATTCACTATCGTCCCAAGGCCTGCGAGAATCGTTGGGTTGGCGACGGGTTAAAGTTTCGTAGAAGAAGTCTTCCCGCGCGCTCTCATTCCCGGGGTGACGGTAAAAATCATCGTCGCTGCGCATCCGTTGACTTTCCCGGTAAGAGGCCGGAATCGGCGGCAGTGCAGCGCGAGCACGCTTCTCTTCTCGGCGGCTGCGCCAAGGACGCCTCCTGTTGTTGCTGCTACTGCTACTGCTGCTGCTACTGCTGTTGTTGCTGCTCGTCCGATAGCGTTTCGGAGAGCTCTCCGCACTGCTGCCCCCGTATCTGTGAGGCCAGTAATAAGCACCAGCAGAAGGCTCCGGTTGAGCTTTCTTCAGAGACACGACTAAGATCCAAAAGCCCGCCAGAAATATCGCTAGAATGAAGAAGAAAGCACCAAGGGCGCCGCCTGCGGAATGTACGTCATCATCCTAAACACCCAACGAACGATGCAGGAAGGTCCAATGGGAAAAACGTAGAATTACAAAAAATAACCACGAGAAGTGCTGGGAATACTTGACAGGACTACCAAGAGAAAATTAAAATACAAACCCAATACATGCGCTTTAATGTACGCACTTACTGCAATGATGCATATTCTACCATAAAGATATGCACCCGAATTGCATACCTCTTCGAAGAGTTCGGAGAAGCTGAAGAAAAACACCGACAAGATGAGGAAAGTTGGCGAAAGCATTGCCTGGTAGCCGAGCCAAAAGCCAAGCATGATGGGGCTGTCAGGTGAGCTCGGCTTCACGGCTGGCTTTACGAAGTAGCGGTATCCCTGTAACAGAACAACGAACGCGCAAGCACGCAAACGGCGGGTGAGCAAGGTCAACAATGGGGATCCTAAAATATACTTGCTTAACTGCAAGTCACGATAGAGCAAAGTTGCGGGGCATTCCTAAAGATCCCAGTCCGCACCAGCAACGAATTTCCGAGCAGAAGCAAAGTCGACCATATCGCAGCGGCACCAACGTCTTTCATGCCGCTGTTATCAAGCGAGGCTACGTAGACAGCACTAATGGATAAGCATAACCTATGCGTGTAAGTCATCAAGCACACCAAAAACTCAAACGAACAAATTTTATCAATTGTTAAATCAAACAAGAAAAGCAAGCGAGAATTGTAGAGCATAGCAAAGAGCTCAGCAAGTTAGGTATTTAAAAACTTACTGGACTGCGCAGATCAAGTACCACGCGCACCGCACAATAGTCTATTTGAGGAAGAGTTTGGATAGTGAGAGAATTGTAGTACGAATCGCTACCTCAACCCTTCCTTAGGAGCTCATAGCGACGAAACTTCAATGGGAAGCTCCAAAATCTCAACAAGTCTACTCACAGTCAAAATCGTCATCATACTTCTAATACCTATCGTCATGTTTTCGATATATCGACGCACCGTTTTCTTGCCAAACACACGCTTAACACTTCTCTTGCCCATACTGCTTCCGTATCAAAATTAAATAGATACCATTAGTCTACATGAATTCAACCGATGAAGCACAGCCAATCGACTGCTAGGCCGGCGCTGAGGACGCGACGAAGGCAATGAAGGACATGAAGGATAGTAGGATGAAAACTGGTACAGACTGTGGCAAAATCAATCTACCCCGTAGGGGCGTTAATATTTGAAACGTACTATACCGTAACCAGGGGTGGTTTTGCGGTGTCCCCTGCTGTAACCAGCACCATAACTTACCATAACAGTGAAATTTAGTGCTTTTGAGGCATTAAATTACCTCTTTTTCAAGGCCAAATCCATGTTCAGGCAGATTCTTCGCAACTGAGATCGTGAATTTGCTTGAGAATTAGCTACTTTTCTTCTGGATTCCCTGAGGGGCTGTTCATTGCTCCATCCAATTCGAATGAGACCGCATTTAGTGAGACCACATTTTTGTTGCAAGACACGGAGGGTTTGGAAGAACTGAAAGGAAGTTTTAGTTCGGGCATCTGTGCCTGATTAGCTTGCTTGCTTGAAATGCTTTGCTTTCTACCTCTATACGCTCTTTATGTTAGCCCTTTAATTCCGGCCCCTCGAGGTCGTGTGAAATTGGAGCTGATCTCTCGCCTTTCTGGCCTTTCTGACACAGGCCCCGAAGGGCCGGAATTTGAGGACTAATCGCCAGAAACACGGAGCAATAGAAGTCATTTTAGAAGAAAAATTGACCTGGCACACTTTGTAAAGTAAGTGTAAGAGAGCAAATATCTTTAGCCGCCTTCACCTGGATTCGGCAGTTATAAAAGCCAGAGGAGATGGGGTTGATATAACAAAACCGAAGTAATGATCAGGTCTTTTATAGCCAGCACTAAGCGGTGGCCATTGGTGCTGTCATGCTCGTCACTATTTTTCTTAAGCTTCACGAAAGAAGTGAACTATCTGCTATAACTGTTTCTGCTTAGGCTGCTCGTACTTTGTTAGAGCCTTAACTATCACCGCACTTCCAATTTGAAAGACAAGAAATGGTAAGCTACACCGACAAACTCCTTGGAACAGTAGCAGGATTTATAAATTTCTGACACAGGCCCAAAAGAACCGAAATAAGAGAACTAACAGGCAAAGAAGGAAAGCAGTTGATTTTTTTTCGTATCATTTGATATGTGTTTCTTACATCCATCGACTGGAGAGCAGGAGAGGGCCATGGGAAATGATGGTTTAAGCTGCTGTCGACATCCCGCTGAGAAAGATACTGATGCTTTGTGCTCCCACTGAATCTGCTGCTGCAGAAAAGATGAAACCTGGCATAAGAAACTCGGTAGAGGCTGACTAGATGGCAACCTGCCTGTTAGCTACTAAATCCAGTCCCCCTTTGAGGTGATCAAACAAAAAGATGAAGACGGTGGACTCTCCGTAGCTGCGGCGGTGTTGACGTTGGTGATCTCCCCAGCGATGCAAGAAACAAGGCTCTAGGTGCATCCGCACCGCTACACGCATCACACCTCGCTCGATTTATGTCCTTTTTATATTTTGATTTCACTCTATGCACTCTATAACATATAGCTCTATAGATATTCATCTATGTATTAATAACAATTCGTGGTACTGAGATTGCGCACTAATATCAATTTGAATGCTAAATTGGTAATATTAGCCTCTCTTTCTTCTAATTCAGTGGCCGCTAGCCGCTAGCCTGCGCCCGGAACTGGAATCATAAGCAGAAGCATAAGCAGAAAAGTGCGTATGTGCGATGAGTCTAATAGCGTTATTCAGCAATAAGAACTGATTTTCATTTTATCTCTATTTGTTAGCCTTCTAGTTCCGCCCCCTCAAGGCCTGTGTAGGCCTGTGTCAAGTGCCAAAACAAAAACAAAACATTGGGCTATATCTTTAGAGAGGTAATCCCCATCTCCATGTCATCAGCCCTACGTGACATTAGCTTACAAACCTTTTTTCAGGCTTCAGCTGGTTCAAGTGCGCTCATGGCCATCTGAACCACACTCGAAAAATCGGAGCCCAAAGTTCGGCGCCAAAGTTTGGGGACAGACGCCCTGACGCACACCTGCCCGCTCGCCAGCGAGTAAGCGAAACCACTCGGCGGCGTCTGAGCGTAGCCACTGGCACTCGGCCGAGGAAATGACAAGGACGCTGCGTGCAACGCAATCGAATTGTGCGCAGCAAACGCTGCTCCTGCTGCCTTGGCATCGCCAAAGGTACTCGTCTGACCGCCGGCGTCAGTGAAGTAGACTTGGTCCCCCAGCACCGGCAGCCCCACGTGGGCGAGCTGCGCGCGAATTTGGTGGCGGCGGCCAGTGAGCAGTGTCACTTCAAGCAGCGCGAGGCCCCGGTCGGGCGCTGCGGCGCGCACCTCGTAGTCTAACGCAGCCGCGACGCTGGCGAAGGCGCCGTCAGAAGACTTCCGCGGCGGCTGCGCGGCTGCCGCTGCCCAATCGCCAATGATGCTGTTTCGTACGTGCACGCGACGGGCTACTCGAGTGTCTTCAGAGCGGTCCAGCCAGTGCTGGAGCCGCCCCGACGGCTGCTGCGGTACTCCTGCCACCACGCACAAGTACGTTTTGCGCAGTGCGCTTCCCGTAGAAGAGGTCCCTTCTTTGCGGCGAAAATGTGCTGCGAAATGCTTGGCTGCTTCTGGGGTTCGCGCAAATAGCATACAGCCGCTCACTGGCGCGTCTAGGCGGTGGCATGGACCCAAGAATTCAGGCACCTTCTCGTTGAGCACAAATGACCTGCCCTCACGTTTTTTCTTCGTTTTGACGAGGTAATTTTCGGCGAGGCGCAAGAGAGAGGGCCCTTCTGTTAGGTCAGGAAGTGCGAGCAAGCCAGCAGGCTTGTTCAATACAAGGCAGTGGGCATCCTGGTATAGAACTTGTGTGTCATGCAGTTGCCTGTTGTTGATTTTAGCAGCTTCAGATTTTTTCAAGGATGTACCCAAGTCAGTTGTATGCACCAAAGCTCGTCGATCGCTCCGTAAAACACCATGGTAACGTCCGAAATAACTGCCAGTGCTCCGGCCGACAATTTTGCAGGTCCCCGGTAATGAAGAGGATAGAATAACTCGACACATCATGGTCTAGTGAAGCGAACTTCGAATGAAGTATGTATGGTTTTACCTAGCAAGTCTTGCAGTTATTCAGTTCGGTACTGGAAAGTATACTGTTGCAGTTTGTATAAAAGTTCTTCAAACACATTACTTCAATGTACAGCACACGTGTCTAGAGTGCAGACGTTTCCCTTGTCTGCTAAAATAAGGTTCAATTTCGTGGCAGCAAACAGTGAAGCCCTGATTGAATTGGCTGACGGCTGATGAGCTGTAGGCTGAAGGCTGATGATGGCTGTTGGCTCATGGCTCATGGCATCGTGAAATCGCTATGAGCAACCTGTGGCTATTTCCGTACTTATACTTCGTACAAAGTGCGTAGATTTCTGCAGAGACATCTATTTGCAGCGATATGTATCTACCTGTATGTATCATTTGCGCAGCCGTCTGCCGTCTGTCTTCTTCTGTCTTTTGTGTTGTCTCCGCTGGATTTTTGCTCCCACCAGTCAGATAGTCAGATACCATGCTAGCTAGCACTAGTACACGCTTACACCTTAACCTGTAGATGCCTGGTGAAAACACACGTTTAGTAGACCAAGTGGACTGAAACGATACGCTGGGCTACTGTAAGTAGTTGCCTGCTACATTTTGGTCATTTGTATTATTAGGATATAGCTCGTCAAAACAAACCCTTATTTGCGAATGTCCGAGTGAATTCGATTATTAGGTGCTTATGCAAGAAGCTGTGTAGCTCGTTCTCGAATTATTGGGAAGTTAAAACAACCCCATGTATACTTCATGATAACGGAATTATAAACTACAGTGATCATACTTTTTAGCCAGATTCATCACCCGATGACGCGATGAATTTAGCGCACAAGATAGCCTCGGTCTTATTCATAGTAGCATTGAAAACGGTGTCTGCATTACCCGATGTCATGTTTTTTGCCAAAGACAACTGTGTAGATTCATCCTGGGTTAAAGAAACCGCTCAGGCGCTGATGGAGCATATAGGCATTCAGACTCGAAGTCCCCCATACCAGAATATGATCTGGAAAGAGCGTGTAACAAATACCGAGGAACACTTTCTCGATGTCCTGGCCAAATTGCATGAAGATAGCCAGCTTGAAGGATCTCTACTGATGTACACGGGACAGCCCAAAGGTCTGGCGCGCAGTTACGCGAGTTTAATTCGCTCGTACAAAACCCGAGTAATCTCGTTGTATCAAAGCAATATTCTTGACCACGTAATATGCTCAGCGCACAATTGCCTTTTACCCCTCCGAGGCCCTACTGGTATCGGTTATTTGGTTGACAAGGCTACAAACAGATCTTCTACTTCGTGCGTTATTCCGCACCATAAGCTAAATCAATTCGGACGAGCATCCAAATTTAAGCGCTATGGTACTTCTTCTAACGAACAATCAACATTGTACTTGAACGTGGAAAAACTAGCTGCTCAATTAGAAGTCAAAGCAGCTGCTGACTTCGGAGGAATCGCTTTGAGGTCATTTGGATTCCGAGATCATTTGTCTATTTCAGTCGATGATGAGTTAGGCACTTATCGTCAAGGTGGATCGCTAACTCTGAACGTGAGTGTCCATGCGTGGACTAGATTACTTGAATATATCGGAGTTCCTTTTGAGAAGTCTCAAGTTGAAGCGTTCCTCGAGAAACATAGGCATTCCATGAAGCCCTTAACCCCAACCGAGGATCTTGTTCACAATTATGGTGAAGTCGTCGAGCATTTGAAAACATTCAGGCATGGCAGGTATTTGAAGTGTATTCGAGATTAGTATTTCTGTGCCAAATGTTTCGGTGCTTGGTTCCATCGTAAAGCCATAGAAAATCTTAATGCGGCTGTAATCACTCTCAAAGTACTCCTCTCCTGTTATTCTTTATAGCTATGGTGTGAAGGCAAAGCATTTATCTTTAAGTTAAATGGTATTGATATCGAAGTACTCCTGACATAGCAGTGGATAGGACTGAGTTGAGATCGAGGACGTACTCGAAACCTATACCTATATCTCCTTCCGAGACCTGATCCCAAAGGGTTCATGAGAGTAAAGATGAACATTTCATTACTCAAAAGGACACTCAGCCCAGTCAGGCTTGTTCTGGAGGACTCATCAAAACGCAGCTCTATGCTATTTGTTGTTATTTGAATACAGTTGGTTCGTATAATCCCATCTAACCTAATCGAACTCCCGACTCGACTCGCCGACTCCCCCTTCTTTATCTTGATTTCTTCATAACTTTCGATCAAAGGCAATCTCATTATTGTGTTTTTTCGGCAGGAACCCCCGCTAGCTACAAAAATTTCAATACAGTCACGCAGATCACGAGTGAAGAAGCCGCACACATCTCTTTCGCTTTCGCCCACTTCCAGGCAATTGGATTTAGTATTGTTTTAAGAACGAGAGCATACTTAGTGTCGCGATTTAGTGCCGGGGATTGGTTGGAATACCCAAGATAGTAATGGTGAAGCTGGCAGACCTAGACCAGGTAGGAGCGAAATCAAAATACATAAGGTATAACCATTGTAATAGTTTCCCGTCGTGGACTGCATTCAAGAGTTATTCTTTCATTACTTCATTACCCCCGAATGGACTGTGGAAGCTGTGGAAGGCTGGCTGGTGGAGAAGATTTCGTACAGCACATTCGTACTGTAACTAGACTGTAACTTAGTCTAGTCTAGTTAATACTCCCCAAAAATACAAAGAAACACCACTGTGGCAAATAGCAACAGAAAAATGTAACCTAGAACAAGTCTGACTGGGCGGAGTGCCCTTTTGCGTAATGCAATTGTAATCATTTACTCTCGAGGTGTCCTTCAGCCATCAGGCATCAGGAGGTTTGGGAATGGAGTGAGTCAGCTGTCTCCACTTCAACCTGTCCTTGGCAATGGCGATCCACTCATAAATCTCCAAAGTCCTGCCCCAAGTCATCTGTGGACAACCAATCGGTCGAGAATGCGATACCCAACCAGTCAGTAATTGCCGTGGCGCCCAGCTCATGGGCATACGTGCGACGTGGCCAGCCCAACGAAGAATACGATTATTAAAGTAACTGTCGATGTCAAGAATGCCCAAGCGACAGAAGAGACTCGCGGAAGTGATATGGTGGCGGAAGGCATGATGAAGGTTCACACGGCACATGCTACGAGCACACCTGTTATGGAAACTTCGAAGGCGCTTAAATAAAACTTAGTTCATTCGTTTGTGTAAATGCAGTTAGAAAACAAGTTGAAACACGAAAAATTGGAAGAAACGAAACACGGACTTTCCAGGGATTGTTTCCCGGGTGCACCGGAGTGAACAAGAAGCCAGGAAAAGAGCCCAACAAGACTGTTTCGTCACTTCGGATTAAGTTTTGTACAATTCCGACGATTAAAGTAGGTGCTCCTCAAAAGATTTTTCTGAGGATCAGCCCGGATCATGGTTTAGTTGGTGCGATAACGGAAATTTTATCGGGAGAGTGGAGTTCGCGTTCAAATACATAGGGATCATCCAGCACAAGTATTCGCCATTTGCCTCTACTGAGTGCCTGATGATCCCGTGTGTGACGCCTCGCGTGAGAATGAGATGAAAATGAGGTATCCAGGTGTATGGTGAGAAAAACAGCGCACGAAGCCCATATGTTTCATTTCTAGAGACCAGAAACGCCAAGGGAGGCACTTTCATTGTTTCATGGAAACGAAACACGCGAAAAATCCGGGTTTGTTTCCTATGTTTCCTTTTTCCTGTATTTCGACTTCGACCCTAAGTACAGTGCAGTATATTATGCTTCTCTTCCTGGACATGGAATTCCCATCTCCGAGAAACCGCCATGGGAATTCCCAAAATTCCCAGGAATTCCCAATAGATTCCCGGGAATTCCCGGAATTAGGGCTGGAACTGGAGACCGGAGTTACAGATGCTTTCTCAGCGACCTCGCCTACTTCAAAAACCTACGGTCTACTGGCCTCCTACCGCTCAGTAACACAGCGACTTGGCACTTGGGTCTATGCCACACAGCCACAATAACGCCACCGGGGCAAACCGCATATGCACATTGGCGAAAACCATCGCTCTTCGCTTTGGCTTAGAACTAAGCCCTTAGCAATGCCTCGAAATTTCTCCCCTACAGGAATAAATTCCCCTGTAAATACCCCCTGCAAATAAGGAACCTCCCATTTATGGGAATTCCGAGGAATTCCCGTAATATGGCCGATTTCGGGCAGGGAATTCCGACGGAATTCCCACGATTCCCGACCACTGTAATTCCCGCTCTGGGAAATCCACGTCCCTTCTAGCTAGGCCTTCTACTGTAAGTACGTGTAGCTACTTACGTACTAACTATACAGATAGCTAACTTTTTAGCTTCTGTAGTCGTCGGCAGTCGACGAGTCAACGTGTCAACAACTACTGGCTGGGAATAACTAAAAGGAGGAAGGAAGGATTTGGGTAGGAAGGCAGGGAAGGATGCTACCGCGTGAGACAGTTGAGTACTCGACGAGAAGTCTTCGCTATTTCGAAGCATTTCTTAATTTTTAGTCTCTGCGCTGGATGCTATAGCAACTTTGAACGATTTCTGGCCAGTCGGTAGGGCCTTACGATCAAGATGATTCAGATTATAGCCTTATTGTTGGGCATATTTTTATCAGCTCATGGCCAATTTGGGCCAGCTGACGCTCTTCAGGGTGACAATTTCGACCCCTTTCAATCGCTCTGCATTGACCATGTCCTCAGTTCGGGCGGTCCAGACCCACTGAATTGTACCACCGTGCTTGACCTCCTAGCTGCCAGCCCTACTCCGACCGACGGCTGTGAAACTCTTTTTAGCCCTACGGGCCCCAACCAGCACATGTGCGATTTATCGTGTGGGTTCTGCGGGAGTAAACCGAAGTTAATACCGCCAGAATTGCACGTTTTAAGCCCCGTGCATTCTGGTTACTATGTCCAAGACTTCGAGCATGTGAAGTTGGAATGCGAGATCGTGGGGCGCGACCCATCTGGTATCAGTTTAGCGCACACTGCTCAATTTTGCGTCACAGTGACACACGAGTCTCATGGTAGCAACATCAGTGATGGTAACAACCACTCCAGCTTTGATTATAGTGCCGAGCCGCTGAACACAGAAAAAGGGAGCCATGTCGTGCACCACGAGTGTGGCAACGCCCTTCAATCAGAATGGCGCGCGCTAGCAGTGCGTGGCCAGCCAAGTGGCAAGTATGTTGCGCACTTCGAGCTATCTGACTCCGTCTACGGCTTCGTTGTCTCTGCTGTCGCGCCTTTCTTCTTGCATCGCGCTGCTCTCAAAGAAGCTGTCTTCGGAGACAGCAACACTTCAAAACAAGGCCAGAACAATGGGTCACAACAGCCTCATAAACCTGTGCTGGCACTTGCCATCAAGTACGGCACGCAAGGTGATAGCGCAACCGTAAGTGTAGCTGTGGATGGCCACGTGTTGATGGTTGTACCCCTGGCTGACCTCTTTCTTACCCATAAACGTTCGGTGCGGCGCGCGCTAGCGCGAGAGCAGCACATGATTACCATTCATGACGCTGAGAATACTACTTTCTTGTTTAGTCGGCCCCCGCTGACTGGCGCTCACGTCCTCAGTACAAAGGATGCTCAGGAATTGAGTGGTCATTTAGCCCTTCAGGTATTCCTGGAAATGATAGCAGCGTGTGCACTGCGCAGATGCTTTTGGCATTTCGGGTTTTTCTCTCGCACTCAGTAAATTTTTCACGTATAATATGCTGCGTTCTATGAATCACAGGCGGCGACAGGTTTTGCCAACGGTTGCAGCGGCCTGTACGTGACTTCTGCAGGAGTCACGCGCACTTGCGCTGACCCGTACCGAGCACGTCAGCGTTGGGTGGCAGCAGCAAATCGAATACATGCTGCCGTGCGCGCTTTGGTTCCACTCCATGACGACCACCACGATGTCATCTACAGCAATAACGACGATGATAAAGATGAAAGTGGTGATGCCCCCAGAAAGGGACACAATAAGGGCAACGATGATAGCTACATTCGCAATAATCGTCATGACCACGTTGAGCCAGCGGTGCGCTTCGAGGTTGCTGTCTTTGTGTCTGCGACTGAAGACGCGCGGCACGACCCCACCGCGCCACTTGAGCACGCAAAGTACGCCTTTCGAGGTGTTCAGCGCTGGGCGCTAGAAGACGATTGTGAAGCCGTAGGAGACCCTTCTCTTCTTCTCTGGGCCCGAGCTTCTGGGGCATCAGAACACTGGAACACTTACCCTGGAGCGCAACCCGGCAGCAATGACGACAGTAGCAGCAGTAGCGGCAGCAGCAGTAGTGATATTAGCGGCAGCGGCAGCATCAGTAGCGATAGTAGCAGCAGTGGCAGCACTAGTACCAACGCTACCATTGCTGAAGCGTCGCCCCTCCCAGATTTGAACGCAGGGGTCCAGCCTTTCCCTTCAGCGCTCGGAGTCACTGCACACACTACTTCAACTTTGAAGATGCTCTTGCGACGTGTGAAACGCGGGGGGAAACCATTCACTGTTTGCCGCCCCGGCTACGGTACGGAGTGAAATTACCCTCTATGTTAATGATGTCATGTGCGTGCAAGCCCGTATAAACGCATCTCCGGTTATCTTGCAATCACTTCGCGTTTTCTTCGTTGTATTCATGTCCTGCATGTACCTTAGCTACTACTTCTACGAGGCGCCTTCGGGCATCTCGCAATGCTTCTTATTTTTCAACCTATTATTTATCATGCCATTCATTTTGCGCGGTGGATTACAGGATGGGACACTACGCTTGCCCACCGCCGTCTGGTCTCACCTGAAGAGTCGTTAGGTGCCTTTGAAGCACTTCTGCTCGAGCAGCACGCTGGGGTTCCAATTGATAGCGATGATTGTGATAACGATTTCGAAACCTCTAGACAAGGTCCTCAAA
>Ga0307979_1002291_pt1 | contig 13310 bp, 13 predicted proteins | sample OrgLakmetage1058_FD_201833 | JGI IMG/M metagenome (GOLD analysis project Ga0307979, IMG submission 201833) | Saline water microbial communities from Organic Lake, Antarctica - #1058 | ecosystem: Environmental > Aquatic > Non-marine Saline and Alkaline > Saline | place: Antarctica: Organic Lake...
CAACAGCGGCAACAACAACAACAGCAACAACAGTAATGATGAGTTTATGGCGGCGTCTGTCGGGGGCACCCAGTACGGCGGTTTACCCGATGACGTGGTGCTCGGCGGGTGGTGCCGGCTAAGCCGACGGTCGTACTTCACCAAGACCCTGGAGTGGGCCTTACACTTGTGCCTCTTCGACCAAATGCTCAACCGAAAGGACTTCAAAGTGAGTGTTGTAAGGAAGAGGAATAGGAAAAATGAGAGATGGAGAGAGGGGGGGAGTATGGATGGAGAGTGTATTTCATTACGTATATGCAACCATTTTTCGTCACCTGTGTTTTCACACTTTACTTTGTCTTATCTAAAATGAATTCTACTTCGCACGTCTTCTTGAGCTCTATTCAATTTCTCCTTCGTATCCTTGTAGGTTCGCAAGGACTTTTTAAAGGACAGCGCAGGCTTGAAACGGCGGTTTTGGCTGACGGGCGCGGTGTGTTTGGCCCTGCTCCCCTTTGTCCTGGTGTTCATGGCAGTGCACTTCTTCCTGAAGCACGCGCAAGAGTGGCGCTCTAACAAAAACTATTTGGGCCCCCGCCAATGGGTGAGCGAAAAGATGTCTTATCATTTCTTATCTTAAACTGTATGATTTTGTACAAAATGCCAGACGAAGAGAAAAAAAAAAGATTCGAATTAGACAAAGAAGAAACACGGAGGTTGAGAGCACAAGATGAATAGAGAAAAGCTACTGTAGCATGCAAGAAGAATGCGATGAAGAGGAAAGCGCATGACTTCCGTTTTAACGTGCTCTCGTCACTTCCTGCTGACACAAATGCTCTGTCCACTATCTCTCAGGACCACTTAGCGCTGTGGCACTTCCGGGAATTCAACGAGTTGCCGCACGTGTTCGAGCGGCGGATTGCCAAGTCTTATGCACCCGCAGCCGCTTACGTGAAGCGTTTCTACAGCCCTTCGGTAGCAGTGGCGAGCCGAGGAATCGCCTTTATTGCTGGTGCTCTTGTGGGCGTCCTCGTGCTCATTACGGTGAGTCAACAAAAGGGGTTGAGAAGGCGGTAGGAGAAACATGTAGACCATGACGAGAACACTATTATATCTCCACAATGATGTCTCCTTCAATTGTGCACGCCGAAGTTGTAAGTGGTGCAGTAGCATTTGAAAGAAAAAATAGCAGTGCGCCTTCCCTAATTATTTTTTCATGTATACTATATTAGGTGATCGACGACGACGCGTTCTTGTTTCACGTGACTCTGGGCGACCACAACTTGCTCTGGCACCTCGGAGTACTGTCCGCGGTGCGCTACCACTCTGCTTTTTTTAAAATAAGAGGAAAATGAGGGTCTTCTTTTTCGTTTGCAAGTTTTTTTTGGGTTGCTATTCATATTCTCACTCGTTTCTTCCGCAGCTCCCCTTCTTGACACCACACATGTTTTTTTTTCAACGATCATCCGTAGATTTACGCCACGGCCTGGTCCCTGGCGGGCGACGGCCGCGCACCCCCCGAAGTGTTCGACGACGCCGACGGAGCCATGCACCTGGTGGCAGAGCAGACCCACTACTTCCCCGAACAATGGCGGGGCAAATGCGCGTCCCTGAGCGTGCGGGACGAGTTCCTGTCCATTTTCAAGTTCAAAGCCGCCCTGTTTGGAGAAGAGGTCCTGGTGGTGCTGGCGGCGCCCTATCTGCTGATGGTGGCTCTGCCTTCCGCTGCCGAGGATATTCTAGCGTTCATACGGGACTACACGGTGGACGTGGAGGGCATTGGGAGCGTGTGCGGCTTTTCGCTCTTCGATTTCGAACGATTTGGTTAGGACGAGGAGGAGGAGGATGGCGGTGCAATGCTCGAACTTTTTTGTCCGCTTACTCATTCCTTTCCCGTTCGTTGTTCTCCTGTCTACACCTAACAATGCCGCTCTTTTCGTTAGATACCATGTACACTTATCTTTCGTTTGTAATTTCTCTTATCTCGTTCTCTTCCTATCTCTATTCCTGTATACACCTGCTCGCCGCAAATGTACAATTAGGTGACGAACGATTTGCAGCGCCCAAAAAATCACCAACAGCTACTGCCACAACAACCAACGACGAAGACAGCAAGTCAAAGCTTCCTCCCCCGCCGAGGAGGCGCATGCGGTCGGAGCAAGGCAAAATGGAAAAATCCTTCCTGAACTTCAAAATCAACCACCCGGACTGGCAGTGCGGCCCTAGTGGGAACCATTTCATCGAAAAGCTGTGCGCCTTCCAGGAAGACGAAGTCCTGACCCGCCAGGAAGAAGCGGCGCGTCACACTTTGGACAACTTGGCAGCCTCGGCAAGCCTCTTGTCGGCTTCGATGCACCGCCAACAAAACTTGGGTGCTAGTGGCAGCAGCGCCACCCCTGCTGCTGCTGCTGCTGCTGCTGCAACGGGTGAAATGCGGCCGCCGCGGCCTGCCGGGATATATGCGGGTGGCACCAGCAGCAGCAGTGCTTATGCGGGCGGCGGCGGCAGTAGTGTCAACGGCGCACCTGGGCACTTTGCGCCGATTCCCGAGAAGAGCTCTGTCGGAGAAGCAGCAGGTGGCAACGAGAACGAAGAGAGCAGCGGAAGCAGCGTTGGTGGTGGCGGTGGTGGTGGAGTTGGCAGTGGTGGCGACAGGGGTAATGCAGGAGGGCAGCGCCACCGAGGAGGAGGCGTCGACTTGCTGGTGGACCTTGAAGCAGACTTAGGCCTCAGCGCGGTGCTCGCAGCGGTCCAAAATGGCACGCTCCCGTCGCCCCGCGGGGGCGCTGGTGGCGGGTATGGCCAACAGTCCGCGCTGCTGGGGCGCTCGTCTCACCTGTTCGCAGGCGGCGGCGGTGGTGGTGGGATGGGGCGTTCTGCGCTAGGGCGCTCCTCAATGATGCTGCACCAGCATCACCCAGGCGCCAGTTCGAGCAGCACCCTGTTTGGTGCGCCCACCACGCCACGCACTGTCGACTCGATTCTCCAGCAAGCGCTCCGAGAAGAGTCCCAGTCGGTTCTCCTTCGAAGCACCTTGCAACACCACCAGCCGCAGCAGCAGCACGGTTGCAGCAGCCAGCACGGTGGGCCAACCTTCCTCGGCACGTCAAGCATCGGTGGTCTTGGCGGCGGCGATGGCGGTGTTATCAGCAGTAGCTATCGCCCAACAACAACGGCTAAAGGTGCAGAAGCCGAAGCTCAACTGGAAGCTTCTTTTTATTGGCTCGATAAGTTTCGGTCTCAGCAGCAGCCGCAGCAGCAACCAGCGCCAGGCCAACAAGGATACTCACTGCCTTCTCACAACCCGTCTCGCCAACAGCACTTTCAATCACCACCACCACCACCACCATGTGCTTCACCGGTGGTGGCACCACATGTGGAAGACGTTGACAGCGAACCACTGTTGCCCGTCTCTCCACCTCTTCCGGGTGCAAACTCAACGCCAGCAGTGCCGCATCATTCCTCCACAAGCACCACGGTCAACCCACTCGTCGCAGGCAATAATAACAAGGCGCCCTTGTCTCAACCGTTGGTGCAGTTTCCTTTTCCAGGACAACCCATAGCTCCTCCACAGCCAATGGCTACACCGCAGCCACCAGTGTCGGCAGCGGCCTTTTATGAGGAGACCCACCATGAAGATGCTGAAGAAGAAGCTGAGCCGGCATTCGGCGGTGCTTCCAATGAAGAGGAGGACCCTTCGACCTCAGTTTAAAAATGTCAATAGGGAATAGGGCATAGAGACAAATAGGTTCTTCTACAATGCCTGCCTCGCTTCATATTATTCGCCAAAAATCGACGTAGCTATGGCTTTTCTTAATATGAATGGATTTGTTTGGGCTTTCGTTATGCGACGTGGCACTTCCAAAACATTTAAGCATTTAAGGCAAAATTGAAAATTGATTCGGTGATATACACAAACATTTAACACTGGAATAGAACCACAGAAAGAGCACCAAGAGGCCGTTAGTCTAAAATTTTCGTGTGTCTCATATGTCCATTTGTAGTTGCGAGTTATCTGTGTTGCATTTTGCCTCCCGGGTGCTTGGATGCCAGGAGCATATTTTGATTTCGTTGTAGTGTGCAATTCGCCGCGGTTTGAATTGAAGTCGAAGTCGATAGCAAATCCGATGCTCCACATGTCACTCATTTGGCCGGTCAGAAATTAATTACGGCTCTAGGCATAGAACCCCACTACTGACGCCACGGTGTGTGATGCTGTATATAAGCCAGCTCTAAGCTCCCGCTTGGCCACGCGAATCAAACTGGCAACGGTTTGCACGTTTGCACTGATTGGTGGATTGGTCAGACGATCAAACCGCTCAGAAATGTCTCTGTACAGTGCAAAATTCTCCATTGCAGGAAAAAATGGCGTCTTGGTGTTGCTCAAGGCTTAGTTCCAAGGGAACCATGTTCAGAGTGGTAAATCACCTCGCAATAATTTTTCTGTGTCTTACCATTATACGTCCTGGTTGTGTAGCTTTTTCACGTGAGCGTGCGCTTTTATGTATTCCATTACTTAGGTGGACGAAATCAACTTGATGCCGAACATTACAGCGCTTCTCGCTGCTTCAAAAATTCCAACTTTTCCTTACGTCACGGTTGAGGAAGTTCACGCGGCACTGGCGCAGTACGAAACTGTGGGCAACGCTAGCCCTCTAGACCAGGCTATTCGAGCCCGACTTGATCATACTTTAAGGTACGTTTTTTTTTTCAGAAGCTCTCGTAGGCTCACCTGATGCACGAGTGTGCTCAGTTTTGCGAGGTCGTTTCCACGAAATAAGTTTTTTTTTCGGGAAAGGTTGACCTTGCTTGGTTACTTACTTACTTTTCTTTACTACAGGCGTGCTTCAGACCGTGACGGGCGTCTGAACATTAACTCGTTTAGCCGAACGGTGAAAGAAAGCGCGGCAGCTCACACGGCAAGCTTGCACTTTCGGGACGCTTTGCGAAAGCTCGCTTGCTGCCTAGTCCTAGTAGCGCCCTTGTGCTGCGCCATTCTAGCGGGTCTAATGGGGGCGGCGCTAGCGTATTATCAAGGATGGTCGCTTGAAACGGGAGTCTTAGTAGCTCTGGAGGAAGTCTTGTTAACCGATCACGATTTTTCATCGAGCAGTGCCGCCTCCCACGAAGATCTCCTTGAGCTGGACACAACTGCGGCAAAAGCTGGCCTAGCAGTGTGCTCGCTGTGGGGCGTGGCTTTTCTCGGGATGCTGGTTGGGGTCGTAGGTGGGCCTTTGACACACCCAATCCTAGCGCAGCTGAACCTACTGCCCAACGACGGACGAACCCATACTCCTGGTACGAATTCCAAGCCCCGCACCAGACAACACCGCCCCAATATATTCTAATGCATGACTTCTCCTTGCCCTCTTTTCGTATGAGAATGTCACTTTGTTTGTCGATATTTGGGTCCTCAAAAATGGCTGCTCCAAAATCTTGCTGTTGTAACTTTTGCCTCTGTGATGCATTCACTCTTTTTACATGTACCTTTTTCGAAATGAAACACCACACCAGACGTGGTGTGCGGGGTGGATGTGTCGGCAGTGCGAGACCCAGCTCGGCTTGCGCTGCGTTGCAGCCTTCAAACTGCTCGTAAAGTAGAGACCGTAGAAGCGCAGCTGGCGAAAACCCAACACCTGCTCGAAGAGTTGCTAGAAGAGGTTTGAGTGCGTCACTTTACTCAGCTTCATTTTTTCTCTTCTTACTTGAGCATTACGTGCTGGTTTCCACGTATAGGCGAAAAAAATGGCGTGTTTATACTTGAACGGAAACTTTTGCCTCTCTCTCTGATGCGATTGCTCCTGGTTCACTGCAGGTGATGGAGCAGCACGGAAAAGTCATCGCTCGCAGTGGCCGAAAGGCTGCTGCTGCTGCTGCTGCTGGCGCCAGTCATGCTTCCGTGTTGGGTTTATCGCCCACTGCGGCAGCACACGCCACCGTCGACCACTTCTCATCGGGCAATGCTGCGCCGTCAATGCAACTGCCGCGCCAGAACAAAGTGCCAGAGGGTAATGGTTTAGCAACGCAGCAGCAGCAGCAGCAGCAGCAGCTTCAGCTGGAAAGGCGGCGAGTCGCCAGCTTAGAATTCGCAGAAGAAGACGAAGATGACCGCCAGGTGATAGGCGAAGTTGTTTTGGGGAGTGAAGAAAAGAGGGGAAGAGTTGCTATCCATGAAGTACAAGAGAAGAGATAAAATGCTTGGACGTGCGATCTTGCTTGGACGTGCGATCTTGGAGATATTGGTATTTGTGCAATACCTCTTTGCATGCAAAGGAAGCCTTTTTATTTTGCTCGCTTGGTTCTTTTGGTTCATTTCCTTTACCTCTCTGGCCATTCTTTGCTTACTTCCCAGGTGCGCATCACTGCCGGGAACCCTAGCCAGAGCCGGCTGAGAAATAGCGCCCAGCGGCACGAGCCACCTTCAAGCATGTGTTCAACTGCAGATGCGCCATCGCCCCCCTCGTCGTCGTCCTTGGCGTGGTCGTTGAAAGTCGACGAAAGCGGTCGGCGCACGGCTGCGCAAGACACCTTTGGCTTGCACGACCACCCGGAAACGCGGGGTTTTGGCAGCACCGCGCGCCAGGCCAGCGTCAACCGCCCCCCACAGGGGGCAATCAACAGCCGGCAAAACAGCCTGAACCGCCAACAACAGCAACAACAGGGGGGCGTGAACCGCAAAGCCACCCGAAATGGGGGGATAGGTGGAGGTGGAGGCCCGCTCGGGTCATCATTGTAAACAGTGACCCCATGCTTACTGCTTAGTGCTTAGCTCGCCTTTGTTTTCATGGAAGCACTCAGTCCCGCCGACTTGTTCGGAGGAAAGGCGCCAGTTGGAGCCTTAATTGGCCTTCTGGAGCGAATTCGCTAGCGCATTTGCAGCTCAAGTGCATTCTTTATGTGCCTCTGTGACTGCTGTGTACTTGCCTTTCTTTGTTTTTGGGAGAGTATTAACTAGACTAGACTAGGAAGTGGCCCAGGATTATAGTAGCAATTCGACCTGGAGATGTAGTGCTGAACCTTCCTGAACTCCCTTTCCAGTGGCAGCCTTGCTGCGTATCTGGAAATCAAACACGCAAAAAACTGCGAAGCACTGTCACCGTCACGCGTCACCGCACCCTACATAGTACTCCCTACACCATATCATTTCGGTTGTTGTACTATATTAGGATGGTGTTTTGACGTTCCTGTTTCTTTTTCTCGCGACTTTTATTCTGTAACGGTTTGTTCACCCGTGCAGCCCCCGAGAAGTTTGGGCGCTAGGGGAGCCTCTTTGGTGTATAAAAGAGATATTAGGATTCAACCATAAGCTTTTGATAAATGGAGAACTCTGCGCGTTTGAAAGAAGTCTGGGCTAAACTCGATAAGCAAGAGCACGATCAGAAACTTGAAGCGAAGCACTTGTCCGAAGTATGGCTAGCGGTGTCAGACAAACACACAGCAAACGAGCAGGCGCGCGCAGATCTTGAGGCTTCCAAAGCTGCGGCCGGCCTTCATTTCGTAAATCCGCATGTTCCTATTCGCCTCAACGTGGGCGGGCAGCGCTTCGAGACCACGGCTGGCGTGCTCTGCCGCGACGAGTACTCAATTTTGGCAGGTCTATGTCGTGGCGAAGGCACCACGCTAAACGCGCGCTTATCCATGGACGAAGATGTGGTTTGTGATTGTTCCGTTATTTTCTCGCGCTAGTGCATCCCTTCTCCTACTTTTCGACTTTTAGGACCCTCGCACATGTTCAGTCATCCACCACTTCCTATTCATCATTGTCCACCAATCTTTCTGCTGTAGGATGGCCCATATTTTTACCTTGACCGCGACTGGTGGCTCTTTCGACACATCCTCCAGTTTCTACGAACTAGTACCCTGCCAGAAGACCCGCTCTTAGTTGAAGAGCTTCACCACGAAGCCTCCTTTTATCGCCTCGCGCTCCTTCAGCAAGCGGTGAGCGTTGTTTTCTTCGCCGGTTGCTTCGCTGATTATACGCCGGAGGCGCTTGTAATGCCCGTCGTTTGATGCGCAAATGAATAATGTGAATTTATTTTAATTTTCATTGTTATTTTTTTCCCGTGACTTCTGGTAAACAAGGTGGAGCGCCGCCATGCCGCCTATCATTCCCAGCAGCGCGCTGCTGCAGCTCGCCCGCCAGTGGCCACCGCACACTTCGCTGAGACTGAAGCCGTAGGGCTGGGCGCCGCTGCCTCGCTGCAGAGAGGGACCTACCCGAGGCGCAGCGGTGGGAAGCCTGGGCACGACTGTGGCTGCGGTGGGGATTGCGGGGACTGCGGCAGCAACCACGAGAGGCCTCGCGGGTTGCATGGCGCAACAAGGGCCTTGCCCGACCCTTTTGGCTTTTCAGTGATGTCCGGAACAATGGCATCAAGAACACGGCGATAAACCCAGGAGGAGGCCACCTTCGAAGTCGCTGACAAAGTTTAGCGCATTTTCCTTGCGAAAGCAAGGAGATTACTTCGATCGTTCATTTCGGTCGTAGTGCCAGTTTAGTGCCTAGTGCAGTCACGCATCATGCATGATGCATGGTCGTGAGAAACAGTCGCTGTCGCTTTCACTGACTATTAATGATTAATAATTACTGTGCTATGATTTAATGGGGCCGTACATAGAATCTTATCAAGCTCCTTGATACTTCCCTGCTTCCCTGGTGGTTTTGTTTATTAAATAATACATACAGATTCGATTCGATGTGTAAATTCAGATTACGGCATGGGCACGCTCATATCTCATATCGTTTCTTTCTAGTTCCAGTTCTCTATTCTATACTTCCATACAACGCAGCATAACCCAGCAGGTACTTTATTTTGCTTTACTCATCGCACGCAAATGCAATTGCCTGAATGTTCTGCATAACTTAACCCTAGTCCTTACAAATGCGAAAAGCGTGAATGGCGGCGGTTCTTCGACTTCGGTCCTTTCATATGAGGAGCCTGCAAACGGCTGCCCACTGTCAAGTAGCGCGTTTGAGCATAATCTTGAGCTCGGTCAATGACGTCTTTTGCTGGCTCACCTGCAATGGTCAAAGAGCTTAGAAGAACATTCGAGGCTGGTTTTTCATTGAAGTAAGAGCGACCGAGCCTCGTAGTAGTGCCCTTGGAAGTAGTATGTGTGGCAGGAAGTGCGTGCTTAGAGTTCGCATGAAGATTTGGGCGCACTTGCTGAGGTACTCCAGTAAACCCGAAATCGATGGATTCAAAAGACTTAGGAGCGTTGTTTGAGAAAGAAACAAGACCCGAAGATGTCAAGGTATTTGAAGCGACGCTCCCAAGGGAATGTTTCCGTTGAGACTTCTGATGTAGTGTCCTCGCCGTCGCATAAGTACTCACGCTGCCGCCTGAAGAGTCTTGTCTTCTTGTACTCATCGGCCAAGCAGGTGCGCTCGTAGCTCTTCCCGTAAGAGTAGTACTATGAAGCTTTCTTTGCTGTTGTGAAAACTTGGAAGTCTCCTTCAAGCTATCAGCGTAGCGCCGAGCTGCTGCCGCAACCATGTGCGGAGCAGGTTGAGCTTGTGGCAGTGCCATTCCAGCCATGGTCCGTCTTTTCTGAGATGCGCTCTGCGTGCGCATGAAAGTCAATTGGTGGTCGCCCCGCAAACGCTGGCTTGAACTCAGCTCCGACATCGCTTGCGAGGGCTCGAAGGCGTAGCCTGGGAACTGGATGTTGCCTCCTCCGAGGCGTCGCTGCCGCCCATTCCCACTGCGAAGGGTGCTGAAAGGTTGAGTCTTTGATAGTAGGTCAGTGCAGATCGATGCTTCGGGCATCGCTTCGCTGAGGATATCTCTTTGATCAGGAATATTTCGAGGTGTTGGGTTCTCTGGCGGAACAGGACCAAAAATAGAACTCAAGCTCGAAATCATTTTGTCGCTTTGCCGAGAATGCGCTCTTGTTGGGGCTTCAGTACGATTGCCGTCAAGCAAATCTTTTGCCTCCGATTTGTCGCATGCACTTTTATCCCTTGAGCCATATCGTTCGTCATGTTCTGGTGGCATGAAGACTTCCACACGCTCCGAGCTATCATCGCTGTCAAACCCTGAGTTGAATTCGTAATCTTCTCTCGGATCTATATTTGCAGCAATGTTTTCATGAATGCTGCCAAGACCAAATAGTTCTTCTTTCTTTTCTCTCGTTACAAACAAAACCATGCCCTCAGGGCACCATCCAAACACATTCTCACTGTCAACAACTTTGCGACAAAATATCCATCCCTCGGGATCAGGCGGTGGTCCAATGCTCAAGTTTAAACTCCGTTTTGCTGAATACACAACTTCGCCCCGCGTTAGTGACATGACGTCTTTTTCTCCATCTTCAGGCGCCCAATCAAAGACCACAATAAATTTGGATGCCTGCTCTTCATTCAAGTCACCGCTCGTCCCCGCAATGTTTATGTAACTTGGAATAGATGATAGGCGTCTTTTTGGTTGCGGTGATGTTTCTTTCATGTTAGTTTTTTTAGTCAGCGCAGCTCTATCATTATCTTTCACCTGCGCACGAGCAATTTTTTCATCACGGTCTCGTTCCTTCTTTGACTTAAATTGAAACACCTTATCGTCGATAAGAGGATCCGTGTCATTGAGGGCCCAGATTTCGTCTTCACTCCGGAGACCAACTTCTCCCGTGTCAGAGTCAAATTTCACGATTCTGCTCAATAGGCGATTAAGGCACGCGACGTACTCAGAGGCTTCAATTCCAACACAAAATCGGTCAGCAAGTGTGAAAAAGCTGTCTTCAAGACGAGATCGATTCAAAGTAGTGAACCCTTTGGAATCTTGCTGCCAGTCCTGCTTGAATAGGTAAAAACGTACGGTCTCATCTAATGCAGCTCTGCCTAACAAGGCACATGTAATGCGCGAGTGCAGCGCCTTGAATTCAGATTCATCAATCGCGCCAGAATCATCCGAATCCGTTGCCCGCCAAATTGTTCTAAGAAGAAATTGTATCTCTCTGTTAAATCTGAGAGCTTCACGTTTCAACAAATTTGCCGGGGCGTAAAACGCGTTTGTGCAATGAGCAAAACCATCCGGGTCGAAACTGAAAGATTGAATGCAAGTTGAAGTGAGAGGTTAATTATTAACAATATGAGAATGGCAACGAAATGCTTCACAAGGTAAGGTAAGAGAAAAATATGATTGGGAGTTTCTTACTTTTGGCGAAGGACTTGGAAGATGTCATTTGGTCGAAACGCAAAGTATTCCATGGTTTCATGAATCCTACGATAAGAATTGAGAAATAACAAGATTTAAGTTGAACAAATACATCATTGCAAAAAAGTATTACTACGTTGCAGTATTGGCGATGCTACACCTGTCCTTTCGTTCGTGCAACTTGTTCATTCTTTGCTCCTCTCGTAATGCTTCCAAATGCGCAACGTGCGCTGTCATTTCGATGTCGTTCCGACTGTGCCGAGCAGCACTTGCGCGACTCCCAGTCTTTCCGATGCTCACCAAAGTGAGGCGGCGAGACACACGACGGCCGTCGAGCAAGTTCGGTGACGTCGGCGTTGACGGCGATCGTGGCGAGGCTGAAAGTGGGACAGGCGAGGTTGGAACGTTCGAATGTTCTAAAGGAGCAGAATCAACCTTGCTTTGCGCGCTTTTCTCGGCTTTTGCTTTTGCACGGTTGCGCCTCGCGGTCTGAATCGCTGCTAACAAGCCACCTTCTTCCACTGCGTCGGAGGCATCGGGCAAATACCTGGGCTCTCCCGGCCGCAAGTCGTCGTAGAACAGCGGCGGCGACATTTTCACCCGGTGCCTAGTGTTTGACTTGAGGACGCGCAGAGCTTGGCTGATGTCAGCGACCTCATCACCAAGGCAGTGCGTTAGTTTTACCCTGCCTTCTTGTACGGGGGTCTCGTAGACTCCAATCACGTTGCCAAACAGCGTGGCCCGCCGCGTGGGCTTCGAGTCAGCTTCGTAATGGATTTCTTCAGGCTGCCCAACGCTCGACAGCAACGAATGGTGTTCCGCTGTATGGAAAAGGTCTTCATGTTGCTCAGCGCAGTCCGCAAAACGAAGATGCACCGTAACCAGCACAAACCAACGCCACTTGTGTGCGACACGGGCAGAAAGATTCCACCCCACTAAGGATTCAACCATCGCCGAATTGCGGGTCATAAAACCAACTATACCCAATTCATCGTTCTTGTCAAACTTTTGGGCAATGAGGTGGTGCTCCAGCCTAGCTATTTCATCGTCAGAATCGCTCGACAATTCTTCTTCATCGGGTTTGGAAATGAATTTCATGCTGCCATCACTGCTCTCTCCCTCGATCCTGTAACAGCGAAGTAATGAAATATTAGGCTTTCATTTTTCACAATCAAACTACACTACGCAATAAGAGCTCAAATATCGACCCATTTGGCGTTTGAAAACTTACCCTTCATCAACTGGAGTGTCAGTCATGCCAAATGCTTGTTGAAATGCATGAAGTGGACTTGACGATGAAAAATCCTCGTCATCATCAGACAATCCATCAGGAGATAAAATAGAATCCCAGATGCTCGCACGGCGAGCTTTAGAGTCTGACGCTGGGGCTAGGACTGAGCTTCGGCGACGCGAAGAAGATGTTGTGGGTGTGTCGTCTTCCTCACTGGCCTTGCTGCGATAACTGGACCAAGCAGGAGAAGCGCTAGATGGCTCATCGGCATCAACATCCCAAACACGAGACGATTTCTTGCGGATCAATCTCAGCGGCGTGACTGCAGTCGTTGAGACAGGCTCAGGGCGTAATCGATTGGCCATCATGATCCTTCGAACTTTGTAGGCCAGAGTAGGCCTAGGAGATTTTCTTTAAGGGTTTCAGGCGTGCTGTAATAATTGTCTCGCCTGATGCGACAGTGGTGGCTAATCTGTTGGTATAGCCTACCTGTCTACTAAGAGAGCCGACCCTAATTAGTACTTTGCTAGGGATTCACTCTAGATTCGTCCAAGTGCGTCCTGTCGACAGACAATGCCGCTTCACAACATCGCCATTGGATCTATCAAATTGATCGAATCACAACTCAAATGTTGCACAAATTCTATATAACGGATTAATTACAGGGTTGGCCTGGGGTTGGCGCTTTGCGTCCACTTCGAATTTGGCAATAATTTCAATAATTTCTTTCTTGGTCCCTTGGCACTTCACCCAGTTCCATTATTACTTCCACACATTAGAGAGGCGTTAAAAAGCATCCTGAACTGGAGTCACAATCGCAGCGGCCATAACTCATGCGGCTCTAATACTTGGAACCGACAAGCATAAAAATATATCCAACTACTTGGATTTCAAACCACTTTTAAAACCGCATAGCCTCTTGTTTTTGTCCGCATCAACACTCATGGGAG
>Ga0307979_1002293_pt1 | contig 13303 bp, 10 predicted proteins | sample OrgLakmetage1058_FD_201833 | JGI IMG/M metagenome (GOLD analysis project Ga0307979, IMG submission 201833) | Saline water microbial communities from Organic Lake, Antarctica - #1058 | ecosystem: Environmental > Aquatic > Non-marine Saline and Alkaline > Saline | place: Antarctica: Organic Lake...
CACCTGTAGAGTATATCATCATATCATTGCACTTCCTTACTTCCTCAATGAATACTTCTGCCCCGAAACCGTGCATGGCACGGGCACCTGAACTTGTTACTACTTACTTTGGTAGATGATCACTACATACTACATACATATCAAAATTTCTTACGATTTTGATAAGTGGGATTATACTCCTTCTACTGTCGAAATCTAAGGTCCTAAGGTCCTCAATGAAATTAATGTGACTGCTGCAATGCTTAAATTGTTTGAATGCATATTTCAGCAGAGAAGATCATATGCGAACCTTTGTACTTATCGAGTGAAGTATCATGACTTTAAATCGTGCGTACATGTGACAATCAATTTCCGACGACAAGAACATGTACTACTGTAACTAACGATAGTAGTAGTAGTATGCGAACCTGAGACTACTACTAAACAACGATGTAAAATTTGGAAACGATCGAATGCATTGTGCCACCTTCTAAAAATGCAAAGAGTCCGTTGAAAGCTGTGATGTTGCCTGATGTTGTTTTACCTGACGGATACACTCTCGATCCTCGCACGACGAGGCAAAGGGGATTGACGTGTCATCTCGTAGCTCTTGACTTTCCGAAAGCTTTGCACCCTAGAGAGGAGCTGCTGGTACATCATCACCGAACAATGCTGACCCAAAAAGATCAACGAAAATCTATTGGGTCATCAGTTTGCCTGAGCTCTCCTGAGAAGGGTTCTCAAAGAAGTGCTGAATATTTTGATTGCACTGATTCAACGAAGACACTTACCTATGGTCTCATGTATGCGCAGAAGGCCCTTAATTTTTCCAATGCCTGGGTTCGAGGACAAATGGTGCTTGGGAGCGAATACAAAATGAAACAAGACGCCTCAAAGAATATTGATGAATCTTCGCACCATAACGAAACTTCACGGGACCCATTTCAGAGAACTGGTAGATCCGCAGAACAAGCTAGATTGCTCAAGGTGAAACAAAAAGGCCTCATGTGCCGTTTGATCATGATGGACTTTCCTAGAAAACAAATACAAAAGACTGCATTATTGTGTCCTGAGCATGAATACGATAATTGAGGTCGACATTATCCTTCAAACTGATAGTGATTGCCAGAATCTCCTTAGTTTGAGGTTTGGGTTTCATATTTTGGCGTTACTGTAGTTATGGAGTATTATAAAGATAAAAAGCTTGTGTATTAGAAAGATGCAAGGAGCCTGCCTGATGACATCATATCTAGCTAGTAGGGGTTGATATTATATGCTATTGCGAGCAACAGGTGGAGTTGGGTACTTGCTTGTGCTTTGCGTGTTATGTTTACATACAGTAAACTATACTCAGTACTTAGACCCATGGTGGTGTAAGTACTTCTGGAGAAAATGCACTTATGTATTCAGAAGCGCTTTTAATAATAATTGCAATTTGTTTTTCTAACTGTTCGTTACTTCGAGAAGTGCAAAGGAGCAGTTATCAGGTAACAAACTCATGTTCAATTTCTGTCAGCAACATCCTCAATCGCGGGTAGAATTGAATAACTTTATATTGTCGTGTGTAATTTATCTTTATATGATTTTTTTAAAATGAATAGTCGGTTTTGTTTACCAGACGAGCTCGGAATATGTATGCTGATGTTATGAGCTCTCAGCTGTACACAAATTGATGTGATCAATGGATGCATTTGAAGTTTGGTTGTCCTTCATCTACTTGCGACTGTCGTACTCCAAGTGGATTTAATTTACTTCGAAGACTATCTTTCAGTATTGTGAGGCAGCGCGCCGCACGTCCTGGAGTTCGTTATCTCTTTGGTAAAATACAATAAATTTGCCCTCGTCCCGAGGCCCACGGTTCCAAATGCTTGTATTAGTGCGACGCTGCAAAGCAGATAAGTTCTTGCCGCCTTTACCGATGAATCTCCCCACATTTTTTACGTGCACAGTGGCAATCATGGATGATCGGTCTTTAGTTAGATACTCTATCGTCATGCTTTCAGCTTCTCTTGAAATCTTACTTGCAGTCGGTCCTTGAAGCTGACGCTGGCGCAGCTTGAACATGCTCTGAACATCCCCCGATGCCCATGCAAGCATTAGAGGGGTGAGAGGACGTGTCGCCCAGAATGCATGATTGTCCCGATACATGCTGGAGTCCCTGACGCTGTTGATGGCCAACCCGTAGTGCTCAAGGGTGCTGTTCAAGTTTGACATACGGCCTGGATTCGATAAATTCATCCAGCAACTTGTATCGTGAACATTTGTCAGCGTGATGCCAAGCTTGTGATACAATGCGTCTGAATCCATCCGACAGTCATGGACGATCTTTTTGACCTTCTCATCTTCAAGTGGTTTGCGAAGCCAAATAGCAAGAGGGTCATCAGGAGGCAAATCGAGTACATCAAATAAATAGCACATCTCTGGAGTTGCCAACTGCACTAAACTGATTCTCCCGTCACGATTTAGATCAACTCCTTCGGCGTCAAAAGCGAGAATTTCGACACCTGCGAAGACCGCTGCGAGTTCTTGTTCAATTTCGGCATCCATCTCTTTAATTACGCGCGGGGGCTCGTCATTGATATGCAGCCTAGACATCCGGCCCGCCATGCCGCGTACATTGACTTCACCTACCACGGAAGCCATATTCTTTTTTCGCCGAGATTGGGTTCTCGTTCCTGCCGTGATAATCACTCTGAATGATAAGTTTGGAGTGTTGACCTGTCACTTGATTTGAGAGCGTGACGTGGGTCACACTGTCATACTAGATTTTAAAAATATATAGCGCGATCTTGTGATCAAATCTTCAGAACACTCAACTTTCAGTAAACAATGAACGTTTTTAGTTCGTCCGTAAAATATTTACATCCGTGGTGCCCATTGACAGTCCACAAAAAGAAAATTGGGAGTAGGCGTACGCAGCAATGCTGTTCATATCGCAAATCATTGCGCAGCTTTACAGCACTGCTGTTCTCTCTGTTGACCTTTCGAGTACATGAAGAAAACGACCTCCAGCCTCCAGCCATAAAATACGGTAGGTCTTATAATACTTTGGAATTTCAGGGAATTGATACGATAGAAAGTGAGACTTCCTGTTCAAGTACTAGTAGCTGAAGAGCCGATGGACAAGGGTCGTTAAGGTGGAATTGATACGATAGAAAGTGAGACTTCCCGTTCAAGTACTAGTAGCTGAAGAGCTGAAGAGCCAATGGACAAGGGTCGTTAAGGTGTTCCCTGTGCATTGTTATTGCCCAGAATTGGAATTTATATTTGAAGTGGTAACCTCATCAATAAGAGGGCGCTGCAGTACTGCAGTAGAAAGAAGAAAGAAGTTCGGTAACCATCCAAATGACTTCAGCGGGTAGCGCCTGCGATTACCACAGCGGCTAGAAGTTCACCCGCTGGCGATACTAGTGAGACATGAGACATGATGGGCCGGTGCTTGGTAATTGCGCGCTCCAATCGCTGTGCTTGTTCTGATGGCAGTGGCGCCTGCAAACAACGCGGGTAATGAGCTCCCAAGTTGCGGCGTATACGGAGCTAAGGAATTCTCTGGCTTGACGCGCCACTAACATGTTCCCCTATATAATACACAAGAGCGACTTCTTACGTTGGGACTTAGAAAGTGGGTTCTTTACTCTGTTGGCTCCACCTGTAGACCGCGTGTTGGGACCGCTGCCGGGTAACGATGGCGAAGTTGTTTATGATTCGTGGCTGATGGCACGGATGGTGCTCTTGCTGAAGAAAGGTGATCTTTCCTTGTGCAAAAATTGGCGCGATATTTGTCTCCTGGACGTGTCCTCGAATATCATGTCCTCTACACTTGTAGCGCGTATGAGTGAACTGATGAAGACTATTGGCTTTGATGCTCAAGTAGGCTTCAGATGGGATCGTGGCACGATTGATGGCTTATTTACAACCTTCGTTGGCTTTTCCAAGCGCAAGGAACACGGCCTAGAGACATGGGCACTTTTCGTTGATCTCATAAAATCTTTTGATTCAGTCCCGAGAGAAACGCTCTTTGCTGTATTGAGACGATTTGGCCTTCCTGATCACTTTGTCAAAGTACTTATCATACTTCATTATGGACCAAAGGTCAAGATCAAGATCGGTGAGGTGGACTCAGGGATCAAAAGCACTATTGGAGTTCGCCAAGGTTCATGTGAAGGTCTTATACTCCTCCTCGTCATTATGCAGGCCGATATGGAGACGTTGGAATGGCCGGATGGTATATCGAAACCACAGTTCATGACGAGAGAAAACGGGCTAACGTCAGGCGGCGAGAAACCTACACGGGTGCGCGATGCCTTGCCTTTCGAGCTTTGGACATCTCTTTTTGCGGACGAATGTGTGCACTTCTCTTCAACTCCATTGAAGATCTCATTAGAGGCTTTATAACCACATTTTCTCTCATCTTCGAAAGTTTGGTCTCCTCATGCATGTTGGCCGTTGTGGTTTGTGGTACAGCATCAAAAACTGAAGCGATGTATTTTCCATCTCCTCGTCAGAGGTATACGGATGGAAACACGTCTAACTTTCCTGTTGATGATACTGGCTCAATCAGTTTTACCGAAATTTTCAGGTATCTGGGTTCAATTATCCACTATTCGCACACGTCGGATGCTGACGTCGACTATCGGATCTCCAAAGCTTCGGCAGCCTTTGGCGCTTTGAGTAATGTGTTTCGAAATAAACACGTTTCTAATCACCTCAATGGAGAAGTTTACAAAGTTCTTGTCCTGTCTACTTTGCTTTATGGGTGTGAGGTTTGGTCCTTACGAGAAGACTTATTCAACCGACTCCGAAGCTTCCATAAGCGTTGTGCCAGGCGTTGTGCCCGTAGCATGTGCCGTGTCAGCCTTTATCATGCCTTCCATCATCACATTAGTTCAGCCACTCTGTTTCAAAGGCTCAATGTCATGGACCTTGATAGCTACTATCACAATCGGATTCTTCGTTGGGCTGGCCACGTTGCTCGGATGCCATTTCGGCAGCCCTGACATCTCTCGGATGCCCCTCTACTAGGCCTTACAAAAATACGTCAAATATTTGACCCAAATACGTCAATCAATACGTCAATACCGTAAATTGCGTTGTATTAGGGCATATTCCCACTATATGCATGGCAAACGCCGTATAAAGGCGTATATTTGACGACGTGTTTGTGATGACGTCAGCAGAAAAGTCGATACGTCGCGACGTATTTGCCTAATATTCTGGAGAAAATACGTCAGATGTTTTATTGTAGGGACTACCCTCTACAACCAGCCATTTCCCGGAGAATTCCAGAACTGGTTCCCGATTCCCGATGAACCCATAATTTCCTGGAATCTTGGCACCGGGAATTCGGACCGGCCCTGAACATAAAAGGGAGAAAATTCCGGAACTCTATTGCAGCATTCATCTTCTAGCTAGCGCTGCGGAAAATCTCCCCGCGCAACCCCCTCTAGTGATTGGAATTCTCCACCCCATATAAACACTGTACTCCTCTAGGAGTATTTGGGTCATTTGAGTGTCGTGTTTCGAATAAGGAAGAGGATTCGGAGCTGGAAATGCGTGCAGCAGGGGAATTCTGAGTTCTCCAAATGGTCCGACACGATTGACTCTACCAAAACTCTGGAGATGGAGAGGCTACATCAGACGCGCCTGGTGCATTACTAAGGTCGTAGTGAAGTCCTGTATGAACTTCACACCGTGAAGAGTAGTTAGAGTTGAAAGTTTCGTGAGTTCGTGTAGCCTACGAAGAGTTCGAAACGGAGAACTCTTCTTGGGAGCAACGCGGACGATACGAGTCACTAAGTAGAAATGGAATTTCTCGTTAAATTTGAGAGGTTAGCATAGTTAGCGTACGCCTCGGAGCGTTTGAGATGAAAGCTTCGTAACCACGAATTTCACACTCAAAAGAGTTGAGAGCCTCGCAAAGTTCGCGTAGACCTCGAAGCGTTTGATTCGAAGGCGTCGCAACCACGAACTTCACACTTGTGAATTTTAAAGCTGAGAGCTTCGCATAGATCACGTAGACTCGCTCTTCGGGGTATACGCAGTCGACTTGCTCTTAAGGTGGAGGGCCTTGCGAGGGTTTCGAAAAACGCTGGAGGACGACCACGACTAGCGACCGCGGCGTTTGATGGAAGATTTATGGGTTTAGCTCTATGATAGGGAGGGACCGCTAGGCCACAAGCGGCCCGCTTGCATGTTGTTGTTTGTATTTTGAGGGGGGGCTTTTCTATTCACTGCCACTCCGCGGACGAGGAAGGAGTTCCTGTCTCGTCAAAGCCTCTTATGGCTCAGGGGCAGAACAATAGGCGCCTTGTGCGCTGAAAGGCACACTTTGACCTCTGCCGAGTGGACCTCGTGTTCCGCATGTCACGAGCTTCTTTGCTCGCGCGCCTTCCTCTTTATTGTTCTGCGGAGTGCGCAACACCCACAAATACCTCGCTTTTGCAAAATTTCCGAGGAATTTGGCCAATGCCCCTCTCCCTCCTGAATCATTCCGCACTTGCTTTGCTTGCGCAACGCACGCGCATTCCCACTTCTGCCCGCAGCATTGTCTTCTGTGTCATTTGGGTTTGTATTAGTTCGAGTTCGAAGCGTTTCGAATTGCACATTGTGAAATTTCTTATTAGAGTTGAGAGCTTCGTAAAGTTAGCGAACGCCTCGGAGCGATTGAGACGAAGGCTTCGCAACCACGAACTTCACACTCATTAGAGTTGAAAGCTTCGCAAAGCTTGCGTAGACCTTGAAGCGCTTGAGACGAAAGCGTCGCAACCCTATCTTGCGCTTCGCAAAGTTTGCGTAGAACTCGAAGCATTCGAGACGGAAGCTTCGTAACCTTCGGACCTTCGGGCAGACTCCTTGATTGGATTTTTTAAACTCTTGAAAAAAGAAATCCACCAACGAATCCAAATTCTGAAGATCAGAATTCGAACTCGAACTCGAACTAATACAAACCCAAATGACACAGAAGCCAATGCTGCGGGCAGAAGTGTACGCGCGTGCGTTGCGCGCAAGTCAAAATCGTAAAGAGGGTAGTGTGTAGAGGGCAGGAAGCATAACACTTCCACCCCCTTCTAAAGTGGAAACTGTTCATGAAATAATTTTGAAACCGGACTGAAGTCGTTTCTGCGTCTGTTTCTGCATTGAAGAGAGCGCGCCGTTGTTCAGTCTCATGGGCACGCCGCGCCAGGAACCTCCGCTTCTCCTCTGGTGTCGCTCTAGTGTCGCACCGAGGTGGCCGCAGCTGCGGTTTTCCAATGTTGAAAGGCGCTTTCGTAACGAGCTTTAGCCAGCCAGCGCGGTCCTGCGCCAGGGTTGCCCATTTCGAAAAGAATTGTTGCATCATTGCTGACTTCTTTCTTCGGCCCCACGCCTACCAGGCCCGCGGTCTCCACAGCTCTGCTTGCGGACACGACAATACTTGCGGTCGCGTTACCACGCGCGGCCACTGGCGGCACGGCGGCAGTGGCCACGGAAGCGGTGCCACCAGTGGCTATGAACAGACTTGTAACGTAGTAGTTGTAATTTTATCTCAATGTGGATTTATGCCCATGAATTGTTTCTGAAGGTGCAGCGGCTGGTGCGTGCGCTCACCCTCCAGAAGCGCCTGGTGCAGCTGCTTTCGACTAACGACGTGCCTAAGCTCCGCCAGCTCATTGCGGTCGCGCTGCGCAACAGCTGCTCCGTGAGTCGCTTGCTAGACCGGTTGGCAGATGCTATCATAGGCGCCTACAAGCCCAAGGGCGACTTCGTCCGCAAAGACTACGACCTCGCGACCTTGACGATGCGCCTCGGTGGAGGCAAGCTCCTCTTTGCACTGGCCAAGCCGCTGGGGCTGCCTTCGGAGGGAGACTGGTACCGCCACCACTTTCATAAGATCCCGAAGATTGTCGCAAGCCCGAACATGAAGCATACTCACGCACGACCGGAGCGTTGACATGCAGCGCTTGCCGGACCGCCTCTCGGCGGCGACGCAGATGGAGGACATTTTCGAGCGAAACCCTGCGTGGAAGCGTGCGTCGCGACGGCTGAGCACCGGCGCGAACGACCACATCAACGTGCGCAGCACGACTGGGCCCCGCTCTACAGTCGACGTTGACGTGCGGAACTGCTGGGAGGGTGGCCGCGCCGACGCCGTGACCGCTCTCAACGCGCACCCCGCCTACAGCGTTTCGGTGGAGACGTTCATCGACGCGGCAGCCGAGCCGGGAGTCACCATGGTCCGGCCGCGCGGCGTCCTGGTCGGCGTGAAGCTCTCGCCTGAGGAGCTGAACGACGACCGCGAAGTTGGCAATGGCAACGGCTGCGAGAGAGATGACGAGGTGCTCGCGGCGGGCGATGACGCTTCGGCTTCACTTCTGGAAGACGTGCTGGCCGGCGCCGCGAGCCCCTCCGACATTGACGGCCCGACGAACACGATTCTCTTGGGCGGCCACGTGGTTTGCAAGGCGTCGGCGTACTACATCGTGTTCGGCAAGGGCACGCCGAAGTCGAACGACCGCTTGAAGCGGGTCCGCGGCATCGGGCGGGCGCGCACGATGCTCCCAATGATTGACGAGGACGACGAGAGTGACATGCACGGGCTCGTTTGCCCGCTGAACGTCGTGGCAGTCGTCGCTACTGTCGGAGACTGCCAGGCGCTGTGCCTCACCATCGTCGAGGAGCTGCGGTCCGCCGATGGCGTCGAGTCTGAGCTTGCCTTGGCTGAGCTCGCGCAGTCGGGCACCAAAGTGACCTTGCGGCTGGCCGTTGTGTCGGAAGAAGGAGGCGCGCTCCAAGTGAGCGGCCGCGGCGTTCCATTCGCAACGGTCATCGTGGAAGAAGGAGGCGCGCTCCAAGTGAGCGGCCGCGGCGTTCCATTCGCAACGGTCATCGTGGAGGGCGTGGCCGTGAAGCCGCTGACGTATATGAACACGGGCGACTTTGGGGTCTCGTTCGACTTATCTGAACTACGCGCCGTGGCCGCGGAACTTCGGCCTGGAGCAGCCGCCTCGCGCAAGTTTTTGTTCAGGTCAGCACAGCACAAGGACCTCGTGGTGGAAGGGACCATAGGCATGGAGGCTGCGGCAGAGTTGGCGGCTGCGAACGTCAACTGTTTCCTGTGCCCTTATCCGTTTGCAAAAACGCGCACGCAGCAGCACGCAGGCGCCCACATTCTTGACGGGAGCGCCCGTCGCGCGGCCCTCGCGGGGATGCGCGCGGCGATAGCCGGCGAGGCAGCCTCCGGTGGGGCCGCCGACGACCCGGCGGCAGGCGGCCGGGCCGCCGCTGGCGGCATGGCGTCCACCGCCGCAGGCACGCACGTTAGTCTTTGTGGGTGGTGCTGCGCCGCGATCACTGAGGGCAAGTGTTCGACCACCGTGAAAAATTTGGGCAAGACTGGCACGTCGAAGTTCGTGTCGAACTGCCTCCTATTCCCGGGCGCGCAAACGGCGTACGGCGCTGCAATGAAAAGTAACAAGGCGTCGCCTTGCTCGAATGTGCCCATCCTCTGCGGGGAAGCAACGTGTCACGAGCAGAAAACACAGTTTTGGCGCTACAATATCGCCGCGCACTACATCGGTGCACATGGTGGCCTCCGCGTAACACCCTTGATTGTGAACGCGATGAACCACCTCGACAGCAGCGCGCCCGGCGGCCCTCAAGTGGAATCAGCGAAAGCCGCCACTACTTCCGACGTGTTTGACTCGCACTTGGACGCCCGCGCCGTTATCAAGGGCATTGCAAACGAGCACGCCGCCGTCGTCGGCGTGAGTGGCACCAAGCGGCCCTTGACAGCGGTCGCTACGTGAAACCTGAGATAACGCATAACGCAGGCAGCTATTAGATTTGAAAGGTTAAATAAGGGGCTTTTTTGACCCAAAAAGCCAACGGATAAAAATATTTTTGACCTACAGGGTAGCCTATTTAAAATATTTTTGACCTCAAAATCCAACCGACCGACCAGGGGATGATGTCTGAAATTTTTTTTTGTGGTGGCCTCTTGACGGACGGGTCAATTAAATCTTGTAGCTTGTAGCTTGTAGAGTCCTCCTACGGCCTACGGAGCTGAGAGCTGAAGCTCCTAGAGGATATAAAGAAATTCTGCTCCTCTAGGTTCCTTCTGAGTATGGGCTTCGCCCTATTATGCTTTTCTATGGGCATTTCGTGTTATGCTTCAAACAGCAGCAAACAGGCGACTTCTACGTTATTGGCGTATTTGGGTCATTTGTTTGAATGGTAAATACGTATTTGGGTCATTTGCCTTACGTATTCATTGGGCAAGATGATAAGATGATAGAGTGTAGTTGAAAAATTCTAGTTTCTCTACATGAGCAGAGAGGAGGATAATACCAGCAAGTGGAAAATGCGCAATGAGATAATTTCCTACGTGCTTCAAACTAGAGCTGCACTGGGCTCGATGGTGAGAAGCTACAGCGCAATAGGTGCAAGAAGGTATGTGCAGCATTCTGAGTCGTGCTGTGATTACTAGTGCAGCACTGCTGAACATCTGAAATTCAGATCATGACCTAGTGTCGCGCACGACTGCAAATTCCATTGCATTTATCTCAACGTGAGCGTGCATTGCTGAATATGCGTAGCAAAGTCGTTACCGACTTCTCACACACGGTGGTGCTGTTGATAGTCGTGACCTTCGTCGATCAAGGTCGCCTACGGACCTCACACGATGATGCTAATGTTGAGGTTCGCATATGTATAGTAAGACGTTCACATGATGATACTAATGTCGACAGCTCTGCAGCAGAGTTCGCGTGCACCACGAACCATTCAAGACGAACACTCTTGTTCAACATTGTTGAATGACGAGATTAGATGATGAGAAAAAAAATCTGGACCCCGGCTTCGCCGGTAAATTCAACGGACAAATGTCACCGGACAGACGGACGGGCGGGCGGATGGACGGTCGGAACTAGATCTACTAATAAGGTGTGGAGGTCCTCATACGTACTACGTACCTAGAGGAGATAAAACGCTACTAAGTTAGCAAGGATTTCTGCAACAGCTAGCTGTTATAGTACGTGGCTATCCGTGACCTAGTTGTATTGCCTCATTATAGAAGAATATGACCGATGCTACTACTCATGACGTTGTCTCGAAGAGAGCACTAGTATGCCTGGCCATGATAGCAGCCTCCCTTGTCGTAGCTGTCGAACTTCGAAATGGGAGTGGACGCGCGCCGGCCATGACAGAAGCGGCGCTAGTCAACGTTGATTCAAGTTCAAAGGCAGGAATGGTGGCGACGGCTCCGCCCACACCGCGTGCCGCATCCACAAAAGCCGCAACCAACACTGCCGCTGCCGTTGTACCCTTCATTGGTGGCACTTCGGGAAAGCTTTTCACAGGCGCTCCTTTCCGTGAGTTTCCAGCCAGCCGGCTCGTTGGCACGTTTGCCCCACGCCCTGGCGCAGAAGCACTCGCTTGGCCTGCCCCAACGCATTCCAACTGCGTCGACTGGGCCGTGGTCACCACAATCTTTGACCTGAGCCCGGGGATCGAACGTGCATTAGCCCTTGGCGATCATTGGTGCACTGTAGTGGTGGCAGACCGCAAGACGCCAACTCACACCTACGAGCAGCGCGCTAGCCGCGACCCTCGGCTCGTGCTTTTAACCGTGGCGCAGCAAGAAGTGCTCGCGCGACAGTCTCCGTATGTAGCCTCAGTGCCGTGGAACCACTTTGGGCGCAAAAATTTGGGCTACCTGTACGCTGTGCACAAAAAGGCCCGGTTCATTTTCGACTTCGACGACGACAACATACTGTTTGACGCTGCGAGCAGCGGCGACATTAGCAGTGGCAGCAGCAGCAGTAGCGGCAGCAGCGGCCAGTCTGTTGCCGTCGTACCAGTGACGCCAGCCAATGGTGCCGTGGATGAAGTCAACATGGTATCAGCGGAGGTGTCACTGTCTCCGAACGGCCCGTCAGAGGCGCAGCTGCCGGTGTTCAACCCTTACCCTCTCATGGGCAGCACCAACGCAGAAGCATGGCCTCGCGGGTTCCCCCTGGACCACGTTACCCGGCCTGCAACCTGGCAAGCGCCGCGAAGCAGCGGTGGAGCCGGCAGTTTTGCGCGCGTGGGCGTGTGGCAATCCTTGGCCAATCACGACCCAGACGTCGACGCGCTCTTGCGGCTGACGCAGCGCCACAGCCAGTTTGACTTCGCGCCGCAAGCTGCACCGGTTGCGCTTGCCGCAGGGACTTTGGCGCCCTACAACGCGCAGGCGTGCGCCCACGCGCAGGCCGCGCACTGGTTGGCCCTCTTGCCCACCTCGGTGCCCGGGCGGGTCTCCGACATTTGGCGCGGCTACGTAGCGCAGCGCTCGCTCTGGGACGTGGGTTTACGGCTCGGGTTCATGGCCCCCGCGGTGCGGCAAGACCGCTCCCCGCACAGCTTTTTGGCGGACGCTGACGCCGAAGTTGACCTGTACTTCAAGGCTACCAAGCTGGCTGAGCTGCTCGCCTCGTGGCCGGCCCCTGCGGTTGGCAGCAGCAGCAGTGGTGCGAGCGCTGCAAGGCGGCTGGAGCAAATGTACGCAGCGCTGTATGCGCGTGGTTACCTAGAGGAATCGGACGTGGTGGCTTGCCAACTTTGGTTGCAGGCGCTTGCTGACGCAGGTTATGAGTTTCCACCCCTCGTAGACTCGGCTGCTGAGGAAGCCACTGCTGCTCAAGGTGCTGCTCCTGGTACTAGTGCTGCTGCGAATACTGAGGATCAAAATAATCGCAAGCACAAGGATAACGTGGATCCGCAACAGAAGCTGTTGAAAAGCCCTCGTCCACACCTGCGGCAGCACGAACATTCACACAACGGCGACAGCACAAAAAACATTCAAAAGGCGCTAACCTCAGAACCGCCCAAGCTAGATAATTAAGACGTTGATCCCGACGAAAATGATTGCAATCAAGTGAAGTGCCAAGCCAAGTAAGGAAGTCACGGGACACCAAGACACATGGCGCTAGATTTTGTATGAGCTGGTGGATGGGAAACTGTTCATGTGAGAAATTTAATTCGATGGACTTGATTAGGAAATTTAATTCGAGCACCCTACAGATTCTTAATGCCATTGAACTCGAGCTCGAATATAGATGCTAGAGGCCAGTGCTTCTCGCTTGATCAAAGGCAGGCACCCTGGAGGATTGATTGATTTTGGCGGCAGGTACAAGCATTGTCAGCACGATCTTGCCGATCACTAGCGCAAAACCTGTACTCTTCGGGGTATACGCAGTCGACTTGCTCTTAAGGTGGAGGGCCTTGCGAGGGTTTCGAAAAACGCTGGAGGACGACCACGACTAGCGACCGCGGCGTTTGATGGAAGATTTATGGGTTTAGCTCT
>Ga0307979_1002295_pt1 | contig 13299 bp, 17 predicted proteins | sample OrgLakmetage1058_FD_201833 | JGI IMG/M metagenome (GOLD analysis project Ga0307979, IMG submission 201833) | Saline water microbial communities from Organic Lake, Antarctica - #1058 | ecosystem: Environmental > Aquatic > Non-marine Saline and Alkaline > Saline | place: Antarctica: Organic Lake...
CCCCTCTCCCTCCTGAATCATTCCGCACTTGCTTTGTTTGTGCAACGCACGCGCATTCCCACTTCTGCCCGCAGCATTGGCTTCTGTGCCATTTGGGTTTGTATTAGTTCGAGTTCGAGTTCGCTAGTCGTGGTCGTCCTCTAGCGTTTTTCGAAACCCTCGCAAGGCCCTCCACCTTGAGGGCTTCTCTTCTCCTATCTCTAGCTCCTTAATCATTTCGCGTTTCCGCAAAATCCCTGTAAATCTGGTGCACCCTTTCTTATCCTATCTCCAGAAAAAAAATTCAGCATGCCCCTGAAATGGAACCGCCTTTGACTCTTTGGACAAACTGTTCATTTATATTCTTTTTCTCTCATTTCTTTTTTCGTGTTCACCGGCCAGTTGCTTTCAACGCGCTTATCTCTCAGGAGTTGACTGCAAGCCACACCTCAACTCGGCTGTGCTCGTGTAGCCGTCTTTGATGCCCACCTGGGTTCAAGCGATTTCGAAGGCACTCGCCGGCCGCGGACTTGTCCCCTTGGCCGCTGCTGCACCATTGCTGTTGTTGATGCTGTCGCTGCGCTTGTTAGGGGTAGCACCGTTCTTATCTGGGGGGCGCAGAGGGCTCTTCTCGCCCAGCGACGACTGCGACAAGAGGGGAACTTTGGGTTCTGGCACCAGCGGCTCCAGCGATAAGTCGGGCGCCAAGGACGATAGGACCGCGCTTGGCAGGCGGGGCTCTTTGAACCATTCATGCTTCTGCTTCATATCCGTTGTGGGAGTGCCCTCGTCAAAGAGGCCCATGGGATCGAATTCCCCGCTTGAAGAGGTGGCGCTCAGGGGCGAATTGCTTCCTCCCACATTCAGTGCCAAGTGAGGCAGCAGAGAGCCGTCTGACGCACCCCCACTAGCGGCAGTGGTGTTGGCAGTAGCGACCGCTCCGCTGTCGTCAATCCCGTTGCCACCCAGCGACAGGGTCACCGGCCCAAGCGTAGGTGTGTACGTCTTGTTAGCAGCCATGCCACCACCGCCGCCGCCCCGGGCTTGACCGCTGTAGCTGCGCGTGCGGTTGTACAGGGGGTTGTTGTTGTCGTCACCCCCAAAGAGACGTTCCTTTGCGGCGGCTACCTGTAAGAAGGAAGAGTGCGTGAGCGTGCTGGAACAAAAACAATGCACTAAGGCCGCAAAGCAAAGAACAGGCATTGACCAGGAGGAGCTCGGAAAGCAGCAGAGCAAGGCGCAAACTTGAGTCGAGCATACGGGCATATAGAAGTTAGCGTACGTGGAAGGGCAGAGCCTCGACGCTAGACACACAAAAGTGTTTCCAGTTCTTTCTCCCGCACCTTGGCATTCGCACGATCTTTCGCCTCGACGCCGCCGCCGCTGAAGCCCACCGCCAAGTTACCACTCACGCCACTGTTCGTGCCGTGGTCCAAGCTGTGGTTGCGCTTGGGATCCCGCAGCAGGGCGCTCACAAACGCCAGCCGCGAAATTTGAATGCACCGCACGGTCTCGGTGGCCATGTAGGCCGTGAAGTCCGGCAGGTAGGTGCCCTCCTCGAGGGCGAGCGCGTCGGTGGCGAGCACGGACCAAGGCCCCGCTTCGGACCGAAACCCGTCTTTGCCCGCGGCCACTGAGACCTGGGGGTTGACGGCAGCAGTGAGCATGGGGGTGAGTAAGTGAATGAGTGCATGAGAACAGCGGAGGAAGTGGCAGCACTGAGTTGAAGGATTCACGTGTTGCAGCAGAAAGCAACGTCAACAAGAAACCTGCAAATGTGACCACGCATTTGAATAGAGCTTTTGAGCAAAGCAGCAACTGAGCGCAAGAAAACAAGCTAGCTATCATCAATCCACATCCATATATCCATAAGTATGTAAATCATACCTTGCCCGAGAGCACCAGGGTGAGTTGCAGCGCAGGGCGGCCCCGCCTGTAAAGCACGTCTGCGGGTGGGGGCCCCGCAGCCGAGGCCGTGCCGTTGCCCTGGCGCCGCAAGGTAATCGCAGTTTGCCCCTGCATGAAGTCCTTGATGGCGTCGAGGGTCAGGGCCGTCCCGTCTGGCTTTTCCCTAATGTGGTGTTACAGGCAAACAAGTATACGCACATGCAAGGTACACAATCAGAAGGGAAAAGCCCGTGCGCATTTGTTTCGAGCGTGACTTGAAGGCATCCTGAACAACTCCAGAGAGTGGAGTATAATGCATGCAGACACAAATCAATTAATTCCACTGCTCCAACCTGAAGATGGGGTAGTTGGCGTGCAGGTGGGCTGCAATGGCAGAAGCTTCGTCGGGCCCCACCACGTCTTGGTTGAGCTTGGAGTCCAGCAAGTCGAGGCGGCCGTAGTCGAACTCGGCGCGGCTCACCCGGTCCTTGGCCTCCATGTGCACGTAACTGCATGTAGAGCACGAAACACGTGTGCGTTGGGCGATAGAGCAAAAGAAGCAAGAACAGATGTGGAGCAAAACATGGTCCATCTCTGCTTACTGCCCCCTCTCAACTGCCGCCTCCATTCTTTCTCGGACTTTCCCCAAACCCTTTCCCATACCCTCCTCCTCCATCCTTCGCTCATTCTTGTGCAATCTCCCAACCAATCTCACCGGTCCGTCTCGTCAACAATCTCGTCGCCCAAAATCGCTTCCACAATGTCCTCCAGCGTGATGATCCCTTTCACTGTGTACGTGTTGTCGCGGCCGTCGTCGTGCTCCACCACTCCTCGCACCATGGCCAAGTGGCCCCGTCCCAGCTTGAACAAATTGAGCACTTCGCCGAGCTTGCATAGGAGAAAAAATTAGCACACAGACGTTTTGGACAAGGAAAGATGAAAGCAGCAAGCAACACGCAAAAGGAGATAGGCTAAAGAAGAAAAGAAAGTGTCACACAGCCAGCCCTTCCAAACAAACAAACAAACAAACAAACAAACAAACAAACAAACAAACAAACAAACAAACAAACAAATAAAAAAGCTGAACCTTGACAACTTCTATTGATACCAATTCCTCACAGGCACCTACATAAATTCTTTCCACGTATCACACGAAAAAAACTCAACTTATCACACCTGCGCGTCGTCGTCCACTACTTCAAAGGTACGGCCCAAAATTTCTGCGAACCGCTTCACCGGGGTCTCGTCCTCGGGGTCCACGAAAATCAAGTCTTTCACAAAGATGAGGCCAATGATTTCGTCCCTCCCCGACGGCCCGTGCACCGGAATCCGGCTGAAACCCGAGTAAAAGATTTCCCGCAAGAGCTTGAAGGACAAGGTAGCGTTCCACGGCAGCATGAACACTTCCGAGGCTTCCGTCATAACGTCCGCGACCTTCAACCAGGATAATAAAATGTGCGAATTTCGATATAGTTCATGCCAAGACATGGACGCCGGGACGACCAGAGCAGTAGACATGTAGAACGATATAATTATGTATCTCTATTACCCGCATTTCTTGGTACTTGATCGCGCCCGCCATCGCTGCTGCCTGGTCGTGGCTCACCTATTGTTTACACGTACATCATTTAAGGGGAAAATGCACACATGGGGGGATGGCCAATCCAGTAAACCAAGAGGAGAACTACAATATCGAAGGCGATGTAGGATGTGGACTAGACAAAATGGCTGCATTGCACTGTGCCGCACTAGGACATGCTCTCGTGTTCCTAGGTACGTACCACGTTTTCAGCCTCGTGAATGCTCAGCATCGCCAGCAGCTCCCTCGAGTTGTAAATGGTGCCCACCTGATGAACATGGCACGAGGAATATTCAAACAAGAAACAAAAGAAAAAGAAAAAAAAGCATGCAAATCAGACATGATTTAAAATATTCCAACTCCACCAAATGTAGGATCTCCATCATCGACTTTCTGCGAGGCGTGCGTGCGAGGCGCAGGTTAATTACTCCAAAGGTAGCCAACCATTTACCTCCTTGCCGAGGGCCCAATTCAGCACCATGCTTAACGGCTTGGTGAAGACGTACAGTAAGACCATGAACACTTGCACAACCTGGTAAAATGTGAAAGGAAAAAAACAATGACGAGAATAACACGTTGTCTCAAACCAACAAGCATTTTAAGACAAAAATTACTGCATGAAGGCGATTGAATGGGATCGCGGCCTCAATGCATCAGAAGTTCATGAACTCAATCCCTCAGAAGTAAGGAAGGATTTGTGCACGTCCAACGAATGAAATACGCAAATCAAAGCAACAAAAGTAAGCATGGCAAGCACGCTAAAAAACGCAATGAGATGAACAGGCATGCACTTTCGCACTCTGCCACCTCATGTTCCAGATTCCCTCGACGCCTACGCTCCCGAGTTAGATCTTTACCGGTACACAAAGGCTGCCAATTTCCAGTGGGTAGCGCGAGCACGACGACTGGGGCACGATTTCCCCGAAGATGACAATCGCAAAGGTGGACACCAGGAAGCCCGTCATTCCGCCCGTCAAATCCGCCATCAAAATGGACAGCAGCGCATTCACCGCCACGTTGCCCAGCAAGAGAGTGCACAGGAGCAGGTTGCCGTTGGCTAGATTGGAATAGCATACAGGTGTGAATGAAATATCACAGGATGTAGTTTGAGAGGGGGAGCGGGAGAACAAAGGAAAAGTGATGACAACAAAAACGCTAAATCTTTCTCAACTTCACTAGGCCTCCCCTCTATTTCAATTAATTCACCAACGCAACTCTCTTGCGCGCACTCCACATCGACGACGACTACATGTACCTCGAATGGGCATAATGCGCCGGGCGAGTTCTGCTTGCTTCTCATCGCCCGAGCCCACCACAATCTTGAGGCCATTCATGTCCAGCGACAAGAGCCCAAGGGTGAGCCTTGGTATTCATCAAGACGCGCACACACGAACGGGTGCGTTGGGTACCGCCGGAGCGCATGCATTCACAAGATACAGAGGATTGTGTAAGGCGCGTGCAAATGCTCACATGATGACAAATTGTAAACAAGATTGAAAGCTAAACCTCTACGATAATGAGATGTATAGTGATGATAAGAATCAATGCCAATGCCAGGCTAGGCGAAAATTGTGTCTCATAAATTATCTTGTTGCCATTTGCTTTGGATGCCGAAGACACAAAAAGTAGTGTACTAGTTCGCCAAACGAAAGGGAAATAACATAACATGAGAGATATTCCAGGCATCTAGTGAATCGTTTGATGCAACTATCTCACCCCGAGAAGAGGCCGGACAGTCCGACCAAGGCCACGATGACCACATAGGAGAGCCACACTGGAGTAAGTTTGAAGGCAGACTCCTCGGCTTCACAGGGCACTGCAGCTGCATCATCCTCGTCAGCGATGGCACTACGAGCATGTAGCGCAAGGAAGAAAAGAACACTGGCACAGCTGGCTTTGTTCGGGGGTTTCATGCGATGTCTGTGGTAGTCCCCTCCTTAGTGTCACCGAACGAGAGGTCAAACCGCAAACAACAATGAGCGAGAAGCGAGAATCCACTGCACAAAGCACAAACGAGGATCGATCGGCTGTCAAAATCTGCTTGCCCTTTGAGAAGATTCGTTGCTGAAGTACATGGAGGGACTAAATGCACAGACCTGCACAGTAGCACAGTACCACAAATTGAACCTCTTGCCTCTTGCATGGGACAACAGACACACCAATAACCGCACATCACGCAGCCATTGAAATGAAAATCCCGTGCTGACTCAGGCACGACATCGCTTCTCAATCCCGATGTAAATTTATGTGGCCGCACTGGCTGATAGCAGCCTCTAAAGCATATCGACAGCACAAGAAATGCCAGAGTTGAAATTTCACAGAATGTGTTACCTTAGAATAGAATACCAGTAAAATTCTTTTCTTCTTCTGCATCGTCACGTTCCAGCGACGATTGAAGCAAAGCATCACAATGATCTCATGATGCCTCCGGGATAGCTTTAAAAAAGATACGCACTGCATCTCGAATCTGCGCTTTAAGCTGAGGTCACTCAGAAAGCACCGCTCATGGGTCTTCGGCTCATTGTTGGGAATGCGCTGCAGCGCCTGGGCAGTCGAGTCGCCGGCCATTCTGCATTAGACAGCCATGGACAGCACGAAGAGCACCACCATCACCAAATTTTATCGATGGGCCCATCGGCCGAAGTGAACACCGTAGCAGTGTGCTCTTGGCTGATTATCCTCGTAGTCTTCACCGTCGCCTTTGAGCTTGCATTACACTACCTAGACCACCAATTAGACGACGACGACTTCGACGACGGAACAGTTGACAGCAGCCACGGCAACGGTCACTCTTCAACCGGACATGGACCCGGAGGCCACGGACACGGCGGTTCCGGGGAAACTTTGCGTTTCCGGGACCAGCGAAGGCATCGATCGCAAATTTTGCACAAGGTGTTTGCTCATGATTATTTTTTAGGGCACTGAAGCGTTTTCTTGCTACGATATGGCTACTACTGGTGTAGTACGCAACACTTGATCAGTCGCTGTGGTGCTGTGATTTGCGACTCCTGGTCGATCTTACGATGCATTTCCACGAAATGTATACCTTATATACGCACATCATTCAATTGCTTCATGCAGCAAGTTGCTAATGTTCTTTTTCCCTTCGTTGCCATGTATTGTTGTTCTTTTTGTGAATTATTAAAATTGCCACCGTGCCTCAGATGAAGGAAGAGCTCATGGGCATGGGCCTCCTGAGCCTTGGCGTTACTTTCTGCTCCGAAGCCATTGACGTGAGATTTTTACCGATCCTTGTATTTCTCTCCACCTTTCGATTATTCTAGCTTGATCAAGTACGGTCACGTGGTATGCTCCTGTACAGCTACGTAATTTCTTTGCCTTTGTTTGCGAGCTTTCTAATGACAAAGTGACTGGTCTATTTTTTCTTTTGATGAATTTTACTGGTCTAGTTCATTGCGAACTGTGTTGTGCGCGCGACGTGCATGTTTGTTGCATTTGCTTTTGTGCTACTGCCAACGAACAGGTGAGTCACGACGCGAAGTTGCCGTTCGAATGGGCGCACACGTTGCTCTTCGTCGCAGCGCTCGTGCGCTGTGGTGCCGTGGCACTGGGCTTAGTGCACGTGGCTGAAGCCGTATTTTCGGAAGCGCACGCTATGGACAACATGAATTTACACATGCTGCAGGTATGTGGCTGCCGTTGTCATCGGGACCTGTACAACATAAACTAACTTATTTATTTCCTTCCCGTATTTTGTGGTGCACGCACATGAAGTTGCATGCCTGCCATTGACTCATGAGTGTGTATTGGCGCACTTTTTTACATCTGGACTGTGCAGGCACAAACATCAAGGGGTGCTACCACGGGCGCCAATCACGCTGTCGATGCCGCGTTTCTCGAGCGAGCGGAAAGTTTCCAGGCGGCGCGCACCGTATTTTTGCGGGACCAAACTTTGCCGGCTGGGTTCAATTTCCCCATGTACTTGCACCGCGCTCTCTACGGTTTTGTGCTCGATCTGGTGGAGGCGTCGCCAGGCAACTGGGCGGTGGTAAGAACAGGGGAGTGGTCGCGGGCTTTCTCTTGCTTCGAACCTGAACTCTTCGACTCTGAACTTTGATGATCACCGTTCAATACGCATTTGTATGAATCAATTGCTTTAAGGTACCCCAACTCACGATGCGTTGCGCCATCTTCCTTTCTCGCCTTGCTTGTCATTGCTTGTCCTCTTTGCAGGTGGCCGGTCTGGCTCTGGTTAACGCGTTGCGATCGTGGGCGGCTACTGCGGCCGCAGACCCTCACGCAGGGCATGCTGAGGGCCGCGGCATGAGTCACCTGTTCGCGTTTTCCACACCACAAGTGGAACTGGCGGCATTTGCCACATGTGGGTGGCTGCTCTTGGCTATGCAATGGACACTGTTGTACCAAACCCGCAGCGCGTACCGGGCACTCGTGGCGAACGTTCAGAAGAGGAGCAGCAACACTAGCGGCCACAAGAATGACATCAGCAACCATTGGAGTACGGGGTCAATCACAATTGGTGGTACTAGTGGTGGTAGTGCAGCAGAAGTGAAAGAAGAGGTCGAGTTGTCGAGCGATAAACACAGGAGCAGTAGTTCCTTGAAAGGCTCGGCTGTGAATTCGAACAGCATGATGGCGTTGTTTGGCATGGATGGCACGAATGACACGAATGTTGGTGACTCGCCGCCGCGCAACCAACGAAGCGAAGAGCACAAGCACGTCACAGATAAAACTGATGATGAGACTAACGACACAACTGGTAGAGCTTTCGCTCACCCCACCAGCGGTTCAAGGAGCACTAGTACCACGAAAGATTCCTTGAATGTACCAACGATGCAGAGGGTAAACTTGAACCTAACGGACGAGTCTACTGCGCAGCCCGATGAAGAAGTGAAGGCAACGGAAGATGATGGCCATGCACATGGTGCTCATAGCTTTCTGAGGGAAATTGTGTCACCGTCAGTAGAAGAGGTAATACAAGACTGAGAGAGCTTTCCGTCTACAGCATCAACCTTATTTTCAAGCATGAAAATGATTGTCTACTTTCGTGGTAAATAGGTCATGTTTCAAGGTATGCAAACGTAAACTCAAATCCTTTCGTGGCTGTTTTCTAGGCGGAATTGAACCGGCAGTTTCGATTCGCGAAGGAAAAGCGGATCAGTTTTCGTGCTGACCTCAAAAGTGGTGGGCATCAAGCATCTTCGCCTCCGTCTTCTTCTTCTTCGCCTGAAAGCGGCTCTTCATCCGTGCCGCCATGCAAGCCTTCACCTGAAGGAAGCGCCAGCCCTAAAGACGGTGGCAGTTGCAGCAGCATGAGCAACAGTGACTGCAGCACGAACAGCCTCGACAGCAGCACCAGTAGCGATGATGGGGGCGATGGCGACGGACCTGTTACGGCGGCAGACTACGGCTTGGAAGAAGGCGTGTGGGGAGCGGCAGAGAGCAGCACCAATGGCACGAGCACTGGTCCAGATGCTCTGGTGTTTCACATCTCGACACTTCTCTTGCTTGGGTCGCTCTACGTCGCAGCTTTTCTTTTGCGCTACGCCGAGGTCAGCAATACATGTAATACGTATGTGTGCCTTCGCGCTGTCTCGTTTTGGCGCTTCTCTCTTCATGTTCACATGTTTATGCATCTCAGTAATTTCGTTTCTTCTCTCTCTTTTTATACTTCCCGCCTGTGCAGATTTCCTTGGGGTTTGAAGACGAAGATAACGCGATGTGGTTGCGCATTTTGTGTGGCAAAATGTTCAACTTCTTTGCAGCTATGAACACATCGCTGCATTTCGCTGGCCAGTACGTAATGGATGCAGCGTCAAACGCTACTCCCGGCTTTCATTTTAGCTTTCCTCATCGTCACCAGGAATGCTCCTCAGATATTCACGAAGGCCACTTCGGGTTCATGAACACTTCGAGCAACCCTTTGCCTCCGGCGTCTCCTATCGATGCCTTCTTTATTGTTGTCTCCTCTTCCATTCAGCGCGCCTTGAGTGGCGTTCTAGCAGTCGACGAATGGCTTCCGCCCCTTTTGCGTGTCGATTTGGCTCTCGGCCTTTTTGCGCTTTTGCCCCTCGCGTTTGCGTGGCGGGTGCGTTTAGACAATGCGTTGCTATGAATATGCGTATGCGCTTCTTGCAACAGATCCATTTGTTTCTTGTTCAATGTAAGGACAGCTTTCCTTTGGGCTGCACAACTTCGCGCCCTTTCTTCACGCGCATCTTTCGTTCGTCTAAACACCTTGAATTATGACTTGTACTGCTTTTACAGTCGCTCCACGAGTTAGTGGACCGCGCCTCGTTTGCCATTGCCGTGACCGCGGCCAGAGACCATCTCCGGGGCGGCCCCAGCTCGGAGGTAAGGGTGGATAGGGATGGCGTAACAATCGATAGAACAACAAGAGTTTTTTCTTGTTTGTTCTTCACTTCTCTCGAGTGCTCACAATCCTTTTTTTTTCCCTTCCCCTCAATATATACCGTTTGTCCTTTTTCTTGGTCTCGTGACATCCGCTCGACGTCTTCGTTTTTTTTTGTGTGTGTTGCCTTGAAAGATTGACGCCGTGCTGGAGCTTTCCATGGTTTCTGGCTTGGTTTCGGCGGACGTGCGGCGCCGTTTCTTTCAGCGGTTTGGCAAATGCCTCGCTCAACCCATTCCTTTACCTTCCAATGAATCTTCGTCGCCCACCACTCCCAGTGGTGGTGGTCACAATGGCACTATGAGCCGTCGTCGTAATTCCAGAGGATCTAGCGGCTCCAGCAACAGCAACAGCATTGCGTTGGAGGCAGCGGACCGCCAGGACGCGAATTTGCGTGCCATTTTTGACAAGTGCGTGAATTTCATCACTTGTTGGCCGTGTTTAGTGCAGTTTCTGCTTTCGGTACCTACATTTTTTTTGGCATCCTATACCTAATGTCATTTTGTTCTATATTGTTCTTGTTATTGTTGTGTGTTGATTGTCGGCAGGTATGTGCCCTCCGGGTCCGACGAAATGGATCCGTCAGGACTGAAGCAGTTGCTCGAAGACTGCTACGACATCAACAACGCGCACGACGACGACCACCACAAGCACAAGCACAAGCGGCCCAGTGGAAGCAGCTTGCTCGTGGGGCGCTGGGAGCGGGTGTGGGAAAGCATGAACCGAGACTTAAGACGGGGCGTGTCCTACAGGTGCGTGTGTGTGCTGAGAATAAGGAGAAAAGAGAGTTCATTTGAAAGTTTGAAGAGGAGGCCCCTCATGCTGTTGTCTTCTTGTCAAACGTCTGTGCGTTCGATTTCATGCACACTCTTTGAGCTTCCTTCTTGAGAGCACTTTTCCCATTGTTAAGACCATCGTGAGCTATCCTCATTCGTACATTTTTCTCTCTCTCTCATTTACTGTTGTTTCTGCCAGCGATTTCAAGCGGTTTATTCTTCACGGCCGCCACATTGCAATGCATAGCTACCCCCGATACTAATAGTCTCAAGCATTTGGCAGTTCGATTAGGGCATTGAGTTTTGTGCTTGCTCTTTCCATGAATTCCGGAGTTCTCGTTCATTGTTCATTATTCATAAATGGCGCAGTGGTTCTGCCATTTCATACCGGCTCTTCGGGGCTTGTCTCAAAGTAGCCTAGTTTTTTGTCTACTTCAGTCTAGCGTAGTTAATACTTCCCAAATCCCAATTGCAAATACAAAGAAATACCACTGTGAAATGTAGGAAATAGGAGCAAAAAAGAAACCTTCAGAACAAGTCTGACTGGGCTGAGTCCTTTTGCTTAAAGAAATTGTTATCACTAATCATTTACTCTCGAATTGCCCTTCAATCAACAGGCATCAAGAGGTCTGGGAATGGGAGCAGAGTGAGTCAGCTGCTTCACCCGCCGGGTAATAGCCTGGATGATTACAATCAGCATTGGCATATTAGCAGCTCGAAGGATTTGTTTCAGAAATTCAGGCCAGTCGATAAGCATTTCTTTTGGTCTTCCGCATAGGCATTCCCATTCTCACAGAAGGACTATTCTTTGAAAACTTTGGAATAGAAAAGAGGAAGCCCCTCTATGATACTATGCTTTTCAATTTACCTACAGTTTCCTAGCAACACAGTAACATTCCACTTGCACGGCGCATTGCATCTCTACATCGAATTAAGAAAACCGCTTTTGTATTGCGCTTAGAAATTCCCGTATCCGTTCCCGAGTTGCATAATCAGCACACTTGGACATCCACACGTCCAACTACACCAGCTATTCTACCACCCTAGTCGCTCTCTGTCCTTCTCGTTTGCAGAGAACTTTCTCCCCGCATCCCACTGAGGTCTGAACGTCTGAACTCTTCATTTCACGACCCAAAATATTCCGCACTCCAGTGGTATCTAAAGCGCAAGATCATTGTCATCTTATTTTAATCATCTTCTCCTTCATCATTGTCGTCATTGTATGCATGAAATACAAGAAGGAACAGGAACAGGGAAACTGCGCAATGAAGAAGCAGTAACTGACGTCGGAATCCCCTGTTATCTCTCATCTATACAAGTTTTGCGGGTGATTGCGCCATGCAGCTTTCAGAGAACGGGGATAAATGTTCCTGTTGGCTCTCAAATCTGGCTCTTCGTCGGGGCATGTGACAAGATTTGGTAACTCAGTAACTCGCCTGTATGGATTTGAATTGCCCCTATTTCGCAATATTACTACAACTACTCCTGGAAAAAGAAGAAGAACTAAAAAGGCTTTTTTCAAAAAAGCTTTACAGGAAGAGGCCTGGCTTATTGCCAAATAGCCAACGGCATTGTTAGGCCACGAACTTTATTGAAAAAAAAAGAACAGAAATACATTAAAAGTTACTGTTTCTCCGGGGGATTCTCAGCGGTCCGTTTTGCCGAACCATCAGAGGTTAGCATGGCGCCTCAACAAGTCCACGGATGTCTTCATCACTATCTTTGTTTCAAACCTCATCATCACTACCGTCAAGATATTCAACAATATCATCATTTTCATTATCCTCGCCGGCTTCACCATCGTCGACAATCTCGTCGTCATCATCAACGTAGGCCCGACGGATTTAGGATACAGGGGAGGGTTTAATGTAGTTGTAATGGTCCACCGATTTTGTTTCATTCCTGGACGAAATGAAAAAAATCAACAGTTGAAACTAAGTACGTCGTTGAAATGTAGCTCTCCGGGGTGAGAGCGTTTAGTGCGCAAGGTTTGAATACATACTTGCCAAGCTACCTGGACAAATAAAGTTTCTAAAAGTTGTGGTCTTTGCGGACACGTTCGTCGATAAGCCCTATCTGTTAGTGTCCGTGGGATCCCATACTAGGGGTGTGTTTTAACGGTTGTGGCGTTCTCTCTTGTATGTCCACAAAGCGTGCAGTGGAGACCAGCGATTCGACATTCACCGAACGGCGTTTCCGAAATTTAATAAATAAGCATGATTCTTTTGCGCTTATGCGTTCAGGAATGCTCTGAGTGCTAAATTTCTTTAAACCTTTGTGTTTTTGTCCTCTTCTGGTTCATCACCCGTAACTCTTATTTTCACCTTTCAGGCTATCATTTGGCCCCAACGAAGACTTCTTCATACATGTGAGTTGCCGACTGAATTTAATGAAGTATTTCATTTAATTTTTTTTATTGGCTTGAGCATGGAGCTGTTCTTTGCCCCTGCGACCGAGATCTACTGCTAAAAAGCTGCCTCCGGGCACAGTCGAGGCACCTGCGCTTTCCAGTTTTGGAAATTATCAACGACGATCATCGCTTCTACTTGTACCGAGTCTAGCCTTTGAGGTAATAATTGTGTCATTTTTTGCTCAAGCACTGAAATCGCTCAGTCTTGAAAATTGGGGGGGGGGGTGACCACGCCCTGATCATCCTCTCGACATGCGCGGTCACATTCCCGGGTGAT
>Ga0307979_1002299_pt1 | contig 13286 bp, 10 predicted proteins | sample OrgLakmetage1058_FD_201833 | JGI IMG/M metagenome (GOLD analysis project Ga0307979, IMG submission 201833) | Saline water microbial communities from Organic Lake, Antarctica - #1058 | ecosystem: Environmental > Aquatic > Non-marine Saline and Alkaline > Saline | place: Antarctica: Organic Lake...
TAAGCTTTGTCTAATAAATCAATTGCGCCTCATGTGTTGTGATAAGGTAAGATCGGAAGTCTATGCGTATGAAACATGCTACCACGGTGGCGGCCCTGAGCCTCCTCAATGCAAGCCCTTGGTGGAAGGCAACGCCAAGTCAGCGCAAGTGCATTACACTGAAGACGGCGGCGACAAGAGCAGCGAAACTCCGAACATCTGGGCTGTGGCAGCTTCCAATGGCCTCGCGACCGTGACGGCCTGGTTGCAGCGCATCGAGAGCGAACAACTGCCTCACCCAAGAGCTGCGCTCGCGCCACCGGCAACCGTGCACCTCTGGGAAAATGCTTCCGCAGCAGCAATTGAATTTGAGCGCTGGCTAAATGTTCCTCACGCTGGATACGGAACTGTCGAAAGCGATTATGATAGTGCGAGTGAAGTAGTGGAGATGAAGGTTCAACCTTTGACTCCAATACTTGATCCCAGCGCGCGTGCAGCAATATTCAATCACTTAGGTTTTGCACTGCTGGACAAGCATCGTTACGCTGAGTCTGCGCATGCTTTTCATTGCGTGGAAGCAATTCAACGCATCAGCAGCAGTGATGCAACAATTAATGTAGGAAGTGAACTACGAGTTCAGGGCAGTATCCCACATGAATGCAGCCCAGGCTATTCTACAGCTCCAAACCATTCACCCGCCAAAAATCCTGACACCAAAGCATTGATGAATGCAGGTTGCCACAGTCATGGCGCCTCAATTTCTTTTGACGAGTGCCGCGCTGCCACTATCCTCCGTTACGCACTATGTGTAGGGGAATCTTCCGCTGAAGCTGCAGTGGCGCTCGGGCTTGATGATGTTCTCTCTGTCCTTTGCCCTGCGCCAGATCAAGAATCAGACGCAGTATCAAATGAATCAGCAGGTTGGTCTACCGAGATGGCCGGCAATGATGAGCTCGATAGTAGGGCGCCATCGCCACAAAAGAAGATACAAAAGAAAGCCAAGGTTCAAACGATTAAGCCGTTGCTCTTGGTTATGGTGGGAAATGGCTTGTCCAACCGTTTAAGGGCTGTAGCATCGGCAGTTTTGCTCGCGCGCCGCTCACATCGTCGACTTGTGTTGCTTTGGCCCCTGGAAGCTCATTGTCGAGCTCGCTTTAGTGACCTATTTAACGTCACGGCTCTTTCCAGTAGCATTAAGGGTAGCAAAAGAAGGGACGACAGTTATGCCTGCAACAATAGCGACAGTAGCTGCAGAGACGATTGCCTCGGATGTGACAAGAAGAACGTGTCACATGAATTTTCTAACGCCAATTTTGAAGACGAGTTTTATGATGACGACCTTGACGATGGCGATGATGATGCTACGCCTTTAGTGATGCAATTTGTTCTGGACTGTCCTCCGGATGTGGTCGACGACTTCTTTGAATCTTTGGTAATCGCAGGGTCCAAACCAGTGAAGACACACGTATATTCCTTCTGGTTCAGTCCAACGATGGACCTGAAAAGCTTAACCCACACTCTTGATGCCAGAGAAGACATTTCAAGCAGTGAGACCTTGACAGTTGGACCCCGTCGAGCTCACCATGCTTACGCGCGGTCGTCATATTGGCTTGTGTCGAAGCACCACGGCGACACCAGACTCGGTGGTGGCAGCGATTCGCCCATGCGCGCAGTGCTCAAGCACATATTTGCAGCACCCAGCACTGTAGTGCAAGCAACGCTGACCCGAGAACAAGGAAGAGTTGCTTCAGCGCTGAATACGACCTCGATGCTACCATCTCAACCACCTTTGCCGCGGGTGCTGGTGGCTGTTCACATTCGAATGCAGGTTGCACGCTCGTGAATGTTCGACTTGCGCCTAACATTTTTCTTTGATTTTTTTCGATTTTGACAATAATTGATTTGATGAGCGATTTACTGTAGTTAATAACTTCAACTGCCTTCCTTAATTTTTCTTCTCGCGTTCTGCTCACAGGCAAACATGAGCAAGGACGTGCCATCGCCACCTGCACATATGGCCACCGAGATGGAAATGCTTGGCGACTCCGCGCGCTCCACGAGAGAAGCATGCGCGCCGCCCTCGTTTATGGTCGCCATGCGCAAACTGCAAAGCTCTTACCGTGCCAAAGGTTACCAGACAGTCTTTTACATTGCCTCTGACGTGCCCGAAGCAGTAGCTGCATTGCAAGCTGCTTTCGCGCCTGGTATCGTGCTTGGTTACGACGGGCACTTGTGTCGCACCCGTTCTGAGGGCGAGAAGAGCAACAATACGCGCCGCCAAAGCAGGACCAGCAGCAATGATGGTGATGGTGGTAGTGGCAGTAGTGGTAACGAAGAAGACATGACGCGTAGTTCAGCATGCTTGCAACGAGCTCTCGTCGAACAAATCATGCTGACGGATGAAAGAGTGGTAAGCATTGTAAATTGACTTTCACCATTATCAATTATACAGAAACCCCGCATTGATTCTTTTTGCTTTGCACTACACTTTTGGAACATTTGCGCTGCACCATAATAAAGGTTACGCGCGTGATATCGCATTGGTCCACGTTTTCGGAAATCGTTACCCGAGTGGCTCCACTCAGCGCCGTGCCAGCGGTCTCCGGCTGCAGTTACCGACTCGGCGATGTTTTAGCGCAGCCGAAGCGACCACAACTAAGTGATCTGCCATTAGAAGATTCATCTTCAGAGACCTCAGATGGTATTGAGAGTGATGGAAATGGTGGTGAATCAGTGCCCTTAACGGCCTCTGAATCGCTTGCGGCTGAATGTGCAGCGGGCAATTGTGTAGTGGCCTACGCGCTTCCAGTCTGCGAAGAAGAGTGGCTCAAGGAGAAAGCCAGTAGAGACAGCAGTGGCGATAACGAGAAGACGACCAAATCGAGCTCTGAGTCAGTACGAAGTGGTGCGACAAGCAACGAAATGTGGCCAGGCGAGTTTGCAGCGTCCTTTGCTGGAGCACGTGCACTCTCTCAACGGTTAAGGAAAGTGGCCACAAACTCAACTGGAAGCGAGGATGGCAGTGGAAGAGGAAAAGGAAGAAGCAACGATGGTTTTGGGCGCTTTGGTTCACAGTATCCTTTTGCACATTGGCGAATGCGCATTTATCATGCTTGTTCAGAAGACGCCAACATCCCTAATGGACTCTTGAAAGAACTCGCGACAGCAGGCGTGGAACTTGTGAACGTGTCTCCCCTGGACTCACCTCATACTCCTCCTGTCCACTCCAATGATGGCGAAAATGAGGACACAACCGACAACCATGATGACATCAATGATGACCATGATGAAGGCATTGATCGCTTTGTGGCCCGAGGATTGCACTCGGGACTCTTGTCTCGCAGGGACGAAGCAAGTGTGAGCGCGTGGGCGTTGTCTGGCTTAGCATGCCACGCGGTGCGTGCTTATTGTGAACTAAATGTTTCGTGGTGTCATCAGAGCTGTATCAGAATCGTCTACTGCAATGTCATCTTTTGTGGTCGTCTTCTACTTTTTCTCTCATAGATTTGAGTATCTTTTCGTGTTCGTCACTGACTCCTAATTTCTTTTAAAACCTAAAACCGATGATGTTACCTTTAAAAAATACAGGTCCGCGACCATCCACACCACTTCGGAATTGAAAGCGCTTTTCACACGCGTGAATCGTGGCGCGGCCACCGTCAGTCTCCACCATCTCACCACCGATGGGCTGTTGCCAGAGGAGCGCAGCAGGGTTTGCACGGGAGCAATAATCTGACTTCTGCGGCAGCAGCAATGGCAGCAGCAGCAGCAGCATCACCACATCATCATGAGAAATCAAGGAGCTCAGCCACCAATTTGGCAGCGCGGGTTCTGGCTGGAGTCGGCGCATTGGCTTGGCCCCAGTGCCGCGAACTCGGCTTACTATTACACGACAGCTGGGTGCCTGCTCCTCTCCCGTATGGGCCTCCTGCAGATGGTGCCACCTCTCGAAGCAACATAATCAAAGAGAAGCTTGTCGCCAAAGAGGCGTCCAATTGGGTGAATGACATCGGGGACTGGCCTGAGAGTTTAGATGGCAAGGGGGCTCCCTGGCGTTCTGTGGCCAATGAACTCGACCTCAATAGCCCTTTAGGTGAATGTGTCGTGCAACAGCCTTTGCCTTGGCCTCGAGACGCGAGCGGGCTTGAATTCGTAGGCCGCACCGTAAACGCGGACGGAACCTGGCGTGCAGAGGAAGTGTTGGCGCTGCAGCAGCCACGAGAAGACGCACCTCGTAGCTCAGAGACAGTAGAAGGGTACCATGCTTACAGCGTTAAGTATCAATTGGTGCCGTGGTCACCACTGTCGACGTCGCCGCTACCCTTGGCACGGACTGTTAGAAACTCGACAATAAAGCACAGCACAGGTAGCGGCCCTCCTCGAGTGTGGGCAGTGGCGGAAGCACCTGATTGGAGCAGCATTCCTGGTAGCAGCAAAAACAGAAAGAGTGCTCTGCGGATGGTGTCTCCACTCGAAGGCACCGCACTGGATGTAGATTCACCGGTGCATGTCATTGTTGACTGGCGCTTTGACCCTGCTATAGACTTTACCGTTGGTAATGATGGCAACACCAGTGGTATGTGGTACATGTGCGCAGAATTAGTTGGTTCCCAAGATGTAAAAGGCGACAAAGAAGAGGGCACTCCACCCCAAACGAGTAGAATTTCAGAGGAAAGCTCGTTGTCAGAGCAGTGTATCGCAGTTGATGACAGTGCAGGGCCTCGCTTCATGTTCTTATTGCCTCCACCGTTTCTGCCAACCCTGTTTACCCGCAATGACGATGACAACACGAAGAACGTCACGAGCGCTCCTCTACGGTCAACACCGGTGCAATACCATATCGAAGCCTCTTTACGCTTCTATCGCTTGGATGACCTTCAAGTTCGAGATTTAACACCATCACCTTCTTCAGCACCGGCTGCTCAACCGCCACATTTCCAAGAACACGAACTGGCGCGGGTGGGCGTGGGCCTGGTCAAATCTTTGTCGTTGCAATTGGAGAGTTGGAATCGATAAATAATTTGGGCGTATGGAGTGCTTGAGTGATTAGTGTGCTCCTAAAAAGAATTGCCGGCGTCTTAAATAGCTACTCCTGTTAAATAGCTACTCCTGTTCTTCTCTTGGTCTCTTGACCAACCTCAGAATTTAGAACCCGATTAATATTCAAAGGCAAGACCAAGGGCGAGATCTTGGATTATAGTATAATAGGAAGAGCAGCCATGATGCCCCAGCGCTGTTTGCGCCATATGTCCCTTGCTGTTGTTGCTGTTATCGCTAGGTTTAGAAGCGAGCGCCCCACCCAGGAACCCAGCACCTACCCGCCCTCCTAACCCAACCGAAATACCCTGCCGCTTAATACTAGTATTTATATCTGCCCTAATAATTGGCACATTGAGGTGTTGGTAGAGCTGGGAGCTGGGAGTAAAGAAAATACTTGTGGTGAATAATAGTGGCTTTATGGTAAGCGAAGAAAGGGGTGTCCGGTATTGCCATTTTTTTTTTCACGAAGAGCGCCTACATACGCACAGTTTCACGAAGAGACTCCAATGCCCCACCTCCCAGTCCTCCGCTTTCTGGGACCAGAGACGACTGGGCTTGCTGTGGCGCGGAATTGGCGGCAAGCGCTTTGCTGATGCGCTCATTCATGTCACCGCTCGACACCTCCACTTTGCGGCGCAACTCTTCGATGGCTTGCGAAGTCGAGCTCGACATGTTGTTGATCTTCTGCAAGATGGTGGGCAGGGTGGCTTTGTCTCGGACTTTGCCCTGGATCGCGCGGCTCTTCTTGATGGGCATGCACCGCGGCGAGTGGCGCATCAAAAAGGGGGCCACGTGCATCTCCATGCCCGAGTACTGGACCCGGTCCTTGTCCCGCAAGTAAATTTTGAGCCAAATGTACTGCCACATGTTGTGGTCTTGCTTGATGTGGTCGCTGTACCGCACGTTGAACTGCTCGAAGTCTTCCGGCTCGATGTCGCAAATGAAGCAACTGCCTTTCAGGTCTTGTTCCACGAGGTTGCGGTCGGACCGCATCTGGGCAAAAGTGTCAATGATAATACCGCTCACGATGGCGGTAATCACCAGGTTGATGAGGAAGTAGTACAAAAACCCGAACACCGAGCCTTTCGCGCTTGAAATCGGCCCGTCGCTGTCGGTAAACACCAATGGATTGATCACGCCGTAGTCCAAATGCAATCGGAACCAAGACGCGAAGTCGCCCCCGCAATTGCCTTCTGTGATCGCGTCTTCCGCACAGGCGTAATGCTCCTCGAACCCGTACTCAAAGTTGAAGAAGAACGCAAACGCCGCGAAGAGGTAAAGCAAAATGGCCATGAAAAACACCGTCACAATCACCTGGTGAAATGAGATCATGCACATGTCAGTTAAATGTATTCCGGAAGGAGCATTTCAGTGTGAAGCCACAGAAGAAATTTGAAATTCAGCCGAGTTTTGAATATACACTGATTGCTCACCTGATCGATGTTGTAGGTCAAGGACCGAATCACTTTTTGCATGGTTGGCGACATGCGGACCACGTCGAACATGCAAATCACGAACGCCATGGGCGTCACTACGAAACCCACGAAAGACACCACCACGAAGGCCGTGTAATAACTCGCTCGCCAGTCGCCGGTGTAGAAGTGCACCGGCACCAAGAGAGCCGACGGCAGCACGAAGGTCACTTCATGCTCGTCGTCCGCATTGCCACCACTGCCCCGCGATTCCCCAGCACCGGAAGGGTCAGCACCGGTAGAGCCCATGCCGCCACCGGCCACAAGTGCATCCGCAGTCTGAGGCGGCGTAGAGAGAGAGAGACACGAAGAGCAGCCGCATTGGGATTGAATGCAAAGGGAAAGAAAAAGTGAGATATTTAACACTGAAAAAAAAAAAAAATGATAGGCAATAGACATGTGTTCTACTACAGTAGAGAGTGCTATTGACAAACATAAACTCCACGCTAATGAAGTGAAGCATTTAATACCTTCGGGCGGCAGCGCAGGAGGGTGCCCAGTGCTTTGGCAATTCGAATGAGCCACCGCTCACCGCTGTAAAACGTCACCACTCCGTCTTCGTTCTTGGTGCGCGCCGTGCGGACGTTCCGCCAACCCGTGGAAATGATGTACGAGGTGAACAGCAGCAGGGAGGTAATGAAGTGCCACAGTGGCAAGCTCGAGTAGGTGATCTCGCTGGTGCCCTCGATGTCCGTCCCGTCGCTGGAGTACCCCACCCGAAAGAGCAGGAGGGCGTTGATGACCAGGGTTAATATCAGCGCAATCCAGCTCAGCGGCGCAGACTGCTGCCCTATTTCTGCCAAAAACCATTGCACGCCCCCACGGGCCGCCAGCTCCTGCAACATGTACTCGTGCTCCAAGATCTCCACGAGGCCGTCGGACTTGATCAAAAAGTCTTTGATTTTCTCGTCGGGGTTGCTTCGCTTGCTCAAGTTGTCGGGGTACAAGATTTGGTTCCGTTCGTGTTTTACTTCGGGCCGCCACCAACAGCTGGTGACAATTTGCGGCACGGGAAAGTACAGCAGGGAAACTTGGTCGTTTTTGCCTACCACTTCGACACGACCGACCAGAGGCAAGCCGTTTTTGCTGACGCTGACTCGGCGCAATGTGCACAGCTCGCGGTAGTCCCCCTTGAACGCGGGGCCCAGAGCGCCAGAGTCGCCCATGGACTCGATCAAAATGTGCCATTGAATCGCCATCGCGCTGACTTCGGCGACCCGGTTTCGGCTCACGTGCATCGGGCTGGCTTTCTCGAAGCTGCGGCTGAACTCTTGGTGAATCCCGAGCCAATTGGCCGCGCAACCGAACATTACGGACATGTCCCAGTTTTGCACCACGTGGTCCACCACTTCTGAGTCCACGTCGCCCCCCTCCACCACGCTCTGCACGAACGTCACCAACGCTTTCTCCATCTTCAAGCTCATGTTGGTCAAGTCTTCAATGTCGCTGTAAATGTTGCGTGGGGGCTGCCGCAATTGCCGCTCGTAGCGCCAGGCCCTTTTCTTGTCGCCCTGCTGCGGGCGCCATTTTTCGGCTTTTTTGCCGCTGTTGAGCGCTACAAACGCGCGTTTGGCAGCGACCCAGCCGCCATCACGTCCCTCGGTGTCAAACGCATTTGTGCCGACTCCGCTGCGAGCACCGCCAAAGGCACCGCCACCAGAGAATGCAGCTGCAAGATTCTCGTCGTGTTCTTGGTAGCCGCTCATCCCATTGCTGCTTTCGTCCATCTCTGAGCTGTTGCCAGAGACCGAACCCCGCAAGTCGCCGCCGAGGAGCCCTTTGAACGCATGGTTAGCGCCCCCACCGATGTTATTCCCGATATTGCCGATGTTCGTGCTGATATTGCTGAGATGGCCCAATCCGCCGAAGCCGCCAGCGTCAGTGTCGTCATCCAGATTGTTGTCACCGGCGGCACTTTTGTCCACACGCAAGGTGCCTAGCAGGCTCACGAGAGTGGAGGCGTCGTCGGGGTAGCTTACTTCTTCCGCTTTGAAGCCGTTGCGTGCGCCCCCTTGCCCATTGAGCAAACGGGCTTTGATTTTCTTCTCGGCGTGCATCCGCTGCCGGAACAGCATGAAGAGCAAGGCCGGGTCGTTCCCTACCCATTTCGACCCGGGCGCATGGCCTTTTCCAAAGCTCAATGTGTACGAATGGCTCGCGGTGAGATCGCCGAGCACGCTGTCTCCACCGCCGGAGCGACCGCCCGCGCGGCTCATCAGAGCGGTGTCGGTCAAGGAGGTGATCCACAAATCCGCGCTCGCCGTAGTCCAGGTGCGCTTGAAACTCGTCAGGGCGGCGGACTCCTTCGCCTGGGTGCTGGTCTTGGATACGGCGCCTGACGCATCCTCCATCCCAAAACTCGCGCGCCGAGTGGCAGTTGCGCGCTTGGCAGAGGTTTTCTTCTTTTCCGGCGGAGGTGCATCTTGGCGCAGCTGCAGAGCCCCAAAGAACGCAAAGAGCCTTGGTAGGGACGCGCAGACTCCCGCGCGCACCACTGTGAGCTGATTCTGCAAATTGGGCCCCGCGCAGAATTCCTGCATGGTGTCGAGGCACTGCTCCAGCACCGGCATCACGATCCGAAGCTTCGCGAAATCAATCCCTTCGTGCCACGCCACGATTTTGGTACGGCCAAAGGACGCGGCTGCTACGGAGACTCCGTCTCCCGAACCGTTGCTGCTGCCGGCGCCCGCACCTGCACCTTTCTTGCTGCTCCGTTGCGGTTTCTGGGACGCCCACAAGTAGCCCGCCACGGGTGGCGCGTACTTGGCGTTGAAGTCACGGTCTTGCACTAATTTGAACTCCGCGTCGACGCACTCGTACAGGGCGTTGTAAAAAGTGCTCACTTCGCGCACCAGGTTGACAGTTTCGGTCACCCCCGGCTGCACACGCAAGAAATCTTGATGGGCGGTTTGGTGACCCTCCACTGTTCGTAACGAAAAGAAAAACAGAAAGGAGGAACGTTATCAAGAGGGTGGATAGACGGAAAAGAAGGCAGAAAAGATAGACAAGTAAGGAGACAATTTTCAATTCCCTTTTCAAGCAAAAGCATGGCAAAAAAGAAAAATTACCGAGGTTTTGGATGAATTTTAGCACGGCTACCGCCCGCTCTCGCGCCGCTTCCATCGCCGCTAATTGGCCCAAATTCTTGAGGTCCATGTTCGGGTTCAAGAACTCTTTCTGCAAGTCCCGAAGCTGTTGCTGCAAGCTTCGCAGGAAGCCTTCTTCCTTGTGCGACTCCAGCGACGTTTTCTTGGCCACAAAAATCTCGAGAATGCGCCGCTGCGCCTCGTAGTTGCCGCCGTCCAAGAGAGCGTTCGCCAGATAATTCGCTTGGGGCACCATGGCGGCGTAGTACGAGTTGAGCTCCACTCCCGGCTGACGGTGGCCGAGGGATACGAGGGCTAGAATCGCTTCCGGGGCTCCGAGATTGATGAGCGCGCACTGCATGAGCTTGGTCACGAGATCGTCATCGGCCAGAGCAATGCTCAAAGAACTTTTGGGCTTGGCCGAGTGCATCATGTGCTCTTCCTCGATTTCTTGCCGCTTGGAGGCCATCAAGTGCTGCAGCGCCAGTGCCAGGTAAGTGTCGCAGCCCGTGAAGCTTTCCGACAAAAACCCGCACAAATGGTCCAGCAGCTGCACCATATACAGCTTCGACTGCTGGGTGAAAATGTCAAACGCAGCAGTGCGCGCGCGAGTGGCCAGTTGCGTAGTAGCTTGGTCGTACTCTTGCCCTTTGGTCAGCACTGAGGTTGTGCGGCGACGGGTCGACCGAAACGAGGTTTTTCGAGCGGGCACTTGACGCACCGACTCGACCATCGCGGTCGCCGCCGCCCCCACGAAATTCATTGCCGAGTCTTCCAGGTCTTCTTCGTCCACGAAATCGTAGTCCAGCACTTCGAGGGCGTCTTCGACGTTGCGCCCCCCCGTGAGCCGAGACAATTGCACCGCCAAGGGCAGCGGCGGTTGCACCGTGCCATTACCAGCACCCAAACCACCCACCCCACTTATCGGAGACGACGACGACGAAGAACTCAACTCGCTTCCGCCCAGGACGTCACTGCCTGAGGCGTTGGCCCGAATGTAGTTCATGATGCGGCTCCGGATCGTGTCGACGAACACGTCAAAGAACGGGTCTCGGAGAGGGTCCAGCAGGGCTTCTGTGGACACCACAACCAGGCCGGAGGCACTGCTGCTGCTGCTCAGAGCGGACCCAAAGCGCGTGAGTTTGCCGCCAATGGAATCGTCGAAAATTTGGTTCCCTTCCAAGCATTCCATGATCACGTGCACAAAATGGGGGAGGGCTGACTTCACAGCGGCCTGTTAATTTTGTTGTGCGGGGCACACAAAAGCGTTTAATTGGCTATACGGAAGACAAAGAGTAAAGCATAGCGAGTAAGAAAGTATAAAAAGCACTTCACTACAAACGAACCTTTTTCCGGCGCTGCATAATGACGTCTTCGTCTTCGTCGTCCGCGATGCCTTCCGACTCCATTTGCACCACAAACCGTTCGATTTGCCGCTCGGCTTCCCCCACCGAAGCGCTCAAGATGGACTCGGGCGGAATCATCAGTTCTTCGCTGGCGCCAGCGCCGTTGCTGTGGCCAAACCCCCCGCTGTCGTCGCTGCCCCCAATGCGCCGCGACCTCGCCGCCACGAGCGCCTCGAGCACCCCTACCCGGGCGTTTTCCCACTTCTGAATCTTGTCGTGCGCCGCCAGTTTTGAGAGTTGGTGCACGATGCTGCTGGGGTGCCGCGCGCACTTCCACAGCAGCGAACGGTTATTATTGCCGCCACCACCGCCACCGCTGTTGCCCTTGGGGGTGGTATTGCCCTTGTAAGGCATGCCCGCAGAGTGTGACCGGTCGCTGCGCTCTTGCGAGCTATACGCACTCGGTGGAGTGTCGGTGCCACCACGGCCGCCGCCGCCGCCGCCATGACCACCCTCGTCAAAACCGCCGCCTAGTATACCGGTGCTCCCGCGGAGATCGCCGAACGACGGCGGCATCAGAGACCAGGTGCCCGTGAAAAAGTCTTTCAAAAATGGCAGCACCACATCCACCACCACGTTTTCGAAGAGTTCTTCTTCTTCGTACAGGGTGGCGGTCATGGCGCTGGCGGCGGAATCCAACTGGAACCGGTGGAACAACCTCAAGTAATTGTTAAATTCCCCGAACAAATTGACGATGTCCTTTTGGTGGCGCTCTACGAGCATTTCCCCGCGATCTTCCACGTCAGTGCCAACGCTGTCTTCCCCTGCGCCATCACTTCCACTGCTACTGCTGGCATTGGCGCGGGAAAAGTAAGTTCCGTGCATGTACCGCACGAAGCATCCCTTCAGTACAGGGTGATTTAAGCTAATTCCACGCACCATTTCTTGCTCGGAAATGAACAAACTGCACCATTGTTCCACGGCCAAATTGTCGCCTTTCGCCAACATACCCAAAATGTCGACCACTTTTATATGGAACGACAGGTGCGTGTTTTGAGGCAGAGGCTTACAGCGCAAATGAAACGACTTCCATTTGGAAACTGCCTCAAACTTCCGAGGAGGGTTGCGTTTCTTAGTCAGGCGCTCGTATTCCTCAACAACCCGCGACACTTGGTACAAACTGGACACTTCTTCCAATTCTGCGGGCTCGTTGTCGTTGTCGTTGTTGTCGTTACCACCGCCGCCTTCGCCGCCTCGGCTGCTGGCTTCGGATTGGTTGTCGGCGGCTTGGTTTCGCGCCAGCAGGTCCTCGACGCTCGCCTTGTCTAAGTACAAGAAGGCCGCGAGAAGGTGGCCGTCGGTCGCGCCGAGGGTGTCGTTGGACAGGCGCAAGCCTTCTTCCAGGGCCTGCGCCACCAACTCTTGCCTCGCCATGATTGGGCCTGCTTCACTCTCCACCATCGAGGCGAGCAAATCGAGCAAGGCTGACGCTTTCGTCCAGTCTCCGCCTTGAACTCCATCCTTCTGGCCGAATGCCGAGATGGTCGAGTCAGCGGCAGCGGCTTCGTCATCGGCACTCGCGGACCGCACTGCATTGAACAGCAGGGCCACTGTTGCCGTGCACAGAAACCAAGAATCAAGAGAGATGGATGTTGAACGTAGGATTTAGCAAATGATGCCATAAAGGAAGAAACAACTTCATGACGATTGCTTCACATTTCAAGTATTCAGTAAGTGAATGTGCACGAAACGCAAAAAAAAACGACCACCCTTATAGCAACAAGTCGAGCTTTTTTGAAAATTACTGCTTACCGAACGCGCGCACGTGGGATTCTTCCACCATTTTGTTGCCCGCGTCGTTGTCGCGCAGGACTTCGGCCAGCAGCACCACCACTTCACTGCCGTCCCACCACGGCAACAAGTATAGCAACACCTCGAGATAGTTGGGGCGTGACCACAGCAGGTCCGAGTTGCGGGCGTGCGCGTAGCAAAAGTAGAACAGAAACACCAGGCACGCTTTGAGGACTTGCTTCTGCTCCGCGCACAGATTTGCGTCGAACTCTTCTTTCGAGCGGGAATTTCGTACCACGTCCTTCAAGAACTCAAACACCGTTTCGTGCACGCCCGACTCCCCCAGCATTTGTTGGTTCATTTCTTCGACTTTTTCTTCCCGCGGCAGGCCTCGCACCAGTGGGTGCGCTCCATAACCCTCCAACACCATCACCCGCTCCGAGGCCGTGAGCACTTTGGGGGCAGAGGTCACCGCTGCGTCGCTGCCGCTGCTCGCCACGCTGGAGAAAGAGCCTTGCGTGTTACCAGCAGCCGCGGCCGCTGACGACGAAGCTGCCGTTGCGGCAGCTGCT
>Ga0307979_1002300_pt1 | contig 13285 bp, 17 predicted proteins | sample OrgLakmetage1058_FD_201833 | JGI IMG/M metagenome (GOLD analysis project Ga0307979, IMG submission 201833) | Saline water microbial communities from Organic Lake, Antarctica - #1058 | ecosystem: Environmental > Aquatic > Non-marine Saline and Alkaline > Saline | place: Antarctica: Organic Lake...
CCGGCTGCTCTTCCGGAACACGACTGGGCCCGAAACTTCTTGGCGTCGCTCTTTCCTCGTCTTCGCGGTGCTCGTCGACATTTGCACTCTACTACTGAAGTTTTCAGAATTGGTCGGTTGTGATGGTGTTGTAGGCAGGGCAAGCTTTGAAGCTGCCGTTTGATGCGTGCTTGTTAAGCCACTTGTATCAGAAAGAGGCTTATTTTCGAGATCTGGATACTTTGCTGCGTACCTGATACATGTCAAACAACGAAAAAGCACAAAATGAAAACAATAAATGACGTATACTGCACACACTAGAGAGAACACCGTGAGAATGCGTTCACAAGACATATACACATGCTTGCGTGTGGAAGTGGTGCAGATGGGTTAAGTAGTATGGCAACGCCTGGGGTGTCCACCGTATCTCATACGTGTACACTTGTATATTCGTGTGTGTTCATGGTACCAGGCCGAGGTCGACGGGCAAAGCCGAGACGCAGCTTGACGGTCCACGGCTGACGGGTGCTTGTCTATGTACTTCCAGTCTAAGACTTCGGCTTCTGGCTTTCCTCGACCACCTTGCAGGCTATTGCTATTGCTGCTGCTCCCGTAGGAATAAGACGAAGACGACGATAACGAAGAAGAGGATGACGTTGCTTCCGCGCCTTTCAAGTTGCCGTATCCCCATTTCGTCGTGTAGTGGTCGCCGCACCACTGGCAGTGGTAGTTGGTGAAGGTTTGAATGTGCTCCACATGCCGCTTGAAGTCAAACAAGCAGTCCGCCGTCGCGCGCGTAAACCCTAACTTGTGCTGCAACCGACGCACCTGTTTTGCGCGGTCATGTTTTGAATGCCATTATTTTTGAACGGTGAGAGCAGGACTTAGTGCCACTTCGATGTTGCACAGTTGAAGAAAGACTAGTATCTCTCCATATGTAAGTAGGCAGTTACATAAGTGGCTACTGCACATACAACGTACCACTTTTTCGCGGTAGCGAAAAATGTCTTCGTACGCAATGGTGAGGTCGAAGAGGTTTGAGCGCCGCACAAATGCATCTTCCAAAGCTGTAATGACGGCCGGCAAAAAAAAAACATGACTAAATTGGATGTGCATAATATCGGAGCCTTTGCATGCGCTGATGGGAAGTGTATTCAAGCGTTAAGCCGAGTAGCATAATCAATTTTTCACTTTGAAATAAATTTGCATCGTAATCTCCTCACCGATAAACTTTTGGCCAGGCGAGCCTGCGATGTCTCGATAAAACTTGGTGGAGATGCTTTTCAGGTTGTGAGCGGGGTGTCTCAGCAGCAACACTGACGCATCAGGCTTGTATTGATCGATGTAGGTTTGCACATCCACTATGGTATTTACAGTAGCCTAGTACAAAAAGGAAATTCATAACGTGAGGTGCACAGCACACAAGACGGAATCAGGAACTGCTAGTTCGTTTCTGCAAGTCTAGGGTATATCATGACCTAGCATAGCTTTAAATCAAAATTCAATTCGCACCTTCAACAAAATGCAAGTAACTTGCTCGCTGAGGCCCAACTCCGCTGGAGTCGGCGCAGGACGCCCCACCCACAAGTCAACTACTGCCACCGACCCGGGAACTTGCCCGAGCAGAAACAGAAAAGTGGAAGCCCCACTGCTCTGCATACCAATGACCAAAATGCGCACTGGGCGGATCGCTGCCAGCGATGCGATCGAGTCTGGGGCCGCTGGGCCGCCGCCACTTGCGTTCTGTCCCTTGATAGGTCGAAAAGGTCCTTCTTTCCGCGACAACGCGCAGGCTGGGAGCGTGTAGTTCGGTTTCCTGAGCATCACTCCCGCTTTCCCCATCAGGACAGTTGGTTCACTTTGGAGAAGATGGCGCCGGCTGCTCTCGTACAAACTTGCTCTAGCATCGTCAGTAATTCGATGATGCACGGTTGTGTTGTTAACATCAAACACTGGCTGAACTAGATAATTTGTAGCATCGCTGTTCGATGTTCCCACTGGAGGCGCATGCGTCTGGCGAGCATTCAAGTCAACCACGGTCGAAAATAAGGCCGTTGCTGCGACTAGAATACGCATGCTCACGAAGTCTGTGGTCAAACTCAGGCGTAGCGTGGGAAGTTGACGCTAGAAGATTTGTACGCTGCCACTAAAATTTTAAAATGCAAAGCAAAGGGGCTACCATCTAGCTAACTAAATTAGCTTCGCCTGAGGTCATGGAACCTTTCTGCTAAGCTAGCTTGAGGGCTAGATTGAACCCCGGCCGCGTAGTTATACCTCTAGTCAAAGTAGACTAACTTACTAAATTGTAGCTACCAATCCGACGAAAAGTACACGCTAGCTGCGATAACGTGGTTCTAGCAGTTGCAGCGTTCATGCATTTTGCTATTTTGCTGCACAAAACGCTGCAGTGTGGAATTTCCTGGGATTGCAACGCCCTTTTTAGACGTTTTTTTCGGCTTTTCATTCTTTTTTTACATTTTTGGCATGTTTTTTTTTGAGGCGCCAACAAACAGCACGGTTATTTTGTTAGCGCCATGCCGAGGCGTAGCGTGCAGGTGTGCGTGCGCACGCGGCCAACGGCGAACTTCGCACAGGATGAGCTATTTGTCGACCCTTCATCTAATGTGAGTGAATGCCTCAATATTCATGTGCCACTTGATTCTCATCCCCTGTGAAATCGCGGTTTACAATGCTACGCTCACTCCTATTGAGCATCTTGGGTGAACTACAATCATTTTTCCACGTCTCCTCAACATTACAGACCATAGCTGTGAACCAAGACAAGGGCCCACACGAAGCAGTAGATGGTCCTAACAACCAGCAGTCAGCGTACCGCTTTCAGTTTCACCATGTGCTGCACAATACTTCGCAAGTACGTCAAAAAGAGAGAACGAGCAACTATGAGGGCCATATATATGGTGCTCAGTGCAAACTGACAATGCCAGCTTGCGCACTAGAAATCTATTGAATTTCAATTTTGTTTGCTGAAACGCTGCATCTAAACTAAATTCTAACCCTCCCCTCGATGTTACCTAGGAAACGGTGTACGATTCCCTCGCGCGTGATGTGGTGCAGGGAGTCGCCGACGGCATTAACGGTACTATCTATCATAACATCTCTACGCTAGGCAATCGCTGCGTGCTAACTCAAATTGCTCGCAAGGTTACTTTTGATGGCTTCTTTTGCAGTGTGCTAGAGAGCCAAATCATGCTGCTTTTCTCGTCTTGGTCTACTTCAATCTTGGCCTCTTATTTTGTGTTTTATCACTCTTCTCACTTATACCCTATTTTCTTCTCCTCCTCGCGCATGGCGTCGCCTATCATCAAGGCACTATAATGTCGTACGGGCAAACGGGCAGCGGCAAGACCTTTACGATGGTGGGCGACACCTCTAACTTCGTGCATCGGGGCATTGCGCCGCGCGCCTTGGGGCACATTTTCAGGTGTTGATGAGGAATACTACTTATGCTTCTCTCATTTTTTGTTTTGTTTTGTAATTATCCATACCAGTATAAGTAAACGTACCAGTCATGTCTTCTACACTTGAAATGTTTTGGATACATTATTTAGTTGTTCATCCTATTCTCATTTCCTTGTAAGCTTTATTTGTTGGATTTACATTTTTAATACAATTTACTATAAAAGGTATACCCAAATCTAATTTATTGATTGCTTTTTCACGTGTCTTGCTTTCATCCTTTCTAATCTATTAGCGAGGTGAGCATGCGCATGGAGACGCAATTTACGGTCACCTGCACCTACATGGAAATCTACAACGAAAAGATTTTCGACTTGCTCGAGCCCATGGATGGGCCCAGCGACAAGGAAGGGGCCACCGGCGAGTTCACCGTCGCCGAAGACAAAGGGGGGCGAGGCGTGCACGTGCGCGGTTTGACCGAGAAACGGGTCAACTCCGAACAGGAAGCGCTGAACTTGCTCTTTGCGGGCGAACTGGGCCGCACTACGGCGCAACACAAACTGAACCGGCGGAGCAATCGCAGCCACTCCATTTTCACGGTATGCATCCGATGGATGGTGCTTTGTATTCTTGAACTTCTGCATCCTTGAGCAGGCTGCCCACTTGTTTTCCTCTGACCCTTACTTATTTGTTCCTTACTCTCTCCCTTAGACCTTTTTTTCTTTGACTTCTTTGTTTTGTTATGCCAACCCCTATTTCTTTCGACTTGCTCGCGTGTGCTTTGCGTCTCATACAGGTATACGTGGCTCAGCGCAGCAAGAGCGGCGTGTCCGAAAAAGTCCTTCACTCCAAGATGAGCCTGGTGGACCTGGCCGGCAGCGAGCGGCTGAAGAAGACGATGGAAGGCGAAGGCGACGGCGGCGCCGCGCTCGACGACACCCTCAAGAAAGAGTCGATGCACATCAACCAAAGCTTGACCTACTTGGAGCAGTGCGTGGTGGCGCTGAGTCGCCGGTCCCCCACGGGCGCTCCCTCAGGACACGTGCCGTACCGCCAAACGAAACTGACAGCGGTAAACTTGAAGATTGAACTGAAACTTAAAGCTTGCTTTCTTTCGTTTTCTCTTTTGTTTCACGAATCTTCCGTCTCTTTCATTGCTTTATTACTCCCAACTTGTTTCCATTCCCTTCATTGTAAGCCGTCCCCTCCCGACCTATCTCTCTCTCTCTCTCTGATCATGACCTTTATCCTGTGTGCAGGTCCTGAAAGATGCCCTCGGTGGCAACTGCAACACCTTGCTGTGCGCGTGCATTTGGGGCGAGTCCGCGCATTTGGAAGAGACCATCTCCACGCTGCGGCTGGCGTCCCGGATGATGCGAGTGCAAAACCAGAGCTTGGCGGTGGAAGTGACGGACCCCGTGAAACTGGTGAAGAAGCAGGAGCAAACCATCAAAGAGCTGAAGCAAGAGCTCCTGATGCACGATGCCTTGGCGGATCGTGCAGGAGTGCTCTACGATCCATACACCCCCGAACAGCTGGGAGATTTGAAGCAAACACTGGTGAAGTTCCTCTCGTCCAAGGGCAGCGGCGGTGGTGGCGATGGCAACGATGACGACGCTTTGCTCGGGTCCTTTCAGTCCGTGCGCCAGATGCGGGAAACCTGCAAGCTGTTTCGGGAGCTCTACCAGCAGCAAGAAGACCAAACCCGGCGCCTGGTGACGGCAGCGCAAGCGGGCAGCCTCGGGGGCCTTGGGGCGACTTCTCCTGCCGACCTCGAGGCTTTGCTCGGGGCTACCGGCGCTGGTGGAGGCGCAGGAGGCGACGCTGGCCCTACCGTCGGCGACTTGGAAAATGGCGGCGGCGGTGGGTTTGGCCTGGGCATGGCCGATCCGAGTGCACGGCCGGTCGCGCATGAACTCGCAGGTACTATGGGCAGTGGTGGAGGGAGGGCAGGCGGCGGCATGGGCAGCAACTTCAACAACAATGGAGGCGGTGGTGGTGCGCGGGGCACTGGCCGGTCTGGAGGCGGGGGCGTCGGCTGGGGCGGCGCGGGCGCGGTGCCTGAAGACAAAGACGCAGCCTTTTTGGTGTTCAAGAGCGGCGCAGGAAAAGCCACTAATGGCGACATTTTGCGGGCAAACGCGCAAGCCAAGCAACTGAAGGCCAAGTCGAAAGCGTGCGCGGGGGCCATCAACGAGTCGAAACGAGTCATCGATGAGCTCACCTCGGCAATCGAAGAGAAGAAGCAAGCTCGGCTCGCAAATTTGCGGGCGACCATGGGCAGCGGCGGGTGAGTGGTTTCCTTCATTGGTTGGGTATCTTTGCCCTCTGCCACCTCTTTGCAACCCCACGTATTGTCCTTCTTGCATGTTCAACGCGAGATGTTCATGTGTGCGTATATGCGAAGTAAAAATATCCCTCATGAAATACATGCAGCTTGCACTTTCCATTTTCTTTTTTGCTGCGGTGATTCCAAATTTCTTCTTTCATCGAAACAGCTTCAGCGGGCCGGACGGGATGTTGGAAGAAGACGTGGTCGATGAAGAAGAGTTTCGCCTCATGAAAAAAGTTCGCGAGGCCAAGAAGTCGTACCGGGCGGCTTACGAAGACTTGGCCAACATACAGGGGGAAATGGAGTCGGTGGCGAAGGAAACCAGCGCACTGAAAAGCGCCCTCCTGTCGACTTTCGAGGAATGGCACGCGAGCGCCCTAGCCGATGCGCAGCCGCGAGACCCGTTTGGAGACACGCGTGGCGGCGAAGAAGAGCGGTAGGCGCTTCTTTTTTCTTCCTTGTGTAGGGTTGTGCTGTATGGGATGTTGCGTATGCAGGAGGGATTATGGTGCTGTGCAGGAAGAAAATCTTAAGTTCGCTTTTTCAAACTCTCTTTTATTTTCTCGCCTCACCAAAACCACGTCAACTCTTAACCCAATCCTCCATTTCGTTCCCTAATCCACCTTTCACCTCCCCTCCTGCCTCCCCTCCCCCCATTCTTGCTCCTCCTTCCATCATCCCAGGTCTGAGCTCGACGACCAGGAAGCGTTTGAAGCGCTCGAATTGGAGCGCGAAGCGGCGGAGAGGGGTGGGGACTCGGTGCCCTTCTTTCAAGCGCAAAAGACCCAGAGAGCCACGGCCACGCAAAACCATGTCGCCTTGCGGCAAATGCACAAAAACAAACGGAACCACTAGAGCTATGGTCACAGGCATGCCTTTGCATTGGCTAAATCCATAGAATTTACGAAGGGGCTACTCCCCACTCTAGAAAGTCTACCGTCTATTGTAGTCGCGGGAATTATAAGTAGCAGTTCGAAATACGAAATAGGAAATTACCAGAAAGATAAGAAATAGAAATAAACGGAGAAATTCTCAATTCTTATGACTTATGGTTTTTTTTTTTTGAACGCTTGAATTGGAATAGAGCACACAGGGCACGTGGCCTAGGCCTAGCGTTATTATTTACCATCAGAGGGCGTCTCTAAAAATGTATCTCTGTTATCTACATCGCGACATCGAGTTCAAAGTTCAAAATTTTCAGTTAAGCAGTTATTCATGAACAACGAACAACCGCAATTCAAGCGTGCGACGGGCGGGCACAAGCCGCCCCGCTATTTGGTTTCCAATATTTTCGGGCATGTTTTCTCTCATTGCCGTGGATCAGGAGTCAGTGTTTGAATCATTGCCCGTGGACTCCCGAGACATCAGTTGGCCTGTTGGGCTGAATATTTAGCTCCATTAAACGAGCCAGGCCACCACCCACACTTCGGCGCTCTCCTGGCGTGAATAACGGGAAAGACGCCGGGCCTCCCTTTAAGGCCCACGCGGCGGGTAGCCTGGCGGCGGCATGCCCCGCGGCGGGTAGCCGGGCGGCGGCATGCCTGCTGCACCCCCAGGTGGGGGGCCGCCCATGGGAGCACCAGGAGGAAAGCCGGGAGGAGGCATGCCTCGAGGTGGGCCGCCCTACAGGAGAAGAAAGAAGAAGAAGAAGTGAAGGTAGTTGAGACGTATGAAAAGCGTAACAAAACGAAACTAGTGATACGCATATCAAACAACAAATACAGGGCTAATCCCCCCAAAAGGTGAGAGGCAGTAGAATGTCAACTCCAGTAATTCCTCAGCCAAACAGACACGCACCATCATGGGCGGGTACCCAGGCGGAGGCATTCCCGCGCCTCGGCCCATCGGAGCTGCCGAAATGCTCGGCTGCATCAGACCCCCCGCAGGGCCCCCCACGCCCCGCACGGGGCCCGCGAGCCCCGCCGGCGCCATCCCCAGGGGCGCCGCGGGTAAGCCTCGCCCCGCCGCTTTCCCAATCCCCGGCCCGCCGGGCATTTCTTTGCCTTCGTTGTCCGGTGGGGGCGGCCCTTCTACGCTCAACGACACTACGGATTCGCCACGGACCAACACCAGCCCCAGGGTGCGCTTTTCTTCCCGCTCCTCGGTTTTGTCAGCCCCTATTCACAAAAGACAAAAGCAGTGAGAGAAATAGTACGCATTAAGCTCGATAGTCCCGTGTAGATCAAGTGATAATCATCAAGAGTAGATATAGGGTCGGAGAAGAGGACAGAGGTGTCGCACCTTTCTTGGCCTTGATTTTGCGGTATTCCTCGCAGTCACCCATCACCAAGTTCATGTGCTTGTCAAAGGCCATGAAGGTCCCCACCAAAGTCCGGCTATAGCAAAGGAAAACAACGTGGACACCAGAGCAAAAAGCAAGTGGAGAAGAGATTGGATAAAACAGTGTAAGGGGCAGCGAGTGACTTCAGCTGTGTACGGCATAGGCTTCATACAAGGACAGACTTCCGCGAAGGATAGAACGAACCTATCCTGGATAGTGACCCGCATACGGTAGTTCACGTAGTGCAGCATCTTGCTGCTCTTGGCCATCTACAAGGACGCGCACAAAGAGAAGAGACCCGAAGTACACTATAAGGAAAGGAAAGGCTCTACTGCGTCTGCTAATGCGACAGACTCTACGGTAAGTCAATGAGAGGGAAAAGATCCAAATAGTTTCAACGCAAACCTTGATGAGAAGCATATTTAATCTATACTATGCCTACTCTCAGATCTGTTTCTCGTACCGCCATGTTGACTGCCTTGCACTGCGACGGCGAGCAGTATGCAGTGGGTTGGCTATACTTTTGGTCTGGTGTGGTCGCAGAAAAAAGAGAGACTCGTGCACAGTGTACTGTAGGGATTATGTTTACGGGGATGAAAACCACGTATTTTTGGCCAGAAATTCGTTGTTCGCGCACTATTCGACGAAATGGCCACTCCGATTCCAGCTTTCTGACTCCTCATCTTCGGACGTCTGCGCTTGTCTAACGTTCTCATTTCTTCTCTTTTGTTGGCAACAACAACACAAGACTTGATGGATGAACTAGTTGCGATGGGCTTTGGCCAGGAGGTATTTAGTTGAAATTTGATGGCACGTGAACAAGTTGAGTTGATTTCTAAGCTCTTGAACCGTTGCTTCCGACACAAGTGTGAGAGGAGCTCAGTGAAAGGTTGAGAGAGCTTGTTCAAGCTATCATGCAGCCATCGACTTTCAATTCTAACTGCATGGTCTAGTAGCAATTGCAGAAAATTACATTCAATTTATTTTAGCGCACATTAAACGATTGCATTATGGTGCTGTTATCATCTGCAGGCGGCGCGCACGGCTCTCAGCATGAACAACCAAAACTTCGACAACGCACTCACCATGCTTCTCTCGCAAGCAAGCCAAGAACAGGCAAGTTCCGAGCAAACGTCATCGAGCTCAGACGATGTCTTCTTTCTGCTAGTACTCGTGTTGTACTTTTGCAGAACCTTCTTGAGATAGTACCTAGACTAACGTTGCTTTCAAAGCAACACCACTTACTCGTACATGTGCCTCAGTGTTCCCTCTTGTACTTCAAACCGCACAGGCTTTGAACTTCCCTGTGGCTACAGCAACGCCGGGGCTTCCACCTCCTGTGACGCAGCCTGCAGTTGACGTGCACAATTTGGCGCCGCTTCAACAGCCGGTGCCGCAGCCGCCATCAGGAGGAAACTCAGATGCAGCAGCGGCACACCCACCTACCAGCATAAGTGCATATCCCGAAAGCCCAGGAGCCAGGGATGCACGGGACCCCGCGTTTGAAACTCTGGCCGGGGGCTTGGCAGCGGATCGCCCCGCAGTGAATGCGCTCGTGGAGTTGGTGGATAAACTGCTCGCGAACCCCGACGACCAGGTAATGGATCTGAATCCGAACCACATGCGTTAAATTAGGGCTCCCTTTCTTCTTGTGTTCGTTTTCGTGTTTTTATTGATTGGTGATTCGTTGGATTTACTTTCCTTTTACGCGTGGTGTGCTGTGCACGTTATTGCCGCTATGCAGACGATCTCGGTGCTTCTCTTGAAAGGGAAATGGGCTCCTATTAAGGCAGCAGCATGTGACGCTGGGTTGACTTTCTTACAGCATTTAGGCTATGCCTTGCGGAGTGGGTTTTGGTGCCTTTCCGCGGACGCAGCTGCGGCCAAGAGTGGAGTGGGCTCCGCCCAAAAGACCTGGCTCGCCGCACGCGGCGCCCTCGGTCGAGCCATGGGCGACGAGCTTTACCTCCTCGCCGAAAGCCTCGCTGAATCCAAGTAGGTGTTTATAAGCGTGACAAAACTTCAAAACGTACCAATTTGGCTCGTTTCTTTCGAAAACTCTCTCTCTCTCTTATGCCATCCACTTTTTCTGTTTGTTCTGCGGATGACCTACCCCCATAGAGCTGCGGCCGTGAGTGCTGCCGTAGCAGCGAGGCACGCCATGCGCTCCAAGCCTGCCAAAGCTGAGCCCGAGCCGCCTGCCCCCTGTACCAGGCTCGTGTTCCACCCCAAAGGCTCCACTCCGGTGCAGCCGTTGAAAGAAGTGCTGGAAAGACGGTTCGCACCCGATGACCTCTTGAGCGACGCGGTATTTACCGCAACAACTTTGCATCGAGCTTGGTCGCTTCTCAGATGTTTCTGTATTTGCACTTATTATATATATATTCATTCACCCGAGGTTATGATGCCTATTCTCAACCTTTCTCTCTTTCTTTCTCTTAAACTCACATCTCTACTGATCTCTCACAATCTCTTCCGCGTGCACTTTTTCTTTCGCCCCAGGTGCATTTCTTAGGTTCCCTGCCGGAAGAGTCCTCGGTGGTCGAAGGCTCCCACTCGTGGGAATTAATAGCATCTGGCCACGACGCGCCGTTTTGGTGGTGCCACGGTTTAGAGATTGTCGACGTGACGATGCGGCCGGAGCGGGTGCTGACCATTGCCGACGCGCGGCGCACTTTGCAGGTGTGCACACGTGTCTATGCATGAGCCATTGAAGATTAGGAAATTTTTAGAGGATATATTGGAAGACGACTAGAAGAGCGAGAAATATTTTGAGTCGGGCAGTAGCGCTAGGGTGGGGAAATGAACTTAACAACTTGACAAAAAAAAGTGCTGTGAACTATTCGACGTAGCCGTTATATCTTGTATGTAACCTTTTTTTCTCCTTTTTTGTAGACATTTCTTCTGACTTCTGACTTCATTGGATCTACAGGGTCTCGAGCTTTGGCCCTCAGCACAGCTCGCGATCCGTCCTTTACCTCTCGGTGCAGACCAGCCCTCCTCTCCAACAGCTCCTGCCGTCTGCCGAAACGGCACCGCCGCCAGCACCACCAGTAGCGGCACGAGCTTCAGCGGAGGTCAAACGGCAGGCCCCAGACCAACTCCCGCGGACGTGTTGAAGAGTGTTGTCGGGCGCCCCACCAAAGGCGTGACAGGAGCTTCAGGCAATGGCAGTGGTGGCAGTGGTAGCGCTGGAGCTCCGCAGGTGCGGTCCCACTATAACGTGCAAGCCTCAGCTGCGGCTGCGGCGGAAGCGCGTTTCGCCGCCGCAGCTGCCAACAAACCAACGGCTAGTAAGTTAACGCCCAAGAGTTCCAATAATTCAACGGAGAAGAAGTCCGCTTCAATCGTTGCGCCACCATCGGCAGGACAGTCACCACCCGTAGTGGCAGCTACTGCAGGGACTTCTGTTCCTAGCTCTGGGACTGCGGTGGCCAGCGGATTTCCCGGCTGGGGCGCGCCTCCTGCTAATTCCTCCTCTTCTTTTTCCTCAGCTGCTGCCTCATCAACTTCAACTTCAGCTGCTCCTGCTCCACCACCCGCAAGTGGGGAAGCCTTAGCTGCGCTCATGGCCATGGGGTTTGGGGAAGCAGCCGCCCGAAAGGCCTTGGCCGATGCCGGCGGCAACCAAGAGCGCGCGGTGGATATGTTACTGGGATGACAAGCATGGATAGTCCTTAAATTTGAATATTAAAGATAGCCTTAAATTTGCATATAAAAGATAGTCGAAGGCTTCTCAATGCCGGCATTAGCACCTATTGCCTTGTTCCTGGTAACTCCACCCCTTTACTGGCCGTTTATTAAATTTTATTATCAAAAAATGAGCGAATGCCGGGGAGTGCTGGGTGGCGGATGTCGGTTGTCCTGTATGGGCGTATCGCCCGCTCTCTTAGTCACGTTAGTACGGCAAGGGTCGAACCACCCTCACAGGGGAAAGTTCCTCAATATTCAATAACTCTCACCACGCACCACCCACATGCATTAACATCAGGCATCAAGCCCGCACTACATCCTCAGCTTGCGCAGCGGTTGCGCACTTGCCGTTCTGTGATGCATCTCAGGTTTTCACTGGGCCCCATTGATGAGGTATTTCAATTCACAACCCAACGGAGTTCTTGTAAACAGTTCCAAATCCGCAATGTACAACACGAACTCGAAGTAATACAAACCCAGGTGACACAGAAGCCAGTGCTGCGGGCAGAAGTGGGAATGCGCGCGCGTTGCGCAAACAAAACAAGTGCGGAATGATTCAGGAGGGAGAAGGGCATTGGCCAAAGTCCTCGGAAAATTTGCAAAAAGCGAGGTATTTGTGGGTGTTGCGCACTCCGCAGAACGACAAAGAGGAAGGCGCGCGAGCAAAGAAGCTCGTGACATGCGGAACACGAACACGAGGTCCACTCGGCAGAGGTCAAAGTGTGCCTTTCAGCGCGCAAGGCGCCTATTGTTCTGCCCCTGAGCCATAGGGGGCCGCTTCTAGCCTAGCGGCCCCTCCCAACAGATTTACCATAGGTGGCGGAGCACAGTAGGCCTGTGCTCGTAGCGCTCTTGTTCGCAGCGCCGAGATGCCTGTAATCAGTGCCCCGTGTAGTGCCCGTGGCCCACTTTCTATTTACGATTTACGCGCGTACACTTCTGCCCGCAACATTGGCTTCTGTGTCATTTGGGTTTGTATTAGTTCGAGGTCGAGTTCGCGCGTGTCCCTTTTTGTGCCCGTCGTCTACATTTTCTCATTTACTGCACATGTACAATAGGGCTGTACGGAGAATACAGTTGGGACAAAAATAAAAGCGAACACGAACCACGAACGAACAAACAAAACTTGGAACTGCGGGTACGGGTACGGTATCGCACGCGCGTACAGTTCTGCCCGCAGCATTGGCTTCTGTGTCATTTGGGTTTGTACTAGTTCGAGTTCGAGTTCGGTATCTACGGTATATATAGTATATTCCATAGTTGGATTTAGGGTTAGTAAAATTAAGTATTACTTATGTATGCAAACTTTCGGTACCAAGTAAGTAATTTTATAAGTAAAGAAGTAACAGATTTATCCGCTTTTTCCAGAAAATGGGACTTTGAAAAACAGATAACCCAATATTAGTACTTTTTCGCTCTAATATAGGGTATTTGCCACTGTATATACCGTACTTACTTATTCATGAACTTATCGAACTCGAACTAATACAAACCCAAATGGCACAGAAGCCAATGCTGCGGGCAGAAGTGGGAATGCGCGTGCGTTGCGCAAACAAAGCAAGTGCGGAATGATTCAGGAGGGA
>Ga0307979_1002302_pt1 | contig 13280 bp, 9 predicted proteins | sample OrgLakmetage1058_FD_201833 | JGI IMG/M metagenome (GOLD analysis project Ga0307979, IMG submission 201833) | Saline water microbial communities from Organic Lake, Antarctica - #1058 | ecosystem: Environmental > Aquatic > Non-marine Saline and Alkaline > Saline | place: Antarctica: Organic Lake...
TTTATGTACCTACTACAGTACTGTAGTACAGATTTGTTGTACATGTGCGGATGTGCAGTAAACAAAACACCAGGCGGACCACGGGCACAAGAAGGGACACGCACCACGGGCAATACAAGGGCACTCATCCGCGGGCATCTCAAGGCCGCGCACTGAGGTGCTAAGAACACGCGCCAACACATTGCTCCGAAGCCGCGCATCGCGCGGGCACCCGAACTTGTAACAAACAAACGAGCAACTACAAGTCTACAAGCACTCGAATAAACAAAAAAAGTCATATCGGTCGTGTGAAAGAATGTTGCTCGTTTCTTCATCTCGGCTTCTTGATCTTTGCTTTCAACTACTAGCTAGAAGACGACTACTGTATAAAAAGCTTACGGAAAGTAGACGACACTAACAAAGCAACAGAGCTTCATGATTGTACAGTAACACCCCAATTGTCCTATAGTTGCCTAACCTCTTATCGATGTGATTTGAGCAATTGCCTTCAAATAAGGTTCACGACCTCGTTAATAGCTAGCGCCTCTAATAACTCTACTTTTGCTGATATGAAGCCCCTACACACGGCCGCCTTAGCGTTGATTCTAGTCCTGGGAGACTGCTTTACTGTGCATCAAATTGCAACACAGCACTTCGGCACGATGGTCATGCAAGCCAAGAAAAAAGGCGGCACTGGAAAAAAGCGTGGCTTTAGCAGAGGACCCTCTCAAACCAGCCAGCAGCCATCCGTTGCGACCTCCGTCGACGATGAAGTAGCCGATCTAGAGATAAAACTGGCAGAGCTCAAAGCAAAACAGGCTGACGAGCAAGCTGCCAAATTAGAACCTACATCAGCACCGCCATTACCGCCGCTTGAACCAGCCGTTTCCTTGCCAAAAGTACCGGAGTCGTGGCCGCCTCCACCTCCAGAGCCAGCAGTGCCGTACTACGAGGACGCAGACCCAGCCGCGGTTGGGCACCGTCTCGATACTATCAATAATGCAATTGAATTGAACGCAGCGAGCATCGTCCAACAGTTAAAGAACCGTGGCGTTTTTGTCGTGGATGGCTTGCTCGGCTCCGAGGCCTGCGCCAAAATGCGAGCAGAAGCAGAAGCACTGCACCGTGGGGGGCTCATGGTATGCGTTTGACTACCTTTTTATGTAAAAGAGATAACAAGCCCTTACGCAAAAGTTTGTTTCAAGCAGATTTGAAGCACTCGGCAATATGCTCTAAGCCCATTTGTAGCCGAATAATTACAATAGTTTTGGGTTATTCTCCAGCACCACGTGCAAACGCACTGATGAAGCCTTTTTGCATGTGTATCAGGCTCCTTCTCAATCGAGCACTTGGGACGAGGAAGCAGGAGCCGAAGTGACGTACGACAAGCACCAAGTCTTGAGCATGCAAATTTTAGGCGGCCAGGTTTGAAAAATAGCATCATCATCCACAGATATGATTTTATCGTAGTTGGTTTCGTTGTCGTTTTACAAAGGTATGATTCAAATTGTGGCCAAACTTTACTAATGCAGTACGTAGCCTCAATTAAGGCAGTTCCTTTTTTAAAAAAACCTCCTCTTCATTTCTTCTCCTTACTTTCACGCAGGCTCAGTACAGCACCGCGCCTCGGCTTGTCGAATACACCGTAGGGTTAACCGAGTCTTTGGCGCCGGTCATTGCCGCAGCTTTTCCCAACACGGCGCCCCTCAATCCGCGCGTGCAAAGCAACAAGCTGGCGGTGTGCCTGGGCGACGGCAGCGAGTACGACCAACACGTGGACAATTCAGTCTACTTTGGCCAAACCAGCGAGGGCAGCAGTGGCGGCGTTCAAGACTTGCGGAAACTTACGGTATCGCCTGCTCACGTTTTGTTGAAGTTTTGATGGAATAGTTCTATGTTTTTGGTGAAACATGCACATAGCATCTTTAGCATTCTTATCTGTATTATTCCGTGAATGTTCCAAATTTTTGTTAGGTGCTTTATTACCTCAACCAAGAGCAGTGGGATTCTTCTCGTGGTGGCGCTTTTATTGCATTTGGTGTACCCGGTGTCGAAGCAAGAGCAGCTACAGCCAGTGCTGCTGGTGATGACTCGCTGGACGAAGGATGGGACATTCCTCCCCTCGGAGACCGCTTATTAGGCTTTTGGAGCGACGAGCTCAAGCACCAAGTGGAGCCCTCATGGGCGCCAAACGGGCCGAGCGACTACCGCTATGCGCTCACTGTATGGCTCTGCGTCGACGACCCCAAGTACATTGGCGTCAACGATGCCCCCGCTTGGAAGAAGAAATCCATTTAACAAAAACCCAAATGCCACTGTGCCCAGTGCTTTGGTTTGAAGTTAACACGCGTGTAACGTGCTTGAAGTAAAGGCAGAGCTCTAAATAGTTTATTTGATTAGAGGAATTAGAGGTCCGAGAGCAGCGAGCTGTCGGAGGCTATACCCACCCCAACACGCAACACGCCACACCAACTACAGTCGGAATTAATGGAATATTGAGGCCGTAGCTCCAGTGGGGCTACAATTCCGTGTGCCAGCTCACTTCACGTACACTTATCCATAACCCGGTGAATTGGAGTTGGAGTTAAATGGAATTCGGCTTCGGGTTTGATGTTTGATTTGATTTTCTGAGTCAGATTTCTGAACTCGAACTCGAACCCCAGTTGGCAGTTGGAAAAGGGCACGTTAGTGGATTGAAGGCAAGAACATACGGGCTCTATTTGCTTTCCTCGGCATTGCATTTCGCTTTTATGAATGGATATATCAGGGTTTTCTCCCGGAAAAACTGTATTATGGTGCAAGGCTTTGCTCGAACAACATTGAGCCGGTGCCCTACTAGGGCGAAAAATAGCCCGGAGAAATGCCTTGTGTACCTGGGACGTGAAACACATTGGGCACTCAGACCCCGCCGACTTGTTCGGAGGGAAGACGCCAGATAGAGCCATCTGGAACGCGCAGATACATGCCACAAGTGCAAATACAGATCACCTCTGAGAGCGTGTTATTTCTGCCCTTGTCTTTCTTTACACTGGGGGAGTATAATCTAATCTAATCTAATCTAACAACAACAGCAACCTGAGAAAGAAGTCGAAAATGTTGTCTCCAATATAATATTTCGGAATACATCAACACACAACTACACAACCAAAAATCATCCAACAAGCAACAAGCAACACGTGAACTTGTCGTAGCCCATAAGCCCTTAAGCTCATCACCGCTACCTGTGTCGCTGGAAAGTACTGCAAATGGTGGTCAGTTCTATGAACGCATGACTCTTAATTTTCGAATGTTCTCCCATTTCATCTCTAGGGATAGCATTTTCACGTACTGTCTCTCGCTTTTCTTGTAGGCCAAAGCAAAGAGCATCGCGATTAAGCTCTTGTCGAGTGCAGGAACAGGCTTCTTTTACACCACAAAGAAAAACCCGCGCAATATGGCGGCAAAGCTTGCACTCCGCAAATATGATCCTGTTGTGCGGCAGCATGTCTTGTTCAATGAGACGAAGTCGATCAAGAGGTAGTGGAGCTCTTCTTACTTCGATTTCGCGGGCCAGCGAAACGTGTCTGCCGTTGCACCTCTCACGCGTAGGCTTTGCAATGAAATTTGTTCAAGACAATTAAAAAAGTAGGTGTCCTATATCTTCAAGGATTTTGTAAGCGCTTTTCATTGAGCGGAGCCTTACCCTCATAAAGGTTTGCCCCTAGACTCAGCGATAAATTTATAAGTTTTTAGTTTTTTTTATCACGTCAGGCACAGTGGCCAGAAGTAGAGACAGAGACCGCCACCCACCGCCCCTAACGGCTCCTAACGACCTCTTTGGGAGCCGCATAGAGGTGCTATTTCCCTTGTTGTTTCGGGTTGTTAACCGAAATCTTCGGATTAATACGCGCAAAGGACTACGACTAAGGCTAAGGCACCAATAAAGCCAACAAGCCAACGCCATTCGCCCCGCATCTACATGTACATGCGGCGGCTCATTATTATACCTCCATCTCTATCTATAACAAGAAGGAGCTTTATCGCATTCCGCGCCTCTTGACGTGCGGAAATAGGACAAACACGTCAATTTTGAGACAGGCCCCGAAGGGCCGGAATTAGAAGACAGAAGACTAACAGGTACGTCAATTTTCATTTGCGCCTTCAGGCTGCGCTCATTTCTTTCACTTCTGAAACGCGAAACTGGATTTCATTGTTCATTGCCGTCGCATTCCTTGCACCGCGCACCAGATTCCCCGCTATTCCATCTCGCTCTTTATGCTTCTCACGTCGATTTCCTTGTCAAAATGGCCGTTTACATTTGATTATTTTTTCCTATTCTCTAGGGACTCAAGGCCACGGCTGGCGCAGCCCCACCTGCGGAGTCTGGAATGAGGTACCACTTGGTGTCGGTGCTCGCCGCGTCCACTGGAGCTGCCCCGAAGCCATTAGTCCAGGCGTCGCCCGGCTTCTGCACCCGCGCATAGAGCTTCCGTAAGCTCGAAGCGTTTTGGAGCAGGTAAGTCCCGTCGGCTTCGGGAATGATGTTCCAGGCGGTTTCGGGCGAGGTGTCGTCCGCAGGCACCGCCCAGACGTCCTTCTCCCAGACGGCCCCCGGGCGAAGGTTCTTGGCGAAGATTTTGCGCGAGGAGTGCGCGTTCACTATGACGTACGAAGTGCCCTCCTTTTGCTTCACCAACCACCACTTGTTGTCCTTGAAGGTGTGCTCTTCCGGCCCAGCCCCGAAGCCCTTGTTCCACGTCTCGAAAATCGTGGGTTTCTTGCCGCCCTGCGCAAAGAGCTTGCGCTTGGACCGCGCGTTCATGATGATCACGGGCACTTCGGTGAGCGCGTCCAGGCCCACCACGGTAGGGTCAAAGTTTTCGTAAATGCTGCCCTTGAGCGACATCCCCGCCCCTTGCGCCACGTGCCCCTCGAGCTGCTTGGCTTTGTCCTTGCGCTTCTCCACTGCGTCCCGGAATTTCTGTGGCGTTTTGTGTTATTGGGGTCACGGTTTGCAGAGAAAAAGATGATCAGATGAAACACACCGGTCGAGTAATAAATGGATAAAGATTGAAGTAGAGACATGAAAATTACGCTTTTAGCCGACATGCGCATCAACAACATGAAGACACGCAAGCCTTGTGAAGCACTCTGATACACACGCGCGCCCGCGCCTAATGCAACCTAACTCAGCCAACTTTCTCGTACCTCCACGTCATCCGCAGACATGCCAGCTTCCGCGAGCTCTTCGTCCCCCACCAAATCCTCGTCCAACAAGTCGGAAATGTTGTCGACGCCCATGCCCACCAGCACAGGCCCAAAGGGCTCCAACCCACAGTGCTTCATGAACTTGAGGACCCCCGCTTCTCCGTCGGCGTCCAGGCCCTCTTCTTGCATTTCCGCCTCAGCGGCTTCTACAGAAGATTCGATGTCGTCTTTCTCGTCCCCCGGCTTGCTGCGCTTCAGTTTCTTTTTCAGCAAGGCGTTTTCTTGCTCCAGCTCGGCGTTGCGGTGCTCCAAGGCCTGCTCTTTCTTGCGCTCTTCGCTGATGGTCTCCGCCAAATCGCGCCCACCCAGGAGCACGAACAGCCGCTGGTTGCTCACGAACGGCTCGAGTTTGTGGTAGTACTGGTGCTGCAAGAACTTCACCAAGAACGACGAAAAAGCGTCGAAGTCTAGCTCGGCCATCGAGTCGGGCAGCAAGTCGTCCATCATGTGGTCGCAAAACTCTGGGTCAATGGCCGTTTCGTCGAAGAGCTTGAAGGCCGCTGCCAGCTCTGCCCGGTCAATGGTGCCCGAGCCGTCGCAGTCCACCGTGTCGAAAATGGCTTGCACCGTGTTGTTGCCCTGGTCCGTTTCGTCGTTCCCGGACTCCACAGCAGGATTGGCGGCGCCGCCTTCCGCGCCGCCTTCGCCACCCCCAGAGGGTGCTTCGGCGCCAATGCCTTGCGACAGCGACGCCACGTAGGAGTAGGTCACTTTCAGCTCCGCAAGCAGCTCTTCGAATTGGTCCATTTTCATTTCGAACAGCGTCATGTTGGTGGTGCGCTCCAGCTCTTCTTTCAAGGTTAACTTCCTCCCCCCTTTGCCGCTGCCGCTGTTCTCGTTCAAGTCCATCAAATCGAAGTCGTCGTGGAGCGCGCCACTGCCAGTGGGGGAGTGCAGCTCCAGCTCGTCCCCCGAGCCCCCGTTTTTCTTGCGGCTCGACGCCAGGCCCAACGGGTCTTCGTCTTCCATCGAGAGCATGGTTTCCAGCATTTGGCTTTCTTGCTTCGCCAGCAGGGTGGGGGGAGCTCCGTCTGCCCCGCCCGCTGAGGCGTTCTCGGCTGCGCGCTCGGCCGCGCGTTCCGCCTCCTTTGCCTTGGCCGCTTCCGCCACTTGCACAGCCCGCAGCTGGTCTTCGCGGGTCTCCACAATGTGGCCCGGGTTCACGCTGCAGACAATCACCACTTCTGGGTCCCCCGACTCCAGCACATCGTCCACGGACGCTTCGGCTTTCCGGAGCAAAGTGCCTTCGCCCAGCAAAATCGTCGCATGGAACCGGACGCAGGTGCACATGTCAATGGCAATGGCGTTGGCCTGCTCCACGTACAAGATTTCCGCTTCCTTGAGTTTGTCAAGCAGGCGGCGGCGCTTGGGCGACAAGAGGGTCCACTGCAGCGACTCGCGGTGCATGAGCTCTTTGAACGCCACTTCGTAAGTCCACTGCGCTTTCTCTTCCGGAGTCATGGGCTCGGTCAGATAAATCCCGAGCAGGCGGCAGGGGCCAAGGGTGACTCGGTCCATGTGTTTGAGCGGAGCCGGCACGCCGAGCTCTTCCAGCGACTGGCCATTGATGAGCACCACTGCACCGTGGCCCGGGTTGGAAATCGCCATTTGGCCTTCGCCCACTTCTTCGAACGAGCAGTGCTTGGGGTGAATCCCCACGCCATTCAGCGTGAAGTCGTTCTCGCGCCCGCCTCCTTCGCGGCCCACGTGGAAGGGGGCCCCGGGCGCCGAAAATATGATGGGCACGGCCATGGCGTGGCTGAGCATTTCGTCCTTGTTGAGGCACGAAATCATCGGAAAGGAAGGGCCCAGGAGTTGGCCATCGAGTGACATGGACCCACGCGACGACCGGTCGCCGAAGCCCCCTCCCGACGCCATCGCTTGCTCCATTTGCAAGCTCGACAAATACTCCATTCGCTCGTCCTCTGTCATGTCGGCCAAATCCCCAGCCATGCGCCCGCCTTTCGAAGCGGCCTCGAGGGCGGCCTTGAGTTTCGCGATCTCTTCCGACAGCGTGCGCACTTTCGCCTCCATCGGGTCTTCGTTCTTCTCGGCTGCGGTTTTGATGTTCTTGGCGCTCGCCGCGTAGCGCAGGGTCGAGGCCGTTTCTTCGTGGTTGAGGGCCACCGGACTGGTGGTGGCAAGCATGGTGGTCCGCGAGTTGCCACTCAACGACTCGCGCAAGTACCAGGTGAGCACCGACTCACGGAACGGCACCAGGATGGCCCCCTTGCCGCCTCCTTCCGCCAACGCCTTCTTTTTGGCCTTGATGTCCGACCCGCCACTGGCGGCCTTGGCAGACGGCGGCAAGTTGGAAATGGCTACGAGGGCTTTGATGCAGCGGCCCAGCACTGAGAGGGACTTGTTGATGTTGTTGCCTTCCACCAACGAGTTTCCCGTGGTGCCAACCTTGTCCGACCGCTCCGACCCGGCCAAATCCACCAAGTTAATCTTGGAGTGGCTCGACATCTTTTCCCCGCTGTTCTTTTCGATGTACTTTTGCCGAATGTTGAGCTCGAAAATGGCGTGCGACCGCGACGACTCGGCGTTGTACTTGGTAGCACTCACGGTGCGGTTTTGGAACCCCAAGTTCAGCACCATTCCCACCCCATAAGACGACTGCACATGCTTTTTGGACAGGCCAGTAATGTGCACGCCCATTTTCGGCGACTCGCGGACTTTGAGCTCGGCCGAGCCCGGCTCCAGCAAGTCGTTGATTTTTTCGTTGTAAATTTCCAGAAACGACGCCTCCACGAAAAACTCATGGGTGTCGGGGCAGCTGTGGGTCGCGGCAAAGAGCAGCTGCGACACGCGGGGAATGATGCCGGCCGCGTCCGAAAGGCCTGCGGTTGCGTCGTCTGCCAATTTCCCAATCATGGAAAAGGACTTGCCCGAACTCGTTTGGCCGTATGCGAACATCTGCGCAGAAAAAAAGCAAAAAGGCAACACAAAAATATTTAGTGGTGGTCCACATGACGTCAGAGGGGGTGGGAAGCGGTAGAATTATGCAGGGCGACAGGGTGGAGCCTTATTAACGAGCTACTCACTCGTCACATCCCGGAAATAAATATAAGCAGTAGTCCCCTCTTTTAAAATAATCTACCGTCGTGTTAAAGCCGTGGAAAGCATCTTGGACAATGGGCACGCCAATGCGTTCGAACACGCCCCCTTGAGACGCGTCGGCTTCGATGGCGAAATCGTAGACGAAGTGGCTTGGCTTGCCTTGGCCCGGCGCGTCGAGGCGAATTTTCGTGGCGGACTCCGCATGCACCACAATGTTCTTGGCGCCGCCGTCGAGCTCGCGTTGGTTTGGGGGGCGGATCTGATACACAAAAACACAACAATTCAAAGCAGCGGCGTGGGTGCGCGTGGGTGAGTACCGATGTACACGTAGTCGAGGGAGTGGGGAGCGGATCCACCGTACGGAAGCAGTGAGGCACTCGACAGAAGGACAATTAGAGCACAAAGTGGATACTTACGCGCACGGCCACATTGATGTTCGAGGACTTGTTCGGATCAGGCTCTTTGATAACGCGCGCCAAAAGCTCCGGGTCGGCTTCGTCTTTGTGGCCGTCCCCCGTGCTCTTGATGAACTCGGGTTCAGGTTCTGGCGCAGCTTTCTCTTTGGACTTGGCACTGGGGCCGCCAGCCTTCTTCTTTGGAGGCGGAGGTGGCATTGTGTCGACGCGAACGCTGCCTACTGCCGCTCGAGCCTCTTCAGTGGCGCACTGAAATGCGGAGCCGCGCAGGAGAAGATGATTGGTACTATTTGCACTAATATGATATAGTAACATCAAATAGAGGTTTTCGCGGAATTTTGTGCACAATGCACAACAACCTCTTCAGTTTGACACACTGACACAGGCCCCGAAGAGCCAGAATTAATTAGGTGGCTAACAAAAAGAAAAACAGAGCAAAGCAGCACACACTAAAACCCTGCTGGGTCCATTGAGCGAACAGACAGATGGCGAACCGGCTAGCCTGCAAGGAAAATAGTGGTGGCCGGTGTATGGGTGTATCGGTAAAATTCAAAAGCAGGTAAAGCAGGTAAAGCGGGCGTTTTGCGCTTTGGCGTCGGACACGGTTCTGGTGTTCTGTTATTTGTAGACCTGAGTTTGGTGTTGGTGAACACTCGAGGTTTCTATTTGGATATTTCAACTATTCCATATAAAGACAGTAATATCTGATCAATACCCTTTTTCTAATGCCGCATCATAGAAGCTCCAGCACAAAGCACACAGGAAACTGGACAAGAGGCAAACGGACTAGCAAATTAAACCAAATATATTTAAGGCAGAGAAAATGGAGTTCATTGCTATTACGTAAAGAGAGCTGGGGTATTTATGACTCTTCTAGCACTCGCTCGCTCTTTTCTCAACACGACGAGGGTGCCGCTCCGAAGCTTCCGCGGGTATGCTCATGCCGCGCAAGAAATGCGTCAACGAGAAAGCCTTTGTTGTCGATGAGGTTTGCCGCCAGCTTCGAACCTCAGAAGACTTCGTCCAGTGCGTGAAGGTAGTCTCAGACACGCCCCAGACTCGACTCCATAAATCAGGCACATAGGACATGGCTCCGCTAGGCAAAGCGCAAATGCGCAATTCATCGGAATGCAACTCTAATGCATTCACGAGTGCAGTTTGGTCCAGAGCCTTGGGTGGCAGCAAGTCGATTTGATCGGACCATGCGTCTAAGAAAGGAGTCGAAATTGCAGCGGAGGGTAAGAAGAAAAAGCCCCCTTGCCACTCGTGCCCTTGTTTCCAGCGCTGCCAGAAGCGCTCACGGTTGAACCACGCATGGCACGCAGGCTGGCCTGAAGGAGCTTCGTGGATTTCGTGGGCATGCTTGTGCTGCAGGTGGCGAACCCGAGCGAGATAGTCTTCGAGCGGCGCATTGACCTGAATATCGACGTCCATAAACAATATTGCGGTTGACGAAGTCGGCGCAGCGAGTTCAAAGAGACGAGTCTTGAATTGCTTCGCTGCCAGTGCTGAGCTCGGGCCATACTCTTTCGTGTCAATGCGCACCACGCGACAATCTTCAGGATCGGGAGCACACCCATCACTTAGCACGACAACGTCGCCGAACCACTGTCCTGCATTGCGCAAACTTGAAACCCAGTCGCGGGCGTCGTAGCCTCGAGTTGCAATCGTCACTACTGTCAAAGGCCCGCGGTTTCGAGCGCCAAAGCCTGGGTGATCGTCTTCCGCGTGCTTTGCGTGCCAGTCCACGCCAATCTTGTCTCCAACCGCTCCCTCAAGGTCCATATCAAGACTAAACGCAATCAGTGCTACAATTCCTAGAGCTAAGCCCAATGCGCCGAAAGCTCGAACTGCTATGCAAACAGGGCCAGGTATGTAGTTGACGAATGGCATCGGTGTGGTTCGGCGTCTATGGTAGCTCGAGCGGTCTGCCTCTAGACTGCGATTGACCGTAATAGCCTTCGATACGTTACGAGCTCTATCCATCATTATATTTCTTTCCTCTTTTTAGGCTTTAAAGCCTTGAAGTAGTCGAAGACTATTTGCTCGATGTGTTTGAAGTCGAGGTTGCCACATTCATGTCATCAATCAGTCAATGGAATACAACCTTCTAAATCTGACAAACCTACAGCGTTATGAGAATAATGCGATCGCATTATCTTGCGAAGAGCGCGAGATAGTTTCGTTCAAATTGGACTCTCGTTGTGCACTGTGGACAGCATTTTTCTTTGACAACACGGTCAGCATTTTGACATTTTCTTCACGTCCTCAAAAAAAATTTCGTCAGAAAATCAGTGCGAATGGAACACGAACCAACGAACAGCAAGAAGAGGAGAGCATCAAACCATCATATCATCAGACCTTCTTCGGGGATTTCAGCCTATGTGCTGTGCCGTACGCAAGTAGCGCCTCCAACCTACGTCCTCGCTGCTCTTGTGGCCCTCCTATCTTGATATCGAGCTGCCGGAATCGACGATGTTTCGCACTCTGGATGACAATGCGTCTTATGCCGCGAGCGAGATCTCTGACATGGATGCCACTTCGAGTGGTCCGAAAATCAAAAGCCCGCTCAGGTGAAATCCCCACGTGATCTCTTTAGCACATCTAGCTCCTTAGCTTCAGAAAATGAAATGTAACGCATTACGCCCTTATTTCTCCCTTCTTGTGCTGTGCTCGTGCCACTGACAGCAACGTTCGCTTCCACTCTCTTCAAAGCATACCTCGAGATGTCAATGTAAGATCGTCGTTCCCACTGCTTCAATGCTCTAGATTGAATTAACCCTGCTGACAAGGTATTTTTCTCATGTATCTCAATTGAGCTTCCCTACTTCTCTTATCCTTCCACAGCCCCAAACCATCGACATCTCAGGAGTAAACCGTTCAGGAGTCAGCAAGCTTGATCTCAACATGGGACAACAGCAGTAAGTTGAGCTCCTTGCCCCAGCCTACATGTTTTTAAAATTTACCGCGTTATCGTACCAAACTACGACCTTGGATGATAATAGCTCCTTTTGAGCGCATGTTTCTACCTAACCCATCCCTCTTTTTCTGGGATGAAATATTCTAGGGGTGCCATTCTCGACATGTACTACGACGACTGCAAGACGGTGCACAACCTCAAGCCGCGCCCTTTGGTGGGGGAATGGAGCTCAGCGGCTTTGGGGGCCGACGTGTTCGCGCAGCCGCGGCGGATCGGGCGCCGAATCCAAGTCTCCAAAGGCTTGTCGAACTTCAGCGCCTTGAACTTGGGCGACTCGCGGCTGCAGCGGGTGTCGTCGAGCACGCGCGAAGAGTACCGGAGCCCTGCCGACCGCAAAGACTACGGCCGCCCGGTGATGGACCCCAACTTCCGGAACCTCAAGTCGGCGGGCCACGCGGGCTGCGGTCTGTTCGCCAAGTCGTACCAAATGGACGACGAAACCCGCGGCGACGCGGACAGCTCCGTGGTGGGCGCCGCTTCCACAGCGAAGCTCATGACCCTCTTGTCGCCCATCAAAGCCAACGGCGACAACGCGAGCTTCAACGGCCGCGGCGGCGGCGGTGGTGGTGGTGGCGGAGGCTTCGGAAACACGACCACCACTGGCAGTGTGTTCGGCAACGTAAGCCTCGGGCGCGAAACTGCGGCAGATTATAGCGGCCGGGCGCTGCGGGTCTCCCTGTACCGCACGGCACTGCAAAACTTGGGCGCGTTCGACCTCAAGGCAGCGGCCTCTTCTCTGGGCCCTTGGCCAACGTCCAAGCCTCCTCCTGTTGCTGGAGGGAGACCCAGCGCAGCTACTTCCTCCTCTTCCTCTTCGGTGCAAGTGTTGGCGGACCTGGAGATCATTTTTCGCAACCGGCTGCAGTTCCGCACGGGGAAAGGGGTGGGGAAGTTTCACTTGCAAAGCATGTTTTCGTTCATGGACCGCAGTGGGCGCGGTGGGTTTGACTTGGAGGATTTCCGCCAATCGCTGGAAGCGCTGGGCCTGGTGTTCAGCGAAGAGCAAACCATTGCCCTCTTCGCCAAGTACGACCGCGGCTGCAAGGGTTACGTGTCGTACCAAGATTTCAGTGCGCAACTTGGCTTCGACGCCCAAGACGACGTTTACCTGGTGAGCAAACTGGCGTGACTTACGTACCTTCCCAGAGTGCGTGTATGTGTGCTTGTGCGAACACCTGTGGTGGAATGTTTCGATTACTTTGTCTACTTTCTTTTGTGCTCCTTTGTCTCACACTCTCTTTAGACCAATTTCTGTCGTACTAATTTTCTCGTTGTGGCTCATTCTCTGGTATCTTTTCTATTTCATTCAGGTGCAAAAGCTCATGACCGAGTACACATTCTACGCTCAGCGGAATCAGCACCTGTTCCAGTCTTGGTCTGCCGACTTAAGCTTGGGCAAGTCGCGCGTGCTCGCGCAAGTGTTACGCGAAGAAGCTGCCAACTCAAGCCGCGGTTTTGGTTTCGACGACGACGCCAGGAACGAAGACGTCGAGGACGATGCGAACCAAACGGTGGCGTCCAAAAACGTGGTTTTTGAAGACTGGCTTCAGACCGTGCGCAATAGCCAAACCATGGCGTAAATAAAGTGCTGTGGG
>Ga0307979_1002306_pt1 | contig 13268 bp, 14 predicted proteins | sample OrgLakmetage1058_FD_201833 | JGI IMG/M metagenome (GOLD analysis project Ga0307979, IMG submission 201833) | Saline water microbial communities from Organic Lake, Antarctica - #1058 | ecosystem: Environmental > Aquatic > Non-marine Saline and Alkaline > Saline | place: Antarctica: Organic Lake...
AGCGCAATTTTTTAAATTTTTTTGAAGCCACATCATGTAACAATCGTATACCAAACTTCTGCCCCGAAACCGTGCATTGCACGGGCACCTGCACTTGTATGTCATCAATGTCATCAGTCACAGTGTCACAGTAGTCAGTCGTCTACTTCGGGTCCAAGTACTTCGATATTCCGACACTTGGACCCGAAGCGAACAAGCTAAAGCTAACAAGCTAACAAGTGAAGGGGTTGCCTGTTGCTTCTGCTGCGTGGTGCTCCTATACAAAAAAGAGTTTGTGCCGTTTGTGCCACCATGGCAACTTCCCAGAAAAGAAAGCTTTCTCAGCGGGAGCCCAACGCAAGCGCTGCTGTTGGTGGATTAAGCATACTTTGTTCAAAGATTGTGGACGCGCTCGATACTGGATGCATGATCTCGGACTCACCGGTAGACTTGCCACGTCGCTTAGGTTCTGTTCGACTCAAACGCGCTAGGGAACATGAAAAGGATGCAGATAAAGTTGAGTGTGAAAGTAAGAAGAAGCGCAAAGGCAGGGACACCTCTAGCAGCACAAGTGGCGCAGAAGGCACATCAAAGCGGCGTGCTCGTAATAACCGCGAAATGGGTTCTAAGAAGGCGCCCCAGAATGCAAGAGGCATAGACGGCGATACTTCGAGCCAGGAGCCCAATGGAAAATGCAAGGCCAAGAATGGCGACCGGCGCTGCAGCGAGCTGGGCTGTAAGAAGCTTGGCCGGAGTCTAAGTGGCAAATGTATAGCCCACGGCGGCGAAGCAGAGGTCCAGCTTAGATCTACCTCTCAGTACAAAGGGGTAAGCCACGCGAAGAAAGGAGGCTGGTTCGCTCAGATCCAGGCTGGTGGCAAGAAAAGGCACTTGGGTAACTACAAGGATGAGGCTGAAGCAGCGCGCAAATACGACGAAGCGGCGGCTGCTCTTGGGCGACCTCTCAACTTTCCACCTACTGCAACTGCTGACCCTGAAACATGCAAAGAAGGTGAGGAAGGTAGCGGCGCAGGCACCACAACTGCAGTTCATGTTGCGGTGAAAGGTGGGCGCGGTGGGACCTCTCGTTTCACAGGGGTTACGCTGTACAAGAGCTCGGGCAAATGGGAAGCAGGCATCAAAGTGAACGGCGTGAAAACGGCCCTCGGTTTTTTCGACAACGAAGAAGAGGCCGCGCGCAGGTACGACGAAGCGGCTGCGCCTTTGGGGAGGCCGTTGAATTTCCCTGCCCTAGGTGGGCAGCCGCAACTGCCGCCGCTCGGTAAACCTTCGATAACACTAGCCACATCACCTCAGCAGCGCCCACCGCCGTCTTCACAGTTCAGGGGCATCACCTGGAGCAAAAATCACAAGAAGTGCGTAATTACAGTACGATTCTTCTAGCGATTATTCTCGGCTCTTGGAGATATTGTTCGTGCTTTCATTCTTATGTTTCTTGGCGAGTGTGTTGTGTGGTTTCTGACTTTTATGAAGTGAGCATATCTGGTGTTTTTTTTTTGAATTGCCCTCTTCTTTCTTGTTCGTTTTCCCATAATTAGATGGGTCGCTAGCCTGGCGGTGAATTGCAAGAAGTACCATTTGGGCGACTTCAGCGACGAAGCAGCAGCCGCAGCGCACTATGACCTTGCGAAGAAAGCGCACGACGAAGGTACTTTGGCAGATTTTCTAGCGGCCCAAAAAGCAGCGAAGGACGCTCACAAGCAAGCTGCGGCTAAGGAGAAACCAGCAGCAGCAGCAGCAGCAGCCGCAGCCGCAGCAACACAGCCGGATTTAGAGGGGCAGCCGCAACCGCCGCCGCTCGGTAAACCTTCGATTACACTAGCCACATCACCTCAGCAGCGCCCACCGCCGTCTTCACAGTTCAGGGGCATCACCTGGAGCAAAAATCACAAGAAGTGCGTGATTACAGTATATTTTCAAGCGATTTTAATTTTTGATTATGCTCGTGCCTTCATTCTTATGTTTCTTGGCGAGTGTGTTGTGTGGTTTCTGACTTTTATGAAGTGAGCATATCTGGTGTTTTTTTTTTGAATTTCCCTGTTGTTTCTTGTTCGTTTTCCCATAATTAGATGGGTCGCTAGCCTGGCGGTGAATTGCAAGAAGTACCATTTGGGCGACTTCAGCGACGAAGCAGCAGCCGCAGCGCACTATGACCTTGCGAAGAAAGCGCACGACGAAGGCACTTTGGCAGATTTTCTAGCGGCCCAAAAAGCAGCGAAGGACGCTCACAAGCAAGCTGCGGCTAAGGAGAAACCAGCAGCAGCAGCAGCAGCAGCAGCAGCAGCAGCAGCCGCAGTAGCCGCAGCAGCAGCAACACAACCGGATTTGGAGGGGCAGCCATTGTTGGCACTGGCTACAGAGCCGTTTACAGCAGCACCCACAGCGGCGCCTTTAAATGATACTGTTCCCACCACTCACACCCTAGTCGCGGAAGAACATCAAGACGGAGCTGAGTCTACGACACCTTTAGAAATATGAAAGCAACGAAAAAGAAGCCTAGTAGCCTGTCTCTACTAGCAGCAGCCATAGTCGCAGCACTAGACCCAGAACCAGCAGCTGCAGCCGCGGCGGCCAAAGTATAAGTCCCGGCCGTGCAGACAACAGGTGGAGGAAGCTTTGAACTCCTTTTAGCGCCGATCGCTCCGACTACCATTGAGCTAGGGTTGGAGTCACGCTGTGAATCGCGCTTTCTTCACGCGAAAAGTGAAGTCTGTGTCAATCAGACGTGAAGCACGTTGAGCGAATTGGCCCATGCCACAGTGACGTCAGCAGGAGGCAGACGTCCATGAGGCGTTCTCCGTAGACGTGGAGCCTCTTACATCCTCGTCACAGGCAGTGCCTACAAACGCCCCATGATGAAGATGGTCCCAACCGGCGATTCTGGCAACCTCGGCGACTTGCGGTGGCGAAACAACTAGAGAAAACACGCAAGAAACTGGGGATTGGAATACATGCACGAAGCTCCAAGCACTAAGCACCATAATTATATTGAGCCACACTACACCCCAGCCGAACTAATTTCGGTTTACAATTGGTTTACAGGGTGGGGTTTAGGTTAGGATTGATGTCTATTTTTGTCTTAATTGGACTAAATGTGGCATAAGGCTTAAAATAAGCGCTTATTCGAATGCGGATGCTCTATCTCTATATCTATATTGAGCTTAAGGGCTTGAGGTGCACAAGGGGCGCATCACGGCCAGAATTAGGAGATTAAGGAAGCCGCGCGCGCCACAAGCGCGGCAAAACGCCGCTATCTCTAACTTCCAACTTACTCTAAATGCCTTTAATTTTTTTTCATCGAGATACTTATGATACTTAGCGGGCAATAGGACAGAAAGTGTTAACGAAGCGAAGGCGCACTGCACTTAATAACGATGAGGGCACCACTTGGAACCCCAAAATGTAGCGAGAAATGAATTGGGCCAAGAGGATCGAATCAAATAAGAAGACATTCGAGGCTAACTCAGCGGCTCCCTTCTCTCTTATATGCTACAACGGTACGTCTGACGACTTTTCTCTGCTTTGAGGTTGAGCCGTTGGTTCAGGCGACGCAAGTAAAGCTACGGTGCTTTCCCAAAGCGATCGCGGCACCCAGCCCCACCTGTGCTGCCACCGCAACCACCGCCACCGATTTAAAAACCTGTGTTCAAGCATCAGCAGAAGGAATATTATATAAGTCAAGAGAGTACTTGTTCATCAAAAGTTGTGTGTCTCTCTAGCGACGGATTTTTTTTACCAGAAGGCAGAGAAGTATCCGGCGGCGTCGATGCAGTCGCGGTCGGTGCACGTTTTGAGCACGTCTTGCTGGAGCTGCTCCATGACTGCGTCCACCACTGCAGTGTCGCGCAACATGTCAAAATGCGACACGTTGGCGAAAGCCTTCACTTTCAGCCGCCCCTGCAGTCGCTTGCTCCAATCAGCGCACACACGCAGCGACTTCAGAGCAACAGTGCCGTCTCCGTCGTCCAGGTCGACCCGCAAAGGAGCATCAAAGCTACGGTCGCCGTCACCGTAGGTAATGCGGCCTGGAGTGGGTCTCCCGTGCGAATAGAGACACAGAATAGGCACACGCGGCGGACCTTTTGCCATCAGCTTTTCGGTACTACTGCCGACAGTTTGCCAGTGGTGAAGCATGGTATCAGCTGCGTACTCTTCGCTGTCCGTCTCTGCAGCTGATGAAATTGACTGAGCAGGTAAAGCGTTGTCTGGAGATTTGCTAACCACAGGTTCGGATATGGCAGGTGACTCTAGCGAAGGTGGGTCTGAGGGGGTTGCCAATGATTCAGTTTCTTCGGAGGCAACCTTTTCTTCTTGAATTAGAACCGGTGAACTCTCCTCTTCAAGAGTTGGCTCTTCATCAGCAACTGCTTCACAACTACCCAAAGTGCCGGTTGTGTTAATGCCAATCGAAGGGTCTTTTCTAGGAACGACTTGAGCGTATGCTAACGCGAGCAATTCGTCGAGGTCATTCGAGGTGTAATTTTTCGTGGGAGTCGACCTGCACAAGGGAGATAATAAAGGAGCAGGAGGAACAAATCCAAAATGATGGCGAAAGGGAACTAAAAGATCCTTGTAAAATAATAATATCAAACTCACACTAAAATTTCATCATCTCCCCAAGACTGCTTGGTTGGCAGTAATGCGAACGGCGAATCAAAAGTGCGTTGCATTCGTCGCATGTTCAGCGCTTCGATGATTGGAATGTCGAAGTCGTCTCCGCTCAGCACCATCTTGAGCGCACGCGCCGACCCTCCGAACGGCACCGATATTAAAACCACTCGTAACACGTGCTGCGCAATCTACAAGAAAGCAATGGAAAATATAAATGATGAATGAGGAAACTAGTTCAAAAGTGTGGTTCTGTGACGTGTTTACGTACCCAGTTTTCTTCTAGTCGGTTTAAGAGGGCTGTCGTGTAGAGCCCACCCATGCTATGGCACACTAACGTTACAGGCCGCCCGCCGTTGCGCGCCACCGTTGACTCAATCAAACTTTTCATGGCAGCGCCCCACTCTTTATTCGAGTGCGGCGACTGCCGGAAGTCGTAGGGTGCTGCAAACAGATCGAGGCCGCGCGTGTAGCCTAGCTCGTCGACTAACCTATGGACCATGGTCTTCAGAGGGTTGAGCCACCCAAGGACCTCTTCTAAATCTGGCGGGAGCGCCCACTTTTGAGACTGTAGCCAGTCGAGCCTAGCAGCGTTGGCATCGACTCGCTCCACGCTCTCGGTCGAATTCCAGCGGGCTACTCGCACCTCAACGCCCGAAGGAGACCTAGGTGCGTGAGTGGCAAAGTCCCACTCCAAACGAGCGTTGTCAGTCCAACATTCAAACCGCCCAGGCGTTACAAAGGGCTCTAAATTTAGCCATAACGCAAACCATGCTCGCGTGCCTCCATGGCATAGCACACTGCGCTTTTTTGCCTTGTTGACAAGGCGAGCCTCCAGCTGCGAACCACCAAGACCAGGCACGATGATGATCGGCGAGCGGTGCCTGTGGCAAGTGTAGGAAATAAGAATATCATAATATTTACAACAAGGCTTATGAATGAAATGATCATTTACAATCTTTTTACCCGGCCCACTCTGGAGGAATGAAGAGAGCAGCTAAAATAGAGGTGATCAGGATGAGTCCACTAGCAGTTCGCATTTTAGCGCTAATATGCCAATGATGGCGGGACACAGGACGTTCGCCCGACTTGATAGAGACTCTTTGCACTTTCTCGGTTCCTTTCGTAGCAAGAGCGGGAAGTCTAATTACAAGAGCTATGCCTGAGCTTATTTGCGGCTATTCTTGGCATTTTTTTATTTTGTTTTAGATTCTTCGCTTGTTCGGGTCAAGCCCCCCTGTATTCAGTTTCGGTGTACAGAGTGAACTCCTTTCTTCTTTACCCTGTGCTGTAACTCTAACGCTTATTCCAGTCGTTGGGACTTCTTTAGTAGCCCCTTGTGTGAACAGCGAGCAGCGACGTATAGGCAACGCTGATCATACGACAGTTACACTACTGATAGCGCATAGCTAGGAAATGTATCAAACTGCAGCGGCGGACCCGTTTGCGTCCACGCGAAGGGTGGCGCTTCAGGATGTACCCATCGCGGGCGCGCTCCCTCAGCGGAAGGACCTCAAGGAAACGGCCAAATTGTGCATGACGGTGCAGCCACCCGCTGAAGTGCCGCACGAGATAGAAAAATATCGGCGCTCAGGTATTGAGCCTGGCTCGCGCGTGCTGCACCCAGGCCTTGTTGATGACTTCCGTGGAGGTCTCGCACCGCAATCGATGACATATGGTCGGAGCGGTGTAAAGGAGGATACATCATGGAAGGACGCCCGATCAACCGAGTTGCAGGACAAAATGGTGGCCGCTCGAGAGCAAATTTATGCTACTGTGCGGCGCGAACCCTTGGGGAAGTCATACAGCCGCGGCTTCAAGTTACCCGAGAGTACTGACCCCCAAGGCCACATTTATGGGAAGCCGTTGCGTGGCATCGGGAAAGCCGACGATCGCGGTGGCTTCGCGACCAAGGGTGCCCTCTACCCTTCGGCAGAAGCGTCAGACGAAGTATACCGGGAGCAGTACATTAAATCCCATCATGCCTATGACGTGGGGCAGCAGAAGTCGCGCCACTACCAGTGGCCGAGCGACATCGAGAAGGACAAAAAGGGGCATGTGTTCGGCGTCGGCGTGGGGTCGCACAAAGCCATGAACAACACTTCTGGGAGCATCGCGCAGCAGTTTCAATTGCCGCCGAGCCAGCTGGTGGTGAGTGAGCGCGCGGAAGCGATGCAGGGGCTCAAAGACCAGCTGGGCAAATCCCGGAACCTTCTTCAGGGGCGAGCAGCAGACCCCAACATGGTTTACGGCCGCACTGATCGGCGCGCCGACGACTGGGACGCGAAAAGCTGCGTGGAAGGCGACTACTCACATGCTGAGCAAATGCCCGAAGCGGACCTGGGGGAGTCTGTAACTCCCGGCTTTCGCAAAGACCCATCGCTGCTGCTTGGGGGAAGGCTCGCGGGCCATGCCTTCGGAGTACCCTCAATCAGAAGCGACATTGGCGTCAAGTCTTTCAAGTCCGTAGCTGACAGCAACAATTACGGCGACGATGTGACAGCGGCGTACTTGCTCTACCCGCCCAACAGCCAGGCGCTCGGCGTTGAGGCGGACGACTTCACTGCGCCGCGCCCGAAGGACGAGCTCTTCTCGATCTTCGCGAGCGTGGACGGCGCTTCCCCGGAGGTGATGGAGCAGGCATGGGCCATGGCGACACAGGCCTCTGGCAATGGGAGCGGCTTGCTGTCTTTGCTCGAATTCCGTGCTTCCTTCAACCAAATCCTTGAGGGGCAAGAGCGCTCATATTGAGAAGCACGTCATAGGATGAATTCAGCGACTTCGGAATGCGCCTACCGCAGATGTGGAGGACTTTTCAGAGAGCGCGCCGTCTTTAAGACGCTCTGGCGAATCGGGGGAATACCATAGCCATCGCATTCCACCTGAATTGACGATTCCTTTCTGCCGTAAACTTTTCACCGTAATCTGTGAAGTTCATTGAATTTTTATGGACACTTAACACTTGGATACTCAAAAATAAAATAAAACATAAAACAATGGAGATCTCGTAGAGATATATATAGCTAGGAATTATAAGTATAAAACGGCAATAGACATCGCTTTCCGCTTCAAATATTTCGCCGAGCGGTACTACCGGAATTTCTTTTAAATTTTAATTGTGGATTTCTAGTTCTTAGTCTTAGGTTCCCACACAGCGCCGTATCACCTAGACACTAGACTGAATTTTTGATGTATGATATCTAGGTTTCTGAAGTATAAAATCACGAGGAATGACAAATAGGGAGTGCAAGGATTGTCCGTATGGACATAACATCGAAAGTAATTTGTGGTGCCGCAAATCGGAATCTCCTGCCAGGCTTCTGGGCATAGCAATAACCTCAGCGAAAGGAAGGGTGTGGTTTCGAGTTGAACTCGAATTCGACTTCGAATTGGCAATGCAGCATTTGACAAAAGTCATTTAGTGCATGTCTAAAAACCGATCGACAGCACCGAGCTCTTACGCATCCGCTCGTCGAGACGATGGAGCTTCTTTCGGTCCAGCTCTTCCATGAGTGACCCAAGGCCATTCAGCAGCGAGCGGCTCACGGCTAACTCACGCCGATGTGATTTCAGGAGCGCAACACCCTCCTTCAGCCGAATCCGTCGCTTCACTAACATGTACATCAACACCACCGCAGCTGACGTCGACAGACCAGTCTCGCAATGCACGAGCAGCTCGCGCCTCTCCCGAATCGCCATGTCGATGAAGTTGAGCATTTGAGGCATGTGCAGCAGCAGCCGCTCCCAGCTGCCTTTGGTCTCATCGGCGTCATCCGTGGCCACCTCAACCGCTAACCACTTTACTTTGCCCATTTTAGTATCATCACCATCGTCGTCATCATCGTCGTCGCCCTGGTCTTGGAGCCACAAGTGCTTGGCGTCCCGGCGACCCGGCTGGTAGAGCGACAAGACCGCCTTGAAGCCTCGGTCCAAAGCCCACCGCACGTTGGCAGCGCGGTGCTCTCCGACCCAAACCCCGCTGTGCCATTGGCCGGGCACTCGAGGCAACACGTTCTGCGCTGGCTCTAGAAACACGAATTCGGTCAGGAGTTGCGCGCACTCGTGGGCTCGGTTTTCCACCGCGCACCGGAGCGGCGACCAACCCTGAGCCGACAGAAGGTACGGCGAGGCACGCCTGCCCAAGAGCATCGCGACCATCTCGCTGCTGTTGGTGTAGGCCGCGTAGTGCAGCGGAGTCCAGTGCCAAGTCTTGTCGTGCACGCTCAGAGTGGTGCGAAGCTCAATGAGCTGGCGCACCAGCTCCACGTTACCGCTCAAGATCGCATGAATCACCACTGTGCGGTGCATCTTGTCCTTGGCGTCAAGCGAGGCCTTGTGCGCGATCAGCCACTTCACGACTTCAAGGTTGCCGCGCCTGGCCGCATGCAACAGCGGAGTTTCCGCGTTGTTGTCCCGAAACTCAATGCTCGCCCCGTTGTCCAACAAGAAGGCGCAGCAGTCCAGGTGACCGTTCGCAGCAGCGTGAAAGAGCGCCGTGCAGTGGGTGTTGTCGGTGGCGTTCACATCTTCGCCGCGCTCGAGGCACCTCGTGAGGTCCGTGAGGTCGCCTCGTCTGGCTGCCTCTACGAAATGGTGCCTTGCCACCCTCGGGTCGGCCACAAACCGGCCGGCGATGCGGAGGTCTTGAAGCGAGATCCACACTCCCGACAGCACGTCCTGCTTAAAGTCGTAGCGCTTTGCTTCCAACACGTGCGGCCTCTTTGCCTTCTTAATCTGCTTGAGCGCGTCTTCATAAGCTAGGCCTTCGATTTCCACGTTGTTCACTTTCACAATCACCATGCCAGGCGTGATGTCAGGGAAGAGCTCCTGGATGTCAGTGCCTTGCTTCGCAGCTTCCGCGTGATCATCGCTGATGAGGTCCGCCAATTCTTCTTCGGCCCTCTTCGCAGCTTCTAGATCCTTGGATGCCTGCCAGGCAAGTAGAAGAACCAGATCAACGCGCATTCATCTCGACAAAAAATATTGGTCATGCAAACAGAACGAGGTGAGCAGGGACGCGCTTTCTAAAAGAGCTTAAGGTGGCACCTGGAGCATGACTTTCAAGTCCTCGTCTTTGTCTTCACGGCAGCGTTCCATCATCTTCTGGGCTTCGAGCAGTCGCTCCGACCAACCTTGTAGTTCCTTGAACTTGGCATATTCCGATTCGAGCTCAGCGTGCTCCTCCGGCGTCTTCACCTTCTTGAGCCTTCAATTAAACGCACAAACATTGCATCGACCAGCCATATTAAGCCAGCATAGAGTATAAGACTAAGTGATTTGATATCATCTACGTTTCAGCAGACTCTGCGTAGATGAAAGAAAATAGAAACCAGGAGGGGCATACGAAACATATGAATACCTCATGACGAAGTCCGACATGCCTTCTTTCAGAGTGAGATAGCGTTTGAGGTCATCAGGCCGAGAGTTCAAGAGCAGCCAACCAGTTTCCCAGTTTCGAAGCGTGCGCAGGGATTTGTTGTACTCCTTTTTCTTCGCCGCAAAGACCTCCATGAGCCCTTCAACTTCGAGAACTTTGGCGTCATGGACACGAATGGGGTCCTTGTACTTCGTCACAATCACTTCCTTCCCTTCGTAACCTGGGGACATGTTGAAGGTTAGAATCGCATCGTCGAATGTCTTTCGATATACGCGCCGGGCTAGCGTTTCTTGCATCATCTCGGCCGGCGTATAATTTGGGTCCGTAAACGGCTTTTTGCCTGTTTCGGCTTTGTAACTGCGCCCCATGGTTTCGAAAGAGTCTTTGAAAACTCAGTTCACGTGCCGAATGAGCTGATGATGATGCTATTGAAGATGCCAACGAATCTTATAGTGCCTCAGCTGCTAGCGTGCTTAGAGGTGTAATTCTGATTGATTATTAGAAGTTACGCCTAGAGTAGAGAAGGAATACTCGATACTGTAAATGGCGCTGATATAAAGGCATCGTTCGGAATACAAAAGAAGAAGCTTCCAGCCGGGCAGCCTAGAAATACTTGAGGTAGACTTCGAACCGCCTCTGGGGCGAACTATTTATCGCACTGGGAGACCGCGACCTGCGACTTCTGCCTCGCGTCTCGAGCCGTTATGCCTGGACTCGGGCACTCACGAAGCAAGCAGCAATAAGAAGCTGAAAGCTGAACTCCGTACTTTTCTGTACCAAATTAGAGGGAAACTGATGAGTCGTTGGCTTCGATGTGTAGTGTGCTGCCAGTTAGCAAAAAAATGGCGTCGGCAAAGGGACAGGAGGCGCTCTCTGTTGTAGTGCGATTGCGGCCATGGAGCGAAAAGGAAAAGGTAGGCAAATCAAGTTATGATGGTAGAATTGTATTATCGAGGGGCGTTTCGGTGCTGCGGGAGTGTAAGGCTGTGGATAGAGAGACGAAGAAATTTGAGGAACTACTACAGTAGTTGGAGCTAACACCTATCTAGCTGGTTAGTTACAAATGAATATTTTGGCTGTACTGCAACGCCAACACTCAAGATTCCACTCGGGTGATATTGCAGGAAGCTGGCACTGTTCCCGTGGTTCACACTGACCAGGCGACCAAAACTGTGTCTATCGTGCGGCGAAGCGACAAGAAACACACGAACACCAAATACAGTGGATTTAAGCATGTGTTCACAGCCTTCACTTCACAAGCTGAGGTTTTCGAGTCGACTACAGCCCCACTGGTTGAGGATTGCCTTCTGGGGTATGCTGCCACAATTTTTGCTTACGGGCAAACGGGAACGGGCAAATCGTTTACCATGCAAGGCGAACTGCCGAACCCGGAAAAGTGGGGCATCATGCCTCGCAGCGCGCACATGATCTTCGACGCGCTCGCCAACAAAGATCGATTTGAGTCCAGTCGCGTTACTGTGTCTTATCTTGAGGTGAGTTCTGAATGATGCGCGTCAATACCAAACAAATTGAACTGTGCGGAAAGGGTTGAGCCTCTAATTGTCTATTTCTCGTTTCAATCGCAGATTTACAACGAAGAGTTGAAAGACCTGCTTGTGCCACCCGAAGTTCCCGACGCCGACCGACCTAAGCTGCGCATTGTAGAAGACAAGTCAGCAGAGGGCCGTGGCTTGTATTGCAACGGTTTAATCGAGAAATCAGTGAATTCTGCGGAAGAAATCTTGGAGGCTCTCGCAGTTGCGGAAAATCGGCGCGCCGTAGAAGAAACCAAAATGAACGCGCAATCATCGCGTTCACACTGCCTGTTTTCAGTGACTGTAACCTGCAGAGAGTACTGCGCAGACGGCCAGGGCGGCATGGTGATGGAGCGCACAGGGCGCCTTAACCTCGTTGATCTTGCCGGCTCTGAGTGCGCCAAAACCGCGGGCACCGGTAACGACCAGCGAGGCATTGAGCGAAAGAACATCAATCAGAGCTTGCTTGCGCTCGGGCGCGTCATCACGGCCCTCCAGTCGCTGTCCAATTCAGGCAAGGGCGTGGAGCTCGCTGGCCGCGTGCCGTACCGGGACAGCAAATTGACGCGGCTGCTGCAGGATGCGCTAGGAGGCCGCAGCAAGACTACCATTGTGGCTACTTGCTCGCCCTCGGAACTAGCCGTTGAAGAAACGGTTTCTACTCTCGGCTACGCGCAGCGCGCCTCAGGTATATTCTACAGTTATCGATACCCATGACGTGCTCAGTAGAGCACGCTTCTTATAAATCATCATTTGTGAATGGCTCTTTCCGCAGGCATCACCAACCGCCCCGCGCAGAACCAGCTCATGAGCGGCTCTGGGCGCTCACTGTCTCCGGGCCCAGGAGCAGTAGGGTCCAGTCGGGGCGGGTCCAGCACGCAAGACTGGCGCGACCTTGAAACGCGCTTGCAGTACATGGACAACCAAGTGCGAGAAGCCCAGTACGAGCTGGCGCGGCAGCACGAGCTGCAGAAGGAAGCGTCGGCGAGGGCCGCGAGCGCAGAAGACCTGGTTGGAGGCTTAGAAGACACCATTGCTGCCGAGCAGGCTGCAGTAGCGCGCGCAGACGAGCGGGTTGCTCTGCTGCACCGCAGACTAGGCACTCGGCATGTGCATGTGGCGGAGTTGAGGCACTTGTTGAGCGCGCGAACTACGACTGAAAATGCGCTGCGATCCCATGCCGAGTCGTTGATTGGCACCGTGCGCAGCTCCATCAGCAACGCTGAAAGTTTGCAGAGTCGCCTCGAAGCAAACTCTTCCGAGGACGAGTCCCGACGGGTAGATGCCGTGGCCTACGTGGCGAAAGCAACCGCCGCGGGGGACGCGATACGGTCGAGATCCGCGAGTTACTTGGTTGGCCACAATACAGCACGAGCGAATTTCGCCAAAGAGTTGACCGCATCTTGCGAGGCTACAGGGACTGCTTTACAAGGCTTAACTCAGGGCCTGGACTCTCTCAAAGAGCGTGTCGCTGCGGAGGCGTCAGCCGTCGCTGAAAAAGTGCAGGAACGAGTTCGCAGCGACGCTGCTACGGCTACCGAAGTGCTGGCGAGCGCTGCAGCAGGCTCTAGTGCAGTAGAAGCAGCCGTGAGAACTGACGCGACGCGTGTCGACGCCTCTCTCGAAACCCTGTTGGCAGACACTACAGCAGCGGAAGATCGCCTTGTGGCGTGGGCCAACGACACTGGCACCGCAGCCACGGCGCACGCCGATGATTTGCGGTGGCGCGCGGAGCAGGAAGCAGCCCT
>Ga0307979_1002309_pt1 | contig 13251 bp, 18 predicted proteins | sample OrgLakmetage1058_FD_201833 | JGI IMG/M metagenome (GOLD analysis project Ga0307979, IMG submission 201833) | Saline water microbial communities from Organic Lake, Antarctica - #1058 | ecosystem: Environmental > Aquatic > Non-marine Saline and Alkaline > Saline | place: Antarctica: Organic Lake...
TAGAGGACCAGAGTGTTTTGCCAGATGGGCTGTCAAAATTGCGTCATAAAAAGCGACAGGTACTCGTGCTAAAAGATGCGACCGAGGGTCCAAGAGATTACGCTCTGGCATCGTTTCAGAATCGAGGTGGTCGAGACCCACGCTGAAGTCGCCTGTCCTTTGAGCCTCATAGGTGCTAAAATATATAACTATGTCGTCGCGTCCAGCGTGGCTACCCTCTTCGAAAGCACAGGGGATCTGGAAAGCTTGTTGCAGTAAATCATGATTAGCGACATTCGCGACAGCTGAGTAAGCTCCTGTCTGCTGCAAAAGAGGCGCACGAGCCACGGTGTACTGCCGAGTCGAGGACTTGAGGTCATCAAAACCCTGAGTGCTTAGTAGGCAAGGCAACGCTGCAGCATACTTCGCCCGCAGCGACTGGGTCACATGAACCGCTGCACCTTTGGTAGTTGCATCTATGAGACCGAAGCCAAGGCGAAACAAGTCATGCCCAAAACGGTCGTGCCCGGATATGTCGTTTTGTGCCCCATCGTCTTCAGCTAGCACTTGCACAACGGAAGCATTGCGGAAGTCCACTGAACTCCATGGCATTTCGGGGCATTTGTAGGGTTTCACTCTTCGTGCTGATGAGAAGGACGCGAACAGCAGGACAGCCCGGATAATACCGTCGAGCTTCATGTTGCTGGACGATTATGTTAATAGAAGAAAAAGAAGAAGCGGACGCCGCATTGAACTCTCCAACATTGCAATTTCTTCAAAGAGACGATGAGCCACATCTAGCAAGCCCATGCACGGTAGAACTCTATCGTACTCCATGCCTTGCCCCGTGAATTTAAGGTTGGAACCAAGCATGAGACAAAATGTCCGTCGTTCTGAGTGGCTTTGAAACAGAATTGGATAAAACTATAAAGGCCAGACGGGTTGTAGATCAAGTGGACGATGTTGCCCACGTAGGCATGCTTAGGAAACGCTAAAACGTGGAGTTATTTTCGGCAATTGTCAGAATGTTAGCCGTATTAATGTTTTGATTACAGCATCTTTGTATCTGTAGCATTGCAGCCAGCATTGAGCATTGTTCCGCCGTTCGGCCGCGGCCCACCGTCACGATAAATTGCAATTCCCTAATATAGCACTGAAAAAGCTTGATTTTATCTCTTGGGTCTCTGGTCTCTCTGGTTATTGCTCTTGACTCTTGACTCATGATTCTTAACTCTCGAGCCCTTTCTCGCTCTATGCCTCTCTAGTTCAAACCGATGTCTTGATAACACAAAGCAATTTGGCTCTTTGAATTGAATGGGCCTTGCTCTTATGTATTTGAAGTGGTGGAGTTCGGAGTTAAACGTTAAACTTTTCATTTTCAGCTTTCTCATTGCCCATGCCCATTGCCCCCTTCTTCCTCTTCGTGCCAAACACCACCACAAACCCCACCCCGCTCTCTTTTCCTATGCCGGTAATTTTTTGCGCCCTTGAATTAACTTTAGTCGATTTGGGCCGGTTAGTTCAACGCCACAGTATTGATACAGTATTGCCTGACGAGAACGAGAACGATCCATACTCCATACGCCAGGGAAGTTCGCTTTTGCTCGAGATATCGTTAATCACAAGGATGGCACGCCATCATAGGGATCTTATTTATTTACAGTGCCAATATCTTCAACCCCCAATAAGCCTGTCGCTACTTCTGTTCCGTTCAAAGCTGAAGGAACGCGATAAAGCGGTTCCTTCTTGGTGCTCCCGCTTGGTTTCGGGAGAGCATTCATCGTGTCATGAATCTTGAATTTTTGCCCTTTTTCGAAGAAAGCCATTCTCATGCCGCAATTCCGCACGCGAGAAAATGACTTAAAGGCTCTGCTTCTTAGTTGCTTTTCGCAGCAGCGTTGAAGTGGTGGCCAAAAGTGCAGTCCGTGTAGCTGGGAAAGGGCCACACGTCAACCGCGCAAAGCTGCTCCGCGGCATCGCACACCTCGCGCACCGCCTGCATGCTGGACTTGACGTCCTTGGACATGAACTTGGCCAGTCCATGCAAGTCGTCGGACGAGGGCGCCTGTCAGCATTAAAGAATGCAGAAGGAAATGAAATGAAGATGAATGTAAGGTACTGGAACACTCATTAAGTGAGAGGGAAAATCGAGTTCTACGTAAGTAGTTCGAAATTCGAGTAGAAGAATGCCCAGTGCTCCATTGATAATCATTCACCTTGGTGAGCACTTCTTCAAGCGCGTCGGTGGCCACGGTTACCGCGTCGTAAGCCTCCATGCGTTTCTTCAAACGGATCGAGGTAGGGGTGCCCGAGGGCTTCACGTACACGTTCAAGTCTTTCTCGAGCGCCGGCTCGATTCCGGTGCGCACCATGGCCACCAGGGTGCGCGCTTCAATCTCCAGCACTGCTGCGTAGTTCTCCAGCAAGCACTCGGCGCGCGCTTCCACTTCGGCTTCCGAGAGCACGCCCATCCGCTCGAAGAGGGCCACGTTGGCCTCGGTGTGGAACGCGCAATGAGCCTCCACGGCGTCCTTCAAGTTGGGCAAGCCTCGCTTCTTGGCTTCGATCGGCCATTCCGCCGAGTAGCCGTTCCCACAGAACACCACGCGCTTGTTTTCTTCGAACAGTTGGGCCGCAGCGTCCCGGGGGTTCGAGCCGCCCTCGAGGAGCTCGTTCAGGGCGCGCAAGCCGTCGGCAAAGGCAGTGTTCACCATCGCCATGGGAAACGCGCAGTTCTGGGACGAGCCCACGGCCCGGAACTCGAAGCGGTTGCCGCAGAAGGGGAAAGGGGCGGTGCGGTTGCGGTCCTCGATGCCTCGCTCCACCTCGTTCAAGTTCGCGCACCGCGCATCGAGCATGTCTCCACCCGAGTAATAGCCCGCCAGCGGGCCACCTGGGGATGTAGGGCAGATGTCAAAAAAGGGAAATAAACAGGAATTACAGGAATTACACCAGGACAACAATTAAATGCGAATTTTCAATAGGAATAGGAAGAGGGGATTAAAGACGAAGAAGAAGGGAGGCAATATATCTGAAGCATCGTTTCACAGCGAAAGCCACTCTTACCTTCAATGATTTTCTCCATGTGAGCTTCGAAAGTGGTTCCCGGCATGAGCGAAATGATTGCTGGTGGCGCCTCTTGAGCTCCCAGACGATGGTCGTTGCCCGCGTGGGCCACTGCGTTGCGAATCACCGAGTTGTGCTGGTTGCACGCGTAGGTCAGCGCAGAGAGGGCGAGAGCAAAGAGCTCAGACTCGGTCTCGGTCTTGCCTGGGTTGAACCAGTTGATGCCAGTGTCGGTGCCCACCGACCAGTTGTTGTGCTTGCCGCTGCCGTTGATGCCGGCGAAAGGCTTCTCATGGAACAGGAAGACCAGGTCGTGCTTGGTGGCAATGTCCACGCACATTTGCATCGCAATTTGGTTCAAGTCGCTGGAAATGTTGGTGACCGTGAAGAAGGGCGAAATTTCGTGCTGGGCGGGGGCCACTTCGTTGTGGTACACGTTGAGCGGGCAGCCAATCTTGAGCAGCGCCGTTTGCACTTCGTCCATGCACGCTTTCACGCTCTCCGGCATGGCCGCGAAGTAGTTGAGGTCCATTTGTTGGCCCTTGGTAGGGGGCGCGCCAATGAGCGTGCGCCCGCAAGCTCGCAAGTCTGGCCGCGCCAAGTACGCCTCCTTGGACACCACGAAAAACTCTTGCTCCCACCCGAGGTACGTCACGCACTTCTTCACGTCGTCGTAGCCGCCGAGGTTCTTGAGCAGGCGCAGGCCTTCGCGGTTCACCGCGTCCTGAGGGAGGTGTGATAAAGAATGGTTTGAAGATTCGAATGAAAGGAAGTTAAAGACTTCGAAAAGAAAAGATGATACCTGATAGTGTTATCAAGAATGAAGAGATTGCACTGCCTAACGAATAGCTTCAAGACTAAATGTCACATCTACGCGAATATCATTAACGGGAAATTAAGAGCAACCTCTCGTGCCCTCACCTCGGAGCGAAGCAGTGGCGTCTTGTCGTCCAAAGCCGAGCCATAGTGGGTCACGAACGCGCATGGGATGAAGCAGGTGCCGTTGTAAATGAAGGGTGGGGAGCCTCGGTCCCAGGACGTGAACGCCGCCGCTTGATGAGTGACCCGGAGGCCACCGTTGGGGAACGAAGAGCCGTCGGTTTCGCCGGTGAAGAGGCGGCCCTTGGGCATGGTGGCCTTGAAGGGCTTGAGCCCTGGAATCCCGGGCGCACCCCAGTCCGGGTCAATGAACGCGTCGTGCTTCATGCCCGCCGTAGTGCCCGCCACGCCGCTGCCCATGCGCGTCGGCGTAAACCTAGGAGAAAATACACGTGTGCGTACGCGAAACATTAAGAAGGAGATGGGTCAGAAGACTGCAACGTATCCAACAGATGGCAAACGAGAAAAAAAGAAGGAGGATAAAAGTAATTAGAGAAGGCATTCTGAAGCCATCACTGTGATTTCAATTTATCGGAGTAGAGTGTTGGGGGGGTGTTGTGCAGAAGAGCACTCCAATGCGATCACTCAAGCGCACAGCGTGCGTGGGTGAGGATATAAGCTTCATGAGTGCTTCAGAGTAAAGTTAAAATCGAACTCAAACATAACTTCAACCTTCGCTGAGCGTGTACACGCAACAACCATACGTCGCACTATTTGAAGCAAACAGTTTGTAAAAATTGTTGAACTTCTCACCAGTGGGCGTAGTTGATGCAGCCTTTGCTGGCGCACCATTCGAAGAGTGCTTTCTCGAGAATGCGCTCGTCGCTTTCAGAAGTCTTTTCGCCAGTTACAAGGGCTTCCTTGAATCGTTTGGTCATCTCCGCGCCTCCAAACGTTTCCATGGCCGCGAAGTCGAACCTGTCCAAAATGTTTTCAAGTAGCCAGAAGACCAGAAGACCTCCGTTACCGAGTGAGATCACGCCCTTCTACAGTATGCGTTTAATCACGCTTTCTGACAACATTAAATCAAATAAACATTACGACTGCCTGTTTGTTTTTAAATATCTCCTCACCGCGTCGTTCCAAAGTCAGCAAGCGCTGGTGGGGCGGTGCTCTTAATTTCGCGCGAAGGCGCCGCCGGCGGTGCCGGCGACTTTTTGCCTTTCGACGAGCGGTCGAGCGAGAGACTAGAGCTTGGCATACTTCTTCAAATTGGAGGTCTGTTGCCATGGCACCGACATGGGTCAAGTCGATAGGTGAGGGGAAAAGTTGTAGTTGTTCATTATCATCGCACACTGTGTTGGGAACGATCGGAAAAAGTGACCAAGTTGAACCACTGCAATCAAATTAGACATGAATCTTTAGGTAGCGGCTAAAGTTGCGAGCTTCTCAGGTTGCACAAGATTTCTTACAATGCGAATGGAGGCAATTATTTCAGGACTACGAAATGCCCAGTTGTTCTCACACGTACCTCCTCAAAAAGTTTTGGCCTCAAACGTTTTCGGCAAAGTATCGGAGAAACCTCTAAAGACCTGCAAAATGAATACACAATTTAGAAGAATACTGCAAAGATAGCGAATCTTGAGAATCTCTGCGGAGAAACGAATCCCACGGACCCCCCTCGCCCCCTCGGGAGGAGAAGAAGACAGAACCGGTTCGGAGGAATTCAGAATTTGAACGAAATTTGATTCGGTAATTTTATTTACTTGTAAAAATGGCGACTTCGTCAATGGATACACAAGGTACTGCTGAAGAAGACTCGGATGACGCCGAAGAGTCGCCTACTCACTATCTGCCGAATGGGATTTATTCCCTCGAGGCGCTGCGCTTTCCAGGCCTCTTTCTCGGTGAGGCACTAATCGAGAAAACTTCGACGCATCGGCTCGTGCACTCGATAGCCGTGTTTGCTAGGTTTATGTTTTCTCTTGTTGCATTGTGATTTTTAATGCACAAACGCATTGGTTTCTAAGAAGAATGTATCATTGTTTGACGCCTATTAAATGTGTACTTCTCTAGAATTTGTCTTGTGAGGGAGCTTGCACCCACTTTCCTTGATGTTTCATGGCGTCATGTGCCGAGCCTAGCATTACTGCTTGCTGCGTAAACAAATAATATATGCAGCGAGCAAGTAATATTCTTCCTTGAAATAAATGCGTTGGGATTTCTCAGATGCGTTTCAAGATCCGCGTGAGAAGAACGGCAAAGCGGAGTTGCGGCTGTCCCTCGACACCGACGTGGCCAAGATGAGTCTGGGCAATGACAACGGGGCCGCGTGGGGGTGGCCTTTCTTTCGCGCGCGGCGCGTTACCGCACCAGGAAGCTACACGTTTGAGTCCATGCGATATCCGGGCGCGTTTTTGTGCACTTCTGACATGAAAGTGCTGGGAATGAAGCCCGCTGATTGGGGCTCGGTCAAGCTCGTGCTGGTAAGAAAGTCTTCACTTTCTTTTTGCTTTACTTCTTGTGCATTTAACCCAAAGTGTGCTTGACACTGTCATGCACGCTTCAAATTTGCAACCCCTTTCCTTTGTGACAATTCCAATTGTAACGCTATTGCACTATGACCGCTAAATCTTTGGCCTTGACCTTTGCTCCGAAAAACAGACAGAGGCATGGGAAAACATCCTCGAAACCTAGCCGCTTCCAATTGCTACTCTTTGCTTCTGCTTGCAAAAAACACCTAAAATATTCATTTATTACCATTCACTCTTCCTCAGTTTTTCATTTTTTCTCTTGACATTTCATTCCAGAACCCGAAGCAAGACGAGCACAAGACCTGGTTTCAGCTCAAGCGTGTGAAAGGGCGCGAAAACTTCAGCCAACGGCGCGACAAAACCGAGCACGTGTACACGGTGTCTTCGGTGAAGTATCGCCGCGACTCGGGAACCATTACGAGAGCCCACAGCCACAACACCAGCGGCAGTAGCAGTGGTCTCCACTACCACAGTGGCAGCAGCAGCAGTGGTAGCGGTGGTCACGGGTTTTTGTACTATTTAGACGCCTACGACGGCGGTGCATACTCCAAACTGAAAGCGCAATACGGCCAGCATGCTTCCCCTACCCATGGGGTGAAGTCCGTGGCGGCTAATTTGTGGGGCAGCATGGCCAATCGTGACGAAGGCTTTTGGGATGGCCGAGGCCGCGTGCGCTTGTGCAAAGTAGACAGCGCCAGCACTAGGCACAGCGCCAACGGGAGCTCTAGCCATGGTCACAGCAGCAGCGCTAGCGGCGGCGGTAGCGGCAGCGGCAGCAGCGGTGCGGCCGCGGCGAAGCGGGAGAAAAAGTGGGGGGTGAACGCGCTCGGCGAAGCTTTGCCTGCGGGCGCGCCCGAGCCGCCGGGGTACCGGTGGGAGTGGTGGCGGCTGCGGCGCTACGTGGTGAGCCTGGTGTTCACCGACATTCAGGGCTCGACCCGGCTCTGGGAGCGGTTCGGGCCCAAGTTCAAGGCAATCATCGACATGCACCACCGCATCTTGCGTGCTTGCCTGCGCCGCCACCACGGGTAACTTTTTAAGTGAAGAAATTGTGCTTGTATTTGTTGCTGACAAAGAGAATAACCTATGCGCATAGAGAAAGCAAGTGCAAATGAATATCAATAGGAACATCGTATCACATTTCTAGCATTTCTTATCTTCTCCATCGAAAGGGCGGTATCTGCAGTAATCATATTGTCAGTATAGTTGCCATTATTTACCTTCTTTTTGACACCTTGCGCGCGTTCGTGCGTGCAATTCTCCCAAAAAGGTACGAAGTGAAAACCGAAGGCGACGCTTTCATGATAGCCTTTACTTCCCCTTCAGATGCGGTCCTCTTTGGAACAGAGCTCCAAACTGACCTCATCGACTACCCCTGGCCGTCTTGGCTGATTGAAGACAGCGACGTGCAAGATCTCGTGGGGACATTTTACTTGGCAAACAACAATAAGACGACTGATGGAGCGCCGGCTACCACCGATACGATCCCGATTGCTCCCGAGCTCTTTGCGCTAGGGCTAGCACCAGCAGAAGCAGGAGATGCAACAACCGGAGATGACGGAGGAGAATCAAAGGCAGTGAAAGGTACTTCCCCGGAGGAAGAGCGTGCCACCAGATCCGAAAAGCCTGAGGGGTGGGGTGTGGGGATGCAGCCACCAGGAGCAGCGTTACTGAAGCGAGGAAGCCTGCGAGCAAACAAGGAAGACCTCGGCGTGCTGGCTAAAAATGTATGCGCATTTTCTTTGCGTGAATTTGCATACACAGCACATCTGAGGGTTTCTCTACTTTTTTTCTTTTCGCTTCATTTCTCTGTTGCAATCTGTCATGGTGCGTCTTATCTTTTAGCTACGCCCATCTAAACCTTTTTCCTTCCATTCACAACACCTATTAACCCCCCTAGGTCGAGCCGTGGCTCTCCAGCACGCCTCGCTTGCACGACTTGCAGTTCCACGGCCAACGCCTAGACAACAATACCACGGGCGCTGCCACCACCACCTCCCTAGCCCAGTTGCTCGCTACAGGGGGCATGAGCCGCGTGGCAGAATTGGCAGTGGCCCCCACACCCGCGGCCGTGCTGCATGCCAGGAGTGGAAGTGGTGCGATGAGCGGAGACGGACTGACGCTCGAGTCTCAGGTACTGCAAGCCGGTGAAGACCCACTTTTTAATTAAGCATTGCACGGCTCCACTTCTGTGCTCTTCTTTCTTCTTTTTCTGCTACTTCGTTCGTCCTTATTTTGAATTGAATGAATTTCTCTTTGTACTGCTTCGCAGGGCTTGTTCCCCGAGGTCGCCGCCGCCCTCGTAGTAGCTGCAGAAGCCGAAGCTGCGTCCGCTCTGGCCGCAGCGGACTCCGCGGGAAAACTAGAGACAGTGCTGGTGTCGTTTGGTGCTGGCCCTCTTGGTCTTCGCTTCAAAGGACTCGCAGTCGACCACCATAGTGGCACCAACGGTGACGACGACAGCCACCATCACCATTCTTTGAGTGAGCGCGCGTCCACCTTCTTCCACCATCACCACCACTCATCCGACACCCCCAGCAAGCAGCGCAGCTCGGTGGAGTCGGTCCCAGATGCTTCTCACAGTAGCGGCCAGCAGCCTTCGAGGCCGGTGAGCATTGACTCTATCCCCGAAGTGAAGGACGGTACCGAATTGTACAGGGACAACAAGTCGCACCGGCGCGTAAGTGGCCTCGGAGGCGGCGTTGGTCTCCCCGATGACGCACGAGGGTCCTTCGCACCCGAACAACAGCATCACAACCATGCCGGAGGAGGTGGTCGGAGCAGCAGTGCCAGTAGGACTAGCAACGCGAGCAACGCCAAGTTAACTGGTGGGCACCGCAGTAGCGCGATGAGCAACATGAGCCACCACTTGTCGATGCGGATGATGCACAGCAGGCACAGCCATGACGACAGCGCCACCAACATGGTCATCGTGGGCTTTGCCACCGTGGGGGAAGGTCCGAGCCCTCCGGAAGCGTCTGGGCGCGTGTTTTTAGGCGACTTGTTAGCAGAAGTAAGGCCCTACGGCGCGAGCGCGGATGATCCAGCCACGGTGCGTAAATTGAATGTGCCTAGCTAGAATCGCCTTCCATGACATGATATATACCGAGTGCGTACCTCTCTGCGATTCCTTTCCTCATTATTCTTTTACTTGTTGGTTCTCCCCTCTGCAGATCAAGCTCGCGGGCTTGCCCTATAGCGCGGCTTTAGATGCCCTCGACAACGCTCCCTTTCCGTGCACCTTAGTCCTCAAGCGCTTGCCCGCCCTCGCCGCGTCCATCGCCGCCAACCAGCGATTAGCGCTGCCCAAGCCCCTATACCGAGGCCTGCGCGTGCGCGTAGGGTGCTTCACGGGCGCTCCCGAAGCTGAGCGCGACCCGGTGGGTGGATACATGTATAAATTGAGAGGCAGGCGATGTGCACAGAATGCGACTGTTGGGGATATGGTTATGCTTTAGAAGATGATATTGGCTTGTGAGCATCGCCATCTTGTTTGTTTGGCCTATTTTTTATGCCTCATCTTCCAAAATGCTGACTGTTGAATAATGACACATCATTAGGTCACAAAGCGGATGGACTTTTACGGTCCTGCTGTGAATCGAGCAGCTCGAGTAGAAGGGCAAGCTGACGGAGGGCAATTCCTCATCTGCGAATCCACGTACTTGCATACGGTACGGTGCTCAACAACAATGCCACTTCTTGGAGTGCTCTTGCCTTAAACAGACTATATTGAGAGCTATCTTTTCTAAACATAAACGGATAGGAACGAGTGGGCTGATGAAAATTGTGATCTTTGATGCACACTTTGAAAGAAAGAGTGTAGCACCGTGGTCTTTTGTGCAGTACTCACGACGCTTCCTCGAACCTCGAACATGCTTACCTTTTGAAGCAAACAACTCACATGTTCGTGGATGCAATCCTTCAGGTGGGGTACCGGCCGGACGAAGATCGAGGCATTTTGGACTTTGGGTTGACGGGCCACATACAGGGGAGCAATTATTTGAGAGCGTCTACGGCAGTGGTGGACTGTGGCGTGAGAGACTTGAAGGGCATTGCCAGACCTGAGCACGTCTACCAGGTGACAGAGATGAAACCAGAGGTTTTTCGTAGATTGTTGTTGTCCTGCTTTGAACCCACAGAATGGAAGCGATAAGCGCTTATTCTCACTTCTCTTTGTGACGTGCCACGGTGGTTCGAAAGAGAAGACGATCGCTTACCTTCGTCATTCTGCATTCCTTTCGTACAACACCAACAGGTGCTGCCGGAACGACTGCGCGCTCGCTCCTTTGCGTCCACTTCTTCTTCTTCTGCGCCTTCTTTGCCCAATCAACAAGCGCCTTCTTCTCCGCCTGCGCTGCCTGCTGCTGCTGCCCCACCGCCTGCGAGTAATACTACTACGCCGAAATCTCAGACAGTAGCCCGGCCTCCAACAGCGCGCAGTGCGAGTCGAAGCCGTGCTCCCACGTCCTCGTCGTCGTCGTCCTCACTGTCACCTCCACCGCCTCCTTCGAGAACGCCCCACCGCGCACGCGGCACTTCTTTGGATTCTGCGCAAACAGCGCTGATAGTTTCACCGTCCAGCAACAACAACAACAACAGCCGTTCTCTTCAGGGAACGTTCACAGGCAACTCTGCTTCTTCTGCTTCTTTTTCTCAGCCCACCAATGGCAAAGGTCCTTTGTTCATCACAGGCGCAAACGACGCCGTCCCACTGGTTGCACTGCTCGTGGAGCATCTCAACAGTCGCGGCTTTCAGTGTTTCAGTGCCTTGGCCACGTATGGCGATAGCACCAGTGACACAGTGGCCAGTGGAAAGGACAGCAGCATCAGCGGTAGCAACAACAGTACCGTGAGTAAAGTTGCCAGCAACGGCAATGGTGAAGCCGCTAGCCAAGCAGCGAAGAGCTCGTCTGCAGAGCAACGGCGCGCCGATCAATTGCGCTCGAGCCGGTGTTTAGTAGCTGTGCTGAGCCCTGGTATCGTGGAGTTGCCTTATACACCACCGGAGTCCTACGATGATGACGACATCAACGAGGTGACTGACCCGAAGAATGCTACTGAAAACAATGGCATGCACACTCCTACGGCAGCAGAAGCAGCAGCGGCGGCAGCATTTTGGGCTGACGTCAGCGTGGCATGCGCATCCCACTTACCCATGGTGGTCGTGCAGCTAGAAGGCAGTACTTGGCTGGGAAAGCCTCGGCTCAACCCCAAGGCTGCGTATGTCCCTGCGAATATGCCCGCGCTCGGTAGTGCTGCTGCTGCTACTACTGAGGATAGCAATGGCAGTGATAGCAGCAGCAGCGGTGGTGTTGGCACCGTAGCAGTACGACCTCTGCTCGACGCGCTCTTAGCAAATGGTCCTCCACTAGGCCACAGCTCCGAATACTTGGAGCCTTTCCTCGACCGGCTCAGCCGAAGGTGCCTTGCTCTTGTGGGCAGCTCCAGTCCCAGTAGCGGCAACGCCACAGTTTCCGATGCTGTAGCAACCGGAGACGGGCATCGCAACACCTCCAAGGGAATAAGAAAGATGCTGGCTTCTCCAGAGAACGGTGCGAGGCAACAGCGCAAATCTAGAACGCGCAAACAAGCCAAGTAGAAGCGAAATCAAATAGAGAAGGCGCCCGCTGTCGAAGAAAATTCTGGAAGTGAGTGGGCTCTGCTCCTTTTCTTAGAACTGGGCTTATCTGATTCGATGATCCTTGCATAGGAAATCTTTTTGCAACAAGCATAATCCTCGCTGTAATTTTTCAGAGTTTAACTGTGGTCTTTCATCTTTCATCTCTTTTAGTGGTTACTGGTTTAACCAGTAACCCACTGGTTTAACAAGTGGTTAGAACACGCAACCCCCCTCCCCAAAAGGCCACGTCAGCTCTCAGCTCTCTTTGCTATTCGCAGAGGCTTCCACGAAAATCGATAATAGACATATATCTTTTGACGCAGACGCAGGCCCCAGGAGGTGCCAAGAGGCCGGACTTGGAATTGCTTGTCTGCTGTCTGACTGTGGCTTTCTGAAGCGCAGTGCTGTGCTGCGTGTGGTGCCAAGATCGCTATTATTGCAGTTCCGAGTCCCATCGAGATGAGCAAGGGGCCTAATATAAAACCCGCAGACGTATACTGGAAGTTATGTCTCATATCTCCCGTGCTGCTAATTCTTCATTCCTGACAGCTATTTCATTTCACCAAATCGCCAAAGCCCAAGGCTAAAGCTTCGTCTCGTTCAAAACTTCAAACACAAACACAAATACAAAATCATCACACACCCCCTATCAACATCACGCTTTACTTTGGGCGTTGGACTTGTGTCTTCTTGGTGGCTTCGTGGTAGTAAAACAGCTCGCCTTCGGCTTCGTACTCCACCCACCCCTCAGGAAGAGGCTCTTGCTCGTCCATGCCTTCGTCCAAGTCGACATCGGAGTCGGCGTCGAGATCTAAACTGTCATCGTCGCTGTCGCTGGCTTCTGCCACCGCGGCTAACTCCGCCTCGGCAGCTGCGATCTCCGCGGCCGCCGCCGCTTCCGCTGCTGCCACTGCAGCCTCCGCATCTCCGCCACTGGTGCCTGCGTCATCATCCAAATCGAGACTTCCACTTCCTTCGTCTTCTTTCTTCTTCGAAGACCCTGCTGCTGCTCCGTCTGCGGCTTCCGTCGACAGCTTGCTTTCCCGCTTTTTCGCTGCTGGTGGGCGGGGTGGGGTTTTGCGCACTCGAGGAACCGCAGGGGCAGCTTCAATGCTGCTAGGGCGACGCACTTTGGGGGCAGCTACAGCTGCAGCAGACGCGGCGTAGGACATAGGCGCGTCGCCGCTGCCGCTCCTGCCGCCAGTTTTGGACGTTGTTATGGTACTGGTCTTT
>Ga0307979_1002313_pt1 | contig 13246 bp, 7 predicted proteins | sample OrgLakmetage1058_FD_201833 | JGI IMG/M metagenome (GOLD analysis project Ga0307979, IMG submission 201833) | Saline water microbial communities from Organic Lake, Antarctica - #1058 | ecosystem: Environmental > Aquatic > Non-marine Saline and Alkaline > Saline | place: Antarctica: Organic Lake...
AGAGCAAGGACGAGAAAACCGCCTATTCCACGGGGCCCCATGTCCGAAACTATTCGTCCTCGCGTACAGGGGGACTATATCGGCGCCTACGACGCCTAAACCTTACGGTACCGGCGCCTGCGGCGCCGGATAATATTCTAGCTAGGAGTTCTGATTATCTCACCGCTGATCGTAGCGCTAACCAGTGCACACAATCATTACCATTGAAGGCGGCCGACGCTGATATTTATTCCGCAACAATGCGACGTGCTTCTCGAGTTTGGTCCATGGGAGTTCAGTCGCCATACAGCTTGGATCATCACACTTCTAGTCAGCTTGATGGCGACTTTGACGACGACCTCTCATCGACTTCTTCCACAAGAGGCTACAAACGACCTGATATGGGTAGCTTACGTCGGGCCAGCATAGCGAAACCGCATGATGTGAACCAAGAGACTAAAGAGCAGTCCCGCGCCCAACGGCGCAATTCTGTTTGGCAGGATATCATAAAGCTTGATGACAAGGGTGGTGCGGTTATTGAAGATATCATAACGTCAGCCATGAAAGAAGACGAATTGGATGGCGTTGAAAGAACTCAAGATGACGATATATTTGCCATGCACTCACCACACACTATAACTTCTGTCCTTGAAGATTCGGACGACGATGATGAGGAGATGTATTCACCTCCTCTTCAGCTCGCCGATTCGGCTAGCGTCGAATCGACGCTTCCTGTCAGCTCTCACCGACCAAGTGCAGCAGCAAACGCAGCCTCATTCGAATCCGCTGGTACAAATTTCGGAGGTCTTGGGAATCTTCTAGGCGGAAATCTAGTGGGCATTGAAAACCCTGACAATTTCGTGCTTTCAAAGAAGTCGTCTCAGAAATGGCAATGGTTCGTGCTGGCCCTAGTTCATTTGCGCTTTGCTGACAGCGCAGAACAGCACGAAGACAACTCAATTCTTTCGGATTTAGGCTGCGACAACGCGTCACTGAATTCAGCTGACATTTCGAGGAAGTCGGATTACGTTGTGAGGCCAACCAGAAGGGCTACATTATTTGGTAGCGTTATGGGAACTTACCAGGAAGAAAGTTTAGAAGGACTCGTCACCTCAAGGCATTGCCTTGGAGATGACATCTCGAGCATTACCCAACGTCTCCGCGTGTCAAAATCGAGAGCAATGCACAGACTCCAGATTGAACCTTTGCTGTACTTTGATGATGTGCGTCCGTCTCATCCTCGTGCTTTACCAGTGCTCCGACAGAAAGAGCTTGCGAGCGGAAGCCTGCTGCACGCTCTTCAAGCAGCCAAGGAGCTTCGTGAGAAGAAAAAGGCTGAATTAACTTCTAAGAGAAAGACTGCGAATGCACCTTTGTCTAGGTCAAATTCGCGAAGGTCTTCAATTCTATCTCAGAGACCTCCGCCTCATCGGCCTTCGCGGCGCGCCTCTTTAGCAAATCACGGCGCAAATTTGCGCAGTCGCAGGCAAAGTATGGCACCTCATCGCAGATCCAGCGTTCTCTCACCGTTGGGTGAACATGCGTTAGTAATGTCGATAGCTCTCTCAGAATTGAGCACAAAAAAACGTGTTTTGGATACTGTTGAATTCCACCTGCCTCGTCCTTTCGATATTTTTGCCCTCCTTCGTCAGCTCTATGATCCAGAAGGACTATCCGCCCTTGACAATGATTTCTACACGCCGGCGAACTTATTGAGACGCGAATCATTACGTTTCAATGAGGACGTTCAACATTTGTTAGGGATCATTTGGATTGCAACAGATAGTGACGACTCTGGTTTGATTGACTCGATCGAATACATTGAATTGCACAGTGCTCTAATGTGTGCCCTTTTAGGACGAAAAGCGGGCGATTCGATGCACCGAATGTACCTATGTAGGCAGGACTGGAACTCTGACCGAAAAGGTTTCAAAAGCCTGAATAAACGAAGACTTGAAGACAGCTTTTTCACACTTGCAGGTACGGCTCTCATTATTCCAAACCTCTCAATTTTAATAACAATCTAGTTCCTGCCTCCAACTGCAGATCGATTTACGGGATCAACTGAGGCGTGGGAGATGGTTTCTTTCTTGAATAGACTTTTAACCCGGATGATCGAATATGATTTTGAAACTGGTGAAGTCACCTTGCGGACAGACGATGAAATATTCGAATTAGGTGATGATGATCCACTTCTTATCGAGGGCGTGTTTCAACATAAGGATCTACCATTTGGCAGCTTAGGTCTAGTTTCCAAAGAAATCCCGAGCGAACAGCCAGAGACGGAACCCAAAACAAAGAAAAATCCCAGTGCTCTTGGTGCTTTATTCGGTGATGATAAAATTCGGAAGACATTTGATACGAAGACTGTAATGACTGCTACGGCTAATACTTTTCCGAAAGTAGCCAAACAAGAAGTCGAAGCCATGTCAGCAATGTGGGAAAATGACGTTGAGATTCAAGGCAACGGAGGTATGCCACATAATTCAACGCGTGATGAGCCAACAGAACCCAACCTTCTAGAATCTCCAACGCACCTTTCTACGCTACAAAAGTCGATCATCCATTCATCCCCCAAACGTCTACCAGCCGACCGGCTCGTTAAGATTGTCTATGACTTTACTCCAGACGAAGGAATCGAAAATCAATTGAAGGCTCGTAGGGGGCAACAATTTTGGGAGATGACGAGAGCCGCTCCAAGCTCCCCACCTGACCCTGAGGGCTGGATATATTGTGTGTACTCAAAGGACGGTTCTCGGCAAGGTTGGATCCCCTTAACGCAAATTGTTTTCTTGGGAAAGTCCTCGAAGTCAATGCAGAGCTACAATCAAAGCGAATTGTCGACGAAGTCATTGCCTTATATGCTGCAAGGCTACCGTAGAGGGATATCAGTGGGCAGCAAATACAAGGGGCTCGTGTTTCTCTATTCGATGGACAACGATACGTTCATGAATCACGGTTGCGTCCCTTTTCCAATCGGTGCTTTGAAAAAGCATGATTTGCACGATGTGGGGAGTGTCGATGCAAAAGTCAATACGTCCTCTTTGACTCATGAGCAAAGCACTTTTTTACTGGAAGCTGAGGACAATTGGAAGTCGAGAACCCGCCCTAAAAGCGCAGGAGGTGCGTTCGTCACGAATACCCCTTCGCTCACAGTCGACAGGCCAGCTACAGCACAGAACCGCCGTCGAATCTCTAAAAAAGATGTGAATCTGTCAAGAGATGAGTCATCCTTGAATGCGTCTTCTTCGCTTAATTTGCCGCGGGTCGAATTTGTGCCTGAAAGCCGAGATCAGAGTTTGTCGTCGTCGGCAGATAAGAGAATACTCGTAAGTCATCGAGATGAAGGCTCACTCAGCTCCCATGCCTCCACTCTGCTGAGTATGGACTATGGAATCAAAGATAGAGATGAAGTCGACCCGAAAGTTGCCGCCACAATCGTGAAGAAATCAGCACAGGTATACGGCAGAAATGCATACTTACTACCGTCATTAAAATAAAGGACTGCTTGCCAAAGGAATCAACGGAGTCTCTGATTATATGCGTGTGCCCTTGCTTTTGCTATTTCAGCTGATAATATCAGCTGAGCCACCAAAAAGTTTAGCGCAGTGCTTCTATCACCTATACCTATGCAGTAAAATCCGTAAATCCATCGACAACTTTTTAAAAAAATCAAGCCAAGGAATGGACTGTAGGTCCAGATGAAGGCAGAAGGCAGGGAAGTTCAAGAAGGGGAAAAGGCGACTGAGGTGGGTTGGATTGGATTATGTCTTAGGTTAGGTTGGATTAGGCTGAGGGGCTGGGCGAAGAATAGTAAATTGGCGACTTGCAGCTTGATTTCAGCTGAACCAACTAACACACTAACACTAACACAGCAGAGAGCCAGCGCTTCCTTAAGTACAGGAGTGCAGGCTTGGTGTAATCTAGCCGTTATCATAAATTTCCCCCGGGCTGGGCTGAAAGCCGTGCTCGGGGCCCTTTTTGTTGGGTCTTAGGTGGTGGGCGTGGGTGGCTGGTGGCGGGGCTCGAGACGGGAGTCAAGCGCCAGTGTGAGTAACTAATATATTATTTTTTGGACCCGTTCGTCGTTCGTTAAAAGTCGTCTTTCGTTATCAAGCAAAGAAAGGACAAAAAATGTGGACATAATCCAGTCGTCTCGTCTGGGTAAGTTCCTTAGCCAAGTAGATCTATTATGTAGGTTATCGATCGAGTAGGCATGACCTGCGACTACACCATCAAAGTTCCAACCAACTACTGCAGAAGCTTCTGTTTTTTAGAATCGATAGCTTTCTAGCTCTTTTGCAAACCGTAAGCATACAACATTAGCTTCAATTATTGTCCTCGCGGGCGTTGTTTTTTTTCGAAGGAAAAGGCGGGCATGGAGGGCAGTTCTGATTCTATCGATGCCATAAAGGGCACTTCTGATTCTGTAGTAGGTGGGCTTATAGAAAGCGTCAGAGCGGATTTGACGCATGTAGTACATGAACAGCACGTGGTGGCCCAGTTGAGCGTAGGTGCCATCAAACGATGTCCACTGGCACTCTTGGCTTCTAATGCCCCGCAGCTGCACTACCGCGTTGAAGAAGTGCAGCGAATCTTTCGGCGCGAAAACATGGCCGCTGTAGAGGCGATTAAAGCAGCAGCTACTGGGGCTTCCGCCGATGATAGATCGGGCGACCTGCCTTCACTGTCTGAAACGCGTGTGCTAGGCGCACTCGAATGTACACCGCCGGGAGTCGAGATTTCCTCTTTCAACCGACCAAGAGGCGGTGGCCGGATGGGGGACGACCTATCAGAAGAGAATTTAGCCGCTCAAGTGGCAGCAGCGAAAGAAGCCGCAGAAGCTGCCACTGCAGCGAAATCCCTGTGCACGCTACATGGGTTTCGAGGTTTACGTGCGTTATCGGCTGCCGTTGCCTCTCCGGTAGCCAACGTGGACGACCGCTCCACCGCGCTAGTCCCGCCACTGACGCCTCCACTCCTTAGTTTAGGCGAGGAAGCGGCAAGCACAGAAGAATTGATTTTTTCTTTGTCGCCGTCGAATGGCCCACTTGTGAATGAGTCGACGGCACTGACCTTGGCAACGCCGCTAACGCCAAATGAAGAATCTTCACCCCTAGGTAAATCACCGCTCTTGTTAGAAGACGGTTCTAACTGCACTCTGTCAACGGCCGCTGCCGCGGCGGCGCAGGTGGCTGCCGCTACGACCGAATTTGCGGTGACGCGAGTGCGCACTCTGCTGTGCACCGCTGCCGTACATTTGGACATGCATCGGCTGGGGCCCCGGCACCAGTTGCGCGTCAAGTTTGGAGTGCTCGGTGGGCCTGGCAACGGCAACGACGGCGCGCTCGCTGTGCGGCCCCCCACAGAGAAAGGGCAAGCGGTGCCGCTGCTTCCTGGTGCGCGCTGCGTCTACGGGGTGGCACCAGCAGTGGGGGTGGTGGTCAACCATCCGTTACTGAAAGGACCTCGGAGCGCCGCTGACAACAACAACAATAGCCACGATAGTGATGGAGCTAAGAAACAAAGCAAGGCACCCTCTCACAGTAAAGGAAACGAGGTGGCCAAGAGCAGCCCCAGCGATGGCAGAGCGAGCAGCAGTGACAAAGACGGGGTCGATTCTGTCGCGCTCGCGGTGCTCTGGGGCACGGGCGGCACTTTGCAGGAGCGCTTGCTCCGAGGGGAGCGGGTCACGAACAGCACGGTAGAGAAATGGATGGCGGGTTGCGCGGCCTGCCTCGTGGCCCTGCATGCGCGGGGGCTCTGCCTCGGCAGACTCGACGCCAAGTCGGTCAGTTTATATCCCCCTGTAAGCAATGACCCCGGCGGGGCGATGGCCAAGCGCCGCGCCGCCCGAGCAGCGAAAAAGGCGGCCGCCGAAGCCGCTGCCGCCAGTGCCGCGGTAGGCGGCCAAAGGGCCCGCTCAAGAGGCGCGCCCGACAGCAAGGGCCCGCTCAAGAGGCGGCCAAAGGGCCCACATGTAGACAGCAAGGGCGGCACTGGCGGCAGAGAGTTTAACGTTCCCAGCGGCCCTCCCAAGGCCACGCGGGTAGCGGTCCCAGAAGCCAAAGTGCACGACCTTTCTCGCGTAGGGCTGCTGCCGCTCAACGACGTGTTGAAAACAAGTCCGGCGGCGGCGGCAGGCACTTCGAGGCCTAATAGCAGCCCAAGCAAAGCTACCACAGGCAGCTTTGCTGCTGCGATGAGCCCTAGCAGCCCCACTTCTCCTCCTTCTCCTAGTAATCAAAACCCGACAACGACGAGCAACACTTCTTCGAGTGCACAAATGGTGTCTTCCTTCATGAATGGAACTACCCGTGGACACGAGACGGAAGCACAGCCATGCTTGTGGACGCTGCGAGAACTGGTAATGAGAAAGGAAGGCCACCTCTGTACACACAGGCTAGGATTTCGTTCGTTGTGTCAGCCACCTCTGTATTCTTGGCGGCCTCAAATTACCCCCCCCCTGGTCATACTAATTTTCTTCTTTTGCGGCATGTAGGTGTGGACGGAGAATGCGCTCCCACCTGGCTACGCAGATCTAGACGATAACGATGGGGCTCGGGGAGTCTTTGAAGAAGGTCTTTCGGGAATTACAGCCGGCGCTCTATCTCCTGGCGAGGTTCGATGTCTACTCCTTTCTCCTTTCTCCTTCTATCAGTGTTATAGAACGCTCCATCTTCTCTCAATGAAATATTTCTCGTGATTGGTCATCTTTGTATATTTGTTTATCTCACACCACACACCACCTGCACTTTATTTTTCTTGTCAGGTGCGGCCGCGGCGGTCATCGAGCCACGACATGTGGTATTTAGGGTGCCTGGGGCTCGAGCTCACAGCAAGAGCGAGCCTAGCTGGATGGCCGCATGGACGGGTGAAATGGGACTAGGCTTTCATGGTGTTCTATAGGGGGGGGGGGGTAAGAGCGTTCTTCTTGAAAGCTTCTTAATCCTCATCTTTCTTCTTGCACTGTATTCCAGTACTTTTTTAAAACTTTTTTTTTTGTGTTTTTGTGTTGCCAACGTTGTTTACCTCGCAATTTCATGAAATATTTTTCTTTTGAAAGGTGAGTCGTTTGTCGCGGCACCAAGTTGAGAACATCATTGCGCCTCGTTTTGGCGACACATTACGCACCGTAATCAGCGGCTGCCTCTTGCGCGACCCCTCAGCGCGGCTCTCCGCCTCTGCCTGTTTGGACTTGCTGAACCCAAAGGAAGCTGCGAGGCTGCGCGGTGAAAGCGTGCGAGGGTGGCTGAAAAGGAACCTCAAGCCCTCAAAACAAATCCTCAATGTGCCAAGCACGGGACACGACAACGACGATGACGACGAAAGTGACATGGACACCAGCAGTGGCTCCGAGCCCGAAGACGGCGCCAGCCGCGGCAATGACAAAGCGCGGGGCGACGGCCACAACGAGGATCAGGCTGACGACGACGACGACGAAGAAGACGACCATTTCGACGGCATGCGGTGGCGCCGCAAACGCTACGGCGTCAAAGAAGCGGTCACCAGGGCCGAACGCCGGGTGAAGCTCTTTCAGCGCGCGGAATGGTGGAAGCAGCTGGACGAGCCGAGCCGCCGGGACCGGCTGCGCCGCCGACGGTGTCGGGTTGAAGCCCGCGCGAGGTAGGTTGGTGTCTGTGTGTGTGTTAGCGCACATGTGCTACATGCATTCGCATGCTGCACACGTGGGTTTGCAAGAGATGAAATATGGCATGCTCTTTTACGCATTTTTGTCTGAGTACGCGTTTGCCCGTTGTGCATACGATGTGGCAAAATAGTGTTCTCAATTCTGGCAGCCCTGTTTTTATTCTTTGGTTGCGATTCCACTCATTTTTCAATTCATATTTCCTGTTCTCAATTGACTGTAGGTTTGCCTTTTTGAGAGGCTGCATGAAATTGTCACGCTTTAAAGACTGGAACGGCCACGAATTAGCGGAGTGGCTAAGCCGCGTGGCGGCGACTGTTGCCCTCGCCAAACTCCTCGAACCTTTCACCGTCGAATTGAGCGACGACGAGCGCCTCGCGAAAATGATCAATGGGGGCGCGGGAGATCAGGAAAACAGCAATGACAAGGGAGACGGAGAGGAAGACGGCAAGGGAGCAGGCAAAAGTGGGGACAAGAGCAATGAAAAGGAAACAGCCAAGCGACCTGAAGGGGCGCCTGACAGCGTCAAAGAGCCAATCTTAGGCTTCATAGAACAGATTCAGTTGCGCGCTAGGCCTTACGATCTCACTCCACCGGCAGGACGTTTCGGTCGCATTTGGCCTTCTACTGGTCTCAAGGTCAGGAAGCACTCTAGGGAAGGATAGCACACGTTTTACACAAACGCGCACATGTGCGCATTTGAGTACTTTTTTAATACTCCTCACCCGCCGGTGACCGCCCCACTAAATCTGTATATATACGTGTACCTTTTAGGCCTACCGCACTGGCTGTGCCGGCGCTCTCGGCCAATCAGAAGAAGACGACGCGGCCATTGACCGAGCGGCTCGGGCCAAGCTCGGCAAATTAGGCGCTGCGAAAACCAAAGAATTGGCGAATGTTGCTGCAGCTTCTGCCGCCACTCAGCTCGCGCTCGCAGTGTCGAACGAAATCTCTCCAGACACGCGCGAGCGAGAAATGGTCGACTACCCACCACTGGCGGCCGAGTACAGTAACCACTCGTACGTGAAAGGCATCATGCGAGCGTGCTTGGAGTGGAAAGCGGACGGGTACGTGGTGTGGGCAGCGGTCACCGATGCTCGAAAAGCAGCCGCAGAGGAAATGACGGAGCTCATGCAGACTACGTTTCGTTACGAAGACAGTGCCGTGATTGCTGCTCGAGACCAGTGGACTCAGGTGGGGTGAGAATAGGAAATCTCTGTTGTTCGAAATTGAGACTCTCCTTCCTTTCTTTTACTCATATATGTGCTACTGGATGCTCATGGTGCCCAGGTGCGCTGTTTAGTGGAGCAAGAAGCCCTCAAGCCGATCTTTGAGCGAACGGTGTCGGCCGCGGAGCCGCAACTGCCGCCTGCGCCCCAGCAGCTGAGAGCGTGCTGGATGCTAGCCGTTGGACTGCACGCAGCTTTCGATGACGCCATGTCGGGCGGCGAGGTGCCATTATTTTCTTTATTCTTAGGCGCAATATGCGCGGCACGTCATTCATGTAGATTCCCAGTTCGTCTCTGCTCTACTATTTTGGCGCCTTACTAGCATCAGCTTATCATCGCTGCTTGTACTTTCTTCCCCGTTTTCACGCACCGTTCGCGAACTTAAGCAGGTGGGTCGGCACTTTGCTGCTTCTCTGATTCAAGCCCAAGCAAGGGGCGTGTCCACCCGCCAAGTGCTGCGCGACGTGTGGCAGGAAGCCGCAAGCCGGGCGCGCGCTGACGTGGCGGCCCAAGAAGCGGTGGACGCATCCCGGCGGGCGAAGCGACGAGCGGCCATGGCTGAGCGACTCGACGCACAAGTGAGCATGCGCCACCGCCACAGCGATATAAACAACAACAACGGCAGTAAGGGAGGAGGCGCAGGCTTGGGTCTAGGAGGATTCGGGGCTCCAGTGATTGACCCCATGGATACATTTGCGCCAGTGCTGGTAGCAGAGCCAGTACTCCCACCTCCCTCATCTTCTTCATCGTCGTCATCGTCATCATCGTTATCGTCTCAGACCTCCATGAATAAACAACACCATCACCACAGAGACCTAGGCAGCCGCTCATTAGTGCTTGGTTTGCCGGATCTCGTTGCCGATGCCGCGTGGTCCCTCGGTCGGCAGAACCGCCTGTTTACGCTTACTGCGACGCTTGTGGAGGACTATACTAGTCCTATGGCAGCGCCTGGAGATGAGAGCGCTGTGGCAGACGGAGCCACTTCTGAAGTTGACAGTGGCAGTGGCGACCAAAACATAAATTTAACAGCACCGCCGCCGCCACCGATCGCCTCTGACGGGTCGCATGTAGCCGGTCTGATTGAAGTGGCAATTTCCGACGCGCCGATCAAATTGAGCAAAGCTGCCAAGATGGCTCAGACCTCTGCGGAAAGGCACGCTGCGGCTGCTCTAGAAGTCGATCGAGTATACGGGGCTGCGCCTGGCAGTGATGTCTATGGCGTGCGACGAAGTGGGTCTACCGTGATTTTGAGCGGTCTGAGGCCGGACGCCGTGTATAGGGTTCGGTTTGCCGGGCCTTCACAAGAACAACAGCCCTGGTCGCTTTCTGGTGCTTCAGGTAGTCAAACCGTTAAGAAAGGAGCTGAAAATCTAAGCAGCGTTGGTGAGGAAGACGAGACATTGGCAGACAGTGGCGCAGGTAAAGAGATGTCGACTGAGTCAAACCACGGCCTTGCTGCATTGGCCTTAGCGGCTGAGAACCCAGAGTGGGTCGAAGGCGAGCCACCAACCGTGGAAGTTCGCACTCAACCGTGCCCACCCGACCCGCCACCAAACTTGGCAATAGCCGTCGCTCAGGTCAGTCTTTCCGGGGCTCCTCCTCAAAAAAGTAACTCTAAAGCGAGCGCACCGCTGCAGGCTAGCAAAACGCGTTCCAGGCTCAATGGCAGCAGTTGCAGCAGCGGTGATGATGGGTTGCAGCCAGTGTGCCACCTTACCTGGAGCGCTCCAATTGACAACGGCTGGCCAATCGACGAGTACCGAGTGCAGCGGCGCTTGCGGTGCACGGTGGCGCTGCCTGCGCCCGATCGAGGTGTTGTTCATAATGACAACAACTCCACTGATGGTGACCAACGAGGAGGAAATAGTGCTAAGTCCGTTGGCGTAGTGGTGCTGCAGCAGCTCGAAGGCCACTGGGCGACGGTGCACGAGGGAAGCTCGCTAGGTTGGTCTGATTTGTTGCCCTCACATGCGGATAGCGCCTCAAAAAAGAGCGCCACTAGCAGCAGTGGCAGCGCGAAAGGGAATGTTAGTGAGAGCAAAGGTAGCGGTGCGAAGACCAAGAGCAGCCTCAGCTCATCCACACCCTCAGGAGCATCAGCTTCAGCCTTGCTTTCGGAACAAATCGCAGAGCTGAACCAGCTGTCTTCGGCGCAAGCCGAGCAGCATGCCCCGCACTTCACACATGTAGCCGAGGTCGTGCACACAGCCATGGACGACGACACGGCCACTGCTTCTACTGCTGTTTCTGCGGTAGTCGAGCCTGGCGTCACTACGGAAGCTTGCTATCGCGTTGCCGCCCGGAACCACCTCGGGTGGGGTGCGTATTCGGCTTCCGTCCGTGGCCGCTTACGAGGAGGGTTGGCCGGTGTGCAGGTTACGGTGGCAGACGGCGACGAGTGGGCAGCTGCGCTGGAAGGCAATGGAGCGCATATCTTACGCTCTGGCGCTTCTTCATCTAAAGATGCTTCACGCTTGGGGCCTTCGTTAACTACCTTGCCGCACCAGCTTACCGAGGGGATCTTTCACAACTTTTCAGCGGCCGCGTCAGCGTCTGTGGATACGTCCGCCAGCAGCAGCAGCAGCAGTACTAGAAAAGACCGTGGTTTCTCGACCATTCCCGTAGCCCGCGCTGTGTCGCAGGCGCCTGATCGAGGCTTGTCGAGGCGTGCCGGGCGTGGCGCTCTCGGGTCTTCACCTTCCAACCCCAGTGCTCATCAAGGAGGTGGGCTAGCGGGGCGCGGTAGTGGAAGCAACAGCGGTGCAAGAGTCGATCCTGGTGGAGGGCCACCGCGCGCAGTGACCCTAGGGCGCGTACAGGCTGAAGACAAGCGCCGCTTGCCTGCTGCTGCGCACTTGCGCCGCTCCTCTGCTGCTTCGATCGCGAATGGAGGGCTCAAACGACGGCCGCCTTTTGACGAACCGTCACTAACTAACGCCGTGTTTCCCAGAAAGCAGTTGCCAGAGCAAGCACTGCTAGGAGAATCGGAACGCTACCGGAAATCTTTGGCGCTGCTGGGCGTGAGGCAAACAGCAGCGGATGTGCCCATGTCAATAGAGAACAACAGCGGTGATGCGCTAGGTCTCGATGGTCAAGAAAAGCTGGACCTCAATGAACTTGGCGCTGGAGACGACAACAAAATGGAGGTGCTTGAGTAGTTGAAAACTTTGGCTCAGGGCCTTTAAGATTAAGGACCCTGAAAGGAAGCAGGCGCATATTGCTTAAGGAAAATAAGACTTATCCCCCGCTGTAAATAGTAGGCCGCTTCCAGCACGAGTGAGTGAACTAAGTTTTGATTAAACGTGGTTAATTGATATCGATACTTTTTGAAGAAGAAAAGCCGAAATATTTCATATAACTGAGGCTGAGGGCCTAATGATAGCTATGGCCTACGTTCTACGTTCAACGTAAATTCCATTCGAGGATTACAACAATCACCCCTCAAAAATGATACCGCATGATACACCCCCTTTCAGCGCGCCAGCCCTCGATTATCTAGCTCTGGCCCCTCTTCGCCCATTATCACACCTGGTAGTCTGTGTTCTATTTCATCTCATTTCGTTCCGAAGTGCAGAGAGATGGCCCGCACAGCAAAAGAGGAAAGCCACATTCTAAACCACCCATGCATCAAAGCAGCTCACGCTATGTGAAATCACCCGCATACGCAAGGACCCATCGAAGACTCATGTGTCCTTTTGGAGCGGACGCAACTTTTTCCTCGGTACAAGCGGTAAAATGAAGCGCTTCAGTCCAGTCTATAGTACTGTACACGTCTGATTGATTGTTCGAATTCAGAGCAGTTTCGAAGTCCATCATAACAGAAAATACTTTTACGCACTTCCACCAAAGGTTCGGTATTTTGCACGACAACGGGCGCCGGAGTACAACGTCACTGGAATTCTTTCTTGAAATTGTCAAGACAAGGTCTGGGTTTGTTGATTGGAAGCAATTTAGAAGTGATAGTTCAACTGCTTTCCAACTCAGCCCCAATGGTGGAATGCCAAAATATGCACTGTACTGCTGATATTTATCGCTTCCGCAAGGATAAATAACTTCATCAAGTTTCCTATCAAGTCTTTGAGCAGATTCTTTTGAGCCTTCTTCAATTTCAGTATCGAAGTAAGCATGAGCTCCGTTTCTGCTCCGGCCATATTGCGGCGTCATAGACGTTAGGCTTGCCGTCATGTTTGCTGCCCAGCGCCAATGACCACCATCTGCGTTGAAGCTTCTAAGATGATCAGCTGGAGCTATATAGTGCAGAGAAACGTCCGAATGTTTATTTAGAAAATAACTGCTCGAGTCCATGGGGCGTGCATTTTGCGTACGCTCTTTCGCTGCTGCCAAAACGGTATCAGCGAACGCAAGTTCCAAGGCATCTGCAACCGCCTCA
>Ga0307979_1002315_pt1 | contig 13242 bp, 12 predicted proteins | sample OrgLakmetage1058_FD_201833 | JGI IMG/M metagenome (GOLD analysis project Ga0307979, IMG submission 201833) | Saline water microbial communities from Organic Lake, Antarctica - #1058 | ecosystem: Environmental > Aquatic > Non-marine Saline and Alkaline > Saline | place: Antarctica: Organic Lake...
TACCTCACTAAGTTTGAGATCCCGGTTGCACTCGAAGCGTTTATAGCTTCGAAGGAGGTGCTGGTCCGCCGCCCAGCACCTCCCGGCATTCGCCCATTTTTGGAAATAAACGGTCAGTACAGGGGGGAGTATAATATAATACATCTCAATCAACAAATAGGCGATATACGAGAGAAAAATGCATCCAAACAAGTAACATTAACAACCAGGGAGACATCCCCTTACACAGAAAGCTCATATATTGAGCACGCGCACTACATATGTACACGGAATATAAGGAACGCGCTTTTTCTTGCCGTTGGAGCTGCTTCCTTCTTCCTTCAGAAGACATAACTGCAGATTGACTTTCGAAATTCAAATTGTAATGGCCCCTGGTGGAAGTAAAGGCGCCTTGAGGGAACCTTTCTTCAGCGTGGATCGGCTACCTGCTGTGTAGGCAGTGGGGAAAGGAGGCATGGCTGACGTTTCTCCAGTGTGTTGTTGTTCTTTCTTCTCCTTTGAACTGGTAGTTTTCGACCCTTCAGTACTAGTAGACGCCTTTTGCTGCTGCTTCAATTGCTTCTCTTCCCACGCGTTGTCTTCTTCCCAAGCCGCGTACGCTGCACTCAAATCCCAGTCCGCGTCTTCTAAGTACAACTTCGCTTCCCCCACGCTCAGCCCACCGTCGCCCAAGGGCCCACCACGGCTGCACGCGTGGCGCAATTCCTGCACGATGACGTCGCGCGAACGGGCTTGGGGCACGAAAGCAACGCCTTCGCCGCGGCACAAATGCGACGTGGGGATCCGAAGCACCTGGTGTGGTTGATTTCCAGGAGAAAAATAAAAATTGAAAGAAATGTTTGCATCGAATATTCAACACCAGAGCTGCCAACGTAGCTCAAAGCAAGCAAGCTATACCTAATACCCCAGTTCCAAAACATGTATACCTTGAGCATTTGAATGTTGTCGCCAACGAAGCCGTTAATGCTTCGTAGGGTAGACGCTTTGATTTTGTACCGCAAGCAAACGCCTGCACAAGTGTCGTCTGGCATCACCTGATAGAAGGATGTTTTTTGAAAAAAGGAAAAGCAGAAGAAACTAGGGGTCAATTGTGAAATGAGAAAGTGTAGCGAAAACCCTCCATTTTCAGTTACGTGTGCGTGCTTGCCCATTTCTACGTACCACATGTTCGAGGTATTCTGGCATTTCTACTGCATTCTCAACCACCACTGCCTCAGCTTCCTGAGCTGTCGCTGACGACTGCTGTAAACTTGTGGGTGCATTGTGGGTGCCCGATGACGCTTCATCAGAAGGGGTTGGGAGGTGAGGCATAACCTCGCCCGTGCTCTCGTCCATCAACGCTGGCTTGTTCTCGCTATCAGGGACCCAGTGGTAACCTTTTGGAGGTGGAGGCAGGGGTACGGACACCTTCGAGTAGTCGACGTAGTAGCCCGGCCGTGGGTGACGCTGGAGTTTCCACGGATTGAAACCACCTTCTGACATGCCGTTGACGCTGCGCTACAACCCGACGCCTCTTTCGATTTAGTTACTTAACACCTGGGAAAATATGCAAAAAGACAACAACTTAAATGCTTGTCGTTTTGATCCAGCGCGATGAATTATCGAAGAACATGCAGTTATGTCAGTGCAGAACACTATCTGTAGGATGCAAGCACTCGTACGCACAAGCACAAAACACATAAAAAGGATGAGGGCAGCATAGTTTCTACTCCTGGTGTGTCTAAAGAAAATAATGTGAGGCAAATGTTCCTTTCACCTTTAAGGATCCTTTTCTGACTGGCGCGAAGTCGCACCCACCTTGATTCTATAGCTTCACAGCTTCACACTTCGCATTTTAGCCTACTACTGTACTACTTCTGTACGTACAGTAGTAGACCCTCTCGAGTTGTCGGGGTTCGGTGTTACTGCAGCGGCGTGCGCGCCGCCACGCCACGATCAACGTAGTTCGTAGTTGATTTCAGTGACGTGACAAGGTGTCAGAACGTGGTTGATGTGAATGACGTGACAACGTGTCAGAACAAGCACGCAAGGGTTTTTTGTGTCTGTGATGTGACGGACAAAAATCAGTGAGAGCACTTTTGAGATGCCGGTACTAAACATCAAACTACGTTGATCTATATAAGCTTCGTGGTGAAAATATGCCCCTACTTACGGGGTAAGTGCGTCGAAATTCTGTACTCATTCTAGTCTACTATTCTGAGTTAGTTTACTATGTACAGAAGCACTCCTCATCATTCGTATTCGCAAACCTACGTCGCAAGCTTCCTGCGGTCTAATACTCTTGGGTAGCAGGGTAAGATTCTTTGTCGCAGGCGAAATGATTTTTCACGTGTGAGCTCTAGATTTACCTTACGAAGGGGAAAATGCCTACGAAGTTAACTGTGAATGCAATACCACATCGACAAGAATAGATCAACAGCAAGGAAAGTATGTTGTAGGCCACCTGATATGGCGATAGCGCAACGCCCACCGCAAAAGAACAGCGAGGAAGGGCCCGCTTTCTCAAAAGCAAAAAACAAAACAGCGCTGATTTGCCAGTCAAATAGATCGTAGCTGTCGACCAAATGAAGGACCGCACCACAGCTTCCTCGCTCAGATCTCGTTGCATCAGCAGTGCCTGGGAGGCAGTCTTCATGTGGCCATAGCCACCAATTAGGGCCCATATGAGCATAATTTCAGGCCACGAGAGCAAGCGTGAATTTAGCTTTACTGGCCCTCATATATCGCACGATAACGGACCGAGGCGAACCCCGCCCCCCGCAACAAAATTGTTTATCTCTATGTTAACTTACGCGCTATCGATGCACAACCTGATGAAAGCTTCGCCAATGGCTCGATCGGGACGTCCTTCAAAGCTACTCAAAATGGCGAAAATCGTGGTGTGGGTCCGACACCTTCCTGAAATCCGTTTTAGATAGAAATGCCATGGAGCTAAATAGAGTGGGATGAAATACGAATGGCCAAGTCTCTTGGCGCGCTGGCCAACAGTGGCCAACACACGAGGAGGCCTTGTCGTAAGGTAAATCTAGAGCTCACACGTGAAAAATCATTTCGCCTGCGACAAATAATCTTACCCTGCTACCCAAGAGTATTAGACCGCAGGAAGCTTGCGACGTAGGTTTGCGAATACGAATGCTACAGAAGGGCTCTGCACTCTGCACTCTGCACTCTGCACCAAGGGTTTGTAGTGTAGGTATCCTTGATCTGCACTCTGCACTCTCTGCACTCAGTACCAACAATGGGCACTAGAAATGGCTACAACGAAGAGGCTGACCGCTAACGATAGTCAACACTTTCACGGCACGGAAGCGCAAGCCACTCTGGACCGCCATTATCACTCACATGGCCACTCGGGGTTGTTTTGTGTTTGCCTGATTGGCCCCTCTTCTTTCTATCATCTATTGTGAGCTGCATGGCCCTTAATTTCAGGGCCGGTGTTGATGCCGGGTCTCAAGAACACGGATTTTCGAAGAAAAACATAATAGATGGAAGAGTTTGCGTAATTACCACAAAATTTTGTGTCGGGTTCATATCCAGCCAATATCACATTCACTGCGAGAGGGTGGCTCGGTGGCTCAAAGGGCACCTCAAATTTTCTTGGCTTTGATCCTTAAATCCCATCACACCCCTAGGTTATACATCACACACGTTTTTGTACAACGAAACTCATGATATATGTCAAGCATATGCGATCTGGACGATAAAATGCTGTGCATTTGAATCAATTTCTGTCGCCGTCCAGGCGCGCGGGACGAAACTTAATATGAAAGCTGATGAGCAGCCATATCTCGCATGGACTCGGTACGACCACCGCCAATTTGCAGTGCCTTGCATTCGCGAAAGATTCGTTCCGATTTGGTGCCTGTGACAAGACCAAGGCCACCTAAAATTGAAATTGCGTCACTCGCATTTTTCTCTAGATTCAACGACGCAAATATTTTTAGCTGGCAAATCTCAGGAACTGGATCATGACCATCATCCCTGGATTCAAGAAAAATGTCAAAGATGATTTGCGTATGTGACGAAAAAAGGGAAACAAATGAATTTGAAATCAATGTTAATGCATCGTTACCAAGCTTGTGCAACTGAAATCAGAAGTGCGCGGACGCTATTGCAGCGTGTCAACATTTCGACAAGTTTGTGGCGTATCGCTTGTTGCTCCACAAGGGCTTTATCACTCAAGCGCTTAAGACGCGCCCAGTCAAGCGCTTCTTCATAGCATTGTCGCGCGAGAGCCTCGCACGTAGCAGCTTGCATTAATCTCATTTTGTTGAAGTTTTTCATGATACCTTGAAGGCCACGCCCTTCCTCGCCGACCAGATCCTCGGGAGATAACTAAAACAAACATTGAATTCGTTCGAATTAAAATATAGAGAGTGAGTTACATAAACAGCAGAAGACGAACGTTGCTACCTGAACATAATCAAATGATAATGAAGCCGTGTCGCTGCAATGTGAACCCATCTTACTCCATTTTGTCGCTGTTAGTCCCTGAGCATTCCGTCGAACAACAAACATCGAACTACCACTTTGACTTTGTTCTCCCTCTATCTTTCCTCGAGCAGCGACGAATATCAAATCTGCTATCATTCCATTCGTTACAAACGCTTTCTCCCCTTTGAGGACGTAACTCTTCTTAGGAGAGAATGAGCCGTCTGTGTTCAATTCAACCCCAACTTCTTCAAGACTGGATGTGACAGCGAGTTTACTCATGTGGTCAAGACCACCTTGGGGCTCTGAAATTGAGAGCGCAGATATGATGTCTCCAGAAATTATCTTCGGTAGAATGCTGTCTTTCATCGTTGAGCTTGCTTTTTCTATGAGAGAAGGCAGCGCAATTTGATGCGCTGTGAGGGCAGCAAGAATACCGCTGCTTCCTGCACTACCAAGTTCATCAATCATATCAATAAGATCGACCATTCCACCACCAGTGCCGCCGTAAATCTGAGGCATTGCAATACCAAGAATACCAACATCGCCAGCTTTTTTGAAGACCTCACGAGGAATTGCGCACTGCTCTTCCCAGGAGGCAATATTAGGAACAATCTCGACTTGAACGAACTTTCGAATCGTTTGTTTTATGACATTGCGCTCTACGCTCCGTGGTTGAACAGACTCTAAAAAGTGCGGTAGTGACGTGGTCTTACTAGAATTTCTATATTGAGAAAGATGAGATCTCTTTTGAAGAGTTCGAAGCGGGCTCAAACGCAACATCGTGATATCGTGATCATTAAATTTCGATCAGGTCGTAAACTTTCAATTTTCATTTCAGTTCTCAGTTTTCAGATGTTTAGTTCAAATACCATCTGCTTGCTCATTGCGCGAGCTTGAGAGCCGAAATTTCTTCTATTCTGTTGATTATGCTGCACGACTTTTTAAGCCTAGTGTGACATTACTTTGAGCTCGTGAAACAACATTTATAATTACGAGTATCGAGTATAATTTTTGCTGTATTCCCTGTGTAAGCTGCTTTCTCTACCTCTCGGAAAGCTACCTCTGATCTCTCGGAGCTGGTTATGCAAAATCTCTACCTGTCAGCCTTCTTATTCCGGCCCCTCGGGGCCTGTCTTAAATATATGCCATAACTCATATGGCATTGTTGATCTCTTATCACCGAAAGCTAATTTTGGCAGGAAGTTGCCTTCTAAGTAAGTTTCTAAGATCACGAGATCAAGCGATCAAGCGCAATCACGAATCATGATGAGACTTGTTCGGAGGAAAGGCGCCAGTAGGAGCCTTAATTGGCCTTCTGGAGCGAATTTGCTGGCGCATGTGCAGCTCAAGTGTATTCTTTATGTGCCTCTGTGACTGCTGTGTACTTGCCTTTCTTTGTTTTTGGGAGAGTATTAACTAGACTAGACTAGATGAGCAAAATCCCTCACTTTATATTTGCGCGTGCGAAATTATGTATGCAATCGAGGTTTCATTACGAATCAGGATAATCAATCCGATTGAATTCCCGAATAATTTTCGGGCTCCGAATTTTAATGCGAAATTTTATTGGCTTACGGATTACGTTACGACCCCCCAAAAAGGAACATCACTAGACACTAGACAGCGCAAAGACATTGCATTGTGCATGATCCACCAAATAACTCAGATAGCCCACTTAAATGCAAAAGTTCCATTTACACTCAAAAGAGGCCCAATCCGCCGCATTGACTTCGTGGCATTCCGAATTGCATGTATCGTAGTATCGAAACTCGAACTTATAAATGAATGCCCGATTTCCACCTAAGTGGAAGTCGTTGTTGTCTCAGCATCAAGTAGAGTAGACCACTGAACCGACACATGAACCACCAGATATCTCAAGGAGCGGCTTAATTTAGCACTCACTGTCAAGTTATTCAGCACGAATTGCAATATCCCTTTTACGACGTCTTAGCTTGAACGGACTAGTTCTATTACATGTCATTGCCTGTGCCAGCCACGAGCTCCAAAAATCCGCGGTAATTCAAGCACTTCTCGCCTTTCTCGGGGCATTCTACTCCAAACTCTGCCATAATATTTTGGCTGGTGCTCTCCTCGACTCCAAATCCTAGGCTCAGTAACTGTTGAAAAAGCATGTCTTCAGTCATAAGTGTTTTGCGGGTGCTCCAAATCAGCCATGCATCGCGCAGGCTGCTGCGACCGCTATACATTTCACGCAGCATCCCGACAATTTCTTTTGGGTTCTGGCTCGATGGACGAAATTCGCGCACGTGATGAGCTCTTTCCTTGTGAGGCTCTCCAGAAGCAGGAAGCCTTCGAGACATGTGCTTTTACTCTTTATTCGGCAAGAACAAATCGAAAATTGAGTCTCCGTATCTACTATCTGTGGGGTATCTGCTCTGGATTAAAGAAACAAGAATTGTAGCAAGATAAAGTATGCTGTTTGGAAGCTTGTTTTGACCAAATACGACGTATCAGAGAAAATACTGATATTGCAGGTGAGCTTGTTCTTATCACGAACTACTTCTCGGGGCCACTCATAAGATTTGTGCAACACGCCTGTACTAGTACTGTTCCTGCTACCCTGATTTCGAATATTTCTCCTAGTTAGACAATTATTCAATCTAAAGTTAAGTCTAAAGGACTACTTTCGGGAGCAAAGGAGGCGGAGGCGGAGGTGGAGGAGCGGTTTCGGGCTCAGGAGACGTTGGGATGCTGGAGGAAGTTGTAGGAAATAGGCAGGCTAGGAAGGGCTTCGTTCTTCGTTGTTTGTTTTCGTTTCATCGTCATTTTTTTACTACAGGGTGACACTTACAGTACAGCACAGCCGTCACCACCACACAACGACAACGACAACACGACAACGACGACAACGACACAGCGGCGGGACGTTACACAAAACAAGCAACTTCCTCCTTTCCTATACTACTCACTTCAGGCAGGCTTCAGACGTCATCGTCGCTGCGTAGCGCCGAGCTACCCAGTAGGTTTACCAGCGTTAGCGCACGTCTCCGTATTCCAGTTCCTTCAAGTGTGTGCACTGCACATTTCTTCGTTTCTAATTTCAGCCGAAACCGTAAGATGGGCGCAGCCGCAAGTGTAGATGCAGACGTCGTCCAACGCATAGAGGCCGTCTTTGCATTCATCGACACCTCCAACTTTCAAACAATTGATCGAGCTGAGCTTGGGGCCTTCTTTGAAAGGAGTGGTGAGAACGGCTTTGATTGTGCAGTGCGCGCACGCAAATGGATCCTCGAAAACGACGTTGCGTTGGACAAAAGGGTGAGTCCCACAGTATATTCAAAAAGGTCCACTCCCAATACCTGCGATGAACACGCTGAAGTCGCCCTATTCTGTCATTCCGATCCCATAACATTTCGTCCTATTTCAGATTAACATCGACGAGTTCAAGGGCTTTTTCAGCAAGCAGCAAGAAGCTGAAGGCATTGATGCGGCCATGGCCACTCTGGCTCTGTTTGAAGAGCTTGTGGCGAAGTCCAACAAAAAGCCGCGAGTTCAGGAAACGACCGAGCTCGAGCCACTTCCGAGCACGACCAGTTCAGCTGCGCAGTTTGGCGGCGAAAGCATGGACAAGCGCATTGGGCGCGTGTTTAAGAAGATCGACACCAGCGGATTCGGGTATGAGTGAGGGGGTACTCTAAGCTTGCGGCTACTTCGCCATTAAAAGTGTTCTTTCATGTCTCCATGCCTCGCGGCTCAATTTTTTCCTTACCTTTCCCTGCTTCTTTTATTTTTGTTTGTTCCGTGTTGTAGCACGCTTGACCGTAACGAGCTCGGTGAAATTTTCAAGCGGGAAGAAGGCTCGTCTAAGTTCGACGCTGCGCTTAAGGCTCGAAAATGGCTCCAGGAAATGGACAAAAACCACGACAAAGCGGTCAGTTGAGCCGATCAAGAAGTTGGGGTGAAGGAACCATAAAATATTGCACGTAATAGGCACTAGTTTATATTTGTCGATGGTGTGATGTGCTCGCTTAGTGTTTACTTCTGGGGTAATGAGAGCTAATTTTGTTCACGCCTGCTGCCCACAGATCTCGGAAGCTGAATTCAAAGCTTTCTTCTTGCAGCTCGCGGATACAAGTGGGGCTGAGGCTGCTTTGGAAACTTTGAGCATCTTCGAGAACCTTGCTGACCCTAGTAGCGCGCCTAAAGCACCTGCAGCTGTGGCGCCTGCAGATGAGGCCAAGGAGCCTGCTGCTGAAGCACCTGCAGCTGTGGCGCCTGCAGATGAGGCCAAGGAGCCTGCTGCTGAAGCACCTGCAGCGGAGGCGCCTGCAGATGAGGCCAAGGAGCCTGCTGCTGAAGCACCTGCAGCGGAGGCGCCTGCGGATGAGGCCAAGGAGCCTGCTGCTGAAGCACCTGCAGCTGAGACGCCTGCGGATGAGGCCAAGGAGCCTGCTGTTGAAGCACCTGCAGCGGAGGCGCCTGCGGATGAGGCCAAGGAGCCTGCTGCTGAAGCACCTGCAGCTGAGGCGCCTGCGGATGAGGCCAAGGAGCCTGCTGCTGAGGCGCCTGCAGCTGTGGCGCCTGCAGATGAGGCCAAGGAGCCTGCTGCTGAAGCACCTGCAGCGGAGGCGCCTGCAGATGAGGCCAAGGAGCCTGCTGCTGAGGCGCCTGCAGCTGAGGCGCCTGCGGATGAGGCCAAGGAGCCTGCTGCTGAGGCGCCTGCAGCGGAGGCGCCTGCGGATGAAACGGCAGCTGCAGAGGACGCTGCGCCTACCGCTGAAGCAGCTGTAGAGGAGACGACGGCAGAGGCAACTGAACCAGCCGCAGAGGCGCCTGCCGGCGAGGCGGCATCTGCTGAGGCTTAGGCACCTGCACCTCAAGTTTCAAGCAAAAGTTATTCACGCCGATGCGCCTTGACGTGATTTGATGACCACTTCCATGGGAACATAGTTGCAGCATCCACCCAAAAGGGCGCTTGGAACTCGGGAGTTGAATGCCTGCGTTAAGTGAAAATTGGTTTTTAGGGCAAACATACATACCGAACACCAACCGAGCTGAAGAGAGCAGATACCTTAAGCATCTACTTTCCAGATTTTCCATTCTTTTTGTAAATTACCCATGAATTCACCAGCAGTATCAAATACGTGATGAAAGACAAGGGCAGAATAAAACGCTCTCAGAGAGGAGGGGGCTCGATGTTTATTCTTCCTTATATCTGGCCCCGTCTCTAGAGCCGCTGAAGCGAATACCTGGGGCATGTGATGGGCGCAGTCGTTTATAGAAAAGGCATTGCCCTCTGGAGATGGCGCCGCTGCGGCCAATCATGTGTCGACAGATTTTTTAGTCAACTTATCACTCTAAGCCCGCCGGAGAAAAGGTTTATCTTTTTAGTTCCCCGGAGTCAAGCTCAAGCTCAAAGCACATCGCCCAGCCGAGTCGTCGTCTCGGCCCACGCTAGAATCCGTGCTCCACCACAGATTCACCGAGGCCATTCCAACACCCACCATGTCAGCGCTAGAATCCGTGTCCACCTTGTGTCGTGTTATCGACCTGTGCGGAACGAGAAAACTACATATAGATGATTCGCTACTTAAGGAATTGTTGAACTTGGCCCATGACCTGTTGATTCTTCCTTTTTCAAGCAATAACGACCCCCTGTCGTTCGAACTAAACCCAAGCTATTTCCGCTACTTCGGGGCAGTGAGTGTGGCTAATCAATGAAGTGTAAGAAGTTATATCAATACTCCCCAGATAAACCCTATCTGCATTTCCCCCTGTAAGTGTAATGCTCTTCACGAACATTAGTTGGCAGCCCATCTAAAAAACCGGTATTTCTAGAGACAAACTGCTTTCTAGATACTCGACTTTTAGTGCACACTGTCCGAACTGGGTATGGCCCAACCACCTCAAGATGCTGCAGAACTATTGATCCGGGCGTTTATCCTGTATGAAGCGAACAGCAACGCTGGCGCATCCGCGAGGCACCGGCGGTCTAGTACGACGAAGCTGTGCATGACCACGTTGTCGTTGCGGCCCGTGCCAACCTGTCGAAGTCCGACAACGAGGCGGCCTCGGTGGCGCTCTCAGAGCGTAGTTGCGTGTAATTCTTCGCCATTTCAATGGATTTTGCCTGTGAAAAGCCGTATCGATGGAGCTCGGCGTGGGCTACAACGTGTTTAAGCTAGAGCCAAAATCCAAATCTCACCAATTTACCGGTTTTGTAGTTGGGCTGCCCACATTTACACTCGAGCAGTTTAGTACTTAGCAGCTGGGGGGCTTCTGGACAACTGTGACTGTGAAGACGTAGGGAAGATCAGCTAGCAGTGTACTAACAGCATAGCCAACAACAACTACAAGTAACAGTTATGAATAGCTACGTTCGGGGCTTGTTTTCTTGGTTCTTTATAACTTCCGGAGGCCCCGAGCCCGCCGTGGCCCCACCGGTCCACCGGTCCGAGAAAACGGGATTTTTTAATGCGCTTTTTTCTTCGAGTTCAACTAGCAAAAACTAATCCGGGGTGGTAGGAAAAGCGAAAACGAAAAAAAAAAATTGGGCACTATGTCTGAGCCTGATTCTCACAGGCCCCGAGGAGCCGGAATTAGAAGGCTATAAGGTTGAGATATAAAGCAAAGCAGCTCAAACTAAACCAAAGAGCTAATCAGGCACACATGCCCGAGTGGCCATGGAATTGATGATAGCGGTCCAAAGTGGCATGCTCCTCCGTGCTCTGAGAGTGCTGCTCAAAAGAGGAGTGTCCGCCCGTAGAGGAGGGGACCACTACAAAGTCTCTCAGGCGATCCAGGAGCCCATCCCCGAGCGATTTCGTGACTTCAGTTGCGTGTAAGCTTCTGCCTGAAGAAGGCTTGGGTTTCCAAAAAGCTGATGCTGTACTAATAGCTTTTTTTCTTATCCCCCCTCTCGGGGGACTGGGTTTAGTAACTAATTAAACGGCATGTGCTCCTGATTGGCTTCTTAGATTTTGTTTGAGCTGCTTTACTTTTTACTTCTTTCTGTTTGCCTTCTAATTCCGGCCCCTCGGGGCCTGGCTCAAAAAATATATCGCAGAAGCTTACACTCCTTGTCATTCGTAAACGTACGCACAATTCTGTAATGCAGGCAGTTTCGGGTAATAATAAGAAAAATTGCTCTTAACCCTCGCGCTCTCAGCTTATCCCTTATGTTTCCTGCGTGGGACCCTCGGGCTCTTATTTGGGAGGCGCCAGGTGTCCCTAGCAGCAGTTACGCCGGCGGACTTATGGAGCACTGCAGATAAGGAGACGATTTTGAGAACCCTTGCGCTCTTAGCAAGACAACCAAATTTTGACCCCTAATATCTAAACGTGACTACCCCTAAACACCCGAAACTACTTGTACACTCGCACACTCCTCATCATTCGTAGACTTACGCATACTTCGTATGGTCGCATTACAGCATTACGCGCATATTTATGCCCAATCGTCTGAAATCCCTTTTGAGAAGAGCCACCCTTTTACCTTGGTTCAGGTACACAGGGCGATGCTCATTGAGCACCCGCTCTATTTCGGAATAATTCGTGAGCAAATCATGGAACTCATTTTTGGAAAGAAGCTCCGCGACGCAAGCAGTTTAATTCGCGGGGTTTGACAAGCGCTCGGTGTTGTTGGCGTCAATGTGGTCCGTGTCGATTGTCTCGGTTTCATCACCACGACGTGCAGAAACTCTCTCGGACTACATGAAGAAGGGCCAAAGAGGTGAAAGTAAGATATCAACAGGGATACAGAGAGGGAGAGTACTGTAGGCTGTAAGCGCCTTCGTCTTAGTTCGATGCGTCGGTGGAAGATGTAAAATAATTTTTTAGTTTGGCGGTCGTGCTGTCGCACTCCCTATCGTTCGTAAACCTACGTCGATACCTTCTTGTGGTGCTGCCGTGCCTTGGCCATTTTTAAAAAAAAACAAGTTCAGGTGCCCGTGCCATGCACGGTTTCGGGGCAGAAGTATTCATTGAGGAAGCAAGGAAGTGCAATGATATGATGATATACTCTACAGGTGTATCGATTTTATCATAAGCTACCTTGTTGACGCGTTAATCATCAAGATGAAAAATTGACGCTCAATTCGTAATTGAAAAGCAATTCGAATAGGAACTAATACAAATGCAGCGTGGTGACGTAGCCAAGATGCCTCTTTCTGGTTGTTCCAGTGATGTCGTTGGCGCCCCCTCGATTTCCTTGTTAAGAGGGCCAATGCCTCCTTCAATATGATAATTGCCCTCCTCCTCGTCTTCTTCTTCGTTGGCTTCCTTTGCAATCGCTTAGGACATGTCGTCAAGTTGGCTCGACGTTGCACGTGTTCACAATAGCCACCATTCTTAAACCATGGTTTTTATCTTCGTTTGAAATTCACACCGCGAATTCGAAATTCGACACGAAACATTTGCCGAGACTGCCACAAACGTCGGCTACTCGAGCCAAGAAAGTTTGCGCGGACATCATTCGCAGCCATAGTTTGTGCTGTCGGTCAGAAGGCCATCGAGCGGTGGTGGTGGTAGCAACGAAATGCGCGGTGTACACTTGAACGCTGATCTGAATCTGATCTTTGTCGCAACAGAAAGAAAGTTGGTTCCTGAAGCAGTTCGTTTATCCTTGAAGAGTCGAGCTCCATATTTGTGGCGCATGAGCAACAATTTCTTCACTGAAAAGAGTAATATCGAGGCTCCAGGTCCTTGATTGATTCTGTTGTGAAAATCATCAAGTCTTCGTGAACGGGCGCTCTCTGCATTTGACTCTCGGTGTCGCGCATTGTTTTACTCTCATTTGAGTGGTTTCTGTTGCACCCTTTCCTGGTCATTTTTTTTTTAACAGCGCAG
>Ga0307979_1002318_pt1 | contig 13238 bp, 4 predicted proteins | sample OrgLakmetage1058_FD_201833 | JGI IMG/M metagenome (GOLD analysis project Ga0307979, IMG submission 201833) | Saline water microbial communities from Organic Lake, Antarctica - #1058 | ecosystem: Environmental > Aquatic > Non-marine Saline and Alkaline > Saline | place: Antarctica: Organic Lake...
CCTGCAATCCAAGGACGCCCGTGGTGGTGGTAAAGCCGCAGGCAAGAAAAACAGCAAGAGCAGCAGTGCCGCCAAGGAGCGTCGGGACCGGCGGTCGGTGCGCAGCCGCATGGAAGAAGCCGTGCAGGAGTACCAAGCCGCCCTCAAGCTCAAGCCCGATTGCGTGGAAGTGTTGGACGGCCTCGGCCTCGCTCTGCTGCGCTGCGACCGTGTGGACGACGCTCGGGACGCCTTTTTGGATGCCCTCGCTCTGGAAGGCCCTGACGTGGACTCGCAAGTCGCGAGGGCGCGCGAGGCCGAGGACATGCGGCGATCGATGGCTGGAGGCGTCGATGAAGCGTCCACCAGGCCACATGCGGTTTCCACACAGCGGGATGCCGACGTCAGCGAACGCACGGTCTCCACGGCCGTGCTGTTGACACACTTGGCTGCTGCCTTGTTGGATCGCGGCGACTCCAAGGCCTCGGTGGAGGCGCTTCGGTCGGCGATCCGTCTGCAGCCGAAGCTGGGTGAGGCCTACTACCAGATGGGACGAGCGATGCAGGCACGAGGCAAAACACGCAAAGCAGTCACGGCTCACCGCACAGCAGTAGAGATCACGCCCGATGACCCTAACGCTTACGTGGGCCTCGGCCTCGCACTTCTCGACGAGGGTTATGCTGAAGATGGCGCCATTGCGCTCAAGACAGCGGTGGAGCTGGGTGGCGGCACAGAGGCCTCGGTCAACCATGCTCTGGGTGTGGCCTTCGCCAAGCAGCGGTTGTTCCCGTTTGCAGCGCAGGCGCTTCGGTGGTGCGTGTCTCAGAACCCTCGGCATTTGGACGCGTGGTTCGAGCTCGCTGGTGCCCTCCGTAAAGTGGGCTCCTTACATGAGGCGCGTGCCGCCTTTCACGCTCTCCTGGAGATGCAGCCTGCGCACAGCGACGGCCTGAGGTTGCTGGGTGACACAGAGCGCGCCATCGACGATGCCTCCGATACTTCTGGTGGTACTACATTAGGCGGTGACGACGGCGACCAAGCCCTCAAATTAGGGGGCAACGCCGCCGCCGAATTCGGCTCTGCGATCAACCGGTTCTTCGGAGGAGGGGTAGATGCAGAGGCCGTAGCGGCCGCCAAGACCGAAGACGACAAGAAGGCGGCGGCGCTGGCAGCTGCGCAAGGCAACTTGTTCGGTGGTTCTGCCGATCGCCAGGATTGGGTGAGAATGGCGAGCCGTACCCGACCAGGGCAGGTTTTCTATTACAACGCTCGGTCGGGCAAGACGCAGTGGGAGCCCCCTTTCGGACCCGACGACAAGGATATGGTGCAAGCAGCCGGCACTCTGCGGGATGAAGAGGACTTGCTGGCTGAAATTGCGGCCAAGGAAGCGAAGGAAGATGCCTTGTCGAGCTTGAAGCAAAAGAACAAGACCGCGGCCAAGGCGGCTTCTGCCACACTCGCCGCGCGCCCGATCAGCGGTGTGGACTCCGTGATTCCGTCTCTGCTGGTGATGCAAATGTACAACAGCGCGAAGAAAGCAGGTGTCGTGAAATCCCCCGCCACCATGCAGCTCTTGGAGCGGCGACGGAGCAAACTTCGTCTCGAGATGGCGGCTGCTGCGCTAGGCGCTGCCCCTTCGACCTGGATGCGCCACAGCCACACCTTCACCCGAAAGCTCCCTCTGGGGCTCGTAGTGAAGGGCACCGCGGCAGCCAATGAATTGGGTGAAATCACACACCATTGGCTCACGGTCACAGGCTTCGAGCGAGGTCAAGATGGCAGCATGAGTCTTGCGGAAGAGAGCGGCGCGATTAAACCGTGTGACGTGATTGCAGGCGTTAACCGCACTTCTTTCCTTGATAAAACCTTCAACGAATGCCTCAAGTCCATTGCGATGGCCGAGTGGCCTCTCACTCTGCACTTGTTGCGGGACCCTGAGAAGGAGCCCAGCCTGATCGAAGGTTGGTGCGTGGCTGTGCGTGAGGATAACCGCCCCCTGTGCTCGGCCAAGGACGAAGTGCGCCTCAAATGGCAGAACCAGAAGCCTGGCCCCGACACCTACCGCGCCTACCTCGAGCTCCGGCCCGGCACCGGTGAACTCCTCTTATCGCGGCCCGTCTCTGGCGGTGGCATGGAGCAGCGGCCCGAGCGGTGCTGGCATCTGAGGGACGTCGGAGTGGTGCGACGCGTGTGCGAGAAACCCCCGAGTGGGGTGGGCGCCAAATGGTGCGTCGACTTGAGCCTACATGTGAACGGCGGGCCCATGAAAACGAACCTGAGGATTCAGTTAGCCGGCGCGGCGGAGATGCACGTGTGGGGCGAGACCTTAGAGGCCGCTGCCCGCTTGCCCGCTCTCCAGCGTGCGACGCCTCAGTCTCTCGCAGGAAAGCACGGCGGCGGTCTGCTGGCTGGAGTGACGATGGTCACCGAAGGCCAGGGCGATGATGACGAGGAGACCATGGATCTGCCTGCGCTCCTACTGCAGCCCAAGTCTGCGACCTCTTTACCGTTGGATCTCTCGGGCTTGCCTAAGTCTGGGGGCTTCACCTTCGAGGTGGAAGACGCGGGGCAGCTGGCGGGGTCTGCAGACCAGTCGCCTTCTTCCTCCCTGGTAGACTCTGGCCGCGCACAGCTGGCCGATGGCGATGAGGACGCTGGCGAAGCTTCACTGGATGACAAAGCAGCTCGCAGCATGCAAGGAGGCAGTTACGCGGCGTCACCAAGCCTAGCAGCCAAACTCACAGGCCTGGCATCGATCACCAGGGCACCGGAAGATGCAAATGCTGCCGAAGCGGCCGCGGCGAGCTACTTGGAAGCGCTCAAGAGTGGCAGTGCCAAGGGCAAGACCGCGCGTGATTTCGGAGCCCCAATGTGGGTCACGCAGTCGGTGACCTTTGAAAAGAAAGCACCTTTGCACTTGGTGGTGAAGGGTGTGGCTAAGACGGGCCAACAACCCAAGGTAAAAGGGCACTTTATCGTGGTGGCTGGGTTCACTGCCAAGGATGAGGCAGGGCGCGCTGGGCCAGCGGAAGAGTCAGGCCGGATCCGCATTGGCGATGCCATTGTGGGCCTGAACGGCGAGCCCTTGCCTGAGAACACCACCTTCAACGACTTTGCCAAAGCGGTGCGCGAATGTGCCTGGCCTCTGACGCTGCATTTGGTGCGCGATTCTGACAAGGTTGACCCCCCAGACCACGAAGGATGGGTAGCGCGCTTGAGCCTAAACCCCACCCAGCCCGAAGCCCTCCTGTTGAACGGCGCCATGGATACCAGCAGCTCCTTTGTCGGAGGCAAGGCAGAAGGCTCGAGCCGGCGGTACTTGAGCTTGCGCGGGCGTTGGCTGCAGTACCACAAACCTGTACCAGGCGGTGCTTTAGCCGCCAAGCCGGAGGGGGCCTGGGACATTTCAACCGTCGAGCTTTTGCAGGCGGTGTTTGACAAGCATGGTCCCCCGGGTGAGCAGTGGGGGGTAGCGCTCAAGCTCCGAGAGCCCGTCGCAGTGGCCCCTGGGTCCCAGGCCATGATGGGGCATGCACTCATTTGCTGCGCTACGCAAGCCGACGCTCAGGCCTGGTGCCAGAAACTCGCACACTGGGCCCTCGCCGATCGAGCTCGCGCAGATGCGAACAAGGACCGCAGGCGAGGCGGCTTGAAGCGAGGTGAAGCGCAACCGCTGGTGGTGGCCCCTACCATCTGGGCTTCGGGGCTGGATTCGGCGGATAAAATGCCGGCGGGATCGCGTGTGAGCGCGCTGCGAAGCCGCATTGATCGCATGTTCTTCGAAGAGTACGACGCTCTCTTGGCGCTGGTGAATGCGGGACCGCCGGAGCCTTACCAACCTCCTGCGCTGCCTGGCCAAGAAGGAAGGGTGTCTGGAGCAGGCGCGGGGCAAGCTCGTCTGTCGATCGTGTCAGGAGGTGCCTTGTTCCGTCAGAAAGGTTTGCACAAGCGCGGCGAGGGCTACGCCGGCGAAGGCGACCTCGGCGAAGATGGCGCACTCGCAGCGGCGCAGATGTCGATGACCTCGAACCCTGCTGCTGGCAAGAGCATCGCGGTCGCCGAGGCCCGTGCGTGGGCAGGTCGTCAGGTAGACCAAGAGGCGGCGAAGCGCTTACTAGCGTCCAGCCTTTTTGCGACCACTCGTTTAGGCGAGTCCCCAACCTTGGGCCAGGCCTTGTACGACTTCCAGAGTGGGGCGGGAGGAACCCTGTCGGCACCTGATACCCGCTTGCTCTTGAGTGCTTGCGGTGTCACGGCGTACGGAAGCAAGACGGTCAAGGATGAGACGGGGCTGGTGGAGAAGTTGCAGGACACGATTCGCAATTCTGAGAACGGCGGCGTGCTGCCGGTGCATGATGTAGCGTCGTGGATTTTGGCCTACGCAAAAGCCCGAGCTGAGCTGTTTCTCGCCCTCTCCAAGGCCAAGCGGCGCAAAGCCCTGCGGTCGGACATGTCTCGTGCGGAGCGTCATTTGGTGACATTTGCGCTGCCCACCGAGGATGTGGCCGAGGTGCTGACCATGGTGCAGCCTGAAGATCAGAGGGACTTGTTGCGGCGCCGCACCGCAGCTGAGATTGCGGCCATTGTCGTGGAACTGCCAGGCGGTGAGCCCACCCGTGCGTCGGTCCTCTCGCTCGTTGATCCTGACATGGCGACCCTCGTAGCGTCGGAGCTCAACGGCGCATTGGCGGCTCAGCTTCAAGATCGCCTCAAGGAAGGGAAGCCGTCCCTGGCGATTGTAGCCCTCAAGCGCATGTCCGCTGCCGACGGCACCAGGGCACTCGACCACCTGAGTTCAGACGAATGCGCAGCTTGCTTAGACGAACTCCCCACAGACAAAGAACGAAATGCCACTCTGAGCCGTATGGACGTGCACGCAGCTCTCGCGGCGCGGCGCGCGCTCGACCGTAGGTATTTACGCAAGGTGCTGGGCAGCGGTGGCGGGAAGCCTACCCCTGCTCGTGTAGCTGCGCTCTTCAGCCTGACCCCCGATCACGGAGCCGCAGCTCTGGCGGCCCTCGCTCGCGAAGACCACCATGTGAATGCAGCCGCCGCAGCGGCAGCCGCCGCTACGGGCCGCGATCCTTTACTCGCGGGTGCTCCGTCGGGTGCGGCAGCGGCGGCGGAGCTGCTCGTGTCTCTCGATGACTGGAAGCTTCGCACTTCTCTGCTCCGGAAGCTGCCGCCCTCCTCTGCGGGAGACATTCTTGCCACAATGCAGCCAGTAGATGCTGCGGCGTGCTTGAACAAGTTGGCCAAGGTCGAGACGCAAGCAGCAGTGCTGGCGGCCATGCATCCTCACGAAGCAGCAGCGGTGGTTGACGTTATGCCCCCTGATCAGCAAGGTGTAGTAGCCCCTGCTTATAAGCGGGCAGCCGCTGGCGTGGATGCACTCTGGCGGTTGAGCCCTCCGGAACAAGCTGCTCAGCTGCACGGCATGTCGAGCAGCAGCAGCGCCGCCGCGGTTGCAGCCTCTGGAGTCTTCAACGATGACGGCGGTCGGCATGCATTCTTGCAACGCTTAACCAGCGAAGACCGCGCAGATTTGCTGATGAGCTTGAGCGCCACTTCCGAGCGAGCCGTGCTTCTCAACGCCATGCCGCCACTGGAGAGGCGCGACACCTGCGCCGCTCTTGGCAGTCGTCACGCTCCTGCATTGGCAGCACTCCCGCCGCCTGATCGACTCGACGTGGTGGTGAAACTGCCAGGCGGCGCGCTGGCCCCTACCCTGGCTGGCCTCGACCAATCAGCGGCCTCGGATGTGTTCAGCCGGATGGGCGCCGAACAGCGCGGCAAAGTAATGGCGCGTTTGATGAAGGAGGCTACGCCGGATGATGCTGCGGCGGTGCTTCGACTCTTGGCACCAGAGGTGGCGGCATCGTGCATCAAGCTACTGCCTGCGCAGGGTCGCGCCTGCATGTTGTTGCCACTCGCGCGCTCCGAGAGGGACGCAATCTTGGCGCACTTGTCCACGGGAGCTCTGGCAGGCAGCACAGCGGAAGGTCAGTTGGCACAGCAATTGCGGCAAGAGGCAGCGGGGCTTGGCCAACAGTCGGACACGCGCGTGATTGAGTTGGAGGCAACAGCTCGGCGGCTCGCAGCCAATGAACGCGAAGCTACTCTGCGAGCGATCGCGGCTGCTAAGGCACAAGCGTCTCAGTGGGAGACCATGAAGCCTCACGATGTAGCTGAGTTAGTGTGCGGTGGTTCCTTGCCTCCCCTCGCCGTTGGCACCACTCTGAGCTTGATGGATGCTCGCGACGTGTGCAACGTGCTCGATGCCATCGACGCGCAAGCAGGTTCTGAAGTGCAGGCGCGCGTGCTGGCGATGCTGCCTGTGGTGTTCCGACGCACCATGGTGGCGCAACTCGGCAGTTTGCTCTGCGAGCGGCTCAGCCGTGGAGCGGTGGGTGCCAGCAGTTCCGGCGCCAAGGTACCCTCGGCTTCTGCTCTCGCCCGCAGCATGCTTGCCAGGCCTCCCATTGTGGCAGCAGCCGTGCTGGCATCCCTGCAGCTCGAGGCAGCCTGGACGGTGCTTCAGGCGATGCGACCTCAAGCGCAGGCCGCTGCGGTAGCGTGCTTGCTGCCTGCTCAAAAGGCGGAGCTGTGCGCAGCTCTCGAGCCGAAGCATGCGGCAGGGCTGGTGGCATCGCTCGCCCCTCGTGACCAAGCCGCCACCCTTCTGAACATGCCTCCAGCTGCACAGGAGACCATCATGGCAACCTTCACGTCTGACACCTTGCGCCTCGCGCACACAGCCATTCAGACCCACGGATCGTCGGTGGCTTCAAGCAGCGGCATGTCGGAGGCAGAGGCTGCGACGGCAGAGACCCTCAAGATCATGGGCCCTGCGCAACAGGCGCTGGTGCTGAGCACCTTGCCTGCACAAGCCGCAGCGGCCCTCTTAGGTCCACTGACGTCGGAGCGGCGCGCAGGAGCTCTCGTGGGGGTAAACCTGGAGCAGCGGCAGCGGATCCTCGGCTCGATGTCGGCGCCAGCTGCAGCTGACACCATCGTAGCACTCAAGGTGCTTGAACCCAGCTCATCCGAGGCGTCTGCGGGTGCACGCGAGGATCGTTCGAGCAGCCGCAGCCGCAACTTGATGAGTGGCATGGCGAGCGGCATGAGTGGCATGGCTGCATCCTTCGGCCTGAAGCGGTCCAATTCGGGTCGCGATCTGGGCCCCGCTAGCAGCGATGCAGCCCCAGCACAGGCAGCTGCACCGGTTGTACCGGTTTCTTCAGTCCCTGAGGACGAAGATGATTCTTCGTCAGACGAGGAGGCCGATGTTTGAAGCCCAAAAATGCTACAAATCTTTCCGAAAGGAATAGGAGCCGATTCATAAATGAAAAGAGAGATGCCCGAGAAACCCAAGAGAACTGTGATTCTTGTTTGATGGGCCCAAAAAGAGAAAGAAAGAATCAATTCCCACGCCCATAACCATAATCCATAAGCTCATCTAATTCCTAATTCCTTCAGGTGAGGAGTGAGGATTCAAAGATATTGATACGATTCCTAAGAAGGTTCTAATTCAAATGTAGGGTGTGATGTGAAAAGAGTATATTCGTACGCAGTAACTGCATATGCGAATGCTAATGATTATGAACTCAAAACCCGCAACTAGCAACTAGCCGACATCGGTCTCAATCGAACTCGAACTCGAACTAATACAAACCAAAATGACACAGAAGACAATGTTGCGGGCAGAAGTGTACGCGCGTGCGTTGCGCGCAAGTCAAAATCTTAAATAGGAAGTGTGTAGAGGGCAGGAAGCATATTACTCCCACCCCCCTCTAAATTGGAAACTTTTCATGAAATATATGTGGGGCCAGCCTTAAGTCCCTCCCGCGTCTGCTTCTGCGTTGAAGAGGGCGCGCCGTTGCTCCGTCTCTTGGGCGCGCTGAGCCAAAGACCTCCGCTTCTCCTCAGGCGTAACCCTAGTGTCGCACCGGGGTGGCCTTAGCTGCGATTTGCCTATATCAAAAGGCACTTTCGTGACGTGCTTCAGCCAGCCAGCGCGGTCCTGCGCCAGGGTTGCCCATTCCGAAAAGGTGATCGCTTTTCCGCCGTCGTCCATGAGGCCGAAGTGCTTCAGATGCCGGTCTCAATAGACATTAGACATGCCAATACCGGGTACCAGGTAACCTTGCCGATTTGATAGCTACCACCAGCCAACAAGCAACTAGAAACTGTTACGTAATGCGTAACCTACTGTTATACTAAATGCATACAGCAAGGCTGCTGGCTGGGCGACAGGAATTATCTCTGTTGGCTTGTTGGACTTGCATGCACTTTCTGTGCGTATGCATTACCCGCTGAGCTCAACTGTATTCCGGCAAATCGAGTTTAAAAACTTAATCCTCGGCACTTGGCCTTTTCGTACCACCATGCGGCCTCCTTATCGCTTTGCACTACACCGCGGCCATCTTCAAAGAGTTTCCCTAAATTCATCTGTGCCTTTGGGTTTCCTTTCTCAGCCGCCATTTTGTACCATCGCGCTGCTTCCGCGTAACTCTGTGCCACACCTAGACCTCTCTCAATCATGGTCCCTAGATTGCGTTGAGCGTCTGCCATCCCTTGCGTAGCCGCCGCTTTATACCACCGGACTGCCTCAACATCATTGTGCGCCACACCATCACCAGACTCGAACATGATCCCCAAGTTGCACTGTGCCGCTGCTACCCCTTGTTCAGCTGCCTTTCTGTACCATCGCGCTGCCTCGACATAACTCTGCGCCACACCAAATCCACTTTGGTAAAACAATCCTAGGCTAAACTGCCCCTCAGCACTCCCTCGATCAGCTGCCCTTCGAAAGCGGCGCACTGCCTCCTGATAATTTTGTGGCACACCAAGGCCATCGGCTAATAGGACTCCCATGTACTTCCGCCTCCGAGACCTCTTGATCTGCTGCTTTTTGCCACCAATGTGCTGCCTTGAGATAATCTTGCTCCACACCATTGCCTTTTACATAGAGGTATCCTAAAGTACACTGCGCCAAAGCATTCCCTTGATTGGCTACCTTTTTGTAACATCTTGCCGCCGACTCGTAGTTCTTCGCGACGCCGCGGCCTATCTCAAAAGAATTCCCCAAATTGTTCTGCGCCTCTGCATTCCCTTGGTCAGCTGCCCTTTTCCACCATCGGACAGCCTCCACGTTGCTTTGTGCCACGCCGCGACCACTCGAGAGATGAGACCCCAACCAAGCCTGTGCCTCGTCGTTCCCTTGGTCGGCCGCCTTCGTCAACCATCGCACCGCCTCTGTGTCGCTTTGGGCCACGCCACGACCATTGGAGAAATGAAGAGCCAAACTGTATTGTGCTTCCGGAAAACCTTGGTCAGCGGCCTTTCTCCTCCATAGCACTGCCTCTGTATCGCTTTGCGCAACTCCCATGCCTTTCCCGTACATGTCCCCTAAGATATTCTGAGCGTGCGTCAGCCCTTGGTCTGCAGCCTGTCGAAACCATAATACAGCCTCTTGGTCACTTCTTGCCACGCCATGACCTTGCACAAGAAGCAGCCCCAGGTTAAATTGCGCAGATAGAATCCCTTCTTTGGCCGCAGCTCGCCAACCTTCAATTGCTGCGTCCAAGTCGTGCTGCGCGGAAGCTGGAAGAGCAGACCAAGACGCTTGACCTCGCTCCACCATTTGGAAAACGGACATATATTGCACGGTGGCCTGCTCGAAGAGCTTTTCTGGCCCAGGAGGCAAGAAAGCGCGACACAAAGGGCACGCTTGCTCGACCCCAAACTTCCGCAACTCTGCCACGCATGCGCTGTGAAATACGTGAGTGCACGGCAGAGTGCACGCTGACGCACCCGTCAGAAGATCCCTGCAGATAGCACATTTCGCTTCCATATTGTCTGCAGAAGGTTTAGCGTCCCGATCGGAATCTTCGGGGTGCTGACTGCTAGGTACTCGGTCGGCTTTGGCGACACAGTGCTGCTTGTGGCTGGCTTTCCAGTGCACCCTCTGACAGTCCTTACTACAATAAAATACGAGGCTACACCGGGCACAAGCTGAAAGCTTGCGACCACCATCACTCCCTGCAGACGCCGAGCAGTTACTGTAGACCTTGTCGTCGGAAGAAGAAATCTTCTTGTTTGTTTTGTTCAACATTCTTGAAGATCGAACGCCAGCCTTGAATCAGACCCCGTGACTACCAGAGACACAAAGCATGGGCGAGCATGTGTGAGAGAGTGAGTACTAACACTAACACTTCGAACTTTCTTCGAAAATCCGTAGTCGAAGAAACGGTTACTAAGGTAAGGCGCCAGTAACGTTCAGTGATTACGAGTGTAGGTGCTTCTGGCGTCCCCCCGGGCAGCCCCGCTGCTCAAATGGACTCCATTTGGGTCCTAGAGGAAGGTAATGGGCACTGGGCGGGGTGCTGGGTGGTGCTGATGACAATGGCGCTGTGTAAATGCTGATATTTGAAGAAAAAAAGCGCGCGTTTTTTGAGCGGTTCTTGGCGCAATTTTAGGGCTCTAGGACTATTTTTTTAATCATTTGTCTTCAAGTAAACATATTTTTCTCTACCTTCATTACTCGGTGGTCGAGTAGGTTTACCGAGGTACTGCTGTGCGAAAGGTCATGTGTTCGAGTCCCGGAAAGGATTTTTTTCCGCCCAAAAGTTCCACTGACGGACCCACCGATTTTCGCGCAAACGTGCCATTCTGAATTAGCTCAACTAGTAGTACACTAACGCATCCCCACAGCCAGGCCCGTGCATTATTTTATGGCAAAAAGGTCACCTCGAGTCCTGCTGTTAATATTTTAACTTCTCGGGGCATGGAAGGCACCGAAATGGCTCTCCACGTCCGTAATCACTGAACGTTACTGGCGCCTTAGTAGGTGTTGTCAGTTGTCAGATGTCAGTCTCAGTTGTCAGTTGTCAGTCACTTCGTCAGTTGTCAGGTTTCAAGTGTGGCCCGTGATTTTGAGACAGGCCCCGAAGGGCCGGAATTAGAAGACTAACAGGTAGAGAAGAAAAGCAAAGCAGCGCAAACTAGACCTAAGAAGCTAATCAGGCGCGAATTTTCGTTTCTCGTTCCATTTTCCTTTAAAAAAGCACATTAGAGCAGATCTCGAATGCCAAATGTCTTTTAACCAGAACCAGACTTACAGGCCCCAAAGGGCGGGCAATCCTTGCATCTCCCGTGCCGTACTGGGCGTTCTCTAATCGCATATTTTTGCCCTTAGTAAACTTAATGTTTATGGTTGTGTTTCTAGTCTAGTCCACTTAATACTCTCCCAAAAACAAAGAGCATGGAGGAGCGTGCCACTTTGGACCGCTACCATCACTTCCATGGCCACTCGGGCATGTGCGCCTGATTAGCTTCTTAGGTCTAGTTTGCGCTGCTTTGATTTTCTTCTCTACCTGCTAGTCTTCTAATTCCGGCCCTTTGGGGCCTGTCTCAAAAACAAAGAAAGGCAAGTACACAGCAGCCACAAAAGCACATAAAGAATGCACTTGAGCTGCACATGCGCTAGCAAATTCGCTCCAGAAGGACAAGTGTTTCGCGCGCACAAATGCGCACCATGCTATCATTTGCGTACCTGTATAAACCTGCCCAAAGAATTGTGGCTCCTGTGTGATTCATTTGGGTTTGCTTGATTTACATTTCAAAGTTATCTAACACCAGGAAATTGCGCAGCACATGATGAGCTACGGATGGAACTCCAAACAGATAAAGCCACCAATTCATATACATATTCAACACTGGCCAATGGCTATGGCTGAGGTAATGCCAATGGCTTTTATCGTTGTCGGTTGTCCATTCATAAGATTAATTTGAATATATATGGCAATCACTTCAGTCTAGTCTAGCTAGTCTAGTTAATACTCCCCAAAATACAAAGAAACACCACTGTGGCAAATAGCAACAGAAAAATGTAACCTTCAGAACAAGCCTGACTGGGCTGAGTGTCCTTTTGCGTAATGCAATTGTAATCATTTTCTCTCGAGGTGTCCTTCAGCCGTCAGGCATCAGGAGGTTTGGGAATGGAGTGAGCCAGCTGTCTCCACTTCGACCTGTCCTTGGCAATGGCGATCCACTCATCGAAATCCTTCGAAATGCCCTTACTTTTGAGCGCGTTCTCCAACGTCCTGCCCCAAGTCATCTGTGGACAACCAATCGGTCGAGAATGCGATACCCAACCAGTCAGTAACTGCCGTGGCGCCCGGGTCATGGGCATACGTGCGACGTGGCCAGCCCAACGAAGAACCCTATTATGAAAGTAACTGTCGATGTCAAGAATGCCCAAGCGACGGAAAGACTCGCGGAAGTGATATGGTGGCGGAAGGTATGATGGAAGTTCACACGGCACATGCTACGAGCACACCTGTTATGGAAACTTCGAAGGCGCTTAAATAAATCTTCACGCAAGGACCAAGCCTCACAACCGTAAAGTAAAGTAGGCAAGATAAGAGCCTTGTATACTTCACTTCAGTGGCATTGAAATACCTATACCTATGCCTAACCCCAACTAAAGTACTTCAGTCCAGTTACTTATTATCCAGACGCACATTTAGGTTAACCCTCAGCCTTTTGTCTTGGAGCCTGATTAGTTTGAATGGGACTTACATGTCTTCTTACGGTACACAATTTCCACGCCAGAGCTGGCGCGACTTAATGGACCTCTTTGTGCCCACACAGCAGGCACAGTGAAGCACGAAGTAGCGTGTAAAGATATAGTACGCGAAGACCACTCGACACGCTGAACTATGAGCTGTCTCGTGGTAGTCAACTATCTCTTATCAAGTCCTCGTTCTAATGCCGCCATGCATCAGGATTAAACCGCTTGCTTCCCCTTGCACTTCGTGCTGCCAGTCCAATGACTCCTTGCTGAACGCCTTTGATCACGCTGACTGTCTCCTCTTCAGGACTTGTCCACTTTTCTTTACCCGGCGGTGGCACATCCCAGCCCGATGTAGCCTCGCGTTCGACCTGAGTAATTTACATTGCAATGGATCGATGAAAAAGAAAAAATTGTGCAACATACACCAAAACATTACACAATTTCAAATTAATTCTAATGCACCTTAAGAAAGATGCGGCGGTTGATTTCGCAAAGCTCATCGACACGAACCGAATCCAAGCCTGACCGACCGCGAATATGAGGGGCAAAAGGATCCTCCAACCTGATGATGACGCCAAGAGAGAAATACGATACACCCTCAATGAAGTCTTGTGGAAGGTTCTAAATCATATCTTACGAGTTTAGCGTGAAGATTCAAAGAAAATTGGTAGTGAAGAGT